>OFHN01000013.1_pt1 | contig 189744 bp, 96 predicted proteins | sample 1521321 | NCBI WGS metagenome assembly OFHN01 (sample SAMEA3504130, study PRJEB24116) | mouse gut metagenome | biome: mouse gut; feature: mouse-associated habitat; material: faeces | place: Denmark | collected 2011
CGCAGCTGCCTGTAAAGGGGTGGTATGACGCCATCGGAGAAAAAACGGTGGCCGATGCGATACTCGACAGACTGGTACACAACTCTCTCAGGGTTGAATTGTTCGGAGAGTCCATCAGAAAAAGGAAAACCAAGAATGAAGAAAGATATCTATGAGATTTTATACTATACACTATATCAACGTGTTGGAATTTATATGTATTTTTGTACAAAATCTATGAACCAAATTTGCAATTTTTTATAGAAAAACAGATAGAATAAAAGTTTAACTCGGGCTTTAATCTTCTATTTTAGACCCCATTCCCGATGAACAACTTTACACTTTTTTGAAGGAGGAACTTTAGGTGGTCACCTTCATCCGTTTTTAAGGGGGCAAGTTTTCCGTTTTTTCCACCATAACCAATCATTATGACGCTAATGCAGCATACCAAGCAAATGTCGCATCTACCAATCAAATGCTTACATTAGGACAAATGATGGATAATGACCGAACTATACGTGAACAAGGATATTTAAAAACCACAACTATTTATCCCGATGAAGCTATTATTGGCTATATGAATATTAAAAGGAAAAAAGGTAAGATTTTGATTGTAAACATTCCCATCGGAGATTATATTTATACTTTCAAATGGGATGTAAATAGGAAGAAATAAATACAGTAATAGCTATACTATTACCCTTAATTTTAATCACTTAAATGATTTACCTATGAAGAAACTTACGATTATTTTTTATTTATTTTTAATTCCATTATGTGTTTTTGCACAAAATGAAAGTTCCATTTCACATACCAAAACAGTTAATGATTCTACTTTGATTAAAATACATGCTATTGTAGAAGATATAGATTTTCGTATGCATGGACTTGATAGATACAAACTATATCCAACAGAAAATATATATAATTTTCTGCAATTAGATACAATGACAGGGAAAATAGAAATTGTACAATGGTCTTTGGATGATGATAAAGAAGGTTCTGCAACCCTTAATAACGAAGACCTATCTCTTGGTACAGGCTGTGGAACATTTGAATTATATCCAACAAAAAATATATATCAATTTCTTTTGTTAGATAAAGTAACAGGAAGAAGATGGCATGTTCAATGAGGATTTGAATCAAGTAAAAGATGGATAAAAAGAATCTATTAAATCAGTAATATGCATATTGCCATCACCGTTATCTTTTTTGCAGTGGTAATCTTTATTAAATTGAAGATGCCAATGTGGAAAGGCAAGTATTCTGAAAAACTTGTGAATAACAAGATTCAAGAGTTACCAGAAGAGTATGTTGTTTTTAATGATTTACTATTCGAAAGTAACGGATATTCAACACAAATTGACCATATTGTAGTTTCACCTTATGGTGTCTTTGTAATTGAAACAAAGGGATATAAAGGTTGGATTTTGGGCAGAGAGAACGGTGAATACTGGACGCAAACCATCTATAAAAGTAAACATCAATTTTACAATCCGATAAAACAAAACGCTGGACATGTAAGATTTTTGCATCATTTGCTCAAATGTTCAACGGATATACTTTTTATTCCAATTGTCGTTTTCAATAACAGTGCGGAATTAAAAGTGCATGCTGACAATAACATAGTTGTAAACAGATATAATCTAAAACGTGCTATATTACAATACAGAACTGCTGTTCTTAATCAGGAGACCATAAATTGGATAATACAGACAATTAACCAGAATCGCATAATCGCTGATAAAGAGAAACTAAAACAGCATAAGCATAACGCAAAGGCTCGGCAATACAGAAGTTCACGCCTAATAAATCAAGGTGTTTGTCCTCAATGCGGAGGACATCTCATTTTGAGGAAAGGCAAGTACGGCACTTTCTATGGATGTTCAAACTTTCCCACATGCAAGTTTACCATAAACTCATAAATAGCAATCCTTGTTTTATATAGTATCAGAACATGAAACTAAACCCTTTCTTTCGTGATACATTGAATCGTTCAATTTCTATAGAAAGTGATTTCTTCAACTGCCTTGCCATAAAGTCCAAAAACGGCTGATTAGTTTCTTCATTCTGACATTGGCGCAGGGAAAGAATATATTCTTCTCTATCTTCTTTAAATATTTTGGTCGGAAAAAGGTGATAGCAAAATTGGATGTAGTTCATCAGTAATCGAGCCGTTCTTCCGTTGCCATCCACCCACGGATGAATAGTTACTAAATTAAGGTGGGCATTAAAGCTCAACTCGTATTGTTCCCGAAATGTTCCCATTTTCTTTTGCTTCTCTTGAAGAATCGCACAAAGTTCATCCACCTTAGCAGGAACTTTCAAATAGTTCATATAAGAATGTCCGCCAACACCAGCCGTAACACCACATAGACGGAACTCTCCTTTAGAAGAATCAAAAGAGCCACCCATCACACTGTGAACGCTGCCAGTAGTACGCATCAGCATTGCATTCATCCTTTTCAGAAAAGCAGGAGTTATAGGTACAAGGCTGTCTGATTCAACTTTGGCAAGTTCGTACGCTTGCTTCAAATCTTCATTCATCAGATGATGCACAAGCGGTTTCCCTTTCGCTGTTACTCCCTCGTCAAAGAGAAGCTGTGTATCAAGTTCGGTCAATGTGGAGCCTTCTATGGCTGTGGAATGGGTAATGAGAGAATAAAGGTAGTACTTATCATAGTCCACCGCTTCACTGATACCAAGTTTTTGAAACTTCTGGTACAACAGTTCTATTTCTTGCCAAACACCTTGTTCCATTACTTTTATTTAATAGGCTTTATTTCTTTTCAAAGGTAACTTATTTACTACGTTCAACCAAAAGAAATAATGACTTACTGCTATATTTTTTGCACGTGTGGGGAAAATTCAAGCAAAATAAAAAGCTAAGTATTGAATTATCAAATACTTAGCTTTCTTTCTTGTACCCAGAGCCGGGATCGAACCGGCACGAATTGCTTCACTGGTGTTTGAGACCAGCGCGTCTACCAATTCCGCCATCTGGGCAAAGAACTCGGCTGCAAAGGTAGATATTTTTGAATAACCTCCAAAGAATTGGTTTATTTTTTTGAATCTTTTTTGTAGCTGTTGCGTAAACGAGGGCATATTCTTAATGTTCAATACTCATATTCTGAATACTTTCCATCTGTTGAAAAGCAGGTGGAAAGTTTTTATACCAATGTTTCATCCGTAAAACCGGTTTGTAATTTTATACGGGATAGTTACTTTTGCAGTATAATATAAACTATTCCTATGATTCAATATCGTTTACTATGCGTTGTGTGGGCCGGATTAATGATGGCTTGCAGTACCTCTGTACCTCAGGATGTGGAATTGCAATTGATTCCTCAGCCGAAACAAGTTGTTCCGGGGCAGGGTAATTTTAAATTAAATGAAAATACTGTCTTGAAAATAGCTTCTGAAGGGGGGGGAAAGGAGTATGGAGAATTACTTAATACGATGATTTCTGCGATTGCAGGGTATGAACTGCTTCTGAGAGATGAAGGTGAAAATGTGATTCAATTTGTGATTGATACTGCTTTCAGGTCAGGGAAAGCGGAAGCTTATCAGCTTCAGATAAGTCCCGGGAGTATCTCTGTATTGGCAAATTCTTCAGCCGGTTTGTTTTACGGAACACAAACATTGGGACAGTTGCTTGCGGACCGGCAATTTTATCAAGCCGGGAAAAAGAGATGGAATTTGCCTGTGTTGACGATAGAAGACGAACCTGTTTTTTCTTACCGGGGATTACATCTGGATGTATCCCGTCATTTTTTTCCGAAAGAATTTGTGATGAAATGCCTGGATTTAATGGCAAATTATAAGTTAAACCGACTGCATTGGCATTTGACGGATGCGGCCGGATGGCGTATAGAGATTAAGAAATACCCTGAATTGACGAAACGGGCGGCTTGGCGTCCGCAGGCGAATTATATGGATTGGTGGGAGGGAGACCGGCATTACACGACGGAAGATGCTGACGGTGCTTACGGAGGTTTCTATACCCAGGACGAAATTCGCGAAGTGGTGGCATATGCTGCCCGGCGGCATATTACCGTGGTTCCGGAAATTGAAATGCCGGGGCATTCGGAGGAAGTGGTTAGCATTTATCCGCAGTTGGGATGTTATGGCAAGCCTTACCGGAATGGGGAATTGTGTATCGGGAATGAGGAAACTTTTGAGTTTGTGGAAAACGTTTTGACGGAAGTGATGTCACTATTTCCTTCCGAGTACATTCATATCGGGGGAGATGAGGCGTCTACGGCGGCCTGGAAAAAATGTCAGAAATGTCAGAAACGGATGAAAGAGAATGGTTTGAAAAATGAAAAAGAATTGCAAAGCTACATGATTCACCGGGTGGAAAAATTTCTGAATTCCAAGGGCCGCAAATTAATCGGATGGGATGAAATCCTTGACGGGGGGCTGGCACCGGATGCGACAGTGATGTCCTGGCGGGGGGAATCGGGAGGTATAAAGGCAGCCCGGATGGGACATGATGTGATTATGACTCCCGGGGGATATTGTTATTTTGACAGTTATCAGGCGGATCCCCGTACACAACCGGCGGCTATCGGAGGGTTCCTGCCCTATCTGAAAGTGTATTCCTATTATCCGGTGCCGGAGGAATTGACTCCCGAAGAGGGAAAACATATTCTTGGGGCACAGGCAAATGTGTGGGCGGAATATATTCCGACAACATCCCATGCCGAGTATATGATATTTCCGCGTTTGCTGGCATTGTCTGAAGTAGTGTGGTCGCCCCGCGAAAAAAAGGAAACGGAAGATTTTAAGCGACGCATTGCTTACCATATCGGTTGGTTGAAAGAAAAAGGGGTGAATGTGTTCACTCTCAGTGACCATATTGATATGCAGACAGAAGTGGATACCCTGAACCGGCAATTGAAAATTACTTTTGATGCTGAGAAGTATAAGCCGGAGATTCGTTACCAAATTGATGACGGACAGGAACAGGTATATCGGCGACCTTTTTATGTCAAGGATTCCGCCCGGATAAAGGCTTTTATTGTTGAAAACGGAAAGCCTTCGGAAAAAGTACTGGAGAGCCGGGTGGATTATCACCGGGCCATTGGAAAAAAGGTTACTTATCAGAAACGCTATAGCGGTTCTTATCCTGCTGCCGGTACCGGGACGCTTACGGATGGCTATCGGGGCGGGTTGACTTATGGGGACGGACGTTGGCAAGGATTTCTGGCGGATGTGGATGTGCTGATAGACCTGGATACTGTTTGCAACTTAAATTATGTTTCGGCTAATTTTATGCAATTGACGGGTCCCGGAGTTTATATGCCCCGTTATGTGGTAGTGAGTGTCTCGGAAGACGGGGTACATTTTCAGGAAGTGGCGCGTATAGAAAATCAGGTTCCTTCGGGTGAAAAATCTTTGGTTATCCGCGATTTTACAACCCGTTTCCGGGCAAGGGGACGTTATGTGAAATTCTTTGCCAAGCGGCAGAACGGGTTTCAGTTTGTTGATGAAATAGTTGTATATTAGCGTGTTGAAGTATAATTTCGCATTAAAAAGGTATTCATGAAAAATATTGTATTTGATTTGGGAGGAGTAGTTGTTGACTGGAGTCCGGAGCGTTTGATGCAGGAATATCCCGGAGACAAGGAGTTGCCATTGGCATTGTTCAAAGGTGGTTTTTTCGAGCGTTATTGGACGCAGTTTGACCGTGGTATGTTGACTCAGGCTGAAGTGAGTACGGAGATGAGCCGGTTTGCAGGACGGACATATGCAGAGTGTTGGGACTTTATGGAATACATCAAACATTTCCTGGTGGATATTCCTGGAACAGTGGAGTTGATACGGGAACTGGCGGGACGGGATTACCGGCTGTTCTGCCTGTCGAATATGTCGGTAGAATACTATGATTATCTCAAGGACCGTGAAGTTTTTTCTTATTTCGAAGGCCAGATTATTTCTGCTCTGGAACATGTTATCAAGCCAGAGGAAGCAATATACCGATTGCTGTTAGAACGCTACGGCTTGCAAGCCGAAAAGACGCTTTTTATCGATGATTTGAAGCCTAATGTGGCGGCCGCCGAACGCTTGGGAATACATACTGTGCATTTTGCCGATCGGCAATGGGGGATACAGAAAATCAAGGAGATGCTGCTGTAACGGTAAGAGTATCTATTTCCGGAGGACAGTCTTGTAATAATAGCGTGCGCACATCATCATGCCGGTGAGGGTTAAGCCTACGGGATAACCGAGCCAGATGCCCTGAATGCCTCCCTTGAGGATAAATCCGCAGATATAACAAACGGGCATGGCGATAATGAAATAACCGATAAAGGAAATCAAGGCCATAGATACGACATCGCCAATTCCCCGAAGGGAGTTTGCATAGGTGATTTGAAGAGCGTCGCCGAACTGATAAGCAACCAGAATAAAGACAAGAGTGGATACAGTGCTGATGACTTCCGGGGAATTGGTAAACAGATAACCAATCAGATTCTGGGAAAACATAAAGACGGCGGAAGCCATTAAAGCGAGGCAGAGAATCAGATGAAAGCCTGCCAGGGTGGTACGGCGTACATTGAGCAGGTCTCCGCGTCCGAAATAATTGCTGACCCGGACGGATATGGCGGCCCCGACACCATAGTAAATCATGAATCCCAAGGTGGAAATGGCCACCATAACCTGATGTGCCGCTAAGGCGATGCTGCCCAACCAGCCGATCATAATACCCGTCACACTGAACAGGGCGGTTTCCAAGCCCATTTGCAGACCAATCATCCAGCCCATTTTATTTAAAGAAAGAATATCTGTCAGATTGTAACGGCTGCGTTTATAGCCAACAAAATATTTGCGGTAGTGTATGCTACGATAAAAAAGAATGGCAAAGGCTACAAACATGACAAAACGGGCCATAAGTGTGGAGAAACCTGCACCGACAACCCCTAATGCCGGCAATCCTAGTTTCCCGTAGATTAGAATATAATTACCTCCGATGTTTAGTAGGTTGGCAGAAATCATGATGTACATGGGAGTTTTTGTGTCCGTAATGCCGTCGGCAAATTGTTTGAACGAGTTAAAAAGCATGACAAACGGAAGGGAGGCCAGGTGGAGCAGAAAATAAGGACGGATGAGGGGCAATAATTCTTCCGGTTGTCCCATTTTATCGATATTGAACCATACTCCTGTCATGATTAGGGTCAACAGTAGTCCCATACAGAGATTGACCAAAAGACTATTCCGCAGAAGTTGACCGATGTGGAATTTGTCTTGCCGTCCGAAAAATTGTCCTACTAAAGGGGTAAGACCATAGGAAAAACCGAGGCCGAACAGGATGGGAATATTAAAAGCACTGTTTACGAAAGATGCAGCAGCGAGGTGGAGGGTATTGAACTGTCCCACCATCATATTGTCGGCCAATCCGACAACAACAATACCGATTTGCCCGATAACAATAGGAACACCGAGTTGTATCAGTGCTTTATAATGTTCTTTATAGCGGATCCAAAACTTCATGCAATTCATGCGTAGACGAAAAAACGCACAAATTTACAAAAAGTCCGGTAAATTTTTGGAGGAGGAGGTGAACGGTTTTGCACTTTTGAGTACTCCATGCGCCTTATGGATTATTGAGCGATACGCGGGATTATTGGGTGCGTGATTTTATGCCGATACAGTTAAGTCCGGATGCTTATTTGCAGTATGTTTATACCCCTGATTACTTGCGGGATTCGGCGGCTTATCGGACGGATGGGGCAGTGTGTTTTGAGAAATTGAATCTTCCGGATGTGAGGGTGACAAAGACGGATGTCGTTTTGGACGGTGGGAATGTCATTAAGTGCGAGGATTCCGTTATCATGACGGACAAGATATTCTATGAGAACCGGAATTATGATAAAGTCGTTTTGATGAATGAATTGGAACGGTGTTTCGGCTCGGACGGCGTTGTACGGAGAGGCAAAGGTGCTTGTTTGGATTGGGCGGGAGTTTGTCCGAAATGTTTTTTGAAGGCGTTGTAGAACGCTGTAACGTTGGTAAAACCGATATGTTCCGCTATCTTTTCGTTTGTGTAATTGCCGGATTTCAACATGCCCCACGCATATTCCAAGCGGAGGCGGTTGATGTATTTGTGCAGGTATTCACCCGTGTATGATTTGAAAACGATGTGCAGGTTGCGTTTGGATATGGCGGAAAGCTCCGAGAGTTTGCTTATGCTGTTTTGGCAATTGAATGAATCGGAGGGCTCGCAACTCCAGTCGCATTGTACCATCAAATTGATATGGTGCAGGATGGTATCAATCATTGTCGTATGGACTATTGGGGGGGGGACCGCTTTAATTTGTCAGCATTTTTTCCTATCTTGCAAGCAGAAAGAGAAATCATTTTGATTATGAAAAAAATTGCGGGAACATTAACGCTTTTATTATGGTTTACAGTTGCGGTATTTGCCGGTAACGGAGTATTGGAGAAACTGAAACAAATTCCTGAAATCAGTGATATAAAAGAAAAGAAAGTGGATGGTTTCAGGGAGTATTATGAGTTTTGGTTTGAGCAGCCGATTAACCACTCGGATGTTTCTAAGGGAATGTTCAGACAAAAAGTGTTTTTGGGACATAAAAAAACAGATGCACCTGTTGTAGCGGAATTGCAGGGTTACCAGATTGGTTCGGGAGCAGAGGGGGAATTGTCGGCTTTGTTTGAGGCGAATCAGTTGACTATTGAACATCGTTTTTTTGATCAGAGTGTGCCGGAAGGGGGAATACCCTGGGAATACCTGACCATTAAACAGGCTGCTGCGGATCATCATAACATCATCCAAACTATCAGAAAAACAATTTATCCGTCTTCCGCGTGGATTTCCACAGGAATCAGCAAAGGAGGACAGGCCGCTATTTTTCATCGCTATTTTTATCCGGATGATGTTGAAGTCAGTGTTCCGTATGTTGCACCTTTGAATTTGTCGTATGTCGATCCCCGTCTGGAAAAGTTTCTGGATAAATTGGGAACGGCCAAAGGAAATGGTTTAAGCGAATTATTTGCCTGGGATGATTTGAATTCGTCTCATTGGGCAGTACGGGATTTTCAGTTGCTGTGTTTTAAAAATCAGGATACATTGGCAAGCAGGTTGCAGAAGATGGCAGAAAAAGCGGGGTATACTTACGAAATTGTCGGAGGAGTAAAACGGGCATTACAACTGATAGTGCTGGAGTATCCTTTTGCATTCTGGCAGTGGGGGAATAGTGCTGCAGCTATTCCAGACGAGGAAAGTGCTGATATTGTGGAAATTTTCAATTATCTGGTGGCAGTGTCCACCCCTCAATTTTTTGAGGACGAGTATATTGTGCGGATGCAGCCTTTTTTCTATATGGCACTAACTGAAACCGGTATGTATGATTATAACATCAAACCTTTCAAAAAATATTTCAGTGACGATAAAAAAAATATAGATTTTTCATTTACAATGCCTGAAAATGCGAAAAAGAAACCTTTTAATGCAGAGCAGATGCGGGCTATCAGTAAATGGTTGCAGACCGATGCTGAAAAAATACTTTTCATTTATGGAGGAAGCGATCCTTGGTATGCTACGGGGGTTGACCTGAAAACAAACTGGAAAAGCCGGAAATATGTGAAAAGTGACATGAGTCACACTTGCCGGATAAAGGATTTTGACCCTGTATCCAGGGAAGATCTTATCAATACGCTGAAAGAATGGCTCAGGGAAACGAAGCGGTGAGCCGTTCATCGCTTATCGTTTGTCAGTATCCCTTTTCCGATGCTGTCGGTTGCTCCTAATTGACTGTTGACATATTCCAGTGCTTTTTGTCCGGCAATTTCTGCGATTGCAGGATTTTGGATCAGATTATCCAGGACTTCTTTCAATTCTTTGTTGTTTTGAATGCTGAATGCTCCTCCTGTCTGAATCAGGTTGACGGCTTCATTGAATTTTTGATATTTTGGGCCGAAAATGACAGGAATACCGTAGACTGCAGCTTCAAGAGTATTATGAATACCTGCTCCGAAACCTCCTCCGATGTAAGCGATTTTGCCGTACCGGTAAATGGAGGACAAAAGTCCGATGCAGTCAATGACCAACACATCGCAGGAAGATATATCCGTCCCGGCTTGGCTGTAGCGGGCGGTTTTCTTTTTGCATTTTTCAAGGATATTTTTAATATGATTTTCACCGATTTCGTGGGGAACGATTATCCATTTATAATTGCCGGAATAAGAGTTAATGTATTCCAGCAGGATTTCTTCGTCCGGGGGCCAGGTGCTTCCGCAGATTATGGCGGGCTGATCGTTGCAAAATGATTCTGCTTTTTCAATCGTCCGGGCTGTTTCAGCGATTTGTTTTACCCGGTCGAAACGAGTGTCACCGGTGAGTTGTACATTTCTGATACCGATTTTGTTCAGAAGATTCACTGATTCTTTGTCCTGAACATACAGGCATTTAAAAAAAGACAGCATCTGGCGGTGTAGTCCTCCCCAATTTTTAAAAAAAGGTTGTTCCGGACGGAAAATAGCCGAAATCAAATAGATGGGAATCTGCCGGTTGCGGAGTTCATGCAGATAATGAAACCAAAATTCGTATTTAATGAATATTGCAGCATCCGGCCGGAGGGTTTCAATAAACCGGATTGCATTTCGTTTTGTATCGGCAGGTAAATAAAGAATGTAATCTGCTTCTGTATAATTTTTCCGGATTTCATAACCGGACGGAGAAAAAAAAGTCAGCAGAATCTTGGTGTCCGGTTCTGTCTGCTTTAGTTTTTCTATAACGGGCCGGCCTTGTTCGAATTCTCCCAGGGAGGCAGCATGAAACCACACCAAGCGTTGGTTGCCACGTTGTATGGTCCGGATTTTTTCCCAGACTTCTTTTCTGCCCTTGTTCAACAGTTTTGCTTTTTCGTTAAAAGGAGCAGCCAGACGGATAGCCAGATTATAAGCACTTATTCCGGTATTATAGAAAAATGTCATAGTTGATTTGTTTGTAAAGTTCCGGAAGTTCATAGAGCTGGTGTGAACTTTTGAATCCGGTGTACTGTTTCAGGGGACAAAATTAAAAAATTCCTGTTTTTAATTCTCTTTAATTCTCCAATCTTTCATGATATATTATTTATCCTTTCTCTTTTTTTGCAAAATGTTGTATCTTTGCACCGTCATTGTGGAAAGATTTGGCTGATTGCAACCACAGAAAAAAATTGCTAAAACGCATAATCTTCTGAATTCAACCATCCATTGCCTTTCCCGTATATTAATTTACGATTTTAGATTTGCGATTTACGATAACCTTGGGCATTGTAAGCTGAAGTCTATAATCAAAAATCAAAAATTAAATTATGGGATATTTATTTACTTCAGAGTCGGTATCAGAGGGACATCCCGATAAAGTGGCCGACCAGATTTCAGATGCAGTACTCGACCGGATTCTTGCTTTTGATCCGGATGCAAAAGTCGCTTGCGAAACATTGGTAACGACAGGACAGACGGTAGTTGCCGGTGAGATTAAAACCAAAACTTATGTAGATGTACAGCAGATTGCCAGGGAGGTAATCAACGAAATCGGTTATACGAAAAGCGAGTACATGTTTGACGGTAACAGTTGTGGTGTGTTGTGTGCCATTCATGAGCAATCGCCTGACATCAACCGGGGAGTGGTGCGTGAGGATCCGATGGAGCAAGGGGCCGGAGATCAGGGGATGATGTTTGGTTATGCTTGCAATGAGACTGACAATTATATGCCTTTGTCTTTGGAATTGGCGCATTTGCTTTTACAGGAATTGGCACAAATTCGTAAAGAGGGACAATTGATGAATTATTTGCGTCCCGATTCCAAGTCACAGGTAACCGTTGAATATGGCGATGACGGTAAACCGCTTCGGATTCATACCATTGTTGTTTCTACGCAACACGATGATTTTATCCGACCGGCAGATGAAACTCCGGAAGCCCGGTTGAAAGCGGATAAAGTCATGGTGGAGTGGATTAAGAAAGACATTATTGATATTTTATTACCCAGGGTAAAAGCCAAATTGCCCAAACGGGTGCAGGCTTTGTTTGATAAAAATCTTATATTATATGTCAATCCTACCGGGAAATTTGTTATCGGAGGACCTCACGGAGATACGGGATTGACAGGCCGTAAAATTATTGTGGATACTTATGGGGGGAAAGGGGCTCACGGGGGAGGTGCATTTTCAGGAAAAGATCCTTCAAAAGTGGACCGTTCTGCGGCTTATGCTGCCCGGCATATTGCTAAAAATATGGTGGCGGCAGGTGTTGCGGATGAAATTTTGATACAAATTTCTTATGCCATAGGAGTGGCCCGTCCGGTAGGAGTGTATGTGAATACTTACGGGACGGCAAAAGTACAATTGAGTGATACGGAAATAGCTGCCAAGGTGACTGAGATTTTCGATTTGCGTCCGAAAGCCATAGAGGAACGTTTGAAACTCCGGAATCCCATTTATCAGGAAACAGCAAGTTATGGTCACATGGGACGTAACCCCCGGATAGTAAAGAAAGCCTATACTTCAACTTACTGGCCGGCAGTAGAAAAAGAGGTGGAACTTTTTACGTGGGAAAAGCTGGATTATGCAGATGAGATTAAAAGAACGTTTAAACCTTTCCGGGAAAAGGCTGTTCAGCCACAGCAACCGTCTGCGGAATCGCTGTCCGGAGAAAATTCAGTTTCCCCGGAACAGGCGGAGATTAAAGATTGAATAATTATGAAAACGGATTGGCGGATGAAAGTCACTGATTGTAAATTTTCGGGACTTTCATCCGTCAGTTATTATATGTATTCCTGAAAAGTGTCTCAATCTCTTCTGTTCAGGTAAATCATGATATAATAAAGTAGTGTCGCTAAAGAAGACAGAGCGGCAATAACGTAGGTGTAGGCGGCCCATTTCAGGGCGTCAAAGGCATAGCCTTGGGTTTGGTAATTGGTAATGCCGGAATTTCTCAACCAAGCCAGAGCCCGGTGACTGGCGTCAATTTCAACGGGTAGTGTGATGAAACTGAACAGGGTCATGATAGCGAACAGACCGATGCCTGCCAATAGTAGTCCCGGAAAACTGTTTACCAGGATGATACCTGCCAACAGAATCCATTGTACCCAGTGTGAAGCAAATTCCACTGCCGGTACTAAAGCTGAACGTAATTTCAGCATGCTGTAAGCTTTGGCGTGCTGTATGGCATGGCCTGTTTCATGTGCTGCTACGGCAGCTGCTGCAATGCTGTTTCCGTAGTATACATCCCGGCTGAGATTAATGGTTTTGTTGGCTGGGTTGTAGTGGTCTGTCAGTTGTCCTTCGACACTTCCTATTTTGACTCCCGTTATGCCGTTGTCACGTAGCATTTTTTCTACGACGTCCCGGCCGGTCATTCCGTTGTCGGTCGGTATTTTGGAATATTTGGCAAAACGGCTTTTCAATTGGTTGCTGATGAGCCAACTGATGAGGGTAAATCCGATGAAAATAGCCCAAATCCACCAGTTTCCTGCGAATAATGATGTATGTTCCATTTTTTTATAAAGTTTAAAAAGTTCGTCAAATAAGGGTATTTGTGATTCCTGTTTGTAACCAAGGGGTACAAAATCTATGCAAAAATTATACCATTTCTTTTAGTATACGGGTTGTGTGTCGTTTTGTAGGGGATTTGTGCGAAAAAAAGTTGCTGAGTCTTTTGGTAGCATTTACTGTATTGTAAAATAGCCTGTAAATTCTTTGATTTTTGAAAATTTATGTATAATTTGTGAACCGATTTAAAACGTTTGAGAAAAATGTTTTGAGCATAACCTAAAACCTTATACTATGAAAATCTACAATCCTAATGAAATTAAGAATATCGCACTTGTGGGTAGTGCCGGGTCGGGAAAGACCACTCTGGCCGAAGCGATGATGTATGAGGGCGGGGTCATTCCGCGCAGAGGTACTGTGAATGCAAAAAACACGGCTTCTGATTACCGTCCTGTGGAGCAGGAATATGGTTCGTCTGTTTTTCCGGCAGTATTGTATACGGAATGGAAAGGACAGAAATTGAATTTTATTGATACTCCGGGAGCTGATGATTTTGTCGGAGGTGTTATCTCTGCGCTGAATGTGGCAGATACTGCTGTTATGGTGGTTAATGCTGTACGGGGAGTGGAAGTGGGTACTGAAATTATCAGCCGACATGCCCGAAAACTTCATAAGCCGATGATTTTTATCGTGAATCAATTGGACCATGAGAAAGCTAATTTTGAACAGACAGTGGAACATGCCCAGGCTTCTTTTGGAAAAAAAGTGGTGTTAGTGCAGTATCCGGTAAATCCGGGTTCAGGATTCAATCAGGTAGTTGATGTGCTGAAAATGGAGATGTATCAGTGGAAACCGGAAGGAGGGAAGCCGGATGTACTTCCTATTCCTGAGACTGAGCGGGAAAAAGCGAATGAATTGCACAATGCTTTAGTTGAGGCTGCTGCCGAGAATGACGAGGGACTGATGGAATTGTATTTTAAGAAAGGAAGCCTGACGGAAGATGAAATGCGTGCCGGAATCCGGAAAGGGTTAATCGCCAGGGATATGTTTCCTTTATTCTGCGTTTCGGCGGAAAAGGATATGTGTGTCCGCCGGTTTATGGAATTTCTGGTGAATGTGGCACCCAGTGCTGCTGCAATGCCGGGAATGACAACCTGTGCCGGTAAGTTGGTGCCTTATAATATTTCCGGACCGGTTTCAACTTTTGTGTTTAGTACGACGATTGAACAGCATTTGGGAGATATCAACTATTTTAAAGTGGTGTCGGGAGTACTGAAAGAAGGGGATGATTTGATTAACATGACAACAGGCGCGAAGGAACGTATTGCACAGTTATATGCCGTGGCCGGAAAAAACCGGACAAAAGTATCTGAGTTGCGTGCCGGGGATATCGGTGCAACGGTAAAATTGAAAGGGACTAAGAACGGGGACACTTTGAATAGTAAAGAGTGTGACTATGTTTTCCCGGGAATTAAGTATCCCAATTCCCGTTTCCGGACGGCTGTCCGGGCGGTAAAAAAAGCGGATGAGGAAAAGATGGCTGAAGTATTGTACCGTATGCACGAAGAAGACCCGTCACTGTTGGTGGAATATTCGAAAGAATTAAAACAGATGATTTTGTCAGGGCAGGGAGAGTTTCATTTGAATACTATGAAATGGCGTATTGAGCACAATGATAAAATACCTATTGAGTTTTATGCACCTAAAATTCCTTATCGTGAAACGATTACGAAATATGCCCAGGCCGACTACCGTCATAAGAAACAATCCGGAGGTGCCGGACAGTTCGGCGAGGTTCATATGGTTATTGAACCTTATGAGGAGGGAATGCCGGAGCCGGTATCCTATAAAATCGGTGGTGTGGATAGTAAAATGTCAGTGAAAGGAAAGGAGGAATATACTCTTCCGTGGGGAGGGAAACTGGTATTTTATAATTGCATAGTCGGGGGAGTGATAGAGGCTCGTTTTATGCCTGCTATTTTGAAAGGTATTATGGAAAAGATGGAAGAAGGTCCATTGACAGGTTCTTATGCCCGGGATATCCGGGTATGTATTTACGACGGAAAAATGCATCCTGTGGATTCCAATGAGATTTCTTTCCGGCTTGCAGGGCGGCATGCGTTCAGTGAAGCTTTTAAAAAAGCCAACCCAAAGATTCTGGAACCGGTATACGATGTGGAAGTATTGACGCCGGATGAAGATATGGGCGATGTGATGAGTGATTTACAGACCCGGCGTGCATTGATTATGGGCATGGAAGCTGATAACGGTTTTCAGAAAATCAAGGCAAAAGTGCCTTTGAAAGAGATGTTGCGTTATTCTACTGCTTTGAGTTCTATTACAGGGGGGCGTGCCACCTTTACAATGAATTTTGCCGGATATGAGAAAGTGCCGTCGGAAGTGCAGGAAGAATTGCTGAAGTCTTATCAGGAAACGAATGAGGAGGATTGATGAGATTCCAAATGCCGCTTTCGGGCGGCATTTGAGTTTATAAAGTTTGTAAAGTTATAGGGGTGTGGGGTTCTTTTATTATTTTTGCAGGCTAATAGGTTTATGTGATATTTTATGAATTTGTTTTATACGCCTGATATAGAAGGGGAATATTATACGTTGAGTCCGGAAGAGTCGAAGCACTGTGTGAGGGTGTTGCGGATGGAGGCGGGAGAGCCGGTTGTGTTGGTGGACGGAAGAGGGAATTGGTGTGAGGGGGTGATAGACCGGGCGGATGCCAAGGGATGCCGGGTGAGGATTGTAAAGACGGTGGCGGATTACGGGCGTCGTTCGTTCCGGTTGCATCTGGCGGTTGCACCGACGAAAAACACTGACCGCATTGAATGGATGTTGGAGAAATGTACGGAGATGGGGATTGATGAAATTACTTTGTTGAATACAGAACATTCGGAACGGAAAACAGTGAAAGAAGAACGTTTGGAAAAAGTGATTATTGCAGCGATGAAACAATCGTTGAAATCCTTTTTGCCGAAGTTAAACCCGATGGTTTCTTTTAAGGAATTTGTGGCTGCCTGTTCAGAAAGCTGTAAATTTATAACACACTGTCATGAGGGAGAGAAAAAACGTCTGGATGAAATTTATATTCCTGGTGAGGATGTAGTCATTCTGGTCGGACCGGAAGGTGATTTTTCCATAGGAGAAGTGGAATTGGCCGAAAGGGCAGGTTTTTTACCCGTCACATTGGGGACCAGTCGGTTGCGTACAGAAACGGCTGGTATTGTTGCTTGCCACAGCATTAATTTTATCAATAAAGTATAGTCCGGCTTTATAAATTAGGAAAATGGCAAATGCCATGAAGGGCACATGAGTAAAATCATTTATATGGAACATATCTGGAAAATAATATTGGTAGTTGTATTGTTTTTAGTCGTACCACGTTGGTTGTGGGGACAGGAGACAAAGACTAAATTAGCTTTGCTAAAATACAAAGGAGGCGGAGATTGGTATGCAAATCCGACTGCTTTGCCGAATCTGATAAAATTTTGTAACGAGAACCTGAAAACGAATCTGGCGGCAGAACCGGTAAACGTGGAGCCCGGGAGCAGGGATATTTTCAATTATCCTTTTGTCCATATGACAGGTCATGGAAATGTAGTATTCACTCCGGTTGAGGCTCAGAATCTGAGGGATTATTTATTGGCAGGCGGTTTTTTGCATGCTGACGATAATTACGGTTTGGCTGCTGCTTTCCGCCGGGAAATGAAGAAAGTATTTCCGGAAGATGAGTTTGTCGAGTTGCCTTGGGAACATCCAGTATTTCATCAAAAATATGATTTCTCACAAGGGTTGCCAAAGATTCATGAACATGATGCCAAGCGGCCCCAGGCTCTGGGTATTATCAAGGAAGGCCGTCTGGTGGTGTTATTTACTTTTGAAACTGACCTGGGGGACGGCTGGGAAGACCCGGAAGTCCACAACGATCCGGAAAATAAGCGTCGGCAGGCTTTGCAAATGGGAGCAAATATTATTTCCTACGTTTTTCAGAATTAGAAGATTCGTATATTTCGAAAGGTACCCGGAAACTGATTCCCCGTTTCATCAGCTCAGATAGATGAGGAACCAGATTTGTTTTGAAATTTTCCCAGTTTCTGTTTTCCGGGGAACTCCATCCTGCTTCCGCTAAAGCCAGAGCACGGGGATAAGCCATGTAAGTGATCCGGTTGATATCCTGCATGGCTTCGGCCCAAAGCAGACCGGCTACACCGATAATGTGTTCCTGCTGTTTGGCCGGAAGTCCGTATCCCGGGTCCCAGTTATAGCTTTGTGATAGGGTCAGAACAGGCATGCCCCAGTTGTTGAATTCAGGTAAATCGCCTTTGTATTGCGGATAATCCAGATAACAATGTTCACCTGGCGAAGCGATTAATTTGATACCTGCTTTTCCGGTCAGTTCGATGGTTTTTGGGGTCAGTCCCATCCGCCAGGTAAACAAAGTACAGTCCTGAGGATAGGGAAATAAGAATTCGCGGGCAGGTAAACGGATATTATCCAGTTCACACCACAGCATCAGTTCTTTTTTATTCTGTTTGACCATTTGATGTATTCTTCCGAAAAAGTATCCCATGATTTCCCGGACGTCTTCATATCCTTTTGTTTGCATCAGGTGCTGACAATCCGGACAATGTCCCCAGTTTTTACCGATAACCGCCTCATCTCCTCCCAGGTGGATGCGTTGGGAAGGGAAGAGGGAGCATACCTCTTGTAAAATGCCGGCATAAAATTCATATACTTTTTCTTGGGCAGCGCATAGCGTTCTGTCAGTTGTTTTGCCCAATTGGACAGCCCCGTTATTCATGTGGATGCAGCCTAATTCGGGATAAGCATATAGGAGTGCAGCTGTATGTCCTGGTATATCCAGTTCCGGTATAATTTCAATGTGCCGGCTTGTTGCATAATTAATCAGGTCTTTCAGTTCTTCCTGGGTATAAAAACCGTTGTGGGGTCCCTGGGGGCCGGAGTGTTTGTCCCGGAAAGCACCTGCTTCGGTCAATAACGGATATTTTTTTATTTCAATACGCCATCCCTGGTCGTCTGTCAGATGGAGTTGCAATACATTGAATTTGTAATGGGCCATGAGGTCGATAAAACGTTTTATTTCTTTTATGGGAATAAAATGTCTTGCCGGGTCGAGCATTAAAGCCCGGTAACTGTAGCGGGGGGTATCTTCGATTTTCAGGCAGGGAAGGTTTTTATGCGGGGATTGTCCGTTTTCTTTAAAAAACAGTTGTTCCAGGGTCTGGATTCCATAAAATATTCCGGCAGCTTTTTTTCCGGAGATACAAATGGCTTGAGGAGTGATGATAAGCCGGTATGCTTCCGGATGGCTCAAGGTTGTATCAATTTGTAAGACAATGTTTTTGTGCTGCTTTTTATGTGTCAGAGAAATTTCAGACGGATATCCGGTTCTTTGCCGGAGTATTTTTTGTAATTCGTGCGCTTCATTTTGGAGGCTGCAATCGGATATATAAATTTTTTCAGTTGAATCAAAGTTGTACTTGCCTTTATCTGTTGAGGTTATCCGGGAAGGAACCGGTATCAGATGCTGAGCAAAAAGGGAAAAATTTAAAAAAATGCAAATACAAGTGTAAATAAATGTTTTCATGAACAATATTGTGCTAATGAGGAAATAAAGGTATAAAATTTCAGAAAAAGCAAAGGAATAATGTGTAAATTATTAGATTATTTCCGGGCTTTTATATTGAATAGGTATCACCTAATCCAATACAAAAGCCTGTCGTTTTGTCTGTAATTTAGTATTTGTTATGTCAATTTGGCAAATAATCTGCAAAAAGTTCTTTGCAACTTTTAGTTTGCGGAATCGGTATAAGTTTTGTATCTGTCAATCATCAGAAAGGAGAAGGTAAGATTATGAATACCAATAATTATACAATTAAATCGCAGGAGGCATTGCAAAATGCGGTGCAACTTGCACAAAGCAAGGGGCAACAAGCTATTGAGACGGGACATTTGCTAAAAGCTCTGCTGAATGTCGGGGAAAATGTGACTCACTTTATTTTTAACAAATTGGGAGTCAACAGAAATAATCTGACATCGGCACTGGACCGTGTGATAGATAGTTATCCGAAAGTTTCCGGAGGTGAAACTTATCTTTCGTCAGATGCCAATAAGGCTTTGGAAAAAGCTGTTCGTTTAGCGCAGGAAATGGGTGATCAGTATGTTTCTTTGGAGCATATCCTGTTGGGATTGTTGGATAATCGGGATCAGGTGGCCCGATTGCTGAAAGATAGCGGTTTGACGGAGAAGGAGACAAAGGAAGCTATTACAGAATTGCGGAAAGGTTCGAAAGTAAACTCTCAGTCTGCAGAAGATAGTTATGATGCTTTGGGCCGGTATGCTGTTAATCTGAATGAGCGTGCCCGTAACGGAAAACTGGACCCGGTGATTGGCCGGGATGATGAGATTCGCCGGGTGTTGCAAATCTTATCGCGGCGTACTAAGAATAATCCGATTTTGATTGGTGAGCCGGGGGTTGGTAAGACGGCTATTGCCGAAGGTTTGGCCCAGCGTATTGTAAATGGTGATGTTCCTTCAAATCTGGCGTCCAAACAGATTTATTCGCTGGATATGGGAGCTTTGGTGGCTGGTGCAAAGTATAAGGGAGAATTTGAGGAACGATTGAAAGCAGTGGTTAATGAAGTATTGGCTTCCGAAGGAGAAATCATTTTATTCATTGATGAGATTCATACGTTGGTTGGTGCCGGAAAATCCGAGGGAGCCATGGATGCTGCCAATATTCTGAAACCGGCATTGGCCCGGGGGGATTTGAGGGCTATTGGTGCTACTACCCTCAATGAATATCAAAAGTATTTTGAACAGGATAAGGCTTTGGAGCGTCGTTTTCAGAAAGTAATGATTGATGAACCGGACGTGATGAGTGCCATTAGTATCATGCGCGGTTTGAAAGAAAGGTACGAAAACCATCATAAAGTGCGGATTACTGATGATGCTATTATTGCTTCCGTAGAATTATCTCATCGTTATATATCGGATCGTTTTTTGCCGGATAAGGCTATAGACCTGGTAGATGAAGCGGCAGCAAAGTTACGGTTGGAAATGAATTCCGTCCCGGAGGAAATTGATGAGCTTGACCGGAAAATCCAGCAACTGGAAATTGAGAAGGAGGCGTTGAAACGTGAAGGGACAAGCAAAAAACTGGACGAAATTAAAAAGGAACTGGCCAATCTGAATGAAGAGCGTACAAAATTAAGGGCTCAGTGGGAATCCGAACGTTCTTTAATCGATGAGATTCAGAAAAATAAGGATGCCATTGAGCAATATAGATTTGAAGCCAGCCGCGCTGAACGCGAGGGGGATTATGGCAAGGTAGCTGAATTGCGGTATGGAAAAATCAAAGAGGCGGAAGAGCGGATAGAAGAGGTAAAGAAAAAGCTGGCTGACATGAAGCACGGCGAATCTTTGATACGAGAAGAAGTGACGGTGGACGATATAGCTGCAGTAGTTTCTAAATGGACGGGCATACCGGTGAACCGGATGATGCAGAGTGAACGTACTAAATTGTTGCACCTGGAAGAAGAGTTGCACAAACGGGTAGTTGGGCAAGAAGTGGCCATTGCTGCTTTGGCTGACGCTGTCCGGCGAAACCGGGCCGGGTTGCAGGATGTCCGCCGGCCGATAGGTTCGTTTATTTTTCTGGGAACAACCGGTGTCGGTAAAACTGAATTGGCGAAAGCGTTGGCAGAATTTTTGTTTGACGATGAGTCGCAGATGACCCGTATTGATATGTCGGAATATCAGGAGAAGCATTCTGTATCCCGTTTGATCGGAGCTCCTCCGGGGTATGTCGGATATGATGAGGGGGGACAGCTTACAGAAGCTGTAAGGCGTAAACCTTATTCGGTGGTATTGCTGGATGAGATAGAGAAAGCACATCCGGATGTTTTTAATATTCTCTTACAGGTGCTGGACGATGGACGTTTGACAGATAATAAGGGACGGACGGTGGATTTTAAAAATACGATTATCATTATGACGTCTAATATCGGAGCCCATATTATTCAGGAGAAACTGAAAGGTTTGAGTGATAATAACCGGGAACAGATATTGGAAACTACCAATAATGAAGTTTATGATTTGTTGAAACAAACTATCCGGCCTGAGTTTCTGAATCGTATTGATGAGGTGATTATGTTTACACCTTTGCAGAAGAGTGAGATTGTGGATATTGTTCGTTTACAGGTGAAATCCTTACAGAAGATGTTGTCTGGTAATAGTTTGTCTGTTGAAATTACGGATAAAGCGGTGGAATGGATAGCAGAAGAAGGTTATGATCCTCAATTCGGGGCTCGTCCGGTGAAGAGAGTTATACAGCGTAATTTGCTCAACGACCTTTCAAAACAGATATTGGCAGAGAAAGTGACAAAAGATAATCAGATTGTAGTGGATGTCAAAGACGGACATATCGTATTTGAAAATAAATGACAGATGGATTTTACCTGTTAGATAAAAGAATTTTTTAACCCCGGTTGGTAATTTTCCCAATCTGATGGGAAAAGGTTTTCGGACCATTGGTAGGGTAAACTGAAGTTATGATAAACCAATCAATCAGGAACTTTAGTTTGCCCTATCAGTATTTTTAGCTTTACTTCGGAGGATTTCGATTTAGTATTTTTATCTTTTCTCTTTTTAACCGGATGAAAACTTTCGGACAAGTGTAGTCGTAATAGGAGTTAATGTAAGTAACATCCATTATGAATATATCTGACATAGGTTTGATAGGTTTGGCCGTGATGGGGGAAAACCTGGCCTTGAATTTTGAAAGTAAGGGCTTTACCGTATCTGTATATAACCGGTTGCATTCCGGAAGGGAAAATAGGGTTGACCGTTTTATCCGGGGACGCGGGGCTGGAAAAAATTTTATTCCGGCCTATTCTGTGGAAGAACTGGTTTCTTCTTTGAAGCGACCCCGGAAAGTGATGCTGATGGTCCGCGCCGGACAACCGGTAGATGATATGATTGGGGAGGTATTGCCTTGTTTACAGTCCGGAGATGTCATTATTGACGGAGGAAATTCTGATTTCAGGGATACGGAGCGTCGGATGAAGTTTGTGGAAAAAAAAGGAGTATTGTATGTAGGGACCGGAATTTCAGGTGGCGAAATAGGTGCATTGACCGGGCCTTCTGTTATGCCTGGTGGTTCTTCTGCTGCCTGGCCGTTGGTGAAAGAACTTTTGCAAAGTGTTGCAGCCCGTCTGGATGACGGAACACCTTGCTGTCAGTGGATAGGACCGGGCGGTGCGGGACATTATGTGAAAATGGTGCATAATGGCATTGAATATGGAGACATGCAGTTAATAGCTGAAAGTTATTATATACTGAAAGAATCCTGGCAGTTGAATAACGATGAAATTGCGGATGTTTTTGAGGCATGGGACCGGGGTGAATTGAATAGTTATCTGATTGGTATTACGGCGGAGATATGTCGGAAAAAAGATACGGATGGAAAATATTTATTGGATAAAATTGTGGATGTTGCAGGACAGAAAGGTACCGGAAAACAAACTGCAACAGCGGCTCTGGAGGAAGGTGATCCTTTGACATTGATCACGGAGGCTGTACATGCCCGTTTTCTTTCATCCATTCCTGAGGAGCGTAAAAGGGCGGCAGAGTATTATTGTCCGGAGGCTGCTGTTTTGGACCGGGTCCGTATAGGTTCGGCGGACCTGCTTTGTCATGCTCTTTATGCTTCCAAACTGATTTCTTATGCGCAGGGTTTTTCATTGTTGAGAAGGGCCTCCGAACATTATGGGTGGAGTTTGGATTATGGCATGCTGGCAAAGATATGGAGAAAAGGTTGTATTATCCGTTCTGTGTTTCTGGAGCAGATAACCAGGGCTTATGATGCTTTGCCCGGGTTAGAGAATCTGTTGTTTGATGATTTTTTCAGGAGCCGGATTCTGGAAGCTTTGCCGGCATGGAGACATGTTGTAGCCGAATGTTTGACGAACGGAATACCGATACCTTGTATGGCTTCTGCTTTGACTTATTTTGACGGTCTGCGGATATTGTATTCTTCAGCTAATCTGATTCAGGCACAACGGGATTATTTCGGTGCTCATACTTATGAACGGATAGATGCTCCCAGAGGGCAATTTTTTCATACGGACTGGAACGACACCGGCGGTATTGCTTCAGGAGTTTATAATGCCTGATTGAGATATCGGGAAGATTATATCATAAATATTTGAAAATCATGAAACCAGATGATCAGATTTTAATCATATTCGGTGCTTCGGGAGATTTGACGAAACGGAAATTGCTGCCTTCTTTGTTTGAATTGTTTGACCGGGATATGCTGCCTGCTCATTTTGTTATACTTGGGGTGGCGCGAACGAAATTTACTGACGAAGAGTTCCGGAAAGAGCAAAAAAAGAACCTCAGACAATTTTTGAAGGGAACTCCGCCTTCGGATGAACGTTTGGAGCTTTTTTTAAAGAGTGTACAATATATTACATTGGATACAGAGGACACAAAGGAGTATTGTTTGTTGGTAAAAAAGATAGCGGATATCCGGAAAACGGAGAATATTCCTGACAGGCTGTTGTTTTATCTGGCAGTCCCTCCTCAGAAATATGAATTGATTGCCGGTGCTCTGAAAAAGACGAAACTGAATGATACGGGGGAAAAAGGTGGCTGGAGAAGGATTATTGTGGAGAAACCTTTCGGAAGCAGTTTAGAAACTGCACAACGGTTGAATCAATATTTATGTTCTATTTTTGAGGAAGATGATATCTATCGCATAGACCATTTTCTGGGGAAAGAAACAGTACAGAATATCCTGGTGCTCCGTTTTGCCAATCAGATTTTTGAATCTTTGTGGAACCGGAATTACATTGATTCAGTGGAAATATATGCACAGGAAACCTTGGGAGTTGAAAACCGGGGGAAATATTATGAAGGAGCTGGTGCTCTCCGGGATATGATTCAGAATCATTTGATGCAATTGATGGGATTTGTTGCTATGGAAGCACCTTCGGCTTTTGATGCCGAGTTAATGCGTGATGAGGTGGCAAAAGTGTTCCGCTCCTTGCATCCTTTGTCTGTTGATGATGTGATTCGCGGGCAATATATTGCAGGAGAAGCGGATGGAAAGAAATGGCTTGCATACCGTGAAGAAAAAGGAGTGGAAGCGGATTCGGTCACCGAAACTTATGTTGCCATGCGTTTCTATATTGACAATTGGCGTTGGGGAGGTGTGCCTTTTTATTTCTATACCGGTAAACGGATGGTAAAAACAAAATCGGAGATTATTATTAATTTTAAGAATGTTCCCCATCATTTATTTACAGGTATGTGTGCTTATTCTTCCTGCAACCGGCTGGTATTAAAAGTAGATTCTCCGGAAAGTATTTCTTTGAAATTCGGATTGAAAGTTCCGGGGTCATTTTTTGAGGTAAAACAAGTCAGCATGGATTTTGCTTACGATTCGTTATGTAACACTTACATAGCGAATGCTTACGAACGTTTGTTACTGGATGCCATGCAGGGTGATTCGACCCTGTATACCCGTACAGATGCTCTGGAATTGAGTTGGCGTTTTATAGACCCGATTTTGCAGGAGTGGGCAAAAAATCCGGAAGAAGGTTTGATATTCTATCCTGCAGGGAGCAAGGGACCTGAAGAACGAAAACGGTTATTGCAACATTTTATGCCGGACGGGGATATTTTGTAGAGCAGGCAAGAACTGAGTATTCATGATTTAAAGTTTTTGTTTATGAAAGAATTGACATTAACCACACCTTCAATTTTGTTTTCAGCGATTTCGTTGATTATGTTGGCTTATACCAATCGTTTTCTGGCGTATGCCGCAGTAATCCGGAGTCTGAGAACAGAACACGAACAGCATCCTACTCCTATGGCTCAAAAGCAGATTGATAATTTGCGGAAAAGACTTTATCTGACCCGTTCCATGCAGATTTTCGGAGTGACCAGCCTGTTATTTTGTGTGGTCTGTACTTTGTTTATTTATATCGGTTGGCAGACAACTGCTGTTTATATTTTCGGGATTGCTTTATTATTACTTGTTATTTCACTGGGTATTTCCATTCGTGAAATTCTGATTTCAGTAAATGCTTTGGAGCACTATTTGGATCATGTTAAGATAAAAAAGGGGTGATTTGTTCCAATGAAATCTTTGTAGTTCAATCAGGAAATCTGCAGGAAAAATAAAAAAGCCACCATTCCGGTGGCTTTTTTTATTGAAGCTCCTCAGGTAGGACTTGAACCTACGACCTACGGATTAACAGTCCGCCGCTCTAACCAACTGAGCTACTAAGGAATTTTTCTCAAAAACGTTGCAAAGATATGGATTTTTTTGAATGCGACAAAATTTGAGCAAAAAAAATGAGTTCTGTTTTATTTTTTTGTTTTCATAAAATGCTTCCTATTTTTTTTGAACAAAAGTAAAAATGAGTTAAGTTTGTCAACTATGTGTAATGTCGTACTTTATGAGTGGTTTTCGGTATAAGTTAGTCTTGTTGTGTGTGCTTTTTTTCTTTTCTTTTTTGGTTGGGGAAGCGTATGGGCAATTGAAATTGACCAGTGAAAAGAACTTCTATGCCTGTGGTTCTCAGGGGAAGTATACATTGGAAGTAAAACAAGCGAGTACGGGAACTTATTCCGATTATAGGATTGAGTGGGGAGATGGGAAGAGTAATGAATATACCGGACAGAAAACGATGAATCACGATTATGTCCAGCCGGGGAGTTATTCCCTGAAATTTTATGGGAAGTCGGCTGACGGATGGGGCACTCCGGTGGAATATCTTGTGACGGCTGAAAATACGGAAATCCGTTTGACACTGGAGGGCGCGACAACGGGTACTCAATGTAAGGGAACGGAGATAAATCTGGTGTTGAGGGATTTGCGTGATAATAGTGTTTCTACTATTTATGAAGTGGATTATGGGGATAATAGCGGATTGATTACTTATACGTCAAAAGATTTGACAGACGAGCGGGATGTGCTGAAATTGAGACATATTTATAATGAGCCTTCGTGTGGGGAAGAGGGGTCCGGTTATATGATTTCATTGAGAGCTCAAAATACTTGCGGGGGAATTTCAACTCCGAAGTATGGACCTTACCGGGTGGCAGAACAGTTGAAAGTGAGATTTGATTTGCCGGAAAAGTTGTGTACGGAAAATGAACTCGATTTGGATGGAATTACTTCTGTGGAGCCTACGGCTTGTGGTAATATGGATATTAGAAAAACTTGGATGTGTGACGGAGAGGAAGTTGCTGACGGGTATGTGTATTTTGATAAGGTAGGTGTATATACATTTACGGCTTCCGCGATAATGGACGGATTGGATTGCGGAAATGACAAAATAGTGAAGAGTGTTCGGATTATAGAGCGGGTGAAAGCAGCGGTTACTCCGGAGCAGGGGGAAATTTGTGTCGGCAGTTTGCTGATGCTGGATGCTTCGGGGTCTGCCGGTGATGAGAAAAAATACCGGTGGAGTGTACTGTCTGGAAAAGTTTCTGCGGTAAAATTTTTGCCGGATGTGCAGGCGGAACGGGTGAGTGTAGAATTTGCCGAACCGGGGGATTATATAATTAACGTTTTGGTTTATAACGATTGCTCAAGCGATGAAAAAACGGTTAGGGTACATGTAAAGAAAGAGCCTGAAGTACGGAAATTAAAAGAGATTAATCCGCGTTGTCCGGAGGGTAGTAAGTGGGGGACGGGAGTTGTTAATATGGCAGGCATTGTGGATTATGTATGGTACAATAATCAGCCGAATGCCCGATGGACACTGAAAGGGCCTGCCGGCGGTTGGTATGAAGCACCGATGAGTCATGATCCGTTAAAACCTATTTACGTATTTACCAAACCCGGTCAATATGAGATAAGGGTGGATATAGAGAGCGCGGGTTGCGGGGGAATGGCGGAGCAATTGAGTCAGACCTGGACGGTGACCATAAATGATCCTGCTATTGCACCGGACATTGTTGTGGCAGACGGCAAAACAGATTTGTGTGAAGGAGGAGAGGTACGTTTCCGGAATAATACGACAGCCGGACATGCAGCAGCCCTCCGGTTTGAGTGGACGGTTAAAAAGAATGGAGGTGCGGCACGGGAGGGTGTGGATTATCAGTTTACGGGTAGTACAAATGCCCATTCAAAAGAGCCGGTGTTGAAATTTCTTACCTATGGGGATTACACGGTGGAGGTGTTGGCTGCTGTGGAGTGTAACGGAGAGAATCGGGAATTTCATTTTCATGTAAAAAAAGCACCTGAAATTGTGCATTTTGAGATTCCGCAAGTGGAGTGTACGCCTTATGTGTTGTTGTTGCGCAGAATGGTGGAGTACAATTGGTTTAACGATGCGAAAAAACAATTGACCTGGACAGTAGAGGGGGATGCCGGCGGATGGGAATATTTGTCGGGAACGAATGAGCATTCTTTGTTACCTGAAATGAAGTTCAATATTCCGGGAGAATATCGGGTGAAAGTGACGTTGGATGGCGTTGGCTGTTCGGATGGGGCGGAGGCATCACAGACCCTTAAGATATTGAATCCTTCGCTTGATAAGGACATCAAGCTTAAAGGACAGGGCGTAATTTGCGAGGGGGAAACGGTGAGCTTTGAAAATCGTACCCACTCGGATATACCGATAGAATATAATTGGGTGGTTGAAGCTGATAACGGGGCAACGGAGGGAAACGGGTATTTTTTTGCTGCAGGGGCAAATGCTACGGCGGCAGAACCGCAGATTACTTTTACCCGGTTTGGGAATTATACGGTCATTGCGCGTCTGACAACCGATTGTAATCGGGGGCGTCCTACCGAAGAACGTTTTAATGTTACCGTGCAGCGTGATCCGGAGGTTTATATTGCTGCTCTGGAAAGTATTTGTCCGGATGAGGATTTGGTAATGGACGCTTCAAAGGTCACCTATCACTGGAATAACAATGTCGAAGAAGTGGAATGGGTAATAGAACCGGCAACTTCTGCTACGACAGGGAATGCGGTTTATGAACCGAACGCTTTGTATCCTCAGATACATTTCACTCATCCCGGCGATTATAGGATACAGGCTTATTTGCTCAACCGGGCAGGTTGTAACGGTACGGCTTTGATGGCAGAGAGAATCGTGCATGTGTACGACCCTGCCATGCAATTGACAATTACGCCTTCTTCTCAAATGGTTCAGGAAGGAGATGTTTTTCATTTTACGAATCATTCACAAGCGGCAGAACCGCCCGGATATCTCTGGAGTGTTGTTCCTGCCGGGGGGTGGGAATGGGTCGGTAAAAATACGGATGCTGCTCCGGATATCCGGTTTACCCGTTTCGGGCAGTATACCGTAAAGGTTGTAATGACTTCTAAAGGAGGTTGCGTTACGGATTTCTGCGAAATGACAGTAGAAGTAAAAGGAGTGCCTGAGTATCGTTTGCCGGCGGAATTGGATGCGATTTGTGCCGGAAGTACGATTAATATGCAGGAAAAACTTTCGTATGATGCTAAGGGGGCGACAATAAAACCCCAGTGGACGGTAACTCCCGGAGTTGAGAATGTTGATTATGAATATGTTACTTCAGGAGGAGCTTCGGTGATTCAGCCGGAAATCCGTTTTTTAAAGAACGGACGGTATACATTGACGTTGAAAGCGGATGCGGAATATGGAGGTACGCAGGTACATGTCACGCATGTGAATGTATTGACTCCGTCGGTAAAAGCTCTTACGTTGTCGGATTTTCGGGGATGTACCAAGCCGGGTAGTCCGCTGGACATTGAACTGATAAACCGTTCGGCGGGCGATACGCTTTCTTATGCCTGGCGGGTAGAGCCTGCAACGGGATATGGTTTTGTTGCCGGAAGTGCGGAGAGCCGTCAGCCGACGTTACGGATAACGGAGAAAGGAGATTATCAGGTGACGTTAAGAGTAGAGAATATTTGTGATTCGGATGAGGCGGAATTTCATATACATGCCTTTACGAATCCGGAGATTGACCCGATAAAAGATATTCGTGATGAATGCGATAAGTTTTATGTATTCCGGAGCAAGGATGTGGTGAAAGTGGACTCCAATGGCGGACGCCTGGAATGGGCGAAATGGACGATAGAACCTGCCGGGTATACTTATGAAACGGGTTTCGGGGCTTCGGATTTGTATACGGAGGTGCGCTTTAAGGGGGGGAATACGCCTTATCGCATGAAACTGGAAGTACGGAACGGTTGCGGGGACGTGATTGCCCAAAGTTTTTCTGTTTTGGTGGACGAATTCCGGGAGATTGTTCCTTTGCGGGATACGGCTCTCTGTTCCTTGTCGGGTGATTATCCTCTGAAAGCCGAACCTGCCGGAGGTGAGTGGACTTGTTCTGGTCATGTGTTGGGAAAAAACGAATGGACGGGAGAATATTATTTTACGCCGGAAGAGGAGACTGAAACAACGTACCGTCTTTATTATACATATGGACATAAGAGTTGCACGGCTTCGGACTCGCTGGACCTTACAGTGTACCCTTTGCCGGCGGTGCAGGTAGAGAAAGACAAAGAAGATGCCTGTATCAATTGGGCGGTAAAGACATTACAACCGGGGATGCCTGCGGGTGGAGAATGGAAATTAAATAATGTACTCATTACGGAATTTGACCCGGCGGTTTATGGGGTGGGTATCCATCGTCTGGAGTACTGGTACACTGACCCTTTGACGCAATGTGCAAATCTGGATACCTTGAAAATAGAGGTGCACGGTTTGCCGGATGCTTCTTTCCGGGTGGCAGATAAGCAGTGTAGGGGAATAGATTCGTTGTATGTTCCGAATGAGTTGGGAAAAGGACATCATTTTGAATGGGATTTTTCAACCGGAACGCAGGTGACTGAAGATAAGCCGGCTGTATGGAAATATGCAACGGTGGGAGAATATAAAGTGACATTGCAGGCAACTTCCGTTTACCAATGTCAGTCCGTACCGTTCAGCCGCACTGTGAAAGTGTTGGATTTGCCGCCGATGGCCGAATTTGTGCTTAAGGATACGGCCGGTTGCGGTCCTTTTCCCACACAGGCGGAAGTGGATGCCGGGGATTTTGTACATCCGGAGGGGGATTACTATGAATTGCGTTATCTTTGGGAATACGGAAACGGCAACAGCAGTACGGACCTGCAACCCCTTAAACAGACGTATGCGCCGACGTTGTATGATACGACTTACCAGTTGTTTTTTCAAGTGTACAATGTATGCGGTATGGAGCGTGATTCGGCGGATGTCGGAGTGTGGTCGTCGGCGGTGGCACATTTTTCGATGAATCCCGACCCGGAGAGTGCACGGGGTTTTTGTACACCTGTAACGCCGGTATTCATCAATGCCAGTACCGGTTCAGGAGCTGTTTATACCTGGGATTTTTCAGGTATGGGTATTTCTCATGCGAGGGATACCGTATATACTTTTACTACCGGAGTGTCGCCGAGTGTGTTTACCGTAACTTTGAAGGCTGCCAATCGTTGTAATCCGGATGGCAGCGAAGCGAGCCGGACTTTTAAGGTGAAACCTAATCCGATTATTGCCGGTTTTACAATGGATGAGAAATATTTGTGTGCCGGTGATACGGTTTGTTTTACCAATAATTCGGTGGACCGGGATGAGGACGCCGGAGCAATACTTTCTTACAAGTGGGATTTTGGTGATGGACAGGTGAATGATGTGTGGGATACTTGTCATCATTATCCGGTGGCTGGAATTTATCCGGTGACTTTGTCGTTGGACAACGGTTGTGCCCGGCAGTCTTTTACCGATTCGGTAGTCATATATGCGGTTCCGGAGCTTACGATAGAGGGGGACAGTACTTTATGCGAAGATGGTGGTCTGGCGTTTGTTTTGACAACGTCGGAGCCATTGAAAAATATATTGTGGGATTTTGGTGACGGGACACTGACGGAGCAGGGAGCGTTTGCAGTGGAGCATGTTTTTGAGGAACCGGGACATTTTGTGGTGCAGGTAACTGCCAATGCCGACCAGATTGCAGGGTGTATGGGTAAAGGTGAAAAAAATGTGGAAATTTGGCCGAAGCCGCGGGTTACGATAGCACCTTTAGATACAATGGTATGTCCGGTGTATCATTATATGCCTGAAATTGACCGGACGGGGTATGATTATTTTACCTGGGACTACGGTGACGGTTCGCCTTTGACTTCTGAGTTATCGCATGAATTTGTCAACGAAACGGATGAGATTGCTGTTTACCGGACTTCCGTGCATGTAGTGAATAATTACGGTTGTGAAGAAGACCATCAGGGAGTGATTCGCGTATATCCGGGTCCGACGGCCGGATGGGATAAAGAAATTGCTTACGGGCGACCGGAGAAAGTACGTTTTATTAATCTGTCGGAAGATTATACGGATTGTTACTGGTATTTGCCTTTCGGTGAAGTTGTGAATTCGCCGGATGACCAGGCGGTGGAGTTTCCGGATGAGGGGATATACCCCGTTGCTTTGGTGGCGGTAAATGAATATGGTTGCCGGGATTCGATTTTTGAAGATTACCGTTCGTATGAGGGAGGTTTGTATTTCCCGAACGCTTTTATTCCGCACAGTAAAAATCCCCGGGTGAATTGTTTCAATGGGGTAGGTATGGGATTGAAGGCATATAAGCTGGAAATTTTTGATACTTATGGAAATAAGGTATGGGAAACAACGGCTTTAGAGGGGGGAGTTCCCAGTGAAGGGTGGAACGGATGTAACGGACAGGGAAAAGAATTACCGCAGGGCGTTTATATCTGGAGGGCCGAAGCGATATTTTTCAGTGAAGATATCTGGACGGGCAAAAATAACCGGTCGGGAGTGACACAAACAACTCAGGGAACGGTTTTGTTGTTGAGAGAATAAAAAGGTCAATGAAACAGAGGAATATGAATATAAAGAAAAGTGTACTTATATTAGTGGTGTGGTGGCTTGGAACCGGAGTATTGCCGGCACAGGACACGAAAGTGACACATCCGTTTATGTGGAAATCGTTTAACAATCCTGCCTATACGGGTTTTAACGGATTGGCGGGAGTGAGCATCGGAATGCAAAAGGCGTATTGGAGCAATCCGTTGGATTTCCGTTCTTATTTTGTGGCAGCAGATTATGCTTTTCAAGAGAAACGGACATTTGGTTTGGGAGGTGTTTCCCTGTTTTATCAGCGTGACCAAGAGGGGGCATTGATGTATGTCACCAATACGTTTTCCGCAGCGATATCCGCTCGGGCGAAAGTGGCGCGTTCTACCGTATTGCAGGTGGGAATACAGCCCTCTTTATACCGTAAGAGCGTTGACCCGTCAAGGATTACGCTGGGTGACCAGTTTGACCCTTTTTACGGACAGATTTTAGATGTATCGCCTGAGCTGATTAATTTTTATGCAGACCGGGTGACCATGTTCGATGTGGGTGCGGGTATTTACGGGGAAACGGATTTCAATATTGCCTGGCATGGAGTGGCAAGTTTGGAGTATGGTTTTTCGGTTTATCATATTATCGAATCCACCCAATCGTTTTTATCGGAACATGGTTCGAAATCCTCGGAAGAGAATTTACTGAACCGTCGTTTTTCCGGTTATCTTTCTTATTCGCATCCTTTTACATTCGGGAATCAGTTGAACACAGTGCTTTCGCCTTATTTGATGCTGGATGTGCAGTCAGTGATGCGCAACCTTCAGTTTGGGGTTTATTGGGAAGAAGAGCGTTTCGGGATGTTTGGTCTGGGATTGCGGAGCGACCAGTATGAAGGATTGCAAGTGGGAACATTGTTGTTGCATGTAGGGGCCAATATCATTGCCAATAATGATTCGGGCTGGAAAATCGGTTATACGTTTGAAATGCCCACTCATCAGGGGACTATGTACAAAAACACCAGTCATTCCCTTTCCTTGCATTGGTATTTTAAAATGGCCCCTAAACGTTGTGTTCTCCGTTTTGAGCATTCTCCTAATAACACCAAGCGTATCAAAGCGAAGCGTGGTGTGAGGAGAAAAGCGTTTAAATTTTAATGGGTTATGGAAATAAAGTCTATCATATGGTTGCTGCTGGCCTGTGTAGTATTGCTGCCGGATAAGGGATACGGGCAGACGGCAGGGGATTTGGAGTTGTCGTATAGAAATGAATATGTGAATGGGTATATTTTGGTTTGCAATGATGGAGAACCGCCTTTCCGGTTTCAATTGAAGAATGAGACACCGGTTGGTAAATTCACTTCATTTAAGTTGCTATTGGGAGACGGAAGCGATGAAATAGACATGGTGGGACCGGGAAGTTCAAAAACAATAGAGTACAAGGAGAAAGGGAATTTCAATTTGCTGTTTATCGGGGTGCAAGCAGACGGAAGCAGGGTGATTAAGGGATATTCCTTGAAAATTGTAGGGAAAGTAAATGCGAGGTTGGAAAAGGAGAATGAATCGGCGAAATGTTTGGATTCCGATGTTAAATATACATTGGTGCTTTTGTCGGGAGATACGGACGGAACCCGTTATTTTCTGAATTATGATGATGGTAGCGTACCGGATGAGCTGGACCGTTCGGAATTGGTAAATGGACAAGGGACGTTTGTGCATCAATACAAAGAGTCTTATTGTACTATGTTCGGTCATGAGAAGTTTTTTAAAGTTTCGTTGAGTTATGAAAACGAATGTTATAGCGGGGAATTGAGTACGGTTTCCGAATCTGTTGCCGTTCCTTTCAGCGCGGGATATACATTCGACCGTCTGGGCCAAGGAAAGGTATGTACGTATGAGAAACTGGAACTTCGGAATATAACTAGCGGAGGAATCGACACGGAGTGTGGTATGGGTGATCCTATTGCATTCTGGGATTTCGGGAATGGGGAAACATCGGAAGACTGGCAGCCTTATATTGAGTACAAGCAGGTCGGGTTGGACCCTTATAAAATTAAACTGAAAGTCAGTAATAAATATGCTTGTGCTACGGATTCCGTAGAACATCCGGTGGATTTGATCAACCGGACGGAAGCTATGATGAGGCTTGAGAAAGATGAATTTTGTACAGGAGAAGAGTTGCTTATCGAAAACAGGAGTAGCGGGGATGAAATTGAGTCTACCTGGTCGGTGGTATCCTTGGATGGCTTTCCGGTTCCCGATTTTGTAAATATGGGGCATTTGAAATTGAAATTTAATCATTGGGGGAGATACCGGATTACTTTGTCGGTTCACAATGTTTGTTCCCAAGACCAGATGGACACGGTGATTACCGTAAGGCAGGACCCGGATTTGGTCCGTTATGATTTTCCTGACCAATTTTGTTTACCGGATGTGATGCATACTGCTTCTTGTATTTTTGTTGATTGGAATGGAAATCCGGAACAGGCAAGCTGGACGATTACCCGGACCGGGGGACTCCAGAATGCCGATGTAGAATGGTTGGAGGGTACAAATGCGCAGTCGCCTTTCCCTGTTTTCCGTTTTACACAGGCGGGTGTTTACCGGGTGTCGGTACAATTGCCGGATGTGGGATGCGGTGGTACAAAGTTGACCGAAACGCGAGAGATAACTGTTTACGATCCGGAGATTACCGTAAAGATAGATACTACGCCGCTGAATATATGTGAAAATGGGGTTGTCAGTTTTACGAATACCTCGGTTGGGGACCGTTTACAATATGAATGGTCTGTGAAACCGTCGGCAAGAGTTAGTTTTGCCGATGGTACGAGTCAAACCAGTGCTTCGCCGGTCATACAGTTCGGCAAGTATGGGGATTATGAGGTGACATTGCATATGTATACACATTCGGGGTGCGGGGCTGTGGATGCAGTGTATAAGGTACATGTGCGTAAAGAACCATACATATTCTTTTTTGAGCCGCCTGAAGCAATATGTCCGGGACCGGCTTACCCTTTTTCTCTTTCCAGTTCGGTGATATATGAGTTTTATAATAATCCGGAGCGTATGAAGTGGACGATTTCTCCGGATGACGGCAGTTGGGAATTTTTGGAGGGAGATGCATTTACTCCGAAGCCGACGTTGTTATTTCATAAGCCGGGCAATTATAGTTTTACGGTGGAACTGGAATCGGCTGGTTGTCCGGATAACACCGGCTCAAAATTAGAGACGAGGAATATCCGGATACGTAATTCTGCGATGTCTATGACGGGAATGGTAACTGATAGTTTGGTTTGCGAAGGAGAGAAGTTACAATTTGTTTTAAAGGCACAGACGGCAGAAGAAGATCCTTTGGAATATGCCTGGGCAGTATATCCTCCGGATAATACGACTGATTTTGATGACAAGGGAAACAACAAGCGGGTGGCTGACATCCGGTTCGGGCATTGGGGTAATTATGAGGTCCGGGGGGCGGTGTCCGGTTTTTGCGGAACATTGGATACGACCTTTTTGATTACGGTACAAAAAGATCCGAAAGTTGCCTTACGGCAAATTGACGGAATTTGTATGGGAGAATACGATATGCGGGACTATGTCACTTATCAATGGTTCAATAATGTACCGGAAGTGGACTGGGAGGTTAAAAGTGTTTCGGGAGGAACAGGTTATACCATAGATAATGTTCATGTCGAATATCCGAGAATTACATTTAATAAACCGGGAGATTACAGTGTTAAAGTCAGCCTGGTTTCCCATACGATGGGATGTGAAGAGGATTCTTTGCAGGATATTAAAACATTTCATATTTACGATCCGGCGATTTTGGGAGATATTACGATGGTGGGGAATGGTGAAATTTGTGAGGGAGAAACGGTTACGTTTATGAATACGACCAATGTGGACGGGGGAATCCGTTGGGAATGGCGGGTGGAAGGCGCGGAAGACGGGTATGTCTTTGAAGACGGAGGCAAAACGTCGGTTGGCCAGTTGCCTGTCATTACTTTTACGAAATATGGGGATTACCGGATATTCGCGAAGGCGATAGGACCTTGTTCCGAGAAAGAGTTCCCGGCGTTTCCGGTGACGGTAAGCGGTGTACCGGAAGTGACGATAGCCGGAGTGTTGTCGGTGTGCGAGCCTTTTGATTTTAAGGGAAAGGAAAGGGACAGGATAGTTATTGATTCGCGAAACGATATCATTCGTATGGCGCGGTGGACAATTACAGAGAATCCGGATGTTATTTCCGGTGGATATGAATATTTGGGGCAGTCTGCCGACACGTCGCTTTATCCGGATATTCGTTTTTATAGTGGTGATTATACGGTAGAAGTGAAGTACTGGAATCGTTGCCGGATGCCTGGTGAAGCAACATTTCGCGTTCAGGCGGATAAGTTCATACCGATTACTTCCGTCGGGCACGATTCCATTTGTGCCCAAAGTCCGGAAGTACGTTTATTGACGGCAGAGCCTGCAAATGGTGTCTGGTCGTTGAAGGATGCGGATATGCCTCATGCCGGAGAGATATTGTACCGTGAAGGAGATAACTATTATTTTAATCCGAAATTCGGGGCATATGAGGCACTGGATGTGCCGTTAGTATATAAATTGTATAATTTTTCCTGTGTTGATTCGGCCGAGGTAAAAATGCATGTGTGGCCGTTACCGTATGTTGAAGCAGGCGGAATCCGGGAAATGTGTCTGAATCATGAGCCACGTTTATTGATTGGAAAAGATTCGGTTGCTGGTTCGGTGTGGCAGTCTAACCGGGGAAATTGGTTCCTGAATGGTCAGGTATTGCCGGAGCATTATTTCCGGGCGGATAATACCGGAAATTTTAAAATTTTTTACCGGTATGCAGATGCACATCAGTGTGTAAATACGGATTCCACGGTGATGATAGTACATGCATTGCCGGATACTGTTTTTAAATCCCGACCTCAATATTGCCGGGGTGTTCAGGCTGAATTTATAGTGGATAAGGGTGCGGAAGAGTGGCGGTATTTCTGGGAGTATTATACCGGAGCCCGTCGGGATACTTTGCCGGGGAATGGAAAATTTGTATATGAACAGGCGGGCTATTACGATGTCAGCTTAGTTGCCGAATCGGTTCACGGGTGTCTGGACACTTCTTCCGTTCACCGGATTGAAGTGGTTGCCGATGCGCCGCAAGCCGAATTTACGATGTCAGTGCATAATCGGTGTGGTCCGGAAGTGCCGGTTCAAATCGGGGTTAAGGAAGGGGATTACAGTGACCATAATTTGCGTTTTGAATGGATATTGGGGAATGGGACAGTTTCGGAGTCGCTTGTCCCGGATAATCCCCAACTATTTTATTCGGCCCTGGAAGATACGGTGTATCGTCTGAAATTCAGGGTGTATAATATTTGTAACGAAACGGAAAAGACTGATTCTTTGAAGATTGGTTCTTTACCGGAGGCACATTTTCAGTTTGAAAACGGAAGCCGGAATTGTTCGCCCTTGACTTTGCAGGTGCTCAATACTTCTACGGGTTCTCAAAATCAATATCTTTGGTATATGGGAGATGGTACGAAACCGTTGAATGTATTTGAGCCTTTGGATTATGTGTATAAAACAGATAGTGCAAGAAAGGTTTTTCACATATCGTTGGTGGCTGCGAATCTGTGTGGAAGGGATAGCATCACACAGCCTTTGACCGTGCTGGCGCAAAGTGTACGGGCTTTTTTCGACCGTCCGAAAGATGTAATATGTGCCGGAGAACAGCTTTGTTTCAGGAATCATACGCGGGATACGGCGCGTGATATTATTTATAAATATTGGGATTTCGGGGACGGAGTGCGTGATACTTCCTGGAATGTGTGTCATATTTACCAGGACAGCGGCAGGTATAAAGTGTTGCTGTATGTTGATAACGGATGTTCGGCGGATACCACCAGTAAGTTTGTGCATGTAATCGGGAATCCGGAACTGGAGTTTTTATTGGAAGAAACTAATTGTGACCGTGATACTTTTCATTTTGCTTTTGTAACGGACCAGAATTTGAAGTGGGTGAAATGGACTTTAGGGGATGATACTGTTGTGCAGCATCCTTCATTTTCGTATGTTTATAAAGAGCCGGGGAGTTATCCTGTCACGTTGGAAGTCATTGGTGACAACAGGGCTGAGTGCCGCTCGGAGAAAGAAATAGTCCTGACGGTCCATCCCCGTCCGGTATTGCATATTGCTCCATTAGATACATTGGTGTGTCCTCCTTATCTTTATGTTCCGCAAGTGGAGGGTGAAGTGGCCAAAATGATGTGGGATTACGGGGACGGGAGTCCGGAAACGTCGGCCGGGGAACATTTGTATGTGAATGAAACGGATTCTTTATTGCGTCGGGAAATTGTATTGCATGCCGTCAGTGATAGAGGATGTCCGGAAGATTATACAGGGCATGTGAATGTAGGGCCATTGCCGCTTGCCATCATGGAAAAGCGGGTGACGAACGGAAGGCCTCAGAAGGTAGAATTACTAAATTTATCTCCTGAGGGATATGACGATTATATTTGGGTATTGCCTGGAGATAAGCTTGAACATACGACAGGAAATCAGTATTTTGAATTTATGGAAAACGGGTTGTATACTTTTTCTTTGATTACCGAAAACCGGTATGGTTGCCGGGATACCGTAACATTGGAGCATGAGGTAATGCTGAAGGGGTTGTATTTTCCGAATACCTTTATTCCACATAGTATGAATGGGCGGATTAATCGTTTCAACGGAATCGGTATGGGATTGATGCGCTATAAACTGGAGGTGTTTGACCATTATGGTAATAAAATTTGGGAAACCACGGCATTAGAAGACGGGAAGCCCTCCGGAGGATGGGATGGTTGTAACGGGAAAGGAGAACGGTTACCGCAGGGTGTTTATATCTGGCGGGCAGAGGCAATTTTCGGAAATGATGATGTATGGACAGGCAGAAACAATGAATCCGGAGTGCCGGAAACCACGCAGGGAACGGTATTGTTATTGAGGGAATAAGTAGCAGAAGAGATAATGATGTCGAATCGTAAAAACAAAATACAATGGACTATTTTAAAGAAGTAAATTTTGCAGTGACTGTTTGCGACAAGAATGGCCGGATTATGGATATGAATGATAAGTCGCGCAAGACTTTCCTGAAACCCGGGAGGGAAGAATTGCTTGGAAAGAACGTACTGGATTGTCATCCGGAACCGGCACACTCGATGTTGGCGGATATGTTACAGAATCCACGGACAAATGTCTATACTATTGAGAAAAACGGCGTAAAAAAGTTGATTTATCAGACACCCTGGTATGTTGACGGGGAATATATGGGATTTATGGAGATTTCAATGGAAATCCCTTTTGAGATGAGACATATGGTGAGAAAGAATTCATAAGCGGTGGATAAGGTTATGCGAGGAGAATTGATTGGAAATATTTTTGCCTTTTTGCGGGAATTAAAGTCGAATAATAACCGGGAGTGGTTTGCAGCACATAAAGAAAGCTATTTGCAGTTAAAATCCGGTTTTGAGGCACTGACAGATGAATTGATTGCGCGCATCAGTCTTTGGGATGAAGAAGTAAAAGGCTTGAAAGCCAAGGATTGTGTGTACCGCATTTACCGGGATGTGCGTTTTTCACCGGATAAAAGTCCTTATAAGACGCATTTCGGGGCTTATATTTGTGGTTTCAGGGGCCGGAACAGCGGACGATGTGGTTATTATCTGCATTTGGAACCCGGCAGTAGCCTGCTGGCAGGAGGTTGCCATTGTCCGGAGCCGACTTTGCTGAAACGCCTGCGGCAGGATATTTATGACAATATTGAAGAATTTACCGGTATTATCCGGGAACCTGGGTTTGCTGCCGAATTTCCGGAGATAGACCCTGAGGGTAAGCTGAAAAAGGTACCGCTTCCTTTTCCTCCGGATTTTTCCGAAGCAGATTTACTGAAATATAAGCATTATGATGTTGCTTCCATAAAACCGGACAGTTGGTTTGAAGATGGCGATGCGTTAGAAAAAACGGACCGGGTTTTCAGGAAACTATATAAATTTAACCGTTTCCTGAATTATACGATTGATAATGTGTCTTAATTTGGCAAGCCGGGCTTTTTATGGCTCGGAGTGTTGCCATATTTTATTATTTTTGCATGCATTGTAGAAGATATCAGAATAACAAAATATGAAAGTTTTATTATTGGGGAGCGGAGGACGTGAACATGCCCTGGCGTGGAAAATGGTCCAAAGTCCGGAATTGGAAAAATTGTATGTAGCTCCGGGGAACGCCGGTACTGCCGATATTGCTGAGAATGTGAATATTCCCGTGACAAATTTTGAAGCAATTGCCGGTTTTATAGCTGAAAAGGATATAGAAATGCTTGTTGTCGGACCGGAGGACCCTTTGGTGGAGGGTATCCGTGATTTTTTGCAGCGTGATTCCCGGTTCGGGGAGCTGATGATAGTGGGGCCCGGAAAAGACGGTGCTATCCTGGAAGGGAGTAAGGATTTTGCTAAACAGTTTATGAAGCGGCATGGTATTCCTACTGCCGCTTATATGACAGTTACTCCTGAGAATGTGGCGGAAGGACAGCGTTTTTTGACAACTTTGCAGCCTCCCTATGTGCTTAAAGCTGACGGGTTGGCTGCCGGGAAAGGGGTACTGATATTGCATGACCTGAAAGAGGCGCAACAGGAACTGGAAAATATGTTGGGGGGGAAATTCGGTAAAGCCAGTAGCCGGGTAGTTATCGAGGAGTTTTTGAAAGGGATTGAAATTTCTGTATTTGCCATTACTGATGGAAAAGACTATAAGATATTGGGTTCGGCCAAGGATTATAAGCGGATAGGAGAAGGAGATACGGGGTTGAATACAGGAGGGATGGGGGCAGTGTCACCGGTACCTTTTGCAGATGAGGTATTTAATCGTAAAGTAGAAGAGAAAATTGTACGGCCTACAGTGGAAGGCTTGAAAAAGGATGGGATAGATTATCGTGGATTTATCTTTTTTGGGTTGATGAACGACAATGGAGAGCCGGCAGTGATAGAATATAATGTGAGGATGGGTGACCCGGAAACTGAAGTTGTTGTACCACGCCTGAAAACGGATTTAATACAATTGTTCCGGGCTGTTGCAACAGGCCGTCTGGCTGAAACCGCTTTGGCATCGGACGACCGGTATTGCACGACGGTGATGTTGGTGGCCGGAGGGTATCCAGGGAATTATGAGAAAGGAAATGTAATTTCCGGATTTGAAGAAATAGAGGATAGTATTGTTTTTCATGCCGGAACAAAATTAGCAGATGGACAGGTTGTAACAAACGGAGGCCGTGTTATGGCTGTCAGTTCTTTTGGCCGTAAAATGACGGAAGCTTTGCAACGGTCTTATATGAATGTGGCTAAAATTAATTTTAAGGATATGAATTACCGCCGGGATATAGGAAAGGACCTTCTGGAACTGGGAGCAAAGCATTAAGAATTTGTTGTCTGAAGTTCAGGAATTGAAGGGGGGAGATTGCGGATTAATGGAGGGAAGTGATTGATATACATAACCGATGAATGATTTTTTAAAGTCCAAACAGTTATATATGCTTTTTGTATTGCCATTCATAGTAATGGCAATCGCTTTTACCGGCAGCTATTTTTCTTTTGTTCCGGCAGAAAGTTTTCAGGTGAAGGGATGTATAGACATTGCTTTTGTTCATCGTCTGGATAAGTTCTGGTCGTCAGTGATTGGGGGAATAACAGTGTTGGGAATTGCTTATATGATTTTTTTTATCAACGAACAGTTTAAATTGTTGCAGCAAACCACTACTTTGCCCTCTTTGATTTATGTTTTGCTGACTTCAGGTGTTATGATTAGTCTGGGGTTTGATTACCTGCTGATTTCTGTATTTATCCTGACAATAGCAATAGGTCGTTTACAGTTGGCAATAAATGATATTAAGGGAAATCATACTCTTTTTGATTTCGGAGCTTTGGTGGTATTGGCGGTGGCTATTTATCCGAAGTTTGTACTTTTGGTTGTGTGGGCTATGTGTGTTGTATTTTTTTCAGGACGTTCCACTTTAAAGGATATTTCAGCTTTATTGCTGGGATTAATTACTCCTGTGGCGTTTCTGGTATTTTATTATTTCTGGACTGACCGTTTGGCACAATTACCGGAACGTTTTGTTGATAATTTGATGGCGGGCGAGTATATACAGCATTTACCTGTCATTGAATTTATCCGTCTGGGTATTTTGCTGTTCCTGTTAATGGTTGCTTTAATTAATTTTTCGGTGCATTATGCTATCCTGGTCGTGGGGTATCGTCGGGGAATACTTGCTTTTATTTCAATGTTATTCTTTTTGTCGGTTACTCTTTTCGTTATACCGGTTAATTATTATGATTTCATGTACATATTTGCTTTGCCTCTGGCTTTTGTATATTCACTTTTTTTCCTTTCGCACCGGGTAGCTTTTTTTGGTAATCTGTTGTTTCTTTTGTTTTTAGGGGCTTGTTTTTTGGCTTATTGGTGTCTTGGATGATGGATGAAGCGGAGCAGGACAAAGGGGGTAAAGTAGGGAAAATGAGTACAAAACAGGTTATAAGATATGGTTGAATGTCAGTAATTCACCGTGCTTTTCTGAGGTAAATAATCCTTTGTTGTATACAATATGGCCATTTACCAGAGTTGTTTGCACTTGGTAGGTCAGTGTTTGACCTTCCAGGGGAGACCAGCCGCATTGATACTGAATATTTTCTTTATTTACTGTCCAGGGAGCTTTACGGAAAATGCAGATGTCTGCTTTATATCCTTCGCGAAGGAATCCCCGGTTTTCAATGCCGAAAAGTTGAGCCGGAGCGTGACACATTCCATCAACTACTTTTTCGAAGGTTGTGGCTCTTTGTTCGGCCATTTCCAGCATAACTGACAGAGAGTGTTGAATCATAGGGCCTCCGCTGGCAGCTTTTGTGTAGGGGCCGCTTTTTTCGGTGAGTGTATGGGGTGCATGGTCCGTGGCGATTACGTCTATAAGACCTTTATTCATGGCCTCTAATAAGGCGAGGCGATCGTTTTCTGTTTTGATGGCAGGATTCCATTTGACCAAGTTACCCTTTGTCAGATAAGCTTCATCATTAAACCACAAATGATGTACACATACTTCGCCCGTAATTTTTTTTTCAGTCCTTGGTCCTTGGTCCAGTAAAACTAATTCATCGGCTGTGCTTAAGTGCAGGATGTGCAGGCGGCTGTTGAATTTGCGTGCCAGTGCAACTGCAAGGGATGAACTTTTCAGGCACGCTTCCCGGCTGCGGATCAAAGGGTGGCATTGCGGTGGAATTTCATCTCCGTATTTTTCTTTATACCGGATAAGATTGGCATTGATGACAGGGGTATCTTCACAATGAGTTGCTATCAGTAAGGGCGATTCTGCGAAGAGCTTCTCTAATGCCGGAATACTATCCATAAGCATATTGCCCGTAGAGGAACCCATAAAAACTTTTATACCGCAAGTGGTACGCGGATTTACCCGTTTAATTTCATCCAGGTTTTCGGTTGTAGCTCCCAGGTAAAAGGAATAATTGACCAGCGAAGTTTGCGCTGCGATGTTTTGCTTTTCTTCCAGTAGTTCCCGTGTTGTTGTCGGCGGGACAACGTTGGGCATGTCCATAAAAGAAGTAACTCCTCCGCTGGCAGCGGCCCGGCTTCCTTCGGCAATGTTTCCCTTGTGAGTCAGACCGGGTTCCCGGAAATGTACCTGGTCGTCGATAACACCGGGTATAACAAAGCAATCTTTGGCATCGATAATCTCTGCTTCGGCTTGTATTGCTTCCGGAAATTCACGTGCAATCTGTGTAATCCGGTCATTTTCAATCATCAGGTCCGCCTGAAAACGGTGCCCTTCATTGATAAGTATTCCTCCTTGTATAATTTTTTTCATTTTTTCCGGCCCCTGTTCTTTCAGTTATAAATTTTTTCTGCTTTTTTAATTCTTCCGAACATAGCCCTGATTTTCATGGTGATGACTCCGAAGATAGCTTCTTTAATAATACCTTTACTCATTTTTGAAGTACCTAAGGTACGGTCCGTAAAGATAATCGGGACTTCCTGAATACGAAATCCCAGCGTATAGGTTGTAAATTTCATTTCTATCTGGAAAGCATATCCCTTGAAACGGATGTGGTCCAAATCAATGTTTTCCAATACATTGCGTGTATAACAAACAAATCCGGCCGTTGCATCATGGACTTTCATTCCGGTAATGATACGCACGTATTTGGAAGCAAAATAGGAGAGTAACACCCGGCTCATGGGCCAGTTTACGACATTTACTCCGGTAACGTAGCGTGAACCGACTGACATATCTGCCCCTTGTTGGCAAGCTTCATATAAACGGACCAAATCCCGGGGATTATGGGAGAAATCGGCATCCATTTCAAAAATATAGTTGTACCCGTGTTCCAATGCCCATTTGAAGCCGGCGATATAAGCCGTACCTAACCCTAATTTTCCCTTGCGTTCAATCAGGTACAAATTGCTGAATTCTTTTTGCAATTCTTTTACAATGGCAGCAGTTCCGTCCGGGGAATTGTCTTCTATGATGAGGATATCAAAAACCGGGTTGAGAGAGAATACATAGCGGACGATGTTTTCAATATTCTCCTTTTCATTGTATGTCGGAATGATGACTAATCTGTCGTTCACAGTATTTTCGGATTATAAATATTCTACAATTCGTTCGAGTCGGTTTCCTCTGGAACCTTTCACAAAAATGAAAGCCTGGTCAGGTTTATTATGTTTCAGTTCTTCGATTAAAGCCTCCGTATCCTTGAACCAGGCTATAAAATTACATTTATCGGTGCAATGTTCAAAATTATTTCCGATTAGAAATATTTTGTCAAAGTGTCCGCTTAATGCCAATTCAAAAAGCCGTTGATGGGCTTCAGGGCTTTCATTTCCTAATTCGAGCATTTCGCCCAGAATCAGGATTTTGTGATCACCGGGCATTTCTTTAAAGTTACTTACTGAAACTTGCATGCTGCTCGGATTGGCATTATATGCGTCTAATATGATGGTGTTGTTTTCAGTACGGATTAATTGTGAACGGAGGTTTGAGGGGTGGTAATTTTCTATGGCAGCCTGGATTTCAAGCGGGTCTATTCCGAAATGAAAACCGATGGCAGAGGCTGCCATGGCATTGTCAAAATTGTAACCTCCCACCAGATGAGTTTTTATATAAAGTTGTCCTTTGGGGGCCAGGATGGAGTATACCAGATAAGGAACGGTTTGTTTTATTTCCCCTTGCAGTAAATCTCCTCCTTTTCCATACGTATTCCGGTTATGGTTTTTGCTGAGGTTCATCAGTAGTTCGTCGGAAGCATTTACGAAGACTTTTCCGTTTTTGTTCAATATATGGTCGTAGAGGGCCCGTTTAGTGGCAATAATGTTTTCCGGACTTCCGAAGCCTTCCAGATGGGCCTGACCAATGTTTGTGATGATACCGTAATCCGGTTCTGCAATATCACATAAAGTTTTGATTTCTCCCGGATGATTGGCTCCCATTTCCACAATCCCGAATTCCGTTGTTTCATCCATGCTTAATAAAGTCAGGGGCACACCGATGTGATTGTTAAAGTTTCCTTGTGTTGCATAAGTTTTGAATTTGCGGGACAAGACTGCATGGCACAATTCTTTGGTGGTGGTTTTTCCGTTTGTACCTGTAATACCCAGGAGCGGGATTCCCAAGTATCTTCGGTGATAGCGGGCTAATTCCTGGAGAAAGGTCAGAGAATCCCGGACGAGTTGACAATTGTTTGTCATATAAGCCGGATTGTCGATAACTGCCAGTGTTGCTCCTTTTTGTATTGCTTCTGCGGCATATCGGTTGCCGTCGAAATTTTCTCCTTTTAAAGCGATGAAAACATCTCCGGCCTGAATATCTCTGGAATCCGTTGTCACCCGGTGGCCACGGATTTTATGGTATAAATCTGCGAGTTCCATTTACAATTCAATTCATATGCTAATGTACAAAATCCGGATGATTTTGTTCGTGAGATTAAAAAATATCGCCGGAATATTTTGATATTCCGGCGGTGTCTTGGGTTTATTTTAATTTTACCTTGTTGCCTTTCCCTCCTGTAGCATTTCCCACGTGACTCATGGCACAGCGGAAGCCTATATCGTTGCTGGCCCTTTTCTGGTTCATATAGCGGCGGCTACCGGGATTCAGCCAGTAGGCTTTGTCTTTCCATGAACCTCCTTTGTAAACCCGGGCTTCGTCGTCAATCATTGTTGTGATTTCTCCTTTGCCGTCATTATAATACATATCGTTTGTTCCCCTGTCATTTTCAGATGATTTCCAATCTACATCTGCGGAAATTCTGGATTTCAGGTCTCCGTCGTCATAATTCCGGTTGTCGGCAGTACGGTAGTTCTCACGGTTTGCCAGTTCTGCATCTGTTTCATTTTGGTAACGGATACGTCCCAGGCTATCCTTTGCTGCAATACTTCCGTCTTCATTGAGGACTACTTTTTTGAATACATTACCCCGGTAGGGATTAAATTCGGCCATATCTTGATAAGATAAAGTACGATAGACGTCGGCAACCCATTCATTTACGTTTCCGGCCATGTCATATAATCCGAAGTCGTTCGGCCAAAAAGATTTTACAGGGGCAGTATAATCCCAGCCGTCATTTGCCGAGCCTGCAACTCCCATATAGTCTCCTTTGCCGCGGCTGAAGTTGGCCATCATCCGGCCTCTGCTTTTCTTTTCGGCATATCTTAGCCATGCACCATCCCACGGATAAATGCGGGAGTCGGATATTCTTTCGTCCCGGGTATTTCCGATTAAGCCATAGGCTGCATATTCCCATTCCGCTTCTGTCGGTAACCGGTATTCCGGTAACAAAAGACCATCTTCCCATCTCACAGGTCTTTTTTCTTTGTTTAAACCTTTGTAATTATTCTTTATCGTGCCGACATATTGTCCGGCGATATAAGCTTCTGTGTTAAAGTTGTTTTCGTCTTTCTGATTGTCCGGGTCGTGAGCCAGTACTTTTTTGTCAATCAGGATTTGTTCATTGACACGGTCTGTCCGCCAGATACAGAATTCTGTAGCCTGTTCCCAACTAACTCCGACAACCGGATATTCCGCATAGGCCGGAAAACGGAGATAATTTTTTGTCATAGGCTCGTTGTATCCTAATTGTTCACGCCATACCAGTGTATCGGGCAGGGCTTTTTTATAAACTTCCGGATAGCTAACAAATACACGTTGCAACCAGGAAAGATATTCCAGCCAGTCTATGTTGCGGACTTCCGTTTCGTCCATGTAAAATGAAGCAATGGTCACTCTTTTGGGTACATTATTCCAGTCGCCCATAACATCTTCCTGAGTACGTCCCATCACAAAAGTACCTCCCGGAATAAAAACCAGCCCGGGACCTGTTTTCTGGTTTTTGCTTTTCTTGTATTCAATACCTCCGTTTTTGCTGTCATTATAAGCCCAGCCGGTTGTGGCGGATTTCTTTTTGCCAAATATACCTTTCACTTTCTGACAGGATGTGGCTGTAAGCAGAATAGCGCAGCAAGTTGTAAAAACTAAAAATCCATTTTTTCTCATGGGTCGATTTTTTTAGCTAAAGCTATGGTTTGTTAAAAACACAGACATTGCAATTTATGTGCAAAGATAGATAAATAAACCTTTCTGCAAAAAGGAAATGATTGTATTTTTTCCGGTTTTTTGTATTTTTGACAATTGAAACACTTTAACAGGGATAATATTATAGGGTATGAAAATAAAGACTGGAATAGGAATTGATGTACACCGTCTGGAGGCCGGAAGAGATTTTTGGTTGGGCGGAATAAAGATTGCGCATGAAAAAGGATGTATTGCCCATTCGGACGGGGATGTTGTGATACATGCCATTTGTGATGCCTTATTCGGGGCTACGGGACTCGGTGATATTGGTCTGCATTTTCCGGACACTTGTCCTGCTTATAAAAATATAGATAGTAAGGTATTGTTGCAAAAAACGAAAAGTATTATTGAAAATAAAGGTTATGCTATTAGTAATATAGATTGTGTTATTTGTTTGCAACGTCCTAAAATTCGTCCTTTTATAGATGATATGCGGCGTTGTCTGGCCGAAATTCTGGAACTGGATACAGAAGATTTGTCAATTAAAGCTACAACAACCGAACAACTGGGATTTGAAGGAAGAGAAGAAGGAGTATCTGCTTATGCCAGTGTTTTGGTGTATAAGTTGTGAGATGGCGAAAGGGATGAAACGGATAAAATGGCAATATTCATTTCCACTGCTTTATCCGTTTCATCTGCTTTGATGTTTTAATACATATAATCCCACACCGGCAATTGTACCGGTTTGCCTTTCAATGCCTGGATGGCTTTTGCATTCAGGTAGTTTTTATGAATAACAATTCGGAACATATATTCATCGAACCATTTGTCTGTAAAAGTTAAGTAACCGTTGTGACCGTTGCTGCTGCCCCAACTGTTTTCGAATTCCCATTTGACAGGTTTGTCGTTCTGGTCGGTATCGCAGCCTATCAGAGTCATTGCATGTGAAGAGCCGCTCTGACGGGTCAGGATACGGTCTTTTTTATTCATGTGTAGTTTTACGCCCAGCAGGGATTCGTAATCGTACATTTCCGGGTCTAATATTCCTGATTCGCGGTTGGATTGTTTTCCCACATCACAGGAAGCATACATGGGTTCGTTGTTTTTTATAGAAGCCAGTGCGGCTGTTTTGATGTCTTCGTTTGGTAAATTCAGGTAAATCCAATTGATGCCTTCCTGGGTGTTCCGGTAATTTTCTATTTCGTAAGTTTTGTAATATTCCCGGGTCGGGTCATTCATGATCATAATGTAGTTGTCCGGACTGTAATCTGCCGGGGTTATTTCTTTATAGAATTGCAACGGAGTATAATTTGTCAGTTCTTTGATGTTGCCGTCTTTGTCTTTGTATCTCCAGGTAAATTCATGAGGCGGTTCGCCCAGACAAAGTGCCAGTATCCGGTATACATCTTTCAGAATATTGTTTTTTTCGTTTCTCAGTTCTTTGGTCTTTTTCCCTTGTTCTGCCATTGTCCGGAGTGTGATTCCCCCCAGCCGTAATTTTTCGTTAATGAGGCTTACCATTTGGCTGGTATTATTGGAATGAGCGGTTTCTGGCATTACTTCCTGGGGTACTACCCCGTATTTTTGAGCTGCATTGTAATACAGATTCCATACGCCGCCGTCGCCTACCGGTGATTTAAAATATTCTGTCACGGTGCGGTCGTCCATCGACCTGCTTGTGGTGGCAATAATATTTTCCAGAAAGAGATTTGATTTTTCGAATATATCCCAGAAATATAAATAGTTATGAGAAAAATCAAATTGGGACAGATTATATTTTTTCATTACCTGCGGCCGGAGAACATTCATGGAAGTGAACATCCAGCAGCGGCCGGAACTGTATTGGTTGGTTATTCCCTTCACATCTGCCCTGTATTTGAAATAGTGGTCGATTTTTCCCTGCAGTTCGCGGTTTAGTGCGTTGTCTTTTATATTTTTGTCATTTGTCAGTATGTTCTGGATAGCCTTGGTTGAAGCATCTTTTTTGAAACTGTCCTGTATTTCCTGTAAATCCTTTTGGGAAATGCTTTGGGCAAACAAACTTGCACTGGCCAGTATCAGGCCTGCTGTGATTAAACTTTTTCTCATTGCATTTGTATTAAAAATGACTACTTTATAATCTTTTCGTTCATTCAGAGATGTATTACTTCGTCGTATGCGGCAGCGGCAGCTTCCATGACAGCTTCACTCATCGTGGGATGAGGATGGATGGTTTTGATCAGGTCATGGGCTGTAATTCCTTTTTTACGGGCAACTACCAATTCTGCTATCATTTCCGTGACATTGGCTCCTATCAGGTGGGCACCTAACAGGCAGCCGTCCTGTGCATTAAAAATTAGTTTGACAAAACCGTCATTGGCACCGGCAGAGCTTGCTTTTCCGGAAGCTGTAAAAGGGAATTTCCCGATTTTCAATTCATAACCGGCTTCTTGTGCTTTTGCTTCTGTCAGGCCGACGGAAGCTACTTCGGGAGTGGTATAAGTGCAGCCCGGTATGTTGCCATAGTCGATGGGTTCGGGGTTCAGGCCTGCGATTTTTTCTACGCAGCAGATTGCTTCTGCCGAGGCAACGTGTGCAAGGGCGGGGCCGGGAACAATATCGCCGATGGCATAAATTCCTTCAATGTTGGTACGGTAATACGGGTCGACTTTGATTTTTCCTTTTTCCATTTCGATACCCGTTTCTTCCAAACCGATGTTTTCAACATTCGGGGCAATACCGACAGCCGATAAAACCATTTCAGCTTCGTAAATTTCTATTTGGTTTTTTTTGTTCCGGATATGGATTTTCAGTAATTCGCCGGAAGTATCAATACTTTCAACTGTGGATTTGACTAAAACTTCGATGCCTGCTTTTTTAAATGAGCGTCCTATTTGTTTGGAGACTTCTTCGTCTTCAACAGGCAGCATGGTTGGCATAAATTCAACCAGGGTGACTTTGGTGCCCATGGCATTGTAAAACCAGGCTAATTCTGAGCCGATGGCTCCGGAACCTACAACCAGTAAAGATGTCGGTTTATGGTCGAGTGTCAATGCTTCCCGGTAGCCAATAATGCGTTTCCCGTCTTGAGGGATAGCGGGTAGAACCCGCGAACGGGCACCTGTTGCTAAAATGATGTGTTTGGCTTCGAGCAGTGTGCTTTGTCCTTCGCTGTCGGTCACTTCCACTTTTTTCCCGGCAACCAGTTTCCCGCTACCGGAGATGACAGTGATGTTATTTTTTTTGAACAAGTATTGGATGCCTTTGCTCATTTTATCGGCAACTCCCCGGCTGCGGGCGATGACCGCGTTGAAGTCAGGTTCTGCATTTTCGATGTTGATGCCATAAGATTCGGCATGCCGGGCATATTCCAATACTTGTGCGGATTTCAGTAATGATTTGGTAGGGATACAACCCCAGTTCAGGCAAATTCCTCCTTGTTCTGCTCTTTCTATTACGGCTACCTGAAAGCCTAATTGCGCGCCCCGGATGGCGGCGACATATCCGCCGGGACCACTTCCGATGACGATTAAATCGTAATTCATGCTGAGTTCGGTTTATTTGATTTGTATGGGCAAAAATAACAATTACTCCCGGAATTTCAAACGTTTTCATTTATTCTTCTCGCTTTTCCCGGGCTTTGGAGCGCAAGGTAAAAATCCAGTGGCGTACTATCCAGCAAATCACAAACAGGACTAAAAAGCAGATGACAATACTCGTGCCGGAGGGGATGTTCAGCCAGGCTGATACAAAAAGGCCGATGACGGAGCCCAGGGCACTGACAATTGCCGATGCCGGCAGTTGTTGACTGAAATTTTTGTAGAAGATTCCGGTGATGGCCTGCGGAATGGTCAGGTAAGAGATAACCAGGATGATTCCGGCTAATTTGAGACAAAGCACAATGCATAAAGCAATGATGATGGTGGCGGAAACGTCGATGATGTTGACATGTACGTTGTGTGTTTTGCTATAGTCTTTGTCGAATGCGATATAGAACAGGGGCCGGAAGAAACGGCAGAAGAAGAGGATAATTAGCAGGCACAGGATGACCGATAGGGTAATCTGCCCGCGGGTGACTGTCAGAATGTTGCCGAAAAGGTAGGACATCAGATTGGGAGCGTAACCGGGAGTCAAATAAATGAACAGGATTCCGATGGCCATTCCGGCAGACCAGAAGATACCGATTAAGGAGTCTTCCCTCAGTTTTTTGTTGTCGGACAAGAAAAGGATGCTTAATGCTGCTAAAAGCGAGAATACAGTGGCTCCCAGCATGGGCGAAAAGCCAAGGTAATAAGCTATCCCCAGACCGCCAAAAGAAGTGTGGGTGATTCCTCCGCTGATGAATACCATACGCCTGGCAACGATGTAGGTACCAACCAGACCACAGCTAATGCCGATGAGAATGGTGCTGAGTAAAGCGTTTTGGAAAAAATCGTATTTTAATAGTTCGAACATGGGAAAACGGATGAAACGGGGTTGATAGACAAAGTTGACGAAACGGACCGGAGGAAAAAGTTAGCCGGAATGTTTTTTGAGGACCCGGTGCGGGACTTGACCATGTGTCACTAATTCAATGGGGCAGTGATAGGATTGCAGTTGTCCGGGAGTGATGAGATTGGATGGATGATAGTGCAGTTCGCGGTTGACGCAGGCAATGGTTTTGACATATGAGCAGATAGTGCCTAAATCGTGGGAAACCATGACTATGCTTAGATTTTTGTTTAATTCTTCCAATATTGCATAGAATTCTTTTTCAAAATGGCTGTCGACATAGGTGGTCGGTTCATCTAATATGAGTATCCGGGGATTGGAGATGATTGCACGGCAAAGAAATACCCGTTGTATTTGTCCGCCGGAAAGTTCTCCGATGGGACTTTTTTTGTAGTTGCCCATGCCGTATTTTTCAAGTAAGGTCCATGCCAGGTGTTTTTCTGCTTTTGTGTAAGTTTTATATAATCCTTTTCCCGAGAGCAGACCGGATAAGACCACTTCTGTGACATTGATGGGGAAACGCGGGTCGAAATGACTGTTTTGGGGCAGGTAGCCGAACAGGTTTTGCCGGATGTCCGGATAGGAGATTTTGCCGCTGAATGGTTTTAATAGTCCGAGAATCACTTTCAGCAATGTTGTTTTACCTCCGCCGTTCGGACCGATGATTCCGATAAAGTCGCCTTCGTTGATGGTCAGATGGATGTGGCTTAGTACAATTTGGCGGTCATAACCTGCTGTGATGTCTTTTAATTCGATGATGGATGCCATGTTGTATTTTCTGTTTTTCGGTCATCTGTTGCTGAAAATTCCAATTAATTTCTCCAGTTCCTCTTTCCAGTTTTCCGCCAGCGGATTAATGGGGATGATTTGAGCGTTGATTTCACGGGCAATCGATTCGGCATTTGTTACGTCGAATTGGTTTTGGATAAAAATCAGGTTGATTTTTTTTTCTTTGGCTATATCGATGATTTTTTTTAAATGCTCCGGATTCGGTTCTTTGCCTTCGTCTTCAATAGAAATTTGTTCTAAGGCGTAATCTGCTGCAAAATAGGTCAAGGCTGGATGGTAAATCAGAAATATGTGTTGCCGGTTGTTTTTGAATACTTCTTCCGCCTGTTTTGCAATATTGTCGATGTCTGTCAACAGGTTTTCCAGATTTTTTTGAAATGTTGTTTGTTGTTCCGGATAACGTTTGGCTAATGTTTCATAGATGGTCATTGCCATTTTCCGTGCATTGGCCGGGGACAGCCAGATGTGCGGGTCGATACCGGTGTGCTGATGTTCCTCGTGTGAATGATGGCAACAGCCGTGCAGCAGCTTCAAACCTTCTGAATGGTTGATTACTTCGATGTGCTTTTGACGTTCTAATACCGGATAAAGGTGGGTTTGTTCAAAAGGCAGGTAACCAATGGTGAAGCATATATCGCTGTCGTATAGTTTTTGTAGTTGTCCGGTATTTAAATCACAGTTTGCCGGATTCATTCCGGGGGGTATCATTACGTTTACCCGGAGATAATTGCCTGCAATTTTTTCTACAAAGTATTTCTGCGGAAGGATGCTTACAGTAACTATCCGGTGAGTGGCGGGCTTATTTTTACAAGAGGATGGTAAAAAGAGGCAATAGAATAAAAATAGGGGGATGTATAAATATTTGTTAATTGTCATGTGATTGAAATTTCTCTGCGTTGTTCAAGGTCAACAAAGATAATCTAAATAATTTGATATTTGATGGGCTTTCCTGTGAATAAAAGTGGATAAATATTAACAGAAAATGTCCCGAAAACCGTTTATGGCTTCCGGGACATTTTTGTAGTATTCTGTAAAACTTTATTTAATTTCTTTCATCAGGCTGTCAATGGCTGCCTCAAGTTGGAGATCCCGGCCTTTCAATGCATTTGCCGGATCGTTTGTCACTTTTATATCCGGTTCTAATTGCAGATTTTCCAGAATCCGTCCCTGATTGTCTTTCATTCCTACTTGCGGAATACCGAAGACAATGCCATTCATCATGGTTTCCCACCATACAGCGGTCATAGTTCCCGGTACCGGCATACCGATTAATTTTCCCAGTCCCAGCTCCTTGTATGCCCAGGGGAACCCGTGTGCGTTGCTATAGTTGTTTTCGCTGACCAGTACTGCCGAAGGTTTGGTCCATTGGGCAAACGGGTCGATACCAATGAATTGTCCGCGCGGGACGAAAGTGGCAAATTGTTTCCCTCCTAACAGGTGAATCAAATCTTCGTGGAGCCAACCTCCTCCATTGTGACGGGTGTCCACGATGATTGCTTTCCGGTTGCGGTGGCGTCCCAGTATTTCCGAATAAGCTTTCCGGAAACTTTCGCTGTTCATCGAAGCGACATGGATGTAGCCAATCTGACCTTTAGAAAGACTGTCTACTATTTCCCGGCGTTGTTTCACCCAACGTTGATAAAGCAAATTATTTTGTGTTCCATAACTGGTGGGTTTTACGTATTCTTCCCACTCTTTTTTAGTTTTTGGGTCGTAGACAGTCAGTAAGGTACGTTTGCCTGCCTTACCTTCCAGTAGCGGGAAGTAATCTTCGCCTTTCCGGATTTCCTGATTGTCAATTTTCCGGATGATGATACCGGCTTTAATTTTACTGTCCGGCAGGTTCAGTGGACCCCGTTCCAGGATTTCAGCGATTTTTAAGCCGTCACCCTGATAGTCGTTGTCATAAAATGCACCTAACGTGGCAATGCCGGCCCGGTTGAATTGTCCGTAGTATCTGGCTCCGGTATGAGAGGCATTTAATTCTCCCAACATTTCACCCAAAACGTCTGCAAAATCATAATCGTTGTTGAGGTAAGGGAGGAAACGTTCGTAGGCTTTTTTATAATAAGGCCAGTCTACACCCTTGAAATCTTTGTCATAGAATTTGTCATAGACTTGTTGCCATACGTGATTGAATAAACCCTGACGTTCTTCAGCCCTTTTCAGTTCAAAATCGGCTTTATATCCCAAAGATTTTAATTGTCCGTTCCCTTGGTTGATGGTAAAAATCTGGCCACCGGAAAGCAGATAAAGGGTTTTACCGTCTTGGGATAATTTCAGTGAACCGCCACGTCCCATTTTGGACAGAATACGGGTGGAGTTGTTTTCGAAATCGTGTACCCAAAGGTCAGGTCCTTGCTCAAAGGCTGCCAGATAATAAAGTTTATTGCCATCGTTGGTTAATACGGCATCACCCAGATTGGAGGAATTGATAGTCATCCGGACCATCCGGTCTTCCAGATTATTAAGATCAATTTTCAGTTCCGGAAGTTTATTATTGTTTTCCTTGTCTTTTGAATCCGCTTTATCCTTTCCTCCTGTTTTATCCGTTTTGTCTTTTTTATTCTTTTTCTCCTCTTCTGCTTTTTTATTTTCTGCTTCTTTTTTAGCTTGTTGGGCTTTTAATTCCTTGTTCAAAGCGCGTTCTTCCTTGCTCATCCGGAATTCTGCATAAGCTTCGGGGTCCAAAAACAAGGCGTATATATCCCCTTGTGCGCCCCAGCTTCCGTGACTGCGCATGCCTTGCCGGTCAGTTTGCCATATAATGGCTTTCCCACCCATCATCCAGCGGGGGTTGGCATCACTGTATCCACTGTTGGTCAGGTTGTGAATTTCTCCTTTCCCGTCAGCTTTTATCAGGGCAATGTCCGGATGTTGCCAGCCTCCTTCTTCAAAGAATTTAGCCAGAATCCATCTTCCGTCCGGTGACCATTCAAAGGATTGGTCGCCGTCGGCATAAGAATAATTGTATTTAGCAGGCAATACCGTTCTGGATTTTTTATTTTTTACATCAACAACTTTAATTTCCGTCCGGTTTTCCAGGTAAGCAATTTCTTTTCCGTCGGGAGAGAAGGCGGGTTGGAAGCAGGCTGTATTTCCTTTGGTTATTTGCTCTTCTTCAATTTCCCGGGCATATGCGAAAGACTGGTCATCTTTATCTTTAATCCGTGCGATATAGAGATTCCATTGGCCGTCGCGTTCGGATGCGTAAACCAGAGAACGGCCGTCCGGAGAGAAATTTACATTTTTTTCGCGGGCAGCGGTATTGGTGATTCGCTTTGTCGTTCCGAATTCTGCATTGGCTACAAAAACATCTCCGCGGATGATAAAAGCAAACTCTTTGCCATTGGGAGAAACGGCGATTTCCTGTGCACCGTTGTTCCAACTGTATTTACTGACAACAGGTTCGGTATTGTCAGAGATGATATTGACAGCTACTTTTTTAGCCTGTTTGCCGGGTTGCATCGTGTATAGCTCTCCGTCGAAAGTAAAACAGAGTACATCATTTTCGGAACGTGAAAGGAACCGGACCGGATGCTTACTGAACCGGGTCAGTTGCTTGATGTTTTCAGGGGCATCTAAAGACATTTGGCATACATTAAAATCTCCGAAACGTTCGCTCAGGAAATAAATGGTGTTATCGTCAGAAGCCAATACCGGATAGCGGTCTTCTACCTGTTTGTTGGTTAAATTAGTAAAATTTCCGTTTTTCAGGTCGTACATCCAGATGTCGCGGCATACAGACGAAGTGTGGTGTTTCCTCCATTCATCTTCATAGCCTTTGCGGTCGTGGTAAATGATTTTGTCGCCTGCTTTATTGAAATTGATGTTGTAGGCTTCGAAAGTCAGGAATTGTTCCGGGCGGCCGCCGTTTACAGGGATAGAATAAATCTGGCTGCCTGACGGGAATTGGCCGTATTTCTGGTCAGGGGCGACTGAGCTGCGGTACAGAATGCGTTTCCCGTCGGGGGTGAAGCATTCGGGGTATACTGCCCCGGTGAATGTGGTTAAACGTGTCGGGGTTCCTCCGGTTACCGGAAGGGTAAAGAGGTCCATTCCTCCGTCGCGGGTTGAAGTAAATGCAATTGTCTTGCCGTCCGGAGACCAGACAGGATGACAGTCATAAGCCGGATGAGTGGTTAACTGGGTGGCTTTACCACCTTCACTATTGACTAAAAAGATGTCTCCCTTGTAGCAAAAAGCAATGGTTTTCCCGTCGGGAGAAATAGACGGATAACGTAACCATAGCGGGTTTTCCTGTGCCATCAGGCCGGAAAATAGCAGGGCGAAAATCCCTGTCAGGGCAATTTTGATTAAATTCATGTTTTTATAGTCTTGTGATTAAAATGCACAATAAATTCCGGAAATATGGTCATATTCCGGAATAAAGTACCCCTGAAAGTTGAATACCCAAACTTTCAGGGGACACTTTAAAGTCAGTATTTTACCTTTCTAAAGATTAGTATTCCCGTCAGGCTTGAGGTTTATACAATTAACTTTTCTTGTACAAGCCTAATTTATCCGGTTCGAAACTATTGATAAATTCAACGTGAGCAGCCACTTTTGCCTTACCGTAATTGATGAAAATTTCAGCAGACTTTTCGTATTTGCCGCAGCGTTGGGCATCTTGTAACAACAGGTAACCGATAATGGTGTATCCGGCTATTTCAACTAACCGGCGGGCATGGAAATCAGTATATTCCGTATTTCCGGTTTCTGCCACTTTTGCCGTACAGGCTTCCAGTTGGCCCGTCATGCATTTCAGGGTTTCCCGTAAATATTCGTGTTCGGGTTTGATATGTGCTTTTTCATACACTTCCCGGATGTATTTTGCATATTGTCCGGTGGTTACCCCGCGGATTGCAGCTACTACCTGTAATTGTGAAGTTCCTTCATAAATGTTGGTAATACGGGCATCCCGAACGTATCGCTGAATGGGATAATCTTTCATAAATCCGGAGCCGCCGTGTATTTGTAATGAATCATATGTGATTTCATTGGCATATTCACTGGCAAATAATTTTTGCAATGGAGTGTAGATATCGGCCAATTTCTGGTATTCTTTCATTTCATTGCGTTCTTCTTTGTCCAGGGCTCTTTCCTTAGAGATGTGGTAATAAGTTTTGTAAATATCTACAAAACGGGCCGTTTCGTATAATACGGAACGGATACCGTGCAATTTGGCTTCCATATTGCTCAGCATTTCATAGATTGCCGGGAATTCGATGATGGCTTTTCCGAATTGTTTCCGTTCCTGTGCGTATTTCAATCCTTCGCGGTAGGCTGCTTCTGCAATACCTACGGATTGACCGCCGATTCCCAGCCGGGCAGCATTCATCAGGGCCATGACGTATTTGATTAAGCCCATCTTTCGTTCGCCTACTAATTCTGCCGGTGCATTTTTGAATACCAGTTCACAAGTCGGAGAACCTTTGATTCCCAGTTTGTTTTCGATGCGGCGAACCGTTACGGCATTGCTGTTCCGGTCGTAAATAAACATAGACAAACCGCGTCCGTCGTTGGTTCCTTCTTCAGAGCGTGCCAGTACAAGTGAAATGTGGCCGTCTCCGTTGGTAATAAACCGTTTCACCCCGTTCAGGTACCATTGTTGGTCCTGCTCGTTGTAAGTGGCTTTCAATTGAACAGCCTGCAAATCTGAACCGGCATCCGGTTCGGTCAGGTCCATGGCACAAGTTTCTCCGGCAGAGACGCGCGGCAGATATTTGGCTTTTTGTTCTTCGCTGGCGAATTCGTTGATGGTTTCTGCGCAGTCCTGCAATCCCCAGATGTTCTGTAGACCGGCGTCGGCACGGGCTACCAATTCGGCTGCCATAATAAACGGGGTAATCGGGAAATTCAGTCCGTTGTATTTGCGAGGTAAAGAGATTCCGTTCAGTCCGGCCTGGTTAATCACGTCAATGTTTTGCTGAGTACCGGTGGCGTATTTTACATGTCCGTCGATAACCTGAGGACCTTCTGCGTCTACGGATTCGGCGTTGACAGCTATAACATCGCCGCAGATTTCTCCTACGATTTCGAGTACTTTGTCATAATTGTCGATTGCATCTTCAAAATCACGCGGAGCTCCTTCGAATTGTTGAGCTTCTGTATAATTCCGTTCTTTCAGTGTGACAATCTTTTCCATCAGCGGATGTCCCAGATGGAATTTTATATCTTCATTATCTGTATAAAAATTAGCCATACTTTAAATTTTAATTTCATTGAAATTTTAATGTACCGATGTGCTCATCCGTTCATTATTTACTGTTTTTCTTATAATATTGGATCATCTTGGGAATAACCACGTTCAAATCTCCGGTAATTACATAATCGGCAAATTTGTTGATCGGGGCATTGTTATCGGTATTGATGGCAATCACCATGGCAGATTCTTCCATGCCGGCAGTATGCTGGATTTGTCCGGAAATACCACAGGCAATGTATAATTTAGGGCGGACAGTGGTTCCTGTCTGACCAATCTGGCGTTCGTGTTCGCAGAAGCCTGCATCTACAGCAGCACGTGAGGCACCGACTTCACCTCCCAGTACGTTGGCGAGTTCATGCAGTAGCTGAAAGTTTTCTTTGGAACCGACGCCGTAGCCGCCGGCAACGATAATCGGGGCTGCTTTCAGGTTTACTTTTGATTTTTCCATATGGCGTTCAATCACATGGATGACAAAATCTTCCGGTGAAGTGAATCGGTTCACGTCTATTGTTTTGATTACTCCTTGGTGGTTGGCGTTGAAAATCTCCTTACGCATCACGCCTTCACGGACAGTGGCCATTTGGGGACGGCAATCGGGGTTCACGATGGTTGCAACAATATTTCCTCCGAAAGCCGGACGAATTTGGTATAAGAGGTTATGATAAACTTTGTTGTTTTTCTTGTCTTCGTAATCCCCGATTTCCAGGCTGGTACAATCGGCCGTCAGACCGCTGTGCAGGGCTGACGATACCCGAGGACCTAAATCCCGGCCGATGCTGGAAGCTCCCATAAAGGCAATCTGCGGTTTTTCCTGTTTAAACAGATTTACCAGGATTGAAGTATGAGGAAGGGTGGTATAGGGAGCCAGACGTGGGTCGTCACCTGTCCAAAGTACGTCAACTCCGTAAGGAAATACTTGTTTTTCAACACCTTTCAGGTTGCTTCCCAATATAATAGCTTCCAGGTTTACACCTAATTCAGTGGCGAGGGAACGTCCTTTGGTCAGTAGTTCAAGACTTACGTCTGCTACTACTCCCTCTTCTATTTCGCAATATACAAATACACTGTTCATAATTTTACCCAATTGTGTGATTTACAATCAATTCTTTCATCATAGCGTCGATAGCTTCGTCTGTGGGTTCCAGGATTTTAGCTTCTTTTGCCTGAAATACCACATTTTCAATGTTTTTCACTTTGGTAGGTGAACCGCTTAACCCTAATTCCTGAGGTTCGCAGGTGATGTTGTTCACACTCCATTCTGTAATTTTCAGGTAGGGACGTTCGTTCAGCAGATTGGTGTAATCTTCATCTGCATCCTGAAGTTCCTGGGTGGCCCGGGCGTATTTGTATTTCATTACAAACCGGGCATTCCTCGGGCGGCAGGGAGCGGCAGAACCGTTGACTGTCACGACGCAGGGCACGGGACATTCGACTACTTCTATCCCTCTTTCCAGACGACGTTTCACGGTTATTTTCTGTTCGGTGCATTTCAGGATGTCTTCTGCATAGGTTACCTGAGGGATACCCAGTTTTTCTGCTACTTGAGGACCGACCTGTGCCGTGTCACCGTCAATAGCCTGGCGGCCGCAAATCAGCAAATCGGTTTTCAGTTTTTTTAAAGCACAGGCCAGAGCATAGGAAGTTGCCAGGGTATCCGAACCTGCAAAAGCACGGTCGGACAGGAGATAACCTCCGTCGGCTCCGCGGAACATGGCTTCCCGGATGATTTCAGCAGCACGGCCGGGACCCATAGTCAGGATGTGTACGGTAGTTCCTTCTATTTTATCTTTTAATCTTAAAGCCTGTTCCAGGGCATTTAAGTCTTCCGGGTTAAAAATAGCAGGTAAGGCTGCTCTGTTTACAGTTCCGTCTGCTTTCATTGCATCTTTTCCCACATTTCTGGTGTCGGGAACCTGCTTGGCAAGAACAACAATTTTCAGTCCTTTCATGTTACATTATTTAAGTTATCCCGGAAAAGAGGTTATTCAGACTTTTGATTAGCGGTCAGATTTTTTGATAGATAAATACTAAACTTCCAAAAATCAACGTGTTGACTTTTTGAACACCCTCTCTTCCATTTTAAGATTAATATTTCAATTTTGTTATAAACAAATGCAAAACACACCCATTCGGCAGGTAAAGATAATACAATAAAGATAAAAAGGAAAAAAAGACGAAAATGTTTATTTGTTAAATTGTAACGAAAGGGTTCCGGTAATCTTTTTGAAACAAACAGGAGGCTGTTCAGACTTCCGGGACGGAGGTTTGGACAGGGATATTAAAGTTTTGATAAATCCGGTATCAGCCGGAGATTTGTTGCTTTGGTTCTGTTGCCGGGTTGTTTCCGGTATAGTTTGGATGCAGCAAATCTCCGGCAAAGATTTTAATAGTTTTGTGCGAATTCGCGGCCTGCCCGTAGTGCTTTCAGGTTCATACCGACCACTTCCTCCCCCTTGCGGGAGAAAATGGCACGAATGCCTTCTTCCAGATATCCGAATGGTATTTCGATAAATGGAGAAGCTGCACCAAGCATGACGAAATTGCCGGCCCGGACATTTCCGGCGGATTCTTTGGCAATCTGGTCGGCGTCGATAATGACTTGACGTGGCAAAGCCCGGAGTGTTTTCATCAATTCTTCTGTTTCCGGATAGTCCGGAATGTTGATAAACGGAGTGGAGTTGGTTACGACATATCCTCCTTTGCGCAGATAGGGCAGGTAGCGCAATGCTTCCATCGGTTCTACGGACAAAATGATGTCGGCACTGCTTTTGGCAATCAAATCCGAATAAATGGGCTGGTCGGATATACGCATAAAAGATTGTACATCTCCGCCGCGCTGGCTCATGCCGTGAGTTTCAGCCTGTTTCATATATAAATTGTTAGTTAAAGCGGCCGAGCCCAAAGCGGCTGCAATGGACAGGATTCCTTGTCCGCCTACTCCTGCTAATATGATATCTGTTTTCATAGTTTCATTTTTTATAATCTCTCCTGTTTCTGCAATCTTTTTTACTTTTTGCTTTTTTTAGCATCTCTGGCTGCCTTTTGGATGCATACTCTTCTGGGAATGATGACAGAGACGCCTTTATATTCCAGTTCTTCACGAATAATCTGACATAATTCCTCATGATTTTTAGGGACTGGAAGTAGTACCCGGATGTGTTCCGGATTTACACCGATGCCTTTGCAAATGGATTCTATTTTACCCAGGGCGGAAGATTCCTGACCACCGGTCATAGAGATGGATTCATTGTCGGAGATAATGACGGTGATTGGGGTTTGTTCATTTACGGCATCCAGCAAACCTGTCATTCCGGAATGGGTAAATGTGGAATCTCCGATGACTGCTACGGCCGGGAATAGTCCTGCATCGCAGGCCCCTTTGGCCATCGTGATGGAAGCACCCATGTCAACGCAACTGTTGATGGATTGAAAAGGAGGAAGTGCTCCCAGCGTGTAACAACCGATATCTGAGAAAACGCGGCCTTCGCCATAAGTGGAAATCACTTCGTTCAGAGCTTTGTAGACGTCCCGGTGGCTGCATCCGTTGCAGAGGGCAGGGGGACGGGGAGCTACAATTTCCGGGACCGGTGTTTCTTCTGTTGCAGGAAGTCCCAGGGCCCGGGCAACCCAGTCCGGATTCAGTTCGCCGTCCCGGGGCAATGTGCCGTCCAGACGCCCCGATATGTTTTCTTGACCGGGATAGCCTTTCAGTAATTCTTCAACAACCGGATATCCTTCTTCCAGTACCAGAATTTGTTTACATTCCCGGAGGAGGCGTTTCAGCATTTTCCGGGGAAGCGGATACTGGCTGACTTTTACTACCGGGTATTTACATTTGCCGTTGAAATGTTCCATTAAATAATTGTAAGTAATTCCGCAAGCAATGATACCCAGTGATTTGTCTTCTCCGTCCGTATAGCTGTTAAAGGGAGATTGTTCGGACGCTTTGACAAAGTCGGCTTGTTTTTCCAGTAATAATTTATATTGTTTCCGGGCAATGGCAGGTAATAATACAAATTGCCGTTTGTTTTCAGGCAAGTGCATGTGATTTTCCGGTAAAGTTCCGGAAGGAGTGACGCCTGACCGGGAATGTGCTAAACGTGTAGTGATGCGCAACAGTACCGGACTTCCGACGGTTTCAGAAAGAGCAAAACCATAGCGGGTCATTTCGTAAGCTTCCTGTTGATTGGAAGGTTCCAGGACAGGAATTAAAGCAAATTTACCATATACCCGGGAATCCTGTTCATTCTGTGAAGAATGCATAGAAGGATCGTCGGCTGCTGTAATTACCAGTCCGCCGTTTGCACCTGTGATAGCTGCATTCATGAAACAGTCGGCTGCTACATTCATTCCTACGTGTTTCATGCATACGAGGGCACGTTTTCCGGCATAGGACATTCCCAAAGCCGATTCCATGGCTGTTTTTTCGTTTGCTGCCCATGTCCGGTGGACATTCCGGGCAATGGCTTCTTCAGAATTTTGTATATACTCTGTGATTTCGGTTGAAGGCGTACCCGGATAAGCGTACACACCGGATATTCCACTGTCAATTGCTCCCTGAGCGATTGCTTCAACACCTAATAGCAATTGTTTTTGCATGATGTTTTTTATTTATAAAGTTTATGAAGTTCGTAAATTTATGAAGGAATAAGGTTTGAAAGTCGGTAAGGCTGTTTTCCGATACCTCATTTTTATTTGTTTTTTCGCTCTCTCTTTATAAAACTCATATGCTGACAAAGAAGGAATACGAACCGTATTAAAGTCCCCAATGGAATTTCAGGGACCCCATGATGTAGGCAAGTACAAAATAATATTCAAAAGGCCGGTACATAATGTTTGGCTTGCAAAATAGCGATTAAAACGTTTGCGAAGATAATAGATTATTTGAAAAAACGAAAAAAAAATGGTATTTATATCTGTCCTTGGATTTGCTTCTGGTGAAAGCGAACTGCTACTATTTTACAAACTCACCTGTAATGTGTGATTTACCGTTGCGGAAAGCTTTCTTCGCAATCTGCAAAGTATAATTGTTTTGTGCTACACGTTCAATCGAATAATAGTTATTCGGGCGTTTCATCAATGTGCCAGATTTCCCGGTTTTTTTCTGCCTGTCCTAACCACATGGCCAGGCCGTTGCAGGTGTGTGCGCCGGATTCCCGGCCTTTTTGCATGAAGGTGGTGACTGCCGGATTATACACCAAGTCGAAAAGATAATGTTCCGGTGTCAGCGATTTATACGGAATGTCGGGATAACTTTCGGTTTTTGGCCAAGTGCCCAGAGGAGTTGTATTGACGATTAAGCGGAATTCCGGCAGGTAGGTAGATATATCCGCATAACTGATTTCGCCCGGGTTGCGGGGAGTTCGTGACACTGTCAGTACCTTCATGGACAGGGATTGCAGGACATAACGGACTGCCTTGGCAGCTCCTCCGTTACCCAATATCAATGCCTGGCAGATACCGGAGGGAATGAAATTCATCAAGGCTTTCCGGAAACCGTGTGTATCCGTATTGTAGCCGCTTAGAAAAGGGCGGCCGTTGCGGTATCCGATTTTTACGCAATTGACAGCACCGACGGTCCGGGCTTCGTCACTGACTTCGTTCAAAAACGGGAGAATATTTTGTTTGTGTGGAACGGTGACGTTAAAGCCTTTCAATTGAGGGTATTCATGGAGTAATTTTTCTAATTCCCGGATATCTTTCATTTCAAAACGCAAGTACATGGCGTCTATACCTGCATTTTGAAAATACTCGTTGAAGTATCGGGGAGAACAACTGTGTCCGAGAGGACAGCCGATTATTCCGTATATATCCATGAATATGAATCAGGATTTTTTTTGCATTTTCCGGGCGAACATTTCAATGCCGTAAATGAGTGCAAATCCCAGCAGGCACATGAGGATAGCTTCCCCTAATAAAGGGTTGGTCTGAGTGAGTTCACTGAAATGCCGGGGAGAAACATTACTTTCCAGCAATGCTTTTTCTACGCCGTGACTGTCGGTATAGGTCTGGAGCGTTTCTTTCCATGGCCATACCTTATTGAGCGACCCCAGCATAAAACCGGTTAGTAAAGATACGGTCAGGTTGTGGTAATTTTTCAGCAACCAAGACAAAAGATGAGAAAAACTGATGATGCCGGCAGCAGCACCGATGATAAAAAGAAGCAGAACACCAATGTTCAGGTTACTGACTGCTCCCAGAATATAAGTGTATTTTCCCATAAGGAGCAGGATGAAAGCTCCCGATATGCCCGGTAATATCATGGCGCAAATGGCAATGGCTCCCGAAAGAATAATAAACCACCAGCTATCAGGGGTTTCCGCCGGGGTCATGACTGTAATGATATAGGCGGCACAAATTCCTGCCGCCAAAGCAATGACAGTGAGAATATTCCATTGTCTGATTTCCTTTGCAACCAACACCGAAGAGGCAATAATCAGGCCAAAGAAAAAAGACCAGATATAGATAGGGTGATTTTCTAACAGCCATGTCATTAATCTGGCCAGTGAAAAAATGGAAATAGCAATGCCTGCTACTACTGATATCAGGAAATTGCCGTTGATTTTTTTCCAGAAATCTGCAAACCGGAAACTGAATAATAGTTTCAGTGCCTGTAAATCTATGTTTTTAATGGAATTGATTAATTCTTCGTAAATGCCAGTGATAAAGGCTATTGTTCCTCCCGATACTCCGGGAACTACATCTGCTGCTCCCATGGCGCAACCCCGTAGAATCAACAGCAGATAATTGCGTTTTTGTTTCATATCTGTCTTTCTAATATAAAAGGTGAAAAAAATAACCCGTGTACGGGCTATTTTTTTATGACATTGCGGTGTTCAAAACGGAATAAGTCGAAAACCGTTTTTACCGGTGTGAATGTTGTTAACGGAACTTCGACAAATATAGTATTCCAATTGCCCATCGCTCCATTCCAGAGTCCCGGCAGTTCCTGTACTTTAATATTTTGTCCTTTATATGATTTGTCAGTGATAAAGCCTTGTTCCGGGTCAATAAATTTCTCCAGGTCGAATTTTTTCCCTTTGTAATTCCTTACGCCGCAGACCAAATCCACCGGATTGAAGTGGGTAGCCTGGTCGAACACTTTTTTCTGGTCCTTGTCTTTCAGATTGATTTGTGCCGATTCCGCAATCTGCAAGCGTGCGCTGCCGTCTTGGGCTTTCACCCAGAATGGTCCTCCTCCGGGTTCTCCTTCATTTTTGACCATTCCGCAAACACGAATCGGCCGGTTCAGAATCGTTTGAAGATGTTTAATTCGTTCCTTCCGATCGGAGAAAGTTTTACCTTCGGCTTCCCGGTAGCCGATGGCAGGCAGGAACGTTTCGATTTCCTTCAGTTGTTCTTCGGTCGGTTTTTTGTCCAGGATTTCCAGATAACCGAATACTTTTTGCTGGATGTCCAGCAGAGTTCCTGCCAACAATTTTTTATATTTCACCGTGTCTCCTTTGGAGCGGTCCGGAATGACATTGTCAATGTTCTTGATAAAAATAATGTCCGCTTTCAGTTCGTTAAGATTGTAAATCAGTGCACCGTGTCCTCCCGGGCGGAAAACGATTTTTCCGGTTTCATCCCGGAGAATGTCGCCGTTGGTATCGATACTAACCATATCGGTGCACGGTTTTTGAATGGAAAAAGTGACATTGTATTTGATGTTGAACATTTTTTCAAACACTTTGGTTACTTTTTTCAAACGGGTTTTGAAAAGATTCATATATTCTTCTGAAACCGTAAAGTGTAAGTTGGCTGTTTTGCCATTATTACAATACAAGGCACCTTCGACAAGATGTTCGTCAAAAGCGGTACGCACAAAATCCCGGTAAATATGGAAATCCACTAACCCTTTCGGAGTATTGCCGTAATTCAGTCCTTTTTTTCCTAAAATGTATTTCAGGATTTCATTGAATTCCCGTTTTTCCACCATTTTGCTGATGTCTTTCCCGTTGTGCCACATGGCGGCAGAAAGATGCATATAGAAGGGGAGTTCATCTAATTTCAGGAAAAAATCGTGCATGCTGCCCGGTTCTTTGACCTGTACAAATTCCAGAAACTCTCCGACTGTTCCGTGGTAAGTGTCCATGAAGTGGTACAAATCTTTGAACATGCGTGTGGCCGAACCGGATGCCGGGACCATTTTCAGCACGTCTGATTTCCGGCAGGCCTGTTCGTAATTTCCGGTCAGACGTTCTTCCTGTTCCGGTTCGATGCGGGAGATACCGTTACCGATGGTGGCCGGTTCAATGAGATTGATAAAACCGAATCCTTTTTGAAAATTGGTCAGTTGACGGTCTATTTCGCTGACTTTTATCTCTCTTTCTTTGAATTGTTTTAAGTCTTCTTTGGTATAGCTCATCATGAAAGTATTTAGTATGTCCAACCGTTTTTGCGGGAGAAACCGGAGGTTACTCTTCCTCTTCTTCGTCGTATATTGTTTCCTGGTTATCCAGTTCTGTTTCGTAAAAGTCCTCCGCTTCTTCCAGTAGAGAATCAATATCATCCTGACTTAACGGTTCTTCGTCAATCCAGTAGATTTTCTGGTTGCTGTAGAATCCGTCCAAATCGCACTGGATGATGCAGCGTGGTTTTTCCGTATGTACAACATAAACCAAATCAAAGGATTCCTGAGAATTGTCCGCGATAAGAAATTTAGGCAGCATAACTTAAATTTTACAATTAATTAGGACAAAGATAGCAAAAGATTTGAAGATTTCCATATTTTCCCGTCGGGCATTCCTGGATTTGTTAAAATTGACTTTATTTGGGCGAAGGTGTTTAAAATATTGTTATTTTTGCACAATTTATTGTAATGTATATGCGAACTTGTTATGCGTATGTATAAATTTTTGTTGATTTCATGTTTTTTGGGAGTATCTTCATTACTGTCTTTTTCTCAGTCCAGGGTGGCGGATTACCGGTCAAAGACTGAAAAGATTAAGTTTGATAAGGATACCGTTTGGATTATTAATACTGAGTATGATCTGTATCATCTGAATCTGGAACTGAATCTTGATTTTTCGGAACAAATCCCCGTACCGTCTAGAATTAAGTGGAGTGCCCAATCGGCATGGGAGAATGTTAATCCGGGCGGAATGACTCATATGTATGATTCCGGATTGCATGAATTGCAGTTGGAGGACCCTGCCGGGAAGATTTACCATTATATGGTATTCAACAGAATGTTGACTGCAGACTTCGAGCTTACTCCGGATCCTTTTCAATTTTGTCTGGAAGTGGGCGGGGACTCTTTGCTGCTGGTCAAGAAAAATTTTGAACAGAATCTGCCGGAAACGGAGTATGAGATTGTGGTTGACGGACCGGCTTTGTTTGAAGAGGGAGCTGCCACACTTTTTGATGCGTCCGAGTGGTTTGGTCCTTTGAAGGACTCGGTATGGATTGTTTTTAACCATCAAACGGGAGTGAAGCCATGTAATATATTCATCCGCATGACTTATACCGATGAGGAGAAGAATATTAAGATGACAGAAGAAACGAATCCGCAAAAGGTTTCCGTATACCGGGCTCCCAATGTGAAGAAAATTTTTGATTACGAAGAGCCGGGAGGAGGCGAAATCAAAGATGTAGAGGTATGTGCCAATAGTGCGCAGTCTGTGGTCAATCTGAACGAGGATAAATTGAATTATTATCAGTACAAAAAGGGTAGTTCGGCACCTGTTCCCAGTTATGAATCCTTCGCAAAAGCGAAAGATATGGAAATCCATTATTTTTATACGGATACGCTTTATGACGGCATGCCCGAAAGCAATTGGAAGGATGTGTCGGGAACAGATATGGTGTCCACAACGTCCGATATTCTGTTTTTTGTTCCCGGATATTATAAAATGATGATCACTGCCAAAAACATGTGCAATGAAGTAGGGGAAATCAAAATTGATACGTTATGGACACATGAGACGGGAGATAAAAATAAAAAACGTTATTTCAGGGTATACTCCAATGATGGGACAAAACTTGTCTGTAAAAACGAAATGTTTTGTACGAATGTTTCGGATGCTATCGTTATAGTTGATTACAACGTGCGGCGCGGATATGAAGCACCTCCCGAATATGTTCTGACTGCAAATGAGTATGATATTAAGACGGGTGCGTCGGTTTCGGTTGACATTTGGAAGAACGGGCGCATAGTGACGGGGAAAGAAGCCGAAGGCTGCGGATGCGATTCTACTGTTATCAGCGTCCGTTTGAATGACAAGGATTTTTATGGTGAGTTGAATTTGAATGTGGAACGGAATGCAGTTTGCAGTGGGGGAGGGCGTGAGTTTAAGATCAATGTGGGGCGTGAACCGAAAATTGATACCAAACAGCTTTACAAGGAATTGATTAAAAAGCATGCAATCTTGTTCGATGGTAAGTATTACAATCATTGTGATACTTTTCTGTACCAAATGCCGATAGATAGTCTTACATTGCCGGCTTGGGAAAGGGGATTCGCTTTGGATTCCATCGGTTTCTATGTCAGACAGGGAACTGCCGGAGAAAATCCGTTGATTTACTATCCTGGGGACGAAAAACCGTATCAATTGTTGGATTCTACGGATGCAGATTCGTATATACGGATTCGTTCTTATAATGCTTGCGGTTGGAAAGAAGACACGTTGCAACTGAGGGTGAATGCCCGGCCGCAGGTTGAATTGTTGCGGGATTCTGTCAGCGGTAATGATTCGTTGTGTATAGGTTTTGACTATCCTTATTACTGGGGCGGAAAGTTACCGAAAGAATATGAAATATATTTGAAATCAGCCGAAGCGGTATATGTGAACGATACATTGAAGGCAGGGGGAGTGCAGTTTCAGATCAGGAACGGGGATACCATCCGGCACACTCTGAAAGGAACTGCGGGGGAAACGTTTTTAATACAGAATAAAAACATGCCTTCGTGTTCCCAGGATTCCTTATGGAAAGTGGAAGTGCTGGCACAACCCGATACGTTGTTACATCCGGACAGTGTGGGGTATTGTTTAGGGTCAAAGGAATTGGAAACCGTGAAATTGTTTGCAACGGATAAATCCGATTTCAAATGGGGGGAATGGAAACTGAATGCCGGGGAAATGCGGAAAGAAAGATTGCCTGTTTTCAATTTGACCGGCGGTGTGGATACTTTGCGTTACAAATTGTCCCGTTCCAAGGGATGTTATATCAATGGGGAGCTTCTGTTGCGTCCGCAAACAGTGCCGGAGTTGAAACTGGCGGATTATGTGCAGTACTGCTTGCCCGATACGATTCTTTCTTTCCGGAAGGCGGAGATGGTAGAAAATATTTCTGATTGGAACGGATGTAATCAATTGTCGGTGTATGAGAATGAAATCAAGGACTCGAAACGTCGTTATCAGGATACGGAAAATGGTCCGGTGAATTCCAAATACGAGCTTCTTCAGGAAGATAACGGGAAGAAATTTATTTATGAAATGGTGAATACCCGGGTGGATGTTGCATTGTTGGGAAACTGCCGGCTCCGGGATACGGTGCAGTTGCATATATCCAGTCCGAAATTAGAGATTTTGAAGTCGGATGTGCTGGTATATCCGTGGGATACATACGACTTTGCCCATTTGAAGACCGGACATTTTATCGATACGGCCCACCTGAATCCTGCTACTTTGAAATGGACGCTTCGTCCGGAAGGTACTGTCTGCGGTACGGGATTGTACGGGGGAAGTTATTCATTGACAGCAGCAGACAAAGCCAAAGATACCCTGATGTTTGAATTGTCGGCCCAAAGTTATTGCGGACTTGAGTTGAAAGATACATTATATGTTGAGATAAACCATTTGAAAATCAATGGATATAAAGATACCATTTGTAGCAATGAGGAGGGGTATGCTTTGTGGGATAAAGTGCAATGGTCGCATGTTGACCTGACTTCCATCCGTTGGCAGATTCTTTATCCGGCAGTGGCTCCTGGAGAACTGAGCGGAACGAGCGGACCGGATGTAAAATATAAGCCGGGCGACGGGACTGATTCCGTCCGTATTTTGTTTGAGGTTGCATTGGAGAATGTGCCTACCGAGAAGACATACGATACGGTGGTATTGCTTATCAATCCTGCTCCCATTCTGGAATTTTCGAAAGATACGCTTTGGGCTTGCAATCGGTTCATAAAATTGAAGGAAATATCTTCGGAGTATCTGCATGCAGTTCATACAACCGGAATCGGGCGTGGTGATTATGTGTTGGAAGGACAGAGCAGGGTGGGAGGCTGGTCCGGTACACATGGTGATTATACATTTGAAAATGTAAATCTGGAAAATTTTTCCGGTGATTTGTTTCAAAAAGTTTCTTACGAGGCATTGGGACTCCGTGGTTGTAAAAGCATTTTAGACACTGTCGTATTGGCGCAGCCGGTTCCGGCGAAAATGGAATTTAAACGGAAGCATGAGGAAATGTGTGCCGGCGACCGGATAAAATTGGATACATTATATACCCTGACCGGGGAAGACCCGTTTGTCAGGTGTGAGTGGGTGTTGGCAAGCGACGTCCTGGGGCACATTGAAAACGGATATTATGTGGCGAACCAGCCGGAGGACAAAATACAAGAACTGAACGTTTCAACTTATAAAGAGTATACCTGTTATTCAGGAAAATCTTCCGGAAAAGTATTGCAGACTACTGCTGTCAGTTTACCGTTGACAGTGCACCGGGAACCGATATTCAACGTTGTGCACCGGCATGATACGTTATGCCGGAATACTCCGGAGATACGCATAGAACGGAATTGGGTGAACGTGGAGAAGAGTCTTTATCCGGATTATCAGGATTCGGTGCGGGTGAACGGTGTGCGTTTATTAAACGACGGAATAAATTACTCGGTGAATAATGAAGATAGCCGGGAAAAATTAGTGGTGACTGTTGCTCAGGGACGTTGCACAAAATGGACCAAAAGCGATACCATTTATCTGTATCGTTTAGGGTCGATGTTCAACGGCACTTTTTCCGTTCCTGACGTCTGTGAAGGCGGACAAGCGTTGATTGACAAATCGAATCTGAATATAAGTCCTCTGGCAAGTCAGGTGAAATGGTCGGCAGACGGAGGAACCATTACTGCCGATAATAATTATTTTGTACCGAACAAGGATGTGCGCAATGCTTTTGTTCATCTGTCGGCTAATGCTCCGCACGGTTGCGGTACGGAAAAGCTGATTGATGTGCCTGTTGCTATCGGACGCAAACCTCAGTTGCAAACCAAAGAATATACGGTATGCCGTTTGGCGGGACATAAACAGCAGATTGTTGCGGCGGTGCAAGACCCGACGGTGCAAGTGCAAAAGATTGACTGGCTGCGTTGCGGAACACCCGATGAGGAAATCATAACTACCGGTCCGTCTGAACAAGAATGGACTTTTACGGTTTCGGCAGCCGATACGCTTAAAACGGAAGTATGTCTGCGGGCAAGAATCCAAAGCGGCGGGGCATGTCAGGGTATTTTTGAAGATACAGTCCGGATTCGTTGGCAAGAGAAACCGTCTTTTTCCATCCAACCGATGGAGATTTGTCAGGCCGATACAACGGGGGTTGATTTACAGACAAAGGTGCAGGTGACGAATGCAGGGGTTGTGGCATGGAGTTTACAGACATTGAATGCGGGTACTTTGACGGGAGGTCTTTTTGTACCCGGAGAATACAGCGGACAAGCGGCGGTAAATGTGACAGCTCCCGGCCTTTTGGGGTGCCCGGATGAAACCCGGACGGTTACTGTCAATGTGAAAGCTGCCCCAAAATCCGGCATTATAGCCAATGGTGAAAATTGTACTCTGCGGCAAGTGGTGCTGAAACCCGGAAACAACCAGACGACGAGTTACGATTGGGAGTTTGGCGATGGCGAACAAGCCAGTGACGGAGTTAATCCGGTTACTCACAAGTTCCAGACCGAGGGTAATTATACCATTTTATTGAAAGCGCATTTTGATAACGGTTGTCTCCGGGAAGAGACGAAATTCTGGAGTGTCCATCCGACTCCCCAGGCGATGTTTACTTTGCCGGTTTATTCCCCCATAAATAAGACTGTTGCATTGACCAGTACTTCTTTACCGGAGTCGGTATCCTGTCATTGGAGCGTGGATGCTGCCAACTATACTGTGGCGGATGCGTCTCATATTTTTACGGCAGCCGGGATGCATCAGGTGCGGTTGGTGGTTACTTCTCCGGAAGGATGTACAGATACCATAGAAAAGTCTACAGAAGTTTTGAACAAGCCTGTCGCTGATTTTGATGTGGTGGTGGATTCTTGTGCGGGAAAGGTGAGTATTACCAATAAGTCTGTCCGGAATGAGGCTACCGTTGCCTGGGATTTCGGAAACGGCGAATCGGTGTCCAGTACCTGGGAGCCTTCTGAAAAGTCTTATCCTTTGGTATGGCAAGATACTTTATATACAATACGGTTGACATTGGCCAATGTGTCGGATACGGTGGAATATGCCAAGACCTTTAAAATGATTTCCCGGCTGGAGCCCAATTTTGAAATCTGGACTTCCAATCCCTGTAATAAAACAGAAAAAGAAATCCGTATCCTGACGCGGGGAAGGGCAGATACTACTTATATTGATTGGGGAGACGGTTCCCAGCCACAGATGTGGTTGTTGTCTAATCCGGTGAATGTACTGGAACATAGCTATCCGGAAAACCTGACTACTGCATCCGTGGATTACCGGATAAAATTACGTTCGGTGAATACTTGTCACAGGCCGAATGTTGTCGAGAAAGGAGTTTCCATTGTTCCTTTGCAGGTGCGGGCTAAGGTATTGGAAGCGGATGATTTGACCGAGTATAAAAATAAATGCTATGGGAACGACAGAGGATTCTGGAATAAGTCGTTCGGATTCATTTCTCAGGGATACACTTGTGAATGGGACTTTGGTGACGGTACACCATTGGAGACCGATACGGTGTCTGTTAGACCGAAAGCGCATATGTTTGCCAGACCGGGAGAGTATTTTGTTCGACTGCGTGTTAGAGATGAGTGTAATGAAGTACAGGATTCTTTAAAGATTCTTGTACATGGGAACGATAGCCTTACTTTTGCTTTTGAAAAGGATAACGAAAAATTGTGTACGGGAGACAGTATTCGGATATGGTTTGTACAACGGGGAAAAGAACCTTTTACGAACCTGCGGTGGGATTTGCCGGATGGAACGTATCAGAAAAATATAGATACGATTTATTATAAATTCAATGATCCCGGGGCATATTATGTGAGTTTGAGTGCGCAGGCAGACGGGTGTCAGGAGAATCCCAGGCCCAAAAAGTGTCTTGTGCAGCAAACGCCGAAAGCATCGGTAGAATACACCCATGCTGATGTAGAAACCGAAGGTTGTACTCCGTTAAAAATACCATTTAAGGCGGTGAACTATAAAGGAGGAACGGATAATGTGAGAACATATTGGGATTTTGGTGACGGTTCGTCTTCGATAGAGGTAATTCCTCCTGCCAAAGTATTTGAGACTGCCGGTCAGTATACGGTGAAGTTAAGTTTGGAATCTTCCAATGGTTGTGTATCTTGGGACTCTGTTTCTGTTACAGCCCGGATTACGCCGGCCACAACATTTGAACTGGAACAGCGTTTGATATGTTCTAATTCCGGCAATTTTGAAATTACTGCTTTCAACCGGACCGATTCTCCGGACGATTGTACTTTTGAATGGTACAAAGGAGATGAGGTGGTTTCAATGGATCCCGTTTCCGTGACCATTCCTTTTGCCTATTTTCATGGTAAAGAAGAAATTGCATTGCGTGCCATTCATAAATTGTCGCAGTGTGCTTACAAGGTGAACGATACTATTGTGGCATCCTGGCCATTGAAAGCCACTTTGTTGGTTGCTCCCGATACAATATGCGGCGGTATGGAGGTGATTTTTACTGATACTTCTACGATGGCTGGTGCAACGCAGCAATTCTTTTTTGATGACGGAAGTTTTGAGGAAGGCCGGGAAGTCAGGAAAACTTATTGGGATGCCGGGAAATATACCTATGACTTTGTCCTGACCAATGCCGACGGATGTGCGGATACACTCCGGGATACGATTTTTGTTCATACGTTGCCTTTGGTTGAATTTGACTGGAAAAAGGACAACATGGTGACAGGTGCGGATATTTTACCCAATCCGGAGATAGAAAGCGGAGGAATGCGGTTTACGAATGCTACTGTTATCCATTTGCAAGATTGGGAAAAAGATGGATTGCGTTATCATTGGAATTTCGGCGACGGAAATGTTTCTGAAGAAAAGGAACCCGCCCATCAGTTTGCTAATAACGGTTCCTATGAAGTGTGGTTGCATGCTATTTCCGGCATGGGGTGCAGGGACAGTATTTCGCATCTGATAGATATTGCGGCAATCAAGGGTTTATATTTCCCGAATGCGATAATTCCGGCAAGTAATGATCCCGGTGTAAACCGTTTTCAGCCTAAGGGAATCGGATTACATGTTTTTACTTTGAAAATCTATGCTCCGGACGGAACATGTGTCTGGCGCACGGATAAGTTGGATGCCGGCCGGCCAGGTGAATATTGGGACGGCACTTACAACGGGCAGTTAGTTCCCGCGGGAATATACAACTGGAATGCTTCTGCTATATTTATTGATGGTAGTGTTCAGAATCATATAAACGGGACTGTTATTGTCATCCGATAAAAATAGACATAATTTTTTAAAAAAATAAAAAATATATATTACCTTTGCCTGAAAATAATATAAATATGAGTCGCTTTATTTTATTAAGTGTATGTATTTTAATACTATCCCTTTGTGTTAAAGCGAATTATGTGCGCGTTACACGGGATTTGTCTATAGCAGACAGTGAGATTTACGATGACCATGCTAATGTAAATTTTTCCATTGCATGGGATAATTCGTGGCGTGATGATTTTAATTGGGATGCCGTATACATTTTTTTGAAATGTCGCAAAAAAGGAGAACAATCCTGGTCTCATGTATATTTGCGTCCGGATTATCATTCAGTGAGTAATGGGTATGAATATACGATTGCTTCCAACGGGGCTTCGGATTATGCTCCGGGGGTATTTGTATTCCGCAGTCAGAACGGTTCCGGTGATGCAGCGATAGATATTACGTTGCAGTGGAATTACCGCAAGAATGGGTATTCTAAATCGGATTTTGCCTTGAGGTTGTTGGAATATACTGCCATGTGTATTGAGATGGTATATGTACCGAACGGTTCTTTTTATGCCGGGGATAATTTTTCCAATCAGACTTTCAGGGCAGCTTATCAGCCTATTTGGGAAAAGTGTGATTTAGTAAAAATCGACGGTAAGAATAAATTTGAGAGTGATTTGATTAAGCCGCGGATCGGACGATTGTCCAACCCGCCGGAAAATGCTGCCAATCATGTAAACATGAATGGTTCAACCAGTACGGAAAATGCCTGGATTTCGGGTCAATCAGGAGATCAGGGTTACTGGCAGGTCACTTTCCCCAAGGAGGTTACGGTACGTTATTTCGGAATCAGCGGAGTAGCCGGTCACACCGCTCCCAAAAAATTTGAATTGTACGGTAAAAGGAGAAATGATGCCGCTTGGACGGGACCGATTTATTCGGGTACCTCTGCGGAGTGGTTGTCCGGTCCGGCCGATTCTTATCCGGTGAGCAAGTCATTGAAAGTGACCAATCCCGGTCCTTTTACGGATTATATGATTCGTTTTTATGATGCACAAGTTTGCATAAATAATATTTCCATGACGGATGAGGATCTGGCCTTGTCTACTGATTTTGCTTATCTGGTGGATAACTATAAGGCGAATATTCCTTTATCCAGAACAGGCCGGGGATTATATGCAGAAGATTTGCAGGATAGCTGGAACACTACTTTAAATGCTGCTTATCCCAGTGGTTTTTATGGCTTTTATGTCATGAAGTATGAGATTTCTCAGGATCAGTATGTACGTTTCCTGAATAAATTGTCTTTGAAACAGCAGATGATGCGGACCATTGGTGACGATTTGTTACAGGTTCCGCAGGGAGGATATGTGTTTGGTAATTCTCATACAAGACCCGAAGCCAGAAATGGTATTGTGGTTTCCAGTCTTTCAGATAATGGCAGTCCGATTATTTTTGCCAACAACCTGACAAAAGACGGGGACGGTTATTCTCAGCCGGACGACGGATTGAGTGTTGCCTGTAATTTCCTGAACCCTCAGGATATGTTGGCGTATGCCGATTGGAGCGGATTGCGTCCGATGAGTGAGATGGAGTTTGAGAAAGCGGCCCGGGAAGCTTATCCGGCAACCCCTCAGTTAGGGGAATGGGCGTGGAACAGCGGAGATCTGACAACGCTTCGGACTGCTGGTACTTTGGAAAATCCGGGAACTGCTACCGAAAGATTTAAGGGGGCCAATGTGAATGTGGAAAAGAAACTCGGCGGACCGGTTCGTTGCGGTTCCTTCGCAGCGGGCAATGCTTCCCGGGAGGAGGCCGGAGCTTCGTATTGGGGAGTTATGGAATTGAGCGGCAACCTGGCGGAAATATGTTATAATGCCAATGCTGCCGGACGTGGTTTTCAGGGAGTTGCTGCGGCTCACGGAGACGGAAGAATTGATGCGAATGGTGCAGCGGACGTGTCCCGTAGTTATTGGCCGTTGGAAGTGAATAGTTTTGCTTTGCGCGGCGGTTCGTATGCCGGTGATGCCTCGTTAGCGAGGATTTCCGACCGGACAAAAGCCTGGACCGGATATTCAAATCTGAATGACCGGGATTCTGTAGTGACTTTCCGTTTGGCGCATAGTGTTGGGTATCTGGACAATTCGTCGTTGGTTACCTATTTGACACTTCAAAATGGTCAGATCAGTCTGGCTTCTAATCTGGATACGGTTTGTGCCGGAGAAGAGTATATTATCCGGGGATCTGATTTATTGTCGTCTTCTGTACCTTCCGCTAATGGTGGCAGAAAAGACGAGAAAAAAAATTACCGGGGACGGTGTGAGTACATTTGGTATTTCAGCGAGAACGGCGGAGTTACCTGGAATGTGATACAGGATGCACGTGACCGGGATTTGGTGTATGACCGGTTTGCTAATGATGCCAGTACAGTGCATCAGGTTTGGGTGCGGCGGTTGATGATTACGCCTGAGTATGCTTCTATGAGTGACAAGGTTGTTGTCAATGTGGTCAATACTTCTTATACGCAATATCAACTGAAAGATACCGTTCAGATGAATAATTCTACAATCGGGTGCCTGATAGAAACGGTGACTCCGGCTCAGTATACCTGGCGTTGGAAAGGACAGGGATTCAATACGGCACCCCTCCGTGTTTCTGCACTCAATGTAAAATCTGATTTTTATACGCCCCAACGGAGTGATTTCGATAATTTGTCGGGAATGAATTTTCCGGTGGAATGCGAAATCAAAATGCAGAAATGTACGGTAAAAGCGGAATTGGATGTTTATGTTGTGCCGAGAAATGAGAAGAAGGTTATTGCTTCGAATGAAGTGATGCTGAATTCAGATGATCCGTCAAAACGTTGCGGTGTTCTGATGATGAATCCTTTGGATGGAGAAGTGTATGCTACCGTAAAAATCGGGAATCAGTGCTGGATGGCGGAAAATGTCCGTACAGCCGTGCCCGGATTCAGTTATATACAGACCGGAGACGGAAACCCGAAGGTGAAGATGGGGCTGATGTATCCTTATAGTCAGAATGTTATCAATACGGTTTGTCCCAGTGGCTGGTCGGTACCTTCGAATGCGGATTTCCAGACTTTGAAAGATTATCTGAACCGGGATGGGAATGCCAGTGCCGGAGCCAAGTTGAAAGCCGGTAATTATTGGAATGTGACGAAGGATAATTTGCTTTATCAAGGTACAAATAGCAGTGGGTTCTCGGCTTATGGTACCGGACATTATCAGAATTATTATATCGGACGATATACTTATTTCGGAACATCGAATAATAACGGTTGGTATTTGGATTCAAATACCGCTGATTTCGCGGTGTCGGGAGGATGGGGAGGAACTGCATTTCCCGTTCGTTGTATCCGGAATTCAAATTAATGAGAACAGTGATTCGGAAAAATATGAAAGCTGGAATTATTTTTTTATTCTTGTGGTTAGTTGTATGTCCGGTAAAGGCAAACAATGTCCGTATCTTAAGAGAGGCGGACATTCCGGCTACTTCTATTGTTGACAATATTGCCTTGATTAATATGGATATCGCTTGGGATAACTCCTGGCGGGATGAGTTCAATTGGGATGCCGTTTACATTTTCCTAAAATATAAATTGAAAACGGAAACGACATGGAAGCATGCTTACCTGATGGATGGCGGACACCGGTTGGGTTCTTCCGGTTTTGAATATCAGATGGCCAAATCTGTGCCGGATATCAATAAATGCATGGGGATATTCGTACAGCGTAGTGAGGCGGGAAGCGGTTCGGTCCGGTTGTCGTTGCAATTGCGCTGGTTGCTTACAGTTAATGGTTTGCGGCCGGTGGATTTTATGAATGATAATGTGGAATATCAGGCATCTTGTATTGAGATGGTGTATGTACCGATGGGGGCGTTTTGTCTGGGAGACGGGATTTCTACTAATACTTTTCAACGGCATTTCCGTCCGATTTTACCGGAATGGGATTGTTTGAGTAGCGATACGACTAAAATGTCTTATTGGGCAACCGGTAACTCTGGTTCGGAGGAATATAAAAACTTTCCGCCGGAAAATGCCGTTAACCGGATCAATAACCGCAGTGATGTTTCCAATGCGTGGAAAGCGACAGAAGCCGGCGAGTCTGTCTGGCAGGTTCATTTTAAGGATAAGCCCCGGGTGATCCGTTATTTCGGTGTGAGCGGACTGAGTGGTTACGGACGTCCTGCAACGTGGGAATTACGGGCGAAAAACGAAGGTTCCGGTTGGGTGAAGATATGGGAAGGAAAGGAGGATGCATGGTATATCGGAAATAATTCTTATCCGGTGCAGCAAGCTTTGAAAGTTAATATGGAAAAGTCGGGAGGACGTGCTTATGAGTATTATCAGATTCGCGTGCTTACTTCCGGTAGTCCGGTGGTGGCTAATAACATTGCTATGACTGAGGTGGATTTAGCTACAAAAACTAATGATGCGTTCGTGATAGACCGGGCTTCAGGGATTGTAATGGACATGGAAACCAATCTGAGTGCCGACGACGGTGATACTTGGTCCGGAACCCTGCAGGCAAATTACCCTACAGGTTTCAACAGTTTTTATGTTATGAAGTATGAAATCTCTCAGGAACAATGGGTACGTTTCCTCAATAAACTGGAATACAATCAGCAAAAATTGCGTACTATTGGCGACCGGTTAGACGGATTGGCTGTGGGGAGATACGTTTACGGTTCTTCCTGTCGGAACGGTATAGCCGTTGGTTCGCGTGATAACGGTTCCATTGTTTTTGTCAATAATCTGACTGATGATATGAATAACGAATTCGCTCAGGCGGACGACGGGCAGACGGTTGCCTGCAATTACCTGAGTCCGGCTGATATGCTGGCTTATGCTGACTGGTGCGGATTGCGGCCGTTGAGTGAAATGGAATATGAAAAGATGGCTCGTCCTCCTTATCCGGAAATTCCCTTGTTGCGGGAATGGGCCGGCGGGGATCCAGCTGTTATTGTAATGCCGGCGGGTTCTCCTATTGTTCAGGCGAGAACAGCGGCAGAAAAGATAAATCCTAATAACGGAAAACGGGTGAATGTGAATGCGGGGGGGATTTTAGGCGGTCCGGCCCGGGTGGGATGTATTGCTGACGGAGCGGCAAACCGTACTGAGGCGGGTGCCAGCTTTTGGGGCATACTTGATTTGAGCGGTAATTTATCGGAGATATATTATGCTTGTACCAACGGACACGGGCGTAATTTTTCTGATGTGCTGGCTTCTCACGGAGATGGGATGTTGGTGACAAACACGACAACAGCCACTGCAGGAAATACGGATATGAATCCCGGTTACTGGCCTCAGACTCCAGCATCTTTTATTGTGCGGGGCGGGCATTATCAGACCACTGATAATAATGAGCTGGCTATTTCAGACCGTTCCAAATACAACTATTTTTCCAATTTGAATGCCAAGGATAGTGTGGTTACTTTCCGCTTGGGGCATAGTGTTTCCAAATTACAGCCGGTGGATGCTACATCCAAGACTTTCCTGACATTGGTGAACGGCGTACAATCTCTTCGTGACGGTTCGGCAGTGGATTCCGTTTGTTCGCAGGCTCCTTACCTGATTCGGGGTACGGATGTGACGACATTGCCGGAATGGGACGGCGGACGTTATTGTTATATTTGGTATAAAAGTGAAAATGACGGGATAAATTGGGAAATCATACGCGGAGAGGAAGGTTGTAATCTGACCTACCGTGACTTTTATAATGAAAGCGGTACTCCCATAACAGTTCGTTTCAAACGGCGTACACAGACGTCTACCTGGACAGATGAAACCAAATATGTAGAGATCAAGGTGATTAATACGGGATATTCTTTTAATCGTCTGAAAGATACCATTACGATAGCCAATCATTCGCTGGGATTTTGGGTGGATACCAAAACCAATGCCCGTTTTACCTGGAAGTGGCGTTCCGATGCAGGAGATGTGATGTTGCATGCTACTCAGAATCAGTTAAAGTATGATTATTATGCTCCGTTGCGCAGGCAATTTTCAAGTAAAAATGGCAGACAGCGTTTGATTTGTGAGATGAATTTTATGGGGCGTTGCGTGAAGAAGCAGGAATTGGAAGTGAATATTGTGCCGCGTCCGACAACAGGTGTACCTTCTACGGCAATTGCTATTAATGCTTCAAGGCCGGAGAACGAGTGCGGGGCTATGATGCAGGATAATCGGGGTAGTAAAGTGCAGATTTATAAGACGGTGCGGATTGGAGACCAATGCTGGATGGCGGAGAATTTACGTTATTTAGTACCGGGGAATGCAAAATATCCGGAAATTGATCCGACCGGGGAAATAACAGGGGCTTTTTATCCTTGGAGTTCCAGGGTACATGCGGAGGCGTGTCCGTCCGGGTGGCGGATACCGGATAATTCCGATTTTGATAAATTGAAGAACTATATTGTTCAGCATTACGGAGGGGATGCCGGCCTTCATTTGAAACAAGGTGCCTATTGGAATTTCCATGCCGGAAAACAATATTTAGGTGATAATAAGACGGGTTTTGGTATGTCGGGAACAGGTCACTATTCTTATACGACTTCTTTTAATAATAATAGTGGTAATGATGGATTTGGGAATTATTATTTGACTAATGCCTATATGGGGAGTCTGAGTAATTATTATGGCTATACTTCATATAACAGCAAAGATTTTAATTGGCATTGGTATTGGTCATGGTACGGTTACTGGTTCCCGATACGTTGTATAAAACAATAAAAGTATATAGATATGAAGCGACTGACAGTTTTGTTATGGTTTGTGTTTGCAATGTTAGGGTTGCAAGCGAATAACGTGCGAATTGTAGAAGATGTGAAGGTAGGAGAAATTTCAAATGGATTTGCGCAGGTTACTTTTAAGATTGCGTGGGATAATTCATGGCGGGATGATTATAATTGGGATGCGGTATATGCGTTCATGAAAATCAAGCGGAAAACCGATGTGGAATGGACTCACGCGTATTTTATGGACGATAACCATGCGGTGAGTGCCGGTTATGAATGCTGGCCGGCAAGATGGACTAATACCGCAAATTATCGTCAGGGGATTTTTATTTACCGGAACAGTAAGGGGAAAGGTAGTTCAGAAGTGACGGTGACTGTGCGTTGGAATACCGCGATACCGGGATATAAAGAAAGTGAATTGCAGTCCGGTGCGATAGAGATGTCATTGCAGTGCATCGAAATGGTGTATGTCCCGCAAGGTGCATATTACTTAGGTGACGGAGCTTCCAAACATTCATTGCGGAAAAAATTCCGGCAAATTCTGCCGGAATGGGATTTACTCGATAGCAAAGACAAAACACAGAAGTATACGGCTTCGGCCATGTACCAGAGTGGTTACCCATTCAGTGTTTCCGGTCCGGCAAACCGGGTGTCCGAAGAGGGATACCAAGATACTCGGATAGCAACCGGAAATGTTTATTTTACGGCAGCAGGTGACGGTTTTTGGCAGGTGGAATTTGCCGAACCCAAGCAAGTGCGTTATTTCGGAGTGTCCGGCTTGGCAGGACATACTTCTTATCGTCCAGGTACATGGGAATTACAGGCTTCGATGGATGGAGAGAATAATTGGAAGACGATATCTGAAACTTATGGACCGGATCAGTGGTTGTGCGAGGCCAATTCATATCCGGTTTACAATGCCCTGCCGGTAAAAAGTGAGATGATTGGTAATTATCGTTTTTACCGGCTTGTTATCAGAAATGCTAGTAGAGGGGTAGTTATTAACAATGTGGCTATGACCGAAAAAGATTTAGCTACTGTAGCTGATGATGGTTATACAATTGACGGACAGAGTGTACCGTTGAATGAAACAACCGGTTTGTGTGCCGATGACCAGGATACTTGGTCAGGAACATTAACAGGTTCTCTTAATGCCAGTGGGGTCAAGATAACATCGGATATTTATCCGAATGGGTTTGAGGGATTTTATGCTATGAAATATGAGATTTCACAGGAACAATATGTCCGTTTCCTGAATAAATTGAACGCTACGCAGCAAAAGGCTCGTACGCGGGAGGACTTGGACCAGTTGTCTGAAGGTTCTTATGTGTTCGGGACAAATACCAATCAGCCGAATTACCGGAACGGGATTGTTGTGGGAGCGCGTTCCAACGGAATTGTGATTTTTGCCTGTGATTTGACGCAGGACGGAGAGGGAAAAGTTTCCCAGGAGGATGATGGACAAACAGTGGCTTGTAACTATCTTTCGGTGAACGATATGTTAGCTTATGCCGATTGGTCGGGATTACGACCGCTCAGTGAACTGGAATTTGAAAAGATGGGCCGTCGGCCTTATCCGCAGGCACCCGATTTAAAAGGTTGGGCCGGAGGAAGCCGTGCTCAGGCGGAATTTCCGACTTCTGAAACTTTTGAGAACGGAACATTACCGGGTAGTGATAATGAGCGTTTGGAAGAGGGGAATGTTAATGCCGGGGGGAAAATTTCCGGTCCGGTCCGGGTAGGTTCTTTTGCCAGCAATGCAAATGTTCCCGTGGAAGCCGGAGCTTCTTATTGGGGATTGATGGATTTGAGCGGTAACCTGGCAGAGTATTATTACAATGTGGGAGCTGTGGGAAGGACTTTTCATGAGCAATATTATGGTTATTCTCAAGGTAATGGAATATTGGCAGCAACCGGAGAGGCAGATGTAAGTGCGGGTTACTGGCCTCGTAATGCCCGGGCATTGGCGTTGCGTGGCGGTAGTTTTATGAGTTCCGGTTTGACCGAAGATGAAATCGCTTTGTCCGATCGTTCCCGGGCATTGGGTGTCCCTTCTTTAACTTTCAGGGATAGTACCGCTACTTTTCGTTTAGGACACAGTTATACTTATATTACTTACGGGCGTACAGCTACTTATAGTAGTTATCTGACATTGGCCAATGGTATGAACAATCAAAGCCGGCAAGTGGCAGATAGTGTCTGTGTGGGGGATACTTATACTATCCGGGGAACTGAATTGCTGGATGCGTCAGGAACACCAGTGGATGGCGGCGGAAAAACCACTTATATTTGGTATATGAGTGAGGGACGTACAAATACTTGGCGCATCATTCCGAATGAAAACGGAAGAGATTTAACGTTGACGGATATCCGGTCGGATCGGCAGAATGTATATCACAATGCCTATCGTTTTCAGGAATTTTACGTGCGTAGGGAAGCCATTGCACCTAACGGGGCATGTCATGTGACCAATCCGGTTTTGATTTACAGGATTAATCCTTATTACTCTTTTAGCCGTTTAGTCGACACTTTAAGACAAGATAACTCTGCTTTGGGATTCGTATTGAATACCGGTACGGAAACCACGGTCAAATGGCGTTGGAAGGCTGCGGGAGATGATGCCTCTAACCTGACATTGCAAACGAATAATCCAACTATTAACTGGTATATGCCAAAACGGTCGGATTTTAACAACATTGCAGGACAGAACCATGTAATTGTTTGTGATATTGACTTTTTTAAGAAATGTCCGCGACGGCAGGAACTGACTGTTTATGTGGAAAAACGCTTGGAAGTGGGAGTGGCTTCTAATGATATCAAGGTGGGTGGTTCCGACCCGGCAAAAGAGTGTGGGGTATTGATGCAGGATATGCGGACCCAGAGTTCTTCCCGAGTATATAAGACGGTAAAAATCAACGGGAAATGCTGGATGGCCGAGAATTTACGTTATGATGGGGTGCCTAATGGGATTAAATCCGACGACCCTTCCGGAGAAAAATACGGACGACTTTATCAATACAGTACTGTTGTACTCAATAATGCTTGTCCGTCAGGTTGGAGATTGCCGACTAATGTGGAAGTTCAAGCGTTGATTAACTACTTGGGCGGAGACAGTTATGCCGGAAAGAAAGCTAAAGCGGGTAATTATTGGGCATATTCGGCAGGGACAACACAGGAAAATGCAGTAGGATTCAGCGCATTGGGAGTTTCTCATGCGCAGAATAATAATGATGGTGTCTATTTTGATATGGTAACCTCTGATAATAGTTATTATCGCATGGATTATAACAATGATGCTTTCAGATATGTTGGTGGTTGGAGTACGAATTACATGACAATCCGTTGTATTAAACGTTAAGAAAAAATATGAAGAAGTTATTATTATTCATATTGTTAAGCAGTTTTCTAACGACTGTTTGGGCAGGAAATATAGAGATTACCAAAGAACCGACTATTGATTTACTATCTTTGGGATACGACAATGTGACAACCATTGAGATGAGTATTTCGTGGGAAAATTCATGGCGGGATGAACATAATTGGGATGCTGTTTATGTATTTTTGAAGTACAAGAGGTCAACGGATATTAGTTGGTCGCATGTGTTGTTACGGGATAATTTCCATGTATTGAGTTCCGGATATACTTATTACCCGGCCAAAGATCCGGCTGGTGCCCGGGATAAATCTACCGGACTTTTTATCTACCGGAGTAAGAAGGGAGAAGGAAATTCAACTGTGTCTCTGAAGTTGGCATGGATGTTTAGTAATAACGGATTGACCCGGGATGATTTTTTGAATGGAATGACGATAGAAGCATCAGCGATTGAAATGGTGTACATTCCTAAAGGACCTTTTCGTCCCGGTGATCAATTTTCCAAATATTGTTTTCAGAAACCCTACCGGCAAATCAGGCCGGAATGGGATTTGATTACACCGGAGACGCAGATTCATCTAGGGTCTTGGCAGAATTCGAATCCGGCGAATTTGAATCCGATGGACGATGACCGGGGACCGGATAAAGTGTGCAACCATGACAATGACCCGCGGCTTGCAGGATATTGCGGTTCATATTGGTTATCTGAAAAGGTTGGCGAGGCTTCCATTACCTTTAAGTTGGCTCAGGCGAAACCGATTCGTTATGTGGCGATGGAACTTTATTATTATCCGGTATCTTTTTGGCGTGTGAGCGGGGGAAAACCTTTGAAAAACGGATTTATTAATTGGACAGAGTTGGAGACTTTTTCTAAAACGCAAGCTCCAGTGAATTCTCCTCAGTCTTATCCGGCTACACAGGCGGTGAAAATTGATTGGGGGGATAAAGTTCCGGATGCTTATGAGTATTATAAGTTTGACTTGAAAATGGAAAATGCGGGGGTTCGTGCTTATGTGCGTACTATTTCCATGACTGATAAGAATCTGGAGGAGCTGACAGAAGATGCTTATGTTATTGACGGAGCAGGTAATGAGATAGTGTTCAATAATACGTTAGGCTTGAATATCAAAGATAATAATACTTTTACCGGAACGTTGGATGCTAATTATGCGGTTGGATTTGAGGGATTTTTTACTATGAAGTATGAGATTTCTCAACACCAATATGTGAATTTTTTGAATAAGCTAAATGTTGATGAACAAAAATTACGGACAATCGGGGATGCTTTGGATAATTTGGAGATGGGAGATTATGTTTATGGGGCAGGTAACCATAAAACTCCTGTATGCCGGAATGGTATTGTCGTAGGAGCTTTGCAGGATAACCGTTATGCGTTTGCTTGTAATTTGACTCCGGGCGGAACGAATAGTAAAGGGTATAATGAAGATAATGATGGGTTGAATATTGCTTGTAATTTTTTGAGTCCTAAAGATATGCTTGCTTATGCGGCTTGGAGCGGATTACGTCCGTTAAGTGAATTGGAATACGAAAAAATGGGACATCAGACAATTGATTCTCTTACGGGAAAAGTGCCTGCTTTTCCGATTGGAGGATATGCTTGGGGGAATACTGTTGCAAATTTTCCTGCTGGAAACAGTTTTTCTAATGTCAATCAATCTGATGAAAGTTTGTCTTCTGCGAATGTTAACGTGGGGGGAAGAGTGAGCGGTCCGGTAAGGGTGGGGTCGTTTCGCAATGGAACAAATGGAGTGGCTCAATCTTCAGGGGCCAGTTTTTACGGGGTCATGGAATTGAGCGGTAATTTAGCAGAAATTTATTATCGTTCGGAACCGGGGAGACAGCTTTTAAGTCAGGATTTGCCTTCACACGGGAAAGGGTATCTGACAAACGGTGATATGCCTACAGACTTAAATCGTTATTGGGGGAATCCGGATGTGACTAATGGTACTTTCGGACAGTCGCTGATTCTGCGGGGAGGAAACTTTTCTACCACTGTGACAGAAAGAGCGCGTTTATCTGACAGGGGAGAGAGTAATGGTTATGGGAATGATCTGAACCGAAAAGACAGTACTGTGACTTTTCGGTTGGGACATAGTGTAACTGCTTACGAATGGCAGAGTTATGATTATTATCCCGATTCTTGGATTAAAAATGAAAATGGCGTTTCTGTTTATGAAGGGACAACCGTGTGGGATACCGTTTGTACGGGAACGGATTATACCATTAGAGGATCTGATCCGGAAGAGGAAGGACTGACTCCTTCCGGAGAGCTTCGCTATGTTTGGTATTATATGACGGATAATGGTAACCGTTGGTTGCACTTGGAAGGAAAAAATGGAAAAGATTTGCACCTAACAGCGGCTGATTTAGATCATTATTCCACGACTTACCGGAACGTTTACTATAAAAGAAGGATTTATACTCCCACACAGTTTGCGGAGTCGGGAGTGGTTGGCTTGCGGGTAGGAACGAACAGTCCTTTTACACGCGACAAGGATGAGTGCATTCAGAAAAACAATCAGATTAACGGGGTTTTGGTAGAATCTGCACCACAAGCAACTTTTAGCTGGTATGCTTTGGTAGATGGAAAGCCGAAAGTACTGGATGCTTTTTATACCACCAAGAATTCTTCTTATCTGAGTGTGATTCGGGATTCTTTTCCGGGAGTGAAGGAGGCGAAATTGATTTGTGAAGTAACTACTATAGAATTGGGATGTAAAAAAGAGGTCTCGGTGGGATTGACCATAGAGGACCGGCCTACCTCGGGAATAAATTCTGCTTCATTTACGCAGCGTCAATGCGGAAGGTCTGCAGTAAAAGATCTTCGCGATGACCAAATTTATACTACCGTCCTGATTAACAACCAATGTTGGATGGCAGAAAATATGCGCTATGCACCTGAGGTTTATAAGACAAATAATTGGATTCGATATTCTCCGGTTGATAGTAAAGGGACTACGTATGGTTGTGAGTATTATCCCACTATAGACCTTGTTTCTAATGTATGTCCGGAAGGATGGGTTGTTCCGAGTTCAAATGATTTTAATGCTTTGCTTTTCTATGCGAATAGTAACGGGGCTGACAATTATGGTAGATATCGTTTGAAAGCCGGGAATTTTTGGACAGAAGCTCGGGATGACCTGAACCGTTATCATGATTATGTATATGCGAAAGATGTGAATAGCGGTGGTAAAAAATTTCCGACAATGCTTAAAAAGGGATTTAATACTTTCGGATTTGGTTTAATGGGGGGAGGATTTCATGGTTATGATCCACGGAATCCGAGTAATTGTCGGACCACGCTGATGGCACGGAGGGATAGGAATTGGCAATATCTATGGATATTGGAATATGCTAATTCGGCAGAGTTTAGATATTGGACTGCCGATAATTACTATGTACCTGTCAGGTGTATATTACAATCTACGAGTGTGGATTAAAAAGATTTATATAAACCATAAAATACGTATATTTTGAAACGGTTTATCTTAATTTTGTTATTGGGATTTTTAGTTAATCTCGTACAGGCTCAAGTTAGTACAAAGTATAAGACCTCTAAAGGTGATGGTTATGATGGTTCGTATTCCGAATCATTTATTTGGGAAATATTCCAGCCGGGTGTTGTTTGTGTGGGGGAAGATGCCTTGTTCACTATGCAAATCGAGGGGAGTTTGCTGTATAGTTACCGTTGGTATAAAATAGGGGATAAAAACACAACTTTGTCTACAGAAAGTTTTTATCTGATAAAAAATTGTCAAGCTGGTTGGGATGGATGGCAATATATGTGTGAAGTGACAGACCTAAATACGGGCGAAACGTTTCAGCCAGACGATACTTTCCGGTTAAATGTGAAAGTTAAACCTGTTGCTAAATGGGTCAACACGAAAAGGGACACGACAATCTGTTACGGCCAGAAGCTGAATTTGAAAGTAGTTTCCGCTAAGGATGATGATTTTGAAGAATATGTGTATACTTGGTTCGGTGCGGGTAGTATGGGGGAAACTTACAAGAACCAGATTACAGTGCTTCCGGAAGAAGATACAAAATATTTTGTGACTCTGAGCAACAGATATTGCGTTTCCGATACGATAAGTGTATCAGTGCATGTGAAACATTCAGAAGTGAGATTACCGCAGGACATTGTATATACTGTAGATGGTCAGGTGCAATTGATGCCTTCGGAAGGAGAAGGGGGAACCTTGGATTGGTTTGTAAACGGAATGAAATATGCCAATCAGACGAAATTTAGTTGGAATATGCCTGACGATATGGCAGAAACAACTGTGAAAGTGACCCGTACTGTTAATGGTTGTACGGCATCAGATTCAACTGTGGTTCTCAATGAGCTTGCCATGAAGCGTTTTATCGGCGGTGATAACGACGGTTTTGTTGAATCTCAGCAGAAACTTTCCGTTTCAGGGATAACGCCGGTTTTGAGCGAAGTGTGTATGGGGGAGGATGCTTATTTTACCTGCAATGTGGGGACAATAGGTACTTTTACTTATCAATGGTATCGCTATGTTGATGGCAAAAATGATATTGAATTGAGCGGGGCTACTGATAATTTGTTGGTTTTAGCAACAGATGATTTTGATGTGGCCGGAAAATATTATTGTGTGGTATATGACTTGGATACGAAAAAGTCTGTTACAACCGATCCGGCAACTTTGGTTATTATAGAACGTCCGGAAGTGGCTATTGTGACTCCGGATACGGCTATTTGTGTGGGAGGACAGATGGTTTTGAAGGCAAACCGGGAAGCAGATGAAGGGGAGATTTTCCGGTGGAATGGTCTGAATATACAGACTAACCCGACTTATCAGCAAATAACGGTGGCTCCTGAGGAAACGGCGGTTTATCAATTGGTGGCCATGAAAGGGACCTGTTTAACGACTCAGGAGGTAAAGGTGGAAGTACGGGATGTTCAGTTGCATTTGCCGGACATTGTGGATGTTTTGTTGGGGGATACTGTGAAGTTAACACAACCGGAAGAACCTTTAGTCCAATATGTTTGGACGGCCAATGGAGGCAAGACGCCGGGAAAAACTTGGAAATACCTTCCGCAACAAAATATGGTAGTTCATTTGGAAAAACGGATCGGTGAATGTAGCGTGACGGATTCGACATTGATTTATGTGAAGGAATATGGGGTCGGGTTGACTCAGGAAGCTCTTCAGGATGGGTATGCGGAATCCATATTGCCATTTTATATCATGTCGTTGGATTGTCCGCAGAAATTGTGTCGCGGGGATGAAGCCGTATTGAATGTGGAAGTGGCGGGATATGATGTTTACCAATATTGTTGGAAAAAACGGAAAGCAGACGGTTCGGAAGTGGTGATTGATAGTGTCAAACAACATATTATTGCCAATGTTGCGGATGCTGATGCGGGTGTTTATTTCTGCGAGGTAAAAGATATACGTTCCGGTAAGGTGATTGTTTCCGATGATTTGACAATGGAAGTATTGCCCCGTCCGGTTGCCGGAATTTATTTTGTGGAACCGGGCAAGGGAGACGTGGCTTCTTGTTGGGTTTGTGCCGGAACTTCTTTGATATTGCAAGCGGACCAGGGCGACGGGTGGACTTATTTGTGGGAAGGTATGGGGCTTTTGGGAGCTACTGATAAGCCGACGGTGAACGCTTTGCCGGAAGAGAGTACCGACTATTCTTTGGTAGTCAGTAACGGAGTGTGTAGCGACATGACTTTTGTGCAGGTAAATGTACAGGATATAGCTGTAGATATTCCGGAGGTGAAAATTGTTGGCGAGGGAGAGCCTTTTGTGATTGCTCCGATAAATGAGATATCAGGTTCAGCGATTTTGGAATGGGTATTTAACAAAGAAGAGTCGGTGAAGGCAAACCAGTTTGCAAGCAGCGGCATCACGGAATCCGGTTACCTGAAAGTTACAATGAAGGAAGGTGAGTGTACAACATACGATTCTACCCGGATTTATGTACGTGGATTCAATACATTCCAGGGAGGGGAGGAAGACGGATTCGTGGAATCGAACAGCAGTTTCATGATTGAGGAATTGCACTATCCCACAGTGATATGTGAGAACGGTGAGGCGGATTTTTCCATTCGGGTGAAAGGAAGCGGTGTCTATTCTTATAGTTGGAAGCAAGTAGGACTTTCAACCACGCTTTCGTCAGAGTCTGTATTGTCGTTGGGAAAATGTACCATGGATATGAGTGGTGAGCAATATTATTGTTTGGTCACCGACCTGATGTTAGGAAAGACTTTATCCAGTGATACCATTTCATTGAATATCCGGAAAGGTCCGAAGGCGGTTATCGGTTATCCGGAAAGGGGTAAAGCTTATTGTATCGGTACGAAAATTCGCTTGGATGCACGTAAGACGGAAGATTTCAAAGAATCTCCGGATATTGAATATGTCTATTCGTGGGAAGGACAGAATGTGTCGCCCACCGAATCTGCTTTTGCTGTGGAAGTCATACCGACCGAATCGCAGATATATACGTTGAAAGTATCTGCTGAAGCTTGTTCAGCTTATGATACGATTCAAATTAATGTGATAGATCCGCGGGTTGCAATTCCTTCTGTGATTTATGCGGAGGAAAATCAAGACTTGGAGATTCCGGCTACAGTATCGAACGTATCAATAAATGCGACAATCAACTGGTGGCACAATGCTTTATTTACACCGGATGTGAATCCGTTTATCATTGAAAGTATTTTAGAAAGTGCCAATGTAGTTGCAGAAGTGGTTGACCGGGGATGTAAATTTTCGGATACAGCGCGGGTATATGTCCGTACCAGCCGTTTCTTTGCCGGTGGTGATGATGACGGTTTTATGGAATCCTGCAATATTCCGGAAATCAATCCGGATATACCTACCGTATTGGGTTGCGGCGGAGTGGATAGCGTTGAAATGAATGTGCTTTATACCGGAGAACCGAAGACTTTCGTATGGCAACGTTACGATAAAGATGCGGGTAAATTTGCAGATGTGTCTGAGTCCGACCAATTGTTCGGTCTGGGAACACCAAGTTTGAAAATCAAACCATTGACTGCCGATTTTTACGGACAATACCGTTGTGTACTGACCAATGATTGTGGTAGCACATATTCGTTGACATATAAAGTATCAAATGGAAATGCTCCTGTGGTGGCAGTTCATGAGGATACGGTAGCCGTTTGTGAAGGTGTGAAAGATCATCAGATTGTGATGGTATTGAAAGAAGATGAAACGGTGGGTGAGGTAACCTACCGTTGGTACCGCAAGAATCCGGTGACCGGAGTAACCATGCAGTTTACGCCGGAAGTGGCATTCAATAAGAATGTATATATGATACCGGAAGTAACCCCTGAATACGATGCAGTATATATCAAGGAAGCGGAAGGTGTTTGCGGAACGGCCAGAGATTCTGTGCGGTTGATAGTGAATAAGAAAGTAGGGTTCAAAATACAGCCCCTGGATACGCTTGTTTGTTATAATTCCGATGTGCCTTTGCGTGTGTATTCGCAAGATGGCGGCATTTGTACCTATACATTGAAGAAAGTGATTCCGGACAAAAACCTGTTTGAAGGATACCGGGTAGATAAAATATTCCGGACAAGTTCTGTGAATCGGTATGATTTCAAACCTGTTTTAATGGAAGACGACGGCTATTATGTATGGACAGTGAAATCCATTTGCGGGGACTCGGTTACTTCCAGAATGTTTAAGTTGACAGTGGAGAAGCCGGTGCAGTTTATTGCACAGACCCCGGATACGGCTGCTTGTATGGGAACAACACTGACTTTGAATGTGGTGGCGGAATCGCCGGATTGTCCGGATTCGCAGATTACCTATGAGTGGACAAAATTGAGCGAAGGAAAACTGACTTATAAAACACCTTCCATCAGCATGAATGTGACTAATGCTGTCGGCGGTACTTACCTTTGTTCTGCAACCAATGTTTGCGGAACGGCGACTTTGTTGAAGCCGATAGAAGTAGCTATTCATCCGGAATTGGTTATTACGCAGAATCCGGTTTGGAACAATGCCGGTCTTTGTGAGGAAACGACGCTGGAATTGAATTTTGCTGTTAACCGGAGAGATGTTGTAGATAGTATCCGCTGGTTCCGGAAAGAGAACGGACTGGATGTTCCGGTTCTGAATGAAGGAACACGGATTACCGGTGCTGACGATTATGCGTTGCGGATAGATTCAATCCGCGGGGAAGAAGAAGGGGTTTATTATGCCCGGGTATTTAATGTCTGTGGTGTTTATGAGACGATGAACGTGAAAATCAATGTGCATGAAAAGCCTAAGATTATTAATCCGATTGAATATTATTTTGACCGGAAGATTGTTTGTTTGGGTGAGAAAGCTGATTTAAAGATATTAGCAGGCGGTGAGCCAACATTGATTTATACGTGGGAGAAAAATGACAATTTAGTGTCAGGAGCGGTGGATAGCGTACTACAGGTAACTTTTGATGAAGATGCCGTATATCGTTGCATTGTTCATAACCATTGCAGTCAGGCGATTTCTGAATGGAGTGTAAATGTTGTTCGTCCCGACACTTTCCGTTTTAAAGCAGTGGATAAAACTCATTATTGTGAGGGGCAAGAGGGTGTCAGGTTGTTATTGAGCGGCTCTGATCCGGAATGTACTTACTCTTTGTATTGCCAGAAAACAGCAGAAGATACGCCGGAATTGGTAGAAGAGATAAAAGGAGAAGATGCTTATTTTACAGGCGGAAGCCTTGATTTCGGTGTCAAGCCTGCGGGCCTTTATTACGTGATGGCATACGATCCGGAATTGGATTGTGAGGGACGGATGCCAGGCGATGTTGAGGTTATTATGGATAGCTTGCCTAAAGTGTTTAACCTTGAAATCGGTTATCCGATTTGTGAAGGTAATGTAGTCGGTACGATTGTATTGGATAGCAGTCAATATTCAGTGTTCCCCAGATATCAGTATATATTGCAAAGGCAGGAAACTTCCGGCTGGCAAACTTATGCTGAAATCCTGTACGGAACAGGAGATACCTTGATTTGGAAAGATGTATTGGCCGGAGTTTACCGGGTGGAGGCTACAGACCTTCAGTCGGGCTGTGTGACACTCATGAACGGTATAGCCGATTTGAGTGAGCATCCGAATCCGGTATTGTGTGATTTGATACAATATCAGGGAGATACGGCCTATTGCGAAGGGGAACAGATCGATGTTGCCTTGAGGATGAATATGATTTGTTTCACAGAGGGGCAGACATATACGTTAATGAAAAATCAGACGTTAACGGATGAGGTCAGAACGGATAATAGCGGCTGGACTCAATTAGCGGAAGGAGAATATGCTGTTGTAGTTAAGAATGAATGGGGATGTGCGGATACCACTAATACGATCCGGATTCACAATTATCCGTTGCCGGCGAAGAAAAATGTGGGACAGAACCGTTTTTATTGTGATGGTGGCGTGACTTCGGGTGAAACAGCATTGATTTCGGTATCCGATGTGGATCCGGGAATTAAATATGCTTTCTATCGGAAGGGTGAAGTTGCTCCGTTTGAAGAAATTTATAAGGGAACATCTGCTTATGCCAGCACGGAAGTATCGTTGGTAGATGCGAATTATTATGTCATTGCGACGGATACGGCTACGGGCTGTTCGGTTCCGATGATAGATACGGTGTTTGTCCGGGGGAGTAAGATGGAGTTGAGTTACACTCCGGTTATCATGGATCGTTCGGAAAATCCGATTCGTTTGAATCTGACCGTGAAGAATGCGATTGGAAATATATCTGTGAAATGGGAGCCGGAAGATCAAATCCAGGACATGACTGATCCTTTACAGCCGTGGGTGGACATGACGGACTTGAATAAAAATTCATTTACCGTAACGGTGACGGATACGGTTTGTTCCAAAACGGAAAGAATCGTGGTTTCCCTGAAAGGTCAGGCACTTACCGCCAGTATCAAAGATCCGGCAACCGGATCGGATATTCCTCATGACACGTTGTGGCTTTGTGAAGGGGCGACTTATTCTTTGGATGGCGAAGTGTTGGGTGGCAAGGAACCGTTCGCGTATGGATGGAGCATAAACGGGTCTTTCCTTAGCAATAAGAAAAAATTGACCAATGCGGTTGCTGTGGAGTCCGGGAATTTGGTATTCCAGGTGAGTAGTAACGGACGGGTGGTTAAAGACTCGATTCGTTTGGAATTGTATCCTGCGCCGGGCAAAGGGTTGAAAGTAAATACTCCTGATGTGTGTGTGGCACTGGGAGATGTGTTTGCTATGAATCTTGTCAATGCGAAACCCGGAGTAACGTATTCGTTGGAATATAGTAAAAATAACGATGTATTCAGAAGTACAGGCATAACAACTTCCGGAGATCAGGGACGTCAGGTTAGTTTGGAACGGGTTTTTGCGGAAGATAAGGCTGGTTATTACCGCGTACAAGCTCAGTTTACCTATGACGGAACAACCTGTACATCTGTTCATGATACGGTGAAAGTCGGAGTAGGTGTTTATAAAGCCAATTTCCACGGTGGAGGTGACTATTGTGTCAGAAACGGATTGGATTCATTGGTTTTGGACTCTACAGTAGTGGGTGCTACTTACTGGGTGGTTTATAAGGATACAGAAGATGCTCCGTATTTGAAATACGATAAGGCGGGTATTGCTGCCGGAGATGGCGATTCCCTGTTTTTCGTTGGTGACTGGCCGTCCGGATTTTACCGGATTGCGGCACAGAAAAAGGATGCCACTTGTGTGGATACGATGCCGGGTGAAGTGCGAATTAATCATTTGAACCGACCGAATCCCGGAACGTTAGCTTCTGACCAGATGGAGTATTGTATTACGCCGGGCAATACAGTGAAGGTGAACATTTCCTTAAAAGGAGCTGAGGCCGGAAATACTTATCGCCTCTACAGACAGAATGGTTCCAGTGTTGAATTGTTGAAAACGACTCTTGCCAGTCAGGACGGAGACTTTACTTTCGGTACTGATTACAGTGAGCGCGGACGTTATTTCTCTGTGGCAAATAACGGTGTTTGTCTGGATACAGCCGGTTATGTTTTAATTGGTCAGTTACCGGAGGGTGACATTGAGATTGCTAAAATTGATACCGGATATTGTGCAGGAAATGTACGGGATGATATTCGCCTGAATGTATATCCTGTCGGTTCTGACGTACATTATTATATCTATCCTGTCGGTTACAGGTCGCCGATAGCTGAATGTAATCTTTTTGTTGATGATACGGTCCGGTTTAACGGTCATTTGGATCAGGGGAACTATGTGTTGAAGGCAAAAGTGGCTGAGTGTGAAAAAGAAATCGGTATGTTCAGTATTGCTGAGTATGCATTGCCTTATATTGTGGATTTGATAGAACCGAAGAGCGGATGTGAGGGTACGATGTTGGATATGGGTGTGAAAGGTTCGCAGACGGGGGTATTATATGAAGTGTCTTACGAGAAAGATGCTAAACATATGGAAGTGATAGCCAGCAAATATGGTGACGGTAACGACTTGACTCTTATGACGGCTGATTCTGCTGGGACCTATTATGTTCAGGCCCGGGATACTTTGACCGGCTGTGTTCAGACGATGGAAAATTATGCGATTCTGGCGAAACCGAAAAATTTTGACTTTATCGCTACTGATACGGTATATTGTGCATTTGGTGAAGAAAGTGGTACTCGGTTTGCATTAAGCGGAACAGAGGCCGGAGTGGTATATGTATTGCAACAATATGATGCTGTAGCCGACAAGTTTATAGATGTGGAACCCCGGGCAGAATTGACGGGTATCGGGGCTAATGCGAAGGCTTATTTTAGCGGTAATGCTTATAAAGCCGGTAAGTATAGGGTGAGGACAACAACTTGTGAAGGTTCTGTTGTAGGTGAAGAATTGGAAATCAGGGCACTTGAAATGCCTGCTGACAGTTTATTGGTGGACCTGACAGGGAATGGTTGTGTGGATAGCACAATGAATATCCATATCAAGGCTACGGAGAACGGCGTGAAATATTCTTTGTGGAAAGGAGACTCCCAAGTATTGACGGATTTGACCGGAGACGGTGCCGATCATTCCTGGACGGTGAATCCGGCTGTAAAAGGTACGTATAAAATTCATGCTTTGCGTGAGGGGGCTACCCGTACAGCCTGTGCGGTTACCCTGAAACGGGAAATTAATGTGGAAACTTTGCCGTTAGTACAACCTTTGAGAGGTATATCGCCTATTTGTCAGTATACAACCACTACTTTGGAAATTCCGATCAGCGACGAAAATGTGAAGTACACTTTACATAGAGTAGCAGATGATGTAAAAGTGATTGACGGGAAAGCGGGTAAGATTAAAGTCGTATTTGACAGTGTAAGTCCGGGGACTTATTATGCTATGGCTGCTCATGGGGATTGCCGGATTTCTACACCGGTATTTGCATTGGATTCAATTCTCGTGCCGGATATTGACAATGTATTGGTGGATTATACGAGATGTATTGAACAAGGGGGCGGACAAATTATAGTTGATGATTTGCAGGATTCGTTGAATTATGTGCTGGTTTATCCGGACGGGAAAGAGGAGAAATTCATAAAGATGATCAATACGTCAAAAACTTTTGATAATCTGAAAATCGGTACCTATTATCTGAAGGTTCAGGACAAGAAAACGACTTGTTTCAGTCTGAATGATACCTTGTATTTGAACAGTGCTGTTCCGGCTGGTGATACTTTGGTGGGACCATTTGGTTATTGCAAAGGTAAATCGGGTGTGAAACTGAAATTGAATCACACAACGATGAATGTTAAGTACATGATACTGAGTGATGCCCGTGATACACTTGAAACTATTTTCGGGGGTATGTCGGTTAAGGCTTTCCAGAATTATTACGCTGCGGATACTCTTCTGAAAAAGAGCGAGTATATCTTTGTGGTTGAACGTCAGGGACCTTTTGGTGGCTGCCGTACAGAGCAGAGTATTTGGGTAGAACTATATACGGCACCGGATTTATCGGAAAAACTGGAATTACAGGAAACCGGAGCTTTGTGTGCGGGTTCTTCATACCATATTTCGGTGGTAGATGCTCAGGAAAAGATGACATATATCCTGTACAAGGGAAATGTGCCGGTAGATACCGTTGTCGGTAACAATAACCCGAACTTTAAAGCAGTAAGCGGAGCCGGTGATTATACGGTCATTCCGAAAAACGGCGGTATCTGTGGAACCAAACCATTGGATACTTTATTCCATATCAATACGTTGCCGGCGGAAATATTTGTAGAACAACCGCTCAGCTATTGTAATCCGGCGGATTTGACGGTAGATAAGGGAGCTGCGTTGAAAGTCTATAATACGGTTAGCAAGGTACGTTATGTCTTGAATGACGGTACAAATGATGTGGATACGTTGTACGGGGATTATTCTCTTGCTTATCAGGAATTTGACAAGATGCCGGCAGGTTCTTACACGATTATTGCTACGGATACCTTGACAGGATGTTCTAACGTGGTTGGTAAAGGAGATATCATCAAAAATGTTGAACCGAAACGTTTTGTCTGTGGTGTGGACGGTCAGCGGTGTGCGATGGCTGCTCCTGTCGAGATTGCCGATAGCGAAACGGGCGTAGATTATTATTTACACAAGAATGGGAAAAAGATAGGCGAACCAGTTGCCGGAGCTGACGGAACGGTTGTTTCTTTCGGGGAACAAACAGAACCAGGCATTTACCAGATTTTGGCGGTAAATAAATTGGGTTGTTCGGTTTATATGAAAGACAGTGTGATTGTTTATCCGCCGCTGATTATGGATACGCTGATTGTAAAAGGTTCCTATTGTGAAAGGCAGTCATCCGATATTAATTTCAGATTGCGGAAACAATCCCTTTATTGGAAATATTTCATAGTAAAAGCTGAGGATCTGACCTCTTCCGATACGTTGGCTGGTGCAGAAAATTCAATCCTGAGCTGGGAAGAAGTCGGAGGGAAAGATATCCGAAGTGGTAAGTATTGCTTGTATGCGATGAATCCTTGCGGGGATGTCCAGAAATTGGATTCCGTTGTTGTGGATACTAATCATCTGCCGGAAAGATATTTCATTGAAGAAGGGGATTTCACAGTATGTGCAGGTGATAGCGGAACAATTACTTTATCGGCTTCTCAGACAGAAGTGGAATATGATCTGATATATCGGTCAGAACTTGGGGTAGAAAAATGTTTGCTGACCAAGACCGGAACCGGCAATAAATTATTGTTGGGTAAGGTAGATGCTGCCGGACGGTATATAGTGATCGGCAGGATGAAAGCGACCGGATGTACGGATACAGTTGCCAGCATTCAGGTAAATCTGATGGAGGGTATTCAAAGTCCGGGAATAAAAGCCGAAGACGTCTGTCTGACAGACGATCCCGGAAAATCACTGGATGTCACTTTGCAAGTAAAACATAATAATATCAGTTATTATTTGCAACGTATTCATGGTGCGGATACCGTAATGGTGGATTCTATCCGTTGGGGGATTGTTGCCGATGCTGCCAAGAAAACATTTGCAGCTCAGACGGCTGAGGGGATTTATCAGGTGGTGGCTCAAGGTCCGACTTGTAAAAAAGCATTCCCAGCTGCTATGGTGGGTAGAGCTGCAGCAGACCAGCAATTAAATCCTGCCGGTGTAGCTGCGATTTGCGGTGGTAATGCTAAAGAAATCGGATTGCTGAATTCAGAGGTTGGTGTGCAGTACGAAGTATACAGAGTGGAACGGAAAGAGTATGAAAGCGAAGCTAATTACATTACAACCAATATTGTTGCAGCCGGAACCGGGGCGGCGTTGAAGTTGGGAGAACTCTCCAGTCCGGGTGTCTATACGGTGAAAGCAAACAATGGTTGTTCTGTGCTGATGAGCGATACGTTGCGATTGAATGTCAATGAGGCTTATGAGATAAAATTGAGAGAGAATTATATTATTTGCGGAGCAAACGACTCTGTTCAGATTGAAATATTGGGACGAACCAATCCGGTAGAAAATGCTCAATATATTATTTATGAGCCGGGGAAAACTACTTATTCCGAAATCATTGTTTCCGGAAATAAGGAAGCGAGTGTGAAGACGGAGAAATGGTATAAGAAACCGGGATTCTACCGGGTGGAAGGTATTGATGTCACCGGATGTCCGGAACTTGATTCCGTTGAAATCAAGGTATTGCCGTTGCCGGATGTTTATCCCGTTATTCTCCGGGGTAATAAATACCTTTGCGACAATGCTTCCCGGAAAGAAATCGTAGTTGAAGGGGCACAGACTGGGGTTGATTATCACCTTTACCGGGTGGTGAACGGCGGAGCACCGGAGGCTGTTACAATGAAGAGTGCGCAGTCTGCTGATGTTGAAATCGTGTTTACGGTTTATCAGGAAGGTACCTATTATATCATGGGACAGTACAATGATAAGGGTCAGAAATCCTGTCCGGTGAAAATGGATGGTGAGATTGAACTGACGCCGGTGGAAATGCATAAGTATGCATTGGAAAGTATCCAGGATATCTATTGTGATGATCCTGCCGTGACGAGAAAAGGTGAAGTGAAGTTGATCAGTAGTGATGCGGGAGTTGAATATCAATTGTATCAGGATGGTGTACCTTATGGAGATGCCAAACAAACAACGACAGCGGGTGCCGTATTGACGTGGGAAAATCTGCCTGGCGGTATGCCGAAAATGTCTGCCGGTTCTGAAGCTAAACCAGTGAAATACACTGTGAGAGCTACGGATGTACTGACCCGTTGTGAAGTGGATATGAACGGAACTGTAGGAGTGATTGCCGAACGTTCAATTGTATTTAGTGATAAGCAGTTACAGGATGCTATTCCGACTTGTCTGGGTGGGCGTTTGAACATGGTTGTATTGGCTTACGGTGGTAAGATTAGTTATCAGTGGAAGAAAGGAGGAGTAGCTCTGGCTGACGGTAAACAATATTATTATACCAAGGATGCGATAACAGCCGGAGATATTGGTTCTTATCACTGTGAAATGACCAATACTTGCGGAACGGTGAAAACTCCTGACATAGAAGTTGTGCCGGCATTACTGATTGACCGGCCGACAAAAGGCATTGATACGTCGGTGGTTTGTAATCTGAGGCCGGATGAAGTACGTGCCGTAAACCTGACTTCTAAGGTGGCTAATGCCGATGGTTGGGAATGGTATAAGGATGGTGAACTTTTGGAAGACGAAATATATAATTTATTGGAAATAGGCGTCTCTACCAAACAAGGTGCGGGTGTTTATACTTGTAAGGCTTCCAATAATTGCGGATTTGTCTGGGATACTTGTGTAGTGCTTGTAGATAGTACTCCGCGGATTGACTTGATTACTCCGGTTCATCGGGATACCTTATGTGCAGGTACGGCATGGGAGTTGAAAGTGAATGCAAATCAGCCGGTAAGCTGGATGCGGGGAACCCAAACCACGGCCTATACAGGTAATGTAATGCGGATTGATCCGGTGAAGACAAGCGATAAAGGAACTTATTTTGTGGTAGCGGACAATCAGTGCGGGGTTGTGAAGGAAGAAGTAGCTATGCTGGTAGTGGATACCTTGATAGAGGTTATCAGTAAGCAAGAGCAATTCTATGTTTGCCGTCAAAGCGGTGAGTTACCTCGTTTGTTTATTCAGACGGATCCGAGAGACCGGGTATATTATCGCTGGGAAGATCGGGAAGGTACCGTATTGGGAACTGGCAACGAGCTGACTAACATTGATTTGAATAAATATACTCATTTGGTAGATACCTTCCGGGTTTATTACGGAAACAGATGCGAAGATTCTTACAAGGACATTGCTTTGGTGACCAGCGACTTTATCCAGTTTAAGCAACCGGTAGAGGAAATCGGGGTTTGTGTTAAGGATATGTTGCCGGATACTGTATTGCGTGTGGAAGTGATGAATGGACAGGAAGTGACTTACAAGTGGTTTAAAACAAGCCGGGCCGATACCATTATAGCCCGGGATAGCGTGGGCAATACTGCTTCGTTGGCCGTTAGTCTGGACAATACAAAGAATGCAGGTTACTATTATTGTTACATTGCCAATCAGTGTGTGGATACCGTTTCAAGAATAGTTAACGTAAGGATTGACACTTTACCTGCTATCTTAGTTAATTTACCGGAGAAAGATACGTTGTGCAGCGGTTCGGAAATGAAACTGAGAGTAAGTGCCCGTGCCGGAGAAGGTAGTGTGAAATATTCCTGGTATATTCAGAAGAAAGGGGAGGCTCCGGTGAATGTAGCGACTGCACTTTATTTCGGCTTGTCGCAGAGCGAGTATAAATGTTTTGTTGACGAAACTTATGATGGTGCTTTAGTTTGGTGTGATATGGCAACCTATTGCAGTAACCCGCAAGCGGATACGTTGCGTCTGACAGTATTGCCTGCACCTCAGTTGAATATGAGTACATTAGCTGCCCTGAATTGTGATGGACAGGAAAATGAAATTTATGTAAAATTAGACAAGGGAGAAAAACCTTGGAAGTACAAGTATTCCGTAAATGAAAAGGAGAATACGACAGTGCATTTTGTAACAGGAGATACAGATACATTGAAAGTGACGGAACCGGGTATTTACCGGGTATATTGGATGGAAGATTCCCGGTGTATCCTGACTGGTAAAGAATTGGCCGTTACGGAATTCTCCATGTTGAAGAGATCGAAATTTACATTTGAAGCATTGAATTATACCGAACCAGTCTGTCCGGATAGTGAGATAACGCTGAGAGTGAAGATTTCAGGTGATGTGCCCGGACCGTGGAATGTTGGCATTTACCGGGATTCTGACGGAGAACTGGCTACTGAACTGGGTATTGATAAGGTAGAATATACATTGGATAGTATTCATACATATAGTTTTAATATTCAGAAGGATGAAAAATACTTTGCTAAGGTGACCAATGTCTATATAGGTCAGGAATGTGAAGCGGAGGCTTTAGTGAAGTCAGTAGAATTGAAGGTGATACCTAAGCCTAAGCTTGAAAGTATGAATGACTTGAAACCGGAAGACCGCATTGTGAGTGTATGTAATAATGTTTCTTTAGGTAAGTTGTTTAATGTACAGCCGAGCGAGGGTGGATGGTATATTGTTGGCAATCAGCAATTGTCCGGGGATTGGATACTGAATCCTGAGCAGAAGAAATATTCGGTTGGTTACCGGATTTATCAGAACGGTTGTGTATTTAACGGATACGACTTGGGAGAAATTGAGTTCAGACCGCGGCCGTCGTTGAAAAAGGAAATTCTGAACAACCATGTTATTTGTGGTCCGACTGAGTATGCCGTTGCTACTTTCAGGGCAGAAGGAGAAGCTCCGATTGAAGTTACTTACCGTATATTGAATATCCACAAGGATGGTAAACAATCCTTAGGTTCGACGGTAACTCTTCAGTTGCCTATGACAGAGCCTGATCCTCGTTTCAACTATGATGAAGATCTGGCCGGAAAGATTATCGAGGTATTGCGTGTTCAGGATAAGTTCAAATGTTTACAAGCGGATACGCTGTTGGTTAAAGATACGATTCTTTTCCCTGAGCGGCCTGAGTTCAATGTCTATTCAAAGAGAAGCGATTCTATCCTGTGGAAGTTGAGTACGGATGCAGAATACCGTATCCGGAGAGGTGAAACCGTTGATTTGCGGGTGGAATTGAAGAAAGGTGAAACTCCGTGGACGCTTTCTGTTATTGACCGGGCGATGGAAGCCCATGGTTTTGAAATACCGAATATTCAAACGGTTCAATATGATACTGCATTACATGAAGTCGGATTTTACGAAATTGATGTGATTGATAAATATTGCGGAACCGATGTATTTGCAGATAAATCGTTCGTTACGGTCAATGTAGTTGATACTGCATTCTTGTCGCTGAAGGCTTGTCTTCAGGGGCCGTGGAATTCGGCGAAGGGTAAAATGGAAAGTGCTGTCCTGGATCAGATAGACAAGCACGGATTGAGCAAGTGGCCGGATGTCGGTGGCCGGAAAATCATTGACTGGGTTATAGTTGAGTTGTGGAAAGACGATGTTGCAGAGCCGGAATTCTGGGATGACCAATGGTGTCTGTTATTGGATGACGGAACGATAGTTGATAAAGAAGGCGATACGAATCTGAAATTGATGGGTAAGACTTCTTCTGCGCAGTTCCGGGTTGCAATCCGTTCACGGAATCACTTAGCGACCTGGTCCAAAGTAGTCGACTTGTCTGCGACAACGCCTGCAGCTCCTTGCGAGATTGATTTTACCAAAGCTTCCCATTTGTATATGGAACCGGGTGAATCAATATCAAAATATGCCTATATGGATGGAGCCGGACGGATGTTATTATATGGTGGTGAGGTCAATTCAAACCGTTTGGTAACTTCGTTTGATCCGAACCGGGTTACCCGGGAAGTATTGTCACTGAATACCTTGGAGGGTATTGGTGCACTGCTTTTGGATGTGAATTATAATGGCAGAATCGAATGGCCGGGATATAATGTGGATGTGAATGGTTCTGTAGAGTTTATGGACTGGGCCATTATGTACAAAAACCGTTCGAAATACTCCATTGTACCGGAAAGAGAGATAAATTGGTAAAAAAATTAAATAAATCATTGATTATATTTAATTAAATATTGTAATTTTGCAAAAAAATTTATATGTATTTATGAGTAAAAACTCGTTAGCAATAAATTGGTGGGGGGGGATATGCTTGTTAGTCGGTATGTTGTTTGCTGAGAATACTCAGGCGCAAACAGTATGGTTGGATTCTTTGTATGTGAGAGTGGCTGATGCCGAAGTACAAAGACCTTCGAACGGAGATGCTGTTGTTATTTTTGACATTGAAGTATTCCGTCCGGTGAAAGAATGGAACAATAATGATACGACATTAGGTTCTTCTGATTTCGTTTTTGGTAAAAAGGGAATGGATTTACGTAATGTTTTCAAAGACGTCCGGGCAACTTCCCTGCATTCGGAGATAGGTGTTGGTTCGGCGTTGACCTTGGGATGCCGTTTTGTGTTGGGTAAATTGCAGATTTCGTTGACCAAAGCGGGTAATAGTTCCCGGAGATTGGATTTGCCTTATCGTGAGTGGGTAAAATTGTGCCGGGTGGAATTACCGTTGAAGAATCCGGCTACGGTGGAGTTAGGGGTTGTTTGGGATGAAACCTCTACCGGATTGATTACTTCCAAAAATATTCCGATTTTGGAATCGTTACAGGATGATTTGGATAAGATTCCGGATAAAATACTTACTTTTGAAGAATATGCTTCTTCTCAGAGTATTTGTTCCGGAGAAGAGTTTTTCCTGTTTGCCCATGCGGTGTCTTCCGGTGACGGATTGAGTTGTACGTGGCATTATTCGGTGGATAATGGGACTACTTTTGTTGAATTGAATAGTAATATCCATAACTGGGGCAATGCTACCGGAGGAACAGCATTTCAGTTCCGGGTGAAGGGGGAACATGTGGATACGTTATGGCTGAGAGGCATCACGGCAAATTTGAGCGGAATTATTTTTAAGTGTGTTGCCGAAGATGTTACCGTGACCTCTGAAAAACGTGAAACTCCTGAAATGGTTTTGAAAGTGTTGCCGGAGGTTCAGGTGGCTTTGGAGGGGTACGCTTCTTTGTCTGCTTTTCAATCTAATTTAGGTGTTTCCGGAGATACGGCCAGACATTGTCCCGGAGAAAAGGCGAAAGTGCGTGTTGCATTTTATGGTATAAAAAACACTTCGCAGTTGAATAATTTGAAGGGAATGGGCGGTTCGGTTCACATTGCTTACCGTTGGATGAATAAATTAGGTGGGGATGGAAGAGATACATTGTCAGTTAAAATGACTGATATTGCCGTGCAGTCTGTCAGTTGGCAATCCGGATTTGTAGTAACTTCCGAAAAGTTACAGTTGAATTTAGAGGAAGATGGGAAATACTATATTCATAAGGTATGGACGGATAGTTGTTCGCTTGGAACTGTATTGACGGCTTATGACACAGTGGTTGTAAAACAAAATAGTAATGTCAATTATGAATTCGATCCGTTTGATTATGTAGCGGGTTCCGGGGAGGTAAATGTTGCAGAGGGATTGGGTATTAATTTTACATCAATTGAAGTGAAGTCCCCTGAAACGGCCGTTGGTAGTGTATTAGGATTTAACTATTCCGCACCTGCTGATAAAGTTGGTACGGATACATTGGTGTATTATTATAATGCAGACGGTTGTAGTGTGACGGCCATTCGGCGGGTCAATGTTGTCTCCAGCAAACATGTTGCCATTAAAGTATTGTTGGAAGGTCCGTATATTGCCAGAGCGGATTCTATGCGTTGTCTTTATGTAGATCATTTTCCTAAGATTGGAGATAAATATATTTCCCCTTATGCAGATAAAAAAGAGTGTTTAAACTCTTTTCCTAAGTTTGACCGGGGTATTGTGGATTGGATTTATATAGAAGTATGGGATTACCCACCTGCAGGGGCGGTATTTGGTGATTCGAGAAAGGGAGTACTTGTAGATTCTACATCTGCCTTGTTATTGTCCGATGGTACGGTAGCAGGAGTGGATGGGAATCAGTATGTGTCGTTTGACCATCTGAAGGATAACGACTACTATGTCCTTATTAGACATAGAAATCATTTACCCATATTGAGTGCCAAGACGGTAACTTTTACAGCGGGTACAATTGGGGCGGTAAATACGATAGATTTTACACAGAAAATGGAAAATGCGTTTGATAATGCTCGGCCAAATACGACGCAGGATCCTTTGAATATGGTGAATGGGAAATGCATGATGTATGCGGGTGAGTTGAATAATGATGGTATGATTGGAGGGGGAGATATGAAAGTTTTTTTACTTAACAGGTCCGCTAGTGGTTATAATATCGGGGATGTGTCTTTGGATGCACAGGCTAATGGTACTGATAAGAAGTTTATTAAAGATAACAGAAGCGTTTGTAGAAAATTCTAAAAATATGAAAAATCTCATTTCCTTCATATTACTTTTGAATTTCATATTCTTTGCTTCAAAAGGATTTGCAATAGATTATGTTTTAAATGTATCATTTAAAACAACTTTAAGGGTTGAAGGCTCTGATCGTTTTATTGATGCGGTGATTGTTCTGAATCCGCAGCATTCTCGCGCGACGATTTTGTCTGATTTGGAAATTCGGGCAGATGTTGATAGCAAATTTTTTGATGCAACTCCTAATAATAGTGGATTTACTTTCAGGACGTTTGATGCAGAATGGAGTAATCCTGATTATTATCAGTTGCAATTGGCCAGGATTGTTTATATCGCTCCGATCTCTTTGATGGAACTTTATTGGGCGACGGATGATGTGGGGTATTTAGATGAATGTTTAGATTCCGGTGATTGTTCTTTAGAGATGAATGTGAAAGAGGACTATGAATGGGGAGTTTTTTCATGGAAACTTTTGCCTTCGGCAACAGGTAAAGTACGAATAAGACTGCGTGAAGAGGCAATAGAAGATGGAATGTTGGCTTGTATTGCATATAATGATAGAGAACAAGAGGTTATTTTGTCATTTGTCGGTGATAATATAGAGCGTGATGAAACGGGAGCGGCATGTATTGTTGTTGATGTTACCGATCCTTTTGCCGGTGTTGATCCTCCTGTAGATTTAGCAGGAGTTACGAAAGTATGTGGTACACCTCAGACTTTGGAATATACGGTAACACGGCCGGCTACGGTGGATAGTTGTGCCTGGTTTATTTCTACGGATGAAGCCGGGAATAATCCGGTAAGTGATGATGTTGCTTCAATTATCTTGGCCGACAAGGGAGAAAAAGCAACGATTACCTGGAAAAAAACAACGGGTGTTGAAAATTATTTCATACAAGTGAAGTCGGTGGCAGCAACCGGAGAAAGTGATCCGGTTCATATGGCTGTCAGGGTTGAAGATTTTCCGGATTTTGCCGGTGTGATTTCGTCGGACATCGCTTGTCGTTCAACAGAATTGTCTTGGGTTTCTCCTAAAGACGGTATTACAACAGAGGTATATCTTTCTGATTATTCAGGAACTGCACTGACCTCTCCTTACACTTGTACTGAGGAAGCGACTTTTCATGTGGTCAGATACCGGGAGGCGGCACAGTGCCGGGATACAAGTGATTTTGCAGTACCTTTCCTGAATCCCCGGATACAGTGGATGATGGCTCCGGTAGCAACAGCTCAGCGTGGAGATGAATTGCGTGTGTTGGTTAACGAGCCAACAGGTATCCCCGCAACATATACACCTGCTGCTATTGATTACATATGGGTGAAACCGGGAACTCAGCCTAAAGAATACAAGGCTTATGTTACTACAGCGGTTAATAAGAAATATGAATATGAAGTGTTTGTCAAGGTGGACGGATGTTCTTCCGATACATTGACAGGCTCCACCGAAGTTATGGGCGGAGGAATCAAGCCGATGTTGTCTACAGAGAGCGGTCAGGACATTGCCTGTAAAGATGGCGGTGTACTTTTAAAGACTGAACCGGACGGTGGTAGCGGAAATTATTCATATAAATGGTATGCAGGTGCTGTTTCCGGGACTTCTTTGGCAACAACCTCCAGTATTTGGGTCAGCCCGACGGCGGATACAAAATATATTGTCGAGGTAACTGATGAAGTTAGCAGCGAGACAGTGTTGGATACAATTTCGATTATTTATAAAGATGTTGCTTCGCCGGTGGTTGATGCCGGTTCGGACCAGCAGATTGTTTCAGGTACTTATACTTATTTGTTGGGTAAAATCATTACAGATGGTGCTTCAACGAATTATACCTGGAATTGGAAGCCAGACACTTTGTTGACGGGAAATACTCATGCGCAGCATGTACAGACTACAGCATTAAAAACCCAACGGAAATATACTGTTTATGTTGTAGATGATAACGGTTGTATGAGTAAGCCGGATTCGGTAAATGTAGATGTCATTCCGGTATTGCCTCCGGAATTGGAACCGGATGTGGAAGGCGAAACGTTTGATTTGGCCGTGGTGCCCGAAAGTGCTGTATTGTGTAAAAACAATAGTGTACAGTTTGATATCAAGGCTTCCGGTATTAATTTAGAGGATGCGACGTACAGTTGGACTCCTGCAACTGGTTTAGATGCCACCGATATTTTGAATCCGGTATTGACGGCGGTAGACGGTGTTACCTCCGGAGACTATTTTGTAACGGTTACCAAGGGAGATTTCAGTATTGTCCGGAAAGCAACAGTGACAGTGAATATGGCCGAAGAGGCTCCGCAATTGCAGTTGGCGGAGAAACGGATGAGCTGTACGGGAGATGTTGTAGAAGTTGTGGTTACCGGAGCAGAACCCGACCGATATGTGTGGATTGTGGATGGTGTGGAATTTGAAAACACAGAGAAGACTTATACGCTGACAGATGCCGGTGAGCATACAATTAAAGTATATGGAAAAAATAATGGGGCTACTTGTGCCTCGGATACGTTGAGTGTATCCGGAACCTTCGGAGAAGGTGTTATCTTGACAGATGTTACCCCGGATGTGAAAGTGTGCGGTTCGGAAGCCGTGCTTTCTTTTGCTTCGATTAATCCGGCCGATGCACCATTTAAATGGTTGGCAGAGGATGATTCGGAAATATCTTCTACAGATAAAAGTATCGTAGTGAATCAGGAGGGAGAATACCGTTTGATTTGCGGTAGCGGTACTTGTGCCGATACCAACCGCATTCAGGTTGTACTCAATAATGTCTTGATGGTTGAAGGATTGAAACCTATGGTGACAGGGTGTCAGGCTACGGCTGAATTGGCTTTTAATACAACGTCGGCACCTGCATTTGTATGGTTGAATGACAAGGGCGTGGAAATAGCCGATAGTAAGAATAAGAATCCTTATGAGGTTACTACAGAAGGAATTTATCATTTGCGTCTGGATGGCGGCGATTGTCAGGAGACATTTCCTGTGAAGGTTGTTTTGAATACGAAGCCGGTGGTAAACGATGTACTTGATTCTCTGACAACTTGCGGGGATGAATTGGCTATTTGCGGTACAGCCAGTCAAGGTACGTTGTATTGGGCTGAAGACCGGGATGGAAATACATTGGTAACAACGGGCGTACTGACAGGTTCCAATGAGACCAAAATTTATTATGTATATGCCGATGCGGGTGGAGATTGTAAGGGTGAGCCGAAAGAAGTAAAAGTGTCTTTCGGAAGTGCCCCCAAAGTCATAGTTAATACATTGCAGACTTCTTGCGGAACTTCCTGTACTTTGCAGGCCATGACTACCGGAACGGGTAGTGTGAAATGGTATGAATCGCAGACGGCTGTAACTCCGCTTGCTGACATATCGGTTAAGGGGGATGCCGGTTCGAGCCGTGAATATTGGGCTTGTGCGGAAGATGGAGATGCATGTAAGAGCGAACGGGTTAAAGTGCTGGTGAAATTCGGAGTTGCTCCGATACTTGAGGTGAATGAATTACAGACGACCTGCGGTAATGAGTTGGATTTGACTGCTTCAACAACAGGAGGGGAATTGATTTGGAAAGAAGTCGGAGCATCTTCACCGTTGCTGTTGACAAGAGTAACGGGTAATAACGGAGAAATTAAGCATTACGAGGTATATGCTGAAGACGGCAGTTGTATTTCAGAAACTAAAACCGTAGAAGTACGCTTCGGGGCTAATCCGGAAGTGTTGGCAGACAATTTATATACAACTTGCGGGGAGCAGTTTACTTTAAAAGGAACTGCTTCTGCCGGAACTTTGACTTGGTATAGCGATGCTGCAGGCAAGCATGCTTTAACCTCTTTAACAGTGAATAAAGGGGCGGCTGATGTGACTACTTATTATGCACGGGCGGTAGATGGTACTTGTCAAAGTCCATTGAAGGATGTGCGTGTTGCATTTAACAGTGATCCTTACGTGGAAGCATTAACCCCGCAGACTTCATGTGATGCTAATGCTGTAATTGCTTTGAAAGCAACAACAACTGGTGGAAGTCTGATATGGGAGAACGAAGACGGAACAAAACTGGCATCTTCGACTGTAAATGCGCCAGGTACTTATTATGTATATGCTGAGGACGGTAGTTGTAAGAGTACTAAAGAAGAAGTGGAAGTGAAATTTGGTACCGATCCGGTTCTTACAGTGGAGAAAGTGCAAACTTCATGCGGCAAGGAATATACACTGAAAGGAACTGCTTCCGGTGGTATATTGAAGTGGTATGATACCCAGAGTGCTGATCGCAAGGAAATCAATACTTTGGTGACAGGAAGTACGGGGTCGTCTGCAACTTATTATGTGAAAGCAGTGGATGGCCGGTGTGAGAGTGCAGAAATGGAAGTGACCGTAAAATTCGGTATGCCGCCGACGGTGACAGTAGAACCGGAAATCAATACCTGTGAAAATGTGGTGAAGTTACAGGCGGCTACAACCGGAGGTACGCTTTATTGGAAAGAAAAAAGTACGGGAAAGGTGTTACCTATTCCTCAAGTGACAGGGATAGCTGGTACTTCGGCCACTTATGTGGTCTATGCACAGGATGCAACCTGTAAAAGTCCTGAAAAAGAAGTGAAAATTAATTTTGGCGATAAACCAAAGCTGAATGTTATGCCTGCTCAGACCGCTTGCGGTGAAACGCATACCTTGATGGCTTCTGCCGACGGAGGAGCACAGGTGAAATGGTTGATGGCAGATAAGACAACAGAATTGTCAGATTTAGAAGTGTCCGGAAGTAAAGGTTCTTCATCCACCTATTGGGTGTATGCTGATCAGGGTGGTTGTCGTAGCGATTTGACTGAAGTGACCGTGGCATTTGGCGAGTTGCCGAAAGTGGAGGTTATTTCCCCGTTGACTACTTGTGGTACTTCCATCACGTTGACGGCGTCAGTTTCCGGTGGAACCGCCGTGTGGAAAAAAGAGGATGGTTCGGTATTGACCGATTTGACGGTTAACGGAACTGCCGGTGTTACGGATATTTATTTTGTTATGGCTGAGGATGAAACCTGTAAAGGAGCTGAACAACAAGTGAAAGTAATGTTTGGTACCGAACCTCAGGTGATTGTAGAGAAAGATATTACGACTTGTGATGAAGAATATGTTCTGACAGCTGAAAGCACTGATCCGACGGCAACGCTTCATTGGTTGGAAGCCGATAAAACAACGCCGGTTACGGTGGCCAAGGGGGCGTCTAATTCTTCCAAAAAATATTATGTATATGCAAAAACGCCGGATTGTGAGGGACAAATGACGGAAGTTACCGTACATTTCGGAAGTTCTCCCACTTTGAATGTGAAACCGATAACTACGTGTGATACGATTGCCATATTAGAGGCTGAATCCAGTGTGAAAAACTTGGTTTGGACCGATGAAAGCGGTAAAGAATTGGCTTCCACTCAAGTACATGGGGCATCCGGAACCAAGCGTGTATATTATGTACGGGCCGAAGACGGTCGGTGTGTCTCCGAACAGGAAGCGGTGCAGGTGGATTTTGGCAAGGCACCTGAGTTGATAGTGGAAGACATCCAAACGGTTTGTTCCGCAGATGAATATGAATTGCAAGCAGAAGCAACCGGAAAGGCGAATTTAGTATGGTATCAGGCAGATGGTATAACTCCTTTGACTAATACAACGATTAGAAAGGTGGGTAATACGGCGTTGGTTTATTATGTCGAGGCCCGGGATGGTTCTTGTGTCAGTGAGAAGGAAAAAGTAAGTGTCCTGTTTGACCAGGCTCCGATATTGACGATAGATAAATTATTACAGACCACTTGCGGGGAGTCTTTGACTTTGCAGGCTTCTGCCAGTGCCGGTGAAATTGTCTGGATGAAACCTGATGGTACAAAATTGGACTTACCGTTGGTTTCCGGAAGTGCCGGAGAGGAACAACAGTATTATGTTTATGCTCAGGATGCTACTTGTGAGAGTGTGAAAAAAGTGGTTACAGTTCGCTTTGGGGTTACTCCGAATGTGGATGTTAATCTGGTACAGACGGCTTGCGGGGAATCGCATGACTTGACAGCAATTTCTTCTGACGGTGTACTTCATTGGTTAGAAAGCGATCAGAAAACCGAGTTGAAATCAACTACTGTCACCGGAAGTAAAGGGTCGGAAAAGAAATATTATGTATATGCTGAGAACGGAAAAGATTGCAAGAGCGATTTAATTGCTGTCACTGTCATGTTCGGTAAGGATCCGATGCTGGTAGATGTTTTGAATCCGCAAACTACTTGCGGTACGGCTTTGCAGTTGACAGCCGGTTCGACCGCGGGTGAAGTGGAATGGCGGGATGCATTGGGAAATTTATTGACTACAACATTGGTTACTCAGACTACTCCCGGGGAGTATACTTATTATGTACAAGCAAAAGATGAAACTTGTGCAAGTGCATCTCAGGAAGTGACTGCAATGTTCGGTACCCGTCCGCAGGTGATTAGCGAAGAGATTCAGAGTACTTGCAGCATTTCTTCTTATGAGATTGCGGCTACTGCCACAGAAGGTATTTTGCATTATTTAGATACTGACAGGAAGACAGAGCTGGCTTCGGCTACTGTGACATCTGCCGGAACATATTATGTATATGCTCAGGCTCCTGATTGTGTTAGCGATACGGTGCCTGTAGAAGTGAAATTTGGAACAAAACCGGAAGTGACTGTTAAGGATGTACAGGCTACTTGTGAAGATGTTATTCAATTGCAGGCAACTGCTACGGGTGGTGAGTTATTCTGGGAAAAACTGACTCCGGAGGGGAATATTGAACCATTGTTATTACCTCAGGTAGCGGCTACGGATGGAATTACCACTTGTTATGTTTATGCTGCCAATAGCCGGGAAGATGAAAGTTGCCGGAGTGAAAAACAAATGGTTTCCTTAGACTTCGGGGCGAAACCGGAAGTGATTGTGGAAAAAATGCTGACCACTTGCGCAACTGCCGACTACGAGTTGCAGGCAACTGCTTCGGCGGGGGCAACTGTACATTGGTTAGAAGCGGACGGAGTGACTCCGTTGGCCTCTACGATTGTGTCTGGTGCGGCCAATACTACTGCTTCTTATTGGGTATACGCGGATATGGGGTCTTGTCGTAGTGACAAACAGGAAGTGACTGTCGCTTTCGGAGTAGCTCCGATTGTGTCTGTACTGGATACCCTGACCACTTGCGGAACTTCCCTGACTTTGAATGCGACAACGTCCGCTGGTACTTTGAAATGGTTGGACGACAAGCAGAAAGAATTGTCCAATACGACAGTAAATAACATTTTGGGAACTCCGAAAGAGTATTATGTATATGCCCAGGATGGGGATTGTGAGAGTGTAAAACACAAGGTAGTGGCTTTGTTCAAGACACAGCCTAAGGTATTGGCGGATTGGTTACAGACTACTTGTGATCCGGAAACATACGAATTACAGGCTCAGGCAACGGATGGTACCTTACATTGGTTGGCTGCCGATAAAACTCCGTTGACATCAACTACGGTAAAAGGAATGAAAGGTGAACCGCAGGTGTATTATGTCTATGCGGAGAAAGATGCCTCTTGTAAGAGTAAAGAGTATCAAATAACGGTTGAGTTTGGTGCAGATCCGATGTTGGAGGTGATTACGCCGCAGACCGTTTGCGGAATGGGTGATGTGGTTGTTGATTTGAAGGCTGTCACCACCGGAGGTAAATTGGTATGGGAAGATGAGGATGGTAATGTGTTGGCTACCACTCAGCAGGAAGCAACTGCTCCCATGACGAAATACTATTATGTACATGCGGAAGACAAGACTTGTACGAGTGTGAAGGAAAAAGTGGAAGTACGTTTTGGCGGACAACCGGTGGTATTGGCTAATGAGTTGCAGACTAGCTGCGGGGAATCCTTGACCTTGAGCGGTAAGGCTTCCAACGGTTCGCTGATATGGAAAGACTCTAAGAAGATAGAGTTGAAATCGACTACAGTGGTTCCGTCACAAGGAGATACGTATTATGTCATGGCGAAAGACGGAGAATGTGAAAGTGCTGAAATGAAGGTTAACGTATTATTTAATACGAAACCGGAAGTGACGGTGGTCACTCCGCAGACCACTTGCGAAACACAGATTCAGTTAGAGGCCAATACTACCGGTGGGGAATTGGTTTGGTTGAACGCTAATGGCGACAAGATAAATCTGACACAGGTTTCTGCTCCCAAGGGGACGAAAGCGACTTATTTCGTTTATGCGAAAGGTGAAACCTGTGAAAGTCCGAGAGAGATGGTGGAAGTGGAATTCGGTACTTTGCCGAGAGTCATTGTAGAAGAGAATCAGACGGCATGCGGTACTTCGCATGTATTGACAGCTTCGGCTACGGACGGCGAATTGGTTTGGATGGATGCTTCCAGAAATATCTTGTCTTCAACGACGGTATCGGGTACTTCCGGAGAAAGTAAAGATTATTATGTATATGCAAAAGCCATAGATTGTGAGGGTGAGCCTCAGAAGGTAACTGTACATTTCGGTCAATCTCCGGTTGTACATGTCAAGGATTTGCAAACCACTTGTGAAGAATCTTTGTTGTTGCAGGCTTCGGCTACAGGCGGTGAATTGGTATGGACGGCGGAAGACGGTACAGAATTACCTACGGCTGTTGTTTCTGGTAATCTGGGTGAAAATGCTTATTACTATGTAACGGCGAAAGACGGTGCATGTCAGAGTGTAACGGAACGGGTGGAAGTACGTTTCGGTGCGAAACCGGAGGTATTGCTGGCATCGGATGTCTTCACGACTTGCGGTACGGAATACGCGTTGGAAGCAGAGGCTACGAGCGGTCAGGTGAATTGGTATGCTTCTAAAGAATCAACAACCAAGTTAGCTTCTACTTTGGTGACGAAACCGGAGGGAGCTGATTATGCCGAGTATTATGTACAGGCCCAGAACGGCTCTTGTGTCGGAGAAAAGCAGAAGGTGACAGTTGTATTCGGCAGCAAACCGTTGATAACGGTGACTACTCCGCAATCTACCTGTGATACTCGAATTGTATTGTCAGCAACGACAACGGGTGGAGAGCTTGTGTGGAGAGACAGCAGGAATGAAATATTGACCTCTTCATTAGTGGAGGGTACAAAAGGTTCGGTGGGAACTTATTATGTGCAGGCTCAGGAAAAAGACGGTTCTTGCCAGAGTGAAATGAAAGAAGTGTTCGTGAATTTCGGAACGGTTCCGTCGGTAAATGTGATTACGGACCAGACTGTTTGTGAAACGAAACTGGAGTTGAAGGCAACTGCTACGGGCGGTGATGTCTATTGGTTGAGAAATGATAAATTGCCTTTGGCATCTACGCATGTGGAAGGCGTAAAAGGTTCTTCTGAACTGTATTATGTTTATGCCAGTGATGGAAGTTGTAAGAGCGATACGGTAGAAGTGAATGTAGCTTTTGGCGAAGGTCCGCGCTTGGAAGTAGTGGATGTGCAGACTTCTTGCGGAGATGTAGTTGAGTTGCAGGGTAAAACATCTGGCGGTACATTAAAATGGACAAATGCAGACGGTTCATTGATTTTGCCGGCCGTGGTGACCAAACCGGCTTCTGCTAATCAGTTGATTTGTTATGTGGAAGCCGTGGATGGCAGTTGTACAACAGATCGTCAGCAGGTTACTGTGAAATTCGGAACTATGCCTGAAATACTTACAGAAACCCTGCAAACATCTTGCGACACAGTGTATACACTGGTTGCTTCGGCTTCTGCCGGAAATATTGTATGGGAAGATCAGGAGCATCACATGCTGACTTCAACCACAGTACATGGACAAGGAATAAAAACTTATTATGCATATGCCAGTGCAGGTAAGGACTGTGTGAGCGAGAAGGTAAAAGTAAAAGTAGCTTTCGGTACCAATCCGGTGGTGAATGTTGAGCCTTTGCAGACAGCTTGCGGTGAGACGTTGGAATTGAAAGCGACAACCAGTGCAGGAATCTTAGTGTGGGAGAAAGAGGGTGGAGCACAGTTGGCGCAGACCACTGTTACCCCAGCAATGGGAGATACTTATCAGGTGTATGCTCTTGATGGAAAATGTAAGAGTCGTGTGACTACGGTTGATGTAAAATTCAATGCAAATCCGGTGGTTACGGTTGAGCCTTTACAGACTACTTGCGGTGAGGAACTGGAATTGTGTGCCAGTGCTTCCGGTGGTGAGGTACTTTGGGTGGATGGCAATTCTGATCCAATCAGTACAAAAGTGTCTTCTGCAAACGGAGCAACTCAGGATGTTTATGTATATGCTCAGGACGGCTCTTGTATGTCGGATCCGATAGCTGTGACCGTTAAGTTCGGAGAACGTCCTGTATTGCATGATTTACAGACTACTCAGTCTGCTTGTACTTCGCCTTATCAATTGCAGGCAAGTTCTACCGGAGGAAATATTGTTTGGTTGCAGAATGGCCAAGAATTGCTTGAAAACTGGGCTGATTTGGTTGAAGGTGAAAATATTTTCTTTGTGCATGTAGAAGATGAAAGTTGTTCTCCGGTGGCTTCTGCAGATGAGAAAGTAACGGTGATTTTGGGTGGCAGACCGGAATTGACACTTACAACGACACATTGTGCCGGCGATTCGATTTTTGCCGAAGAGGTAAACGGTTTGGAAGGATTGACTTACCATTGGTTTATCAATGGCAAGGAGGAGGCTGCCGTGACGGGAAGGACTTATGCCTTTGCAGAGGGTGGTGAGTTTACGGTGCAAGTGGTAGCAGAAACTGATGGAGGATGTGTTTCGGATACAGTTTCCGGTACTTATCAGATTGCAGCACCGATTCATTTGGCATGGGCTCCGGAACCGGTAAGCAGTATTATTTACGGAAACAATATCCAGGGATGTGCGAAAGTGACAGAAGGAGAGGATACAGATATCACCTGGCATTGGGTGTCACCTACAACGCTGGCAATTACAGGTGCTTGTGCAAATGTTGCTGCACAAGAACAGGAATATGAATTTATAGTTTATGCGACAAATAAACAGGGATGTGCCAGTGATACGTTGATGGCAACGACACAGGTGACCGGATTCGGGGATCTGGATGTTACACTGGAATCCAGTACCGGTACTGAAATTTGTAAAGATGGTAGTGCATTATTGACAGCTACGGTAAATGGCGGTCAGGCTCCTTATACTTACGAATGGTTTGTGAAAGGAACGACAACCATTATTCAGAAAGTGACCACTTCATCTGCCATAAATGTATTGGCGATAGCTCCGCAGGCTGATGTGACTTATGCGGTAAAAGTCCGGGATGCTCAGGTTAAACCGGGTATTGCCAATAAGGAAATAGCCCTTACTGTCAAGGAAGGAAATGTTCCGGTAGCGGATGCCGGACCTGATATGACTATTCAGAGAGGCTTGCAGACCGTGTTGAAAGCCGGAGGTGGTGATGACATTACGGCATGGGAATGGTTGCCGATGGAAAAATTAGCGGCTGCAGATGAAGCTGTCAAGCAGTATCCGTTGACGATGAATTTGTCGACTTCTCAGAAATATCAGCTTTTTGTAACTAATACAGAAGGGTGTATCAGCAAACCGGATGAAATGATTGTTTACGTATTACCATTGGATGGTACAGAAGAAGGATTGCCGACTCCTCCGACATCCGAAGGTTTGAATCTGGTTATCCGGCCGGAAACCGATACTCTTTGTTTGGGTGCAGAGCGTTGGATTGCTGTGAAAGATTTGTTGGGTAATCTGAGTGGTAATGCTACCTATACTTGGGTAGCCTCTCCGTCAGTTGCGCTGACTATGAATGTAAAACGGGATTCTGCTCTTTTTGTACCGGCAACAGCAGGAAATTACACATTCTCTGTATTTGTAGAGGACGGCGGTAAGAAAATGGCTTTGCGGAGTACTATCTTAGTGAAAGACGGTCAGGCTCCTCAGTTTGATTTGGTTGCTACTGGCAATTGTCAGTATGATACGGTGAAGATGATATATAAGGATGGTTCAGTGAAAGCTGACCAGTGGGAATGGAAAGTGAAAGGAAATGTAGTAGCTAATGCTGCCGATTATTATGTATTAGCTAATGCAGGCGATTATAAAGTGGAAGTGACAGCAGGGAACGGTGGTTGTGGTTCTGTCCAAAAAGCAACAGAAGTGACAGTTGCGGATGCTCCGCAAATTACAGATTTGGTTGTTTTGGATAGCTGTGGCCGGGTAGTGATAGAATTGACCGCTACGGGAGCTACAGCAGGTTATACCTGGACAGCTAATCCGACTGGTGCAGTAGAAACCGGGATGGATAACCGTTATGTCATTACGACTGTAGGAAAATATGAAGCAGAGGTGGAAGCATCAAATGGAACTTGTTCCGTTGTGCGGAGTATAGAAGGAGAGGTTTATGCCCGTCCGCAGTTGCTGGCATGGGTGGCAGAGCCGATGGATGTTTCTCAGGTTAATACCCTTATTACTGCAGCAGTTTCTGCACAAGGAGGAAAACCTGATTATGAGTACCATTGGTTGCAACCGGACGATGCCAAAGCGAATGCGACAAGTTCTTATACGCAGGAAGCTATTTTGGCCAGCTATACTTTTGAAGTATATGCTTCGGATGCCAATGGTTGTATCAGTGATACACTGAAGAAGAGCATTTCAGTAGCCGGAGGTCAGGTGGAAGTTGATGTTAAATCGGTATACGGCAAAGAAATTTGTGAGGGTGGTGCAGCGATGTTAGTGGCTCATGCCAAAGGAGTTGAGTTACCTTGTGTATTTGAGTGGAGTAAGGTTGGAACAGCAGGTGTTCGCCGCAGTGTAACTCAAAATTCTGTATTTGATACGTTGTGGGTGAAAGCTTCTGAGGTTGGAAGTTATAAAGTACAGGTAAAACAATTTGCTGCTTCTGCTATTTTGGCTTCTGCTCAGATTGACGGTTTGACGGTGAATGCCTCTAAGCATGCTCCGGAGGTGGCGACTGAAAAGACGCTGACTATTCCGGAAGGCGGAAAAACCGTATTGCTGGCAACTGTAAGTAATGGAACTCCGGAATATAAATGGCACTGGAGTCCTGCCGACAAATTGGAAACACTGGCAGATACGGCACTCCAATATCCGCAGACAGCTGCATTGAATACTCGGCAGGAATATCAGACTTATGTAACTGATGCTGAGGGTTGTGTAAGCGTTCCTGCAACAACTTTGGTCGATGTGGATAATAATTTTGGTTTATGTGTTGCAATAAATCCTAAAAATGCTGAAATTTGCCGTGGTAATGTAGTACGTATGAATGCGGATATTACTTGCGGAAAACCTGTAGGTTATGATTTAGAATATAGTTGGTTGCCAGTTGAGCACTCTGCTTTGTTGGATGCAACGGATAAGGATTCTGTGGCATTCACTCCTGTTCAGTCAGGTGAATATACTTGGGTGGTAGAAGTGAAGAATGGTACGTTGATTGCAGCGGCCCGGACTGTTATCACTGTGAAAGATGCCGATGCTCCGGTATTGTCATTGGATGGACGTTGGGATTGTGTGAATGATACCTTGATTTTGACGAATAGCGGTGAGCCGGCAGAGAAATATGTTTGGAGCGTAGACGGCATTGAAGTAGCTGAGACCGGTGAGCGGTTGGTATTGGTGGATGCCGAAGTGAAGAGAGTTCAGGTATATGCAGTGTCTGCCAATGGTTGTTTGTCTGACAGTATTTCGGTTGAAACGCATTTGGGCGTTGTGCCGGAAGTGGAAATAGCAGGCGATGCATTTGTAAATTATCCGGATAGTGTGAGCGTACTGCAAGTGAAACAAGTAGACGGTTTGACAACGGATGATTATGATTTTGCGTGGACTTCTGTTCCTGATAATAAAATCAACGGGGCGACCAATCTGTTGGCAGCGGTAACCTTGCCGATGACTGAGGACGTTAAGTATACGTTTGTGGCTACCAGTAAAACTAACCCTGTTTGTCAGGCAACAGATACAGCGTGGGCTTATATGATACCGAAGAGTGCCCCTGTGGAAATTGATAAGGACGAAAATTCCGGAGAGTTGTATTTGTCATGGAATAAAGATATCCTGGGATTGGCAGACTCTGTGCGGGTGATGAATATCAAATGGGATGGTTATGCAGTAGAGTCTTTCTATCAGCCTAAAGCCATGGCGGTAGGGGATTTGGAGAAATATACCATTGATACCTCAAAAGATACTTTGGAATTCTTCTATATCAATGCCAGCCGTTATATTCCGGAAATGGGAAGGAGCTATTACTCGTTGAGTAGTGATACAGTGGGATATTTTAAGCAGTGGTTGTATTCAGATGCAGAAAATGTTGATGGTAATAATGTTAATTATATTTCTTATCCTTTTGATATGACGAGTAAAGGTCTTAAAAATTCTCATGATTTGGGAGAATATGTTGGTAGTTATTCAACGGGACTTTATAGTGGGAAGTGTATGATAAATTCATTGTCAAAATTTGTTGGAGATAAGCAAAGTTGGGCTGTTTCTAGAGATTATTATTTGCGTGATTTAGGTATGTGGAATCAGGAAAAGGCTTTGTTTGATTTAGTTCAGGGGGATATTTATGAAATGGTTTTGCAAGATGACGCTGCTGATGTTGTTTTGATATTTTATGGGAAGTTGCCTTCTCGTTTTTCTTATTCTATTTTATCTGCGTCTTCAACAGAGGAAGGTATCAAGGGAGATAATTTTATGGCATTTCCTTTAAGTTTTGTCGGAAAACGTAAATTGACAGATTTGGGAGATGTTATAAATGACATTAATTCTTTGTCTGCATATACATTTAAGACACTTCAGACATGGAGTTCTGATCGTATATATTGGGTTCCCGGGGTTAATTTGTGGTCTGGTAAAGTTGATTTCCATGCCTATCCTTGGATGCCTGTAAATGTAATTGTAAATACGAATACTTTATTTGACAAGTAATGAGGAAGTATTTTCTATTATTAGCATTGATTGCTGTTTTGAATGTTTCTGTTTTGGCGGATTATGATCCCTCAAAAACAGAGTATCCATATCAATATGATGTTGATTCGCAAGAAAATATTAATGGGAATCCGTGGAATGAGGCCTCTACTCATAATGCTAATGCTAATGTTTCGGCTAATGCTGGAGTATATTTGAATTTTACCATAAAAGATGATGGTGCTTATGATTTGAGCAGTTATAAATGGTATGTTGAAGTTTATGGAGAGTATAAGGATGGGCGTAAGACCAAATGGAAAATGGAATCAATAGGAACCATAAATCTTAATAGATTAGCTGATGAATCATATGGTGATATTATAAATCCTGCACCTAAATATACCCAATTCTATGTATTACCTGATCCGAATTATAAGTTTTTGAACATTCACTTTGAAGATTTTGGGGAGGCGGTGACACCTTCATTATCTTTTCGTCTTGTAATGATAAAAGAGGCTGATGCAAATGGAGATGAAGTTATAAAGGAAGTTTTTTATGATGCTGGTGAGTGGAAGTTAAGGGCAACTTATGCACTTGATTTTGCTCCGGAAGCTCCGCCTGCTTCAAAACCTGTATTAAAAGTACAGTCTTTTATTGCCGGTTGTTGGGCGCAAGGAGGAACTTTTGATTTAACTCAGGCTTTAGTGAGCAAGTCTCCGGAGAGTGCTACAGTAGAATATTATACGGATGCAAACGGTACAACAAAAATTGCTGATCCGACCAAGGCACCGATGCCTGCGTCGAATCTGTCGGTATCTACTGAAGTGAAAAAATATTATGCCCGTGCAATTAATGGAGCCGACCAATCGGATATACAGGAAATAGCGGTTACTTTTTATCAGAAACCGGATGTTGCCTTGGCATTGAGCGACAGGAAAACAACAGTTTGCTATAATGTGCCGATTGTCTTGCAGACAGAGAATAAAAATGGTTTTACTCCGGGGAGGTATCATTACGTCAGTAGAGAGGCTGCTTTGGATGTAGATGTAACAACGGCTTCTTATGCCACGACATCTAAAGCATCGACTACGTATTACGTGTATGTTACTTCCGGTAATACAGTTGGAAATTGTAAGGATACGGCTTCTGTGGATATTACGGTTACACCTGCAATAGGGGGAGGCAATATTCAGATTACAGCTAATCCGGATAAATCGGAGATTTGTGCGGGGGAAAGTGTGGAACTGACGGTTTCGCTTTCCGATAATTATGCCGGAACAGTTGTCTATCAGTGGGGAAATATGGTACCTGCTGCTGACCGTTCGAAAACGACGATTACCGTTACTCCTGCTTCTACAACAGAATATACCGTTGATGCGCAATTAAACGGTTGTTCTTCCAGCGGAAGCGGTTCCAAACGCATTGTTGTAAATCCATTGCCAACTTTGACGGTAACCAATCCGGCGGCAGTCTGTGGCGGTACCGTAGATATTACACAGTCAGGAAACGGATTATATCATTATTATACAGACGAAGCATTGACAAATCCGGTTGCAGATGCTACAGCAGTGGCTGCCGGAAGTTATTATGTGACTCTTACCGATAATAAGGGATGTATTTCTACACCGAAACGGGTAACAGCTACGGTGAATACGCCTCCATCTCCAAAAATTTTGGTGAATGGTGCTGTTCCTGTGGGAGGAGATATGTGTGCCGGAACGGAAATTACTTTGAGTTGCGACAATACCGGGTATGCCGGTTATACTTGGACGGGAGGTTCTGCAACAGCCAATGCTTATGAACGGAAAGCTACGATTGTTGCCGGAAGTTCCAATATATTTACCTTGGAGGTCAGAGATGCAAACGGCTGTACAGGAACGGCTACCCAGGTGGCAATTACCGGGAAGGCTGCACCGACCGTGACAATAGACCCTGTATCGGCTGCTTGTGCTGGTAGTGATGTGACACTGACAGCTCATCCGAGTTGGGTGGGTGGGGCCGGAACGGTTTCCTGGACCGGGAGTGTAGCTGATGCAACTGCAGCAACTACAACAGCGACGTTGGCAGGTGGAAAGAATTCTTATTCTGTGGTTGTGACCGATCAGAATAAGTGTACGGCAACTGCTTCAGTAGAAGTGGTCGGAAATACTCTGACGCTTTCTCCAATGACGGTTAATCCGAAATCGTTGAAAGCCGGTAGTACAGTATCGTTGGATATTACTGCATCTTGGAACGGTGTTCCTTTGAGAGCAGATGAAGCCGATTATGATTGGAAGAAAATAGTTTCAGGGACGGAAACAGATTTGGCTACCACGAAATCGGCTAAAGACCAACCGGATGCCAATACAACTTACAAAGTGACTGTAACTAAAGAGGGGTGTGAGGCGACGGCAGAGGACAATGTGACGGTGCTGACAGATCCGTTCAACTTGGCAGGAATAGACGGATATCGTGCTGTCTGTGACGGAGAAGACTTGAGTACTAATCCGGTGAAATTGTTCGTTACTGCGTCCGGAGGACAGAAAAATTATACATATGAGTGGACGGTACCCAATGGAATGACTGTAGAAGCTACCAATACGGATACATTGAAAATTACGGCTATCGATTATAGCATCATCCTTGGGGGAAGCAGTGAAATGATTCGTGTTACGGTAAGTGATGCCAGTACACCTGTCAATACGGCTAACAAGACATTGCAGTTTGAGGTGCGGCAACTTCCGCAGATTACGATTAACGGCAAGAGTGATGGTGAGTCGATAAATGCCTGTAAGGATATAACGACAGCGTTGACAGCTTCTGTTAACGGAGTGGCAAGTGGTGTAACCTATTCGTGGAGTACGGGAGCTACAGGGGCACAAATCAATGCTGCAACCGCTACTGCCGGTACATCTTCTTATACGGTAACAGCGACTTATGCCGGTTGTTCCAGCGAAGCTACCGTTGATGTAACGGTAAATGAATTGCCGGAACTTGCTTTAACCGCAACATTGGGCGGTGTTGATGTGACCCAGGTTTGTCCGGGAGCAGAAATTACGTTGACGGCCAGTGTCACAGGTGTTGATAATCCCAATGTAGTTTGGGGAAAAGGGGCGAACGGATTTTCAGGAACAACGCCGACGACGAATGTTAATGGATTAGCTACTTATGAGGTTAAATATACTGATGCTACGACAGCCTGTACGGCCGTTAAGGAGGTAAGTGTGGATGTTTATTCCGTACAGCCTCTGGCTATTGGTGTAACGCCGGGAACCACTGTATGTGCTGGTTCGCAGGTGGTATTGACAGCTTCGAACGGAGCTTCTTACCAGTGGTCTGCTGATGGAACGGAATTGGCCGGAGAGACAAATGCTGTGTTGACTGTTCGTCCGACTGCTCCGGTGGTTTATACTGCCAGTGGTAAAGATGCCAATGGTTGTGATGCTAAGCCTGTGTCTGCAACTATTTCCATCACACCTGCTCCGACATTAGCTTTGTCGAGTACAACAATGGATGGTTGTGTCGGTTCAACGGTGGATTTGGCGAATGCAGTAAACCGGGGATTGTCGACGCCTTCCATGACTTTGCGGGTGAAAGATGCAGGGGGGAATGTATTAAGCGGAACAACTGTGAATGCGGATGGTGTCTATACTTTGTATTTGGATGGCGGCGGAGATTGTCCTTCCAATGAAGAAACAGTGACCGTGACTTTCCATGCTCTGCCGAATGTTACTTTCCTGGCGAACAAGACGGATGTTTGTAGTGGGGAGACTGTGACGCTAACTGCCGGCAGTGACGCTTCCGGATTGACCTTTACCTATGCGGGAACGACCAATACCACTTGGACGGATGCTCCGACCAATACCGGAAATTCCAATACAACGAAGACATACACCGTAACAGCCAAAGATAGTTATGGTTGTAAGAATACAGCGGATGCCACGGTGACCGTGAAACCGCTACCGGATATACAGATTACAAACCCGGGAGCTGTTTGTGCTTCCAGTGAAGTGACTCTGACCGCTAGTGGTGCTGATTCATATTCCTGGACAGGGGACGTGAATCCGGGTAGCGGAGCTACATATACTGTGCGGCCCACTGCTACCAATAAACAGTTTTTTGTCACTGGAACGAAGGACGGTTGTGAGAATACGGCCGATATTACATTGGAAGTATTAGATGCTCCTGTTTTGGCTGATGCCAGAGAATTAGCTGAGTGTGTTAATGGTGAAGTAGATTTGAAGGATGCTTTCACAACGGGATATACCTTAACTTTCTTTGATGAAAATCAGGATGCATTGACTTCTACAAAAGTCGTAGTTTCTGCTACTACAACTTATTATGTAAAAGCAACTGTAGGTACTTGTTCTACTGATTTTAAACCGATTACAGTGACAGCTAAACCGTTACCTACTGTTAGTATTGTCGGAAACAATGAAGTGTGTGCTGGTGTAGAGACAACATTGACTGCTACCGGAACCGGCGTATCTTATATCTGGAATCCGGGTGCCGGAGAAATTCAGGGAGCATCACTTACGATTAATCCGACAACCCCGACGACATATACGGTTCGTGCAACGGGAGGAAATAATTGTACGGCAGAAGCAGAGATGGATGTAAATGTGAATCCTCGGCCGGTTTTGGGTTGGGATGTCGGTAATCCGTCTTCTTTGATTGCGGGTGAATCAAAAACGTGGAATGTTCGTTTGACAACTCCGACAGTTCAGGCTTATACTTATACCTGGTTGCATAACGGAACGGTGGATGGTGGTTATACGAATGCTAATTATCATTTGACGGGAACGGTTAATCCGGAGTTATTGGAAGTGTTTGTGACGGATGGTAAAGGTTGTGTTAGTGATACAATTTCGACTTCTGTTCCTGTTACACCACAGGGAGGAGAGTTGACAGTCACTTTGGCTGCCGGTTCTGATTCAGAGGAAATTTGTCAGGGAGGTGTACAAATATTAACTGCTACGCCGGCAGGTGGAAAATCGCCTTATAAATATGTTTGGTATAAAGATGATGCAGAGATGGAGATTGCAGATGACATAGCTGTCATCACGGTAAGCGATGCTGCTACTTATAAAGTAGTGGTAAGTGATGCCGGAACACCTCAACAGAGTAAGATGGCAGATGTATCCCTCAGGGTGTCTGCTACTCAAACTGCTCCTGCTGTCGTTGTGCCTGACCTGACGATACCAACAGGTAATTCCACCTTATTGTTGGCAGAAGTAACTCCGGCAAATGGAAGTTACGCGTATCAATGGGCGAAAGCGGCGGATTTGAAAGATGCAGAACAGGTAAATCTGAAAAATCCTGAGACAAAATTATTAACCGGAGATACTCCTTATGAAGTAATTGTAAAAGACGGAAACGGGTGTTATGCTTTGGCTTCCGGAACTGTCCGAGTGGACGATGTAAACGGGTTTATTGTATTGGCTACAGCAGAACAGAATAAGGCTTGTATTGGAAATACGGTTCAACTGAATGCGACGTTGAGTGGAAATGTGCCGGCGAATGTAACTTATGAATGGATTCCGGCGGACGGGCTTTCTGCGACGAATGTGGCTAATCCGAAGTTTGTGTCTTCAGTAGCCGGAGAGCAGGAGTATATAGTTAAAGTAACCAGTGACGGCGGATATGTGGCAGTTGCCAAAGTAAATATTGAAGTTGAAAACAAAACGGCTCCGACCCTGCAGTTGACTCCGACCGAAGACATTGCTTGTGCCGGACAGCAGATTACCGTTACTGCCCAAGGGGGAACAGTTAGCGAGTACCAGTGGATTATTGACGACCGTGCTCCGATTAGTGGTGGCGCAACTCTGGATACGCTGGCTGCCGGTAACCGGAAAGTAAAGGTAACGGCTACGGCACAGAACGGTTGTGTGGTTTCACCGGTAGAAGTAGAATACCGGATTCATGAATTGCCTGTTGTCGACTGGGATGCCAATACGCCGTCTGTTGTTGATAAAGGAACTAATCTTACCGTTACGGCAATTGCGGATAATGGTGCGGTCGGAGATTATACCTATAATTGGAATGTGACCGGAGGGACGGCTAACGGTGCCGCCTATACGGTAGTGATGAATAGTCTGAAGACATTTAAGGTTTCAGTAACGAATGACCAGACCGGATGTACCAGTAGCGAGATTTCAAAAACGATTACAGTACGGAAACCTTCTCCTGATGTAGAGATTGCTGTTAGGGCGGAGAATGTAAATTTGTGTCAGAACGGAATCGGTTTGTTGGAGGTGACCAGTGTAAAAGGAGGCGAAGGAATGGAAGACGATTTTGCGGCATATACTTATGCTTGGACTGTTGCAGGGGATGAGACGGTATTGGCAACGGAGAAGTCTTATGTGGCTACAACTGCCGGAGTTTATACGGTGAAAGTTACAGAACCTAAAACCGGCAAGAGTGCAACAAAAGACATTACGGTGGTTAACAGTTCAATGGAAGCTCCGCAGGTAGCAGATGCTACGTTGACTGTGGCAATAAATACGCAGGCTTATCTGTTTGCTTCGGTAACGGGAGGAACTCCGGAGTATTCTTACAACTGGGCACCTATGAGTGCGTTGGCGACTTCCAATACGAGAGTTAATCCGACAACTTCAGCGTTGAGTGCACCAGAAACCTTCACTTGTTACGTGACGGATGCCAATGGTTGTAGCGGAATGGGCCAAATACAGGTAGATGTGGTTGACTCTTCTGATCCGAAATTATTTACTTTGGCAGCCAGGGCAGACAATACAAATCCTTGTGTCGGAAATACGATACATTTGACAGCGACCCCGTCCCGGACTTTGAATAATCCGACTTATGAATGGACTCCGGCTACTGATTTGTCTGCAACTGATATAGCCAATCCTACATTTACGGCCAATAAGCCGGCAACGGTGATTTATACGGTAAAAGCAACAGAACAGGATGGTTATTCCGTTACTGCTCAGGTGGCTGTTACGGTGAAATCCACTGAAGCTCCTCGTTTGGAATTGGCTGATGCCGGTGAATGTGCCGGTGAAAAGTTGACGGTTGAAAATAAAAATACTACAGTAACAGTGGCCAATTACCATTGGATTATTAACGACGTTCCGGATAATACGGTAACGGGCAGTGAATATCCGTTGGGAGCCGGACAGGACCAAACGGTGAAAGTATACGCCAATGCAACCAATGGTTGTGTTTCGGATACTGTTTCCGGTGTATATAGCCGGAAGCCTGCCCCGACGATTGCCTGGGATCAACAATTGTCTACTGCTACGGAAGGGGACGATTTCACCCTTAGTGTGACAGCTGAAGCAGGTGTTACTTATGTATGGAAGTATGTATACACTTCTCCGGAGGGAACGACCGATGAAGTGGAGGGGGCTGATATGGAGATATTTGAAGTAATTGCAGCTGATAAGGGTTCTTATGCCTTTACGGTATATGTAGAGAAAGACGGCTGCCGGAGCGAAACGCTCGAACATACTGTGAATGTATTGGAAAAAGGAGTTGGTTTGGCTGTGACGACAGATGTCACGAACAAGCAAATTTGTGAAAACGGTAGTGCCGTTGTGACTGCAACCGGACATAACGGAAGCGGAACTTACACTTATACGTGGTATGCCGGAACAAGTGTTAGTGGTACACCCGTGGCTACCGGAGCGACGGCAATACTTAGTCCGACAGTGAACGGTCAGAAATATGTGGTTGAAGTGAATGACGGAGTGACAACAGCTGTTTCTTCACCGATAACCCTGACCTTTAACAGCAATATGGCTCCGGTGATAGCAGGTGGGACACAAAATGTGGCAGCAGGCCATGCTACAATTCTGCTGAGTCAGGTGACTCAAGGCAATGCAACCGGTTACCATTGGTCTTCGCCGAATAATCTTTTGGCAACCGGTGAGGAGACGAAGGCTTATCCGTCAACTATGCCATTGTCTGATAATGAAACATTTACTTATTATGTAACAGATGCTAACGGTTGTGTCAGCAAGCCTGCCGAAGTAAGTGTAGAGGTGGATGAATCTCCTGATGCCTTGGCTATTGAAGTGACAGCCGATATGACTGACCTTTGTCGTGGAAATGTGTCTCATTTGAATGTGGTGGTGACTCAGGGCAGTTTATCCGAAACTGCGGTTTACGAATGGATACCTTCCATTTACCTGACAGATGCCAATACGGCACATCCGGAATTTGCAGCTACGGTTGCCGGTGATTACACTTACCTGGTAAAAGTGACTGAGCAGGGTAAAGTATTTGTTGCCGGTGTGGATTTGACAGTGAAGGCTTTCGAAGCTCCTGAATTTGCGTGGGATCCGACGAATCCGAAATCTTATGAGATAAACGGTTCATTCCTGATGAAAACTACGGTAACGAAAGAAACAACCGGACCGTATAGTTATCATTGGCTGAAACCGCGTGAGCAGATAGTACCTCTTTCACAGTATAGTGTGCAGACTGCCACAGAACCTTATTATGATTTTGCTGTAGTAATGAGTGATGCTAATGGCTGTCAGACAACTGATACGTTGAAAGCTCACATCAGTACGGAATCTGCCGGTGGCGACGAGATTGAAATTAAAGTGGAAGATGTGAACGCTTGTGCTGTGGCGGCGGGCAGAACCGGAACAGCTACATTATCCGTTACGAAAATAGCAGGTCCGGATGCAGTGACTTACGCTTGGAAAGCCAATGGCAATTCATTACCGCTGTCGGATGAAAATACAGCCAATGCAACGGTAGATATCGCCGGAGCTGCAGCAGGTTTATATTCCTTTACCATTACGGTGTCTGATGCGGGTGACAATACAAATAAAGTGGAGGAAAGCGTGTTGTTGACGATTGCCGAAGCTCCGAATGTCAGTCTGGCCGAACATTGCGTGGCACTTCATAAAGATTCGGTATTTGTGTTAACTATTGCAAATTCCGATGAATGTGATTACCTTTGGCAGCAGAGTGTTTATGGAACTGACTGGGAAACTCCGACAGACAAAGGTACCGGTCAGGATTGTGAAGTGACAATGGGTGATCAGGATATGCGTTATATATTGATTGCAACAAATACAGAATCACAGTGTAGTACGAATGATACGGCGATGATTTACCGTATCCCGGATGCTCCTAAGGTGGAAATTGATACCAATCTTACTCATTTGGATATCAAGTTGTCATGGGGTAGTGTGGCTGCTAACGACGGTTATACGGTTTGGAGTCGCAAATGGGACCCGTATTGCCTGACGACTGCCGATGGCGGTGCCTATGAAAACAGAACTTCTACAACCCGATTCGAGTGGGCTGTTGACAATATGGATACGCTTGAATTTTTCTATGTGACTGCCGACAAGAATGTCTGTGGTACGACTTACTACTCACAAACGAGTGATACGGTGGGGTATTATTTGTATGATATTCAGAAAGAGGATGGCAGGACATTGAATGATAATTTTATGGCTGTTTATTTTGATTTTGTTGCAATGGGATGTCCTACTACAAAAGAAGTTTTTGATCGCTTAAAAATTCGTGGAGGTAATACGTTGATGTATTATTGGGATTATGAAAAGCAAGGGACATCTTCTTCTACCCACGTGGGAAGTACAGGTAATTCCATTAAGCCGTTTGAAGTAAAGCAAGGAAGTATTTTACAAATAAGACCTCCAGCGGCTGCGAAGTTTTTGCAGTATGGTAAATTGCCTAAAGAGAACTTTTTTGAAATAAAAAATACTAATTCTACGGCAAACTGGAATTGGTGTTTTGTATTGCCGACGAAAGAAGATAAGTTGGAAGTGTCAGCTTTATTCTCTACAGATTTTAGAGACATTAACTTCATGAACAGATGGAATTTTGGTAGGCAGCAAATGGTATCAACGACTAATACGCCGAGTTATGTGCCTGTGGGTACCGCAGAAGCGAAACAACCTTTAAAACCTTTGATTTTTATAAAAGTGCAACCACGTAAAACTGTGAGTAGTAGTGTGATTTGGAAATAAAAAATAGGAATGTGTTATGAGAAAATTATTAGTTATATTTTTGTTTACATTCTTTTCGGGATTTGTATCGGCTCAAACAATGATACAATTGGCTGTCAATGCTGATGGAGTCCCTGCGACGTGTCTTGGTGAAGGAGACATTACTTGGACTTTACATAACCAGAGAACAAACAAGACTTTTACGCAAGCAGGCTGTAGTGACTGGTATTCATGGGATGATGGTTGGCATTATACTATAAATTTGCAAGAAATGGAGGCGGAGGCGGCGTTTAAGGATGGAGATGTTTTCACTCTAACGGTACAAGTTGTATCCTCGACTTGTTTGAAGAATTATAGCGGAACAGAGACCTATACCTTTGATGGAGGCGGATTTATCCAAACAACTGGTGATCCAGATGGATATGCATTTATAAATGTCGAGGGGGTAAAACCTAAAATATCAGTGGCTAATGCAGCTTTTTGTGCGGGTGCAACTGGTCAAACGGTAAAAGCAACGATTACTGATGCTCCCGCCGATATGACCGGATATACTATTGATTGGGGAATTGCTGGAATTACCACTTCCGGTGCGATTTCTGCAACAGCAGGTGCAACCGGAAGCATTAATCCGGCGCAGGTGACAACTACTAAAACCGGGCAAGCTAAATTGAAAAAAGCAGACGGTACTGTAGTGGCAACTTCTGTCAATTATACGGTAACAGTAGATCCGAAACCGACGCTGACTTTCTCACCGGCCACTCCAAGTGTTTGTAGCGGTAGCGGTACACAAATAACGGCAAGTTTGAATCCAGCCGGAAATACGTATGTCTGGAAAAAAGATGGGGCTCAGGTGGGTACTTCCAATAAATTATCGACAGGGAATTTAACCAGCGATGCGACTTATGAGGTAACCGGAACGTCAGCTGCCGGATGTGCAAGCGATCCCAAGACGGTGACGGTGACGGTAAAACCTCTTCCGACGCTGACTTCCCTGACTGCTTCGAAAAATGATGTCTGTGCCAAAGAGGCAGTAACTTTGACGGCTAATGCGTCCGGAGCAACTTCTTATACCTGGACCAATGCTACAGGAAATGCGGCCACTGCCAGTGTGTCTCCTTCTGCAACGACCACTTATGGGGTTATAGCAGTGAAGGACGGATGTAACAGTAGCAAGAAAGAAGTAACAGTGACTGTACATACCGTATCGGTGAACATCGCTGCCAATCCTCCGACAGCTTCATATGGTGGTTCGGTACAATTGACAGCGACCCCGACTTTCAATCCTGCCGGAAATACGGCTAACAATTATAGCTGGAAAGGAGATATCAACGGTAGTACGAGCGGAGCTACTTTAAATAGAGTTACTACGAATAATATGACCCAAGGAAGTAATTTTGAAGTGGAGGTAACGGATAATATGGGTTGTAAGGGTTCCAAGGCGATTACTGTGAGCGTAACGGGTGATGCTTTGGCGGTGACTCCTCCGGCCAATTCTCCCAATGGTTATGTGAATACTCCTATCAATACGGGGGTAACAGCTTCCGGGGGTGATGGTAATTATACTTACACGTGGACTTCTAATGATCCTACGGTGACTATTCAGGATAAAGGAAACGGTAATGTCTCTATTACGTCATCAACGACCGGAACGAAAGAGGTCTGTGTAGAAGTAAGTAGTGCGGGGGATAACGTGACAAAATGTTTCAGTGTGATTGTTACTGATCCTTCAGTGGTCAGTTTAGTGATGTCGGTGGACAAAAAATGTGCTTATGCCGGAGAGTTCCTGACTATTGAGATTAGAGGAAACGGTGCCAATACTTATTCATTCGTATTGCGTGACCAATCCAATAGTGCAGTAATGACAGTAACCGACAAGGCTTCGTGGGATACTTATAAGGTATATACCAATGCAGCCGGTACTTATAAAATTACAGATTTTAAATATAAAATTGCCGGGATAGAGTCTACCGGTGACATTCCGGCACCTGTAACAGCCATGTTTGATCCCGTTCCGGATGTGAAAGCCAATGCAGATGGTTTAGCCAATATCGACCATTGCGAGGGAGACCAGTTGATTTTGAAAGGAAGCAGTGATGAGAAAGGATTACAGTATACTTGGGATAATGGTGTTACGGACGGTGTGCCTTTTGAACCTACAATGTCCACAACCTATACGGTAACTGGTACGGATCCTGTTACACAATGTGCGGGAACCAGTACAGTAGACGTTACGATACGTCCAAGGCCTACTGTGCAGGCACCGCCTATGCAGGAAGTATGCGCGGGCGAACTGGTGACGCTGACGGCTACCGGTAGTGCGGATGTGGTGGATATTAAGTGGTCCAATAATGTAGATAATGATGTGCCGTTTAAACCGACCCTGACAGCTACTTATGAAGTGACTGTGACTAATGACGGGGGATGTACGGCAACAGATTCGGTAAAAGTGGTTGTAAATCCTGCTCCTGAGATTTGGCGTAGTTCCAAGAATCCGAGAAATATTGCTATTGGAAAAGATGCTTATTTTGCAGTGTCAGTAGAGGGAGAAGACCTGACTTATCAGTGGAAGAAAAAAGAGAATGATGTTTGGGTAGATTTAGACGATGTAACCAACAGTGTACCTATCATTATCGGTAGTCATACGGATTCTATCAGTTTTTTGACTGTTCCTCAGAGTTGGGACGGTTCAGAATTCAGGGTTGTGGTGTCCAGTGATTGTGGAGCGGATAGCATGGATTTCCAGTTGAGTGTCAAAGAATGTTTTGAGATTACTGCGGAATTGGTGATGGATGCAGGAATTATTCCGGATGAAGATCCGGGGAATCTGATTGACGGATGGTTTTGTCGTGGTCAGAAGATTTCTTTGAAAGCGGTTATTACTTCAGAAGAAGGATATGATATAGAGAATCCGCATTATAAATGGACCATTGACGGTCTGGACCTTCCGGAAGAACACGTGGAATTGGTTTCAGACACGGCGATATTAACATGGATTCCGCAATTTACTGAAGATGATATTGTCGTGAAAGTTGCTGCTTATTGTGACGGGGCTTGTGAAGAAGTTTATCCGCAACGTTTGCGATTGAAAGCCCGCGAGTTTGAGGATGTTGCCCTGAAAATTATGACAGATGAAGATCCGGAGGACCGTTTCTGTGCCGGTGATACCGTTAATTTCTGGTTATCAACCCGGAATGCCGGAAAATCCCCTCAATATGCATGGTATAACGATGTATTTGAATTGCCGGAAGAGGAATCTCCTAAGAACGAAGTTGTATATTATGACAGTGCAAAGGTGACCTTGGTGATGGGACAGGAAGATACCTGGATGCGCGTAGTAATGACTCCGTCGGCTGAAATATGTGTAAAAGAGCCTGTGATTATAGATACTCTTTTTATGAAGAAGAAACCTTGGATGGAGCCTGTATTGCATATCGACTGTTCAGACACGCTGGTATGTCGGGGAGACTCTGTTTCGATGCTGGCGGTTCAGTCAAATGCGGGAGCAAATCCGACTTTCCAATGGCAGAGAAGTATTGGAGCACCATTTCCGGACTGGAATTTGGGAACAGATTATTTTGCAACTGTGTTTGTAGATGAAGAGGATGTTTGGGTGAAATGTACCATGACTCCTTCGAATGATATCTGTTGGGACCAGACTAAACCTATTGTAGATGCTATTAAGATAAATGTTTTCAGGGATAGCTCCGAGGTGAGAATCAGTTGTGACATGGAGGATAAGGAATTCGGGGATGAGTTGGTGTTTGAGGCGGAGACAAAGAATCTGTTGGGTGAACCCCGGTATGAGTGGTATGTGGATGAGATGAAAGCTCCGTGTACGGAATCAGAGTATATCGCCAGTTCGGTAGCTCAGGGGGCTGTCGTATATTGTCTGGTAAGCGGTGAAAAGATTTGTCAGACTCGTATCAAATCAAATGAAATCATTGTGGATTATGGCAATGTGAACCGGGATACGATGATTGTCATTTATAAAAATGAAAGAGTGAAAGATTTGAATATGGTGAAGGAGGGGGATGATTTGGCTACGGTATTGTTCAAAATTGACGAGACTGCAAAATTCGGTGTTGGTTCCATCACTACGGACGGTAAGTTTAATTACACGCCGATGGCTGGTTTTGTCGGTACAGATGAGGTGAAATATGTTATCGTAAATAGGAAGGATAAATCGATTGTAGCTGAGGGATATATTTACATCACAGTACAGGAGAACGATCGTTTCTTTGTACCGAACCTGATTACGCCGAACGGTGACGGTATCAACGATACCTGGGAATTGGATTTCCTCAGTGAATATCCGAACCACCTGATACAAGTATTCGACCGTACCGGAAGGATTGTATTTGAAGCCCGGAATTATCAGAATGACTGGGATGGCAAGGGAATGACAAAGAGCGGATATGTCGGACAGATTAATTTGGTGAACGGCGTATATACTTATATCATTGATTTGGGAGACAAGAACAAAACCATATTGAAATCCTGGATTGAAATCCGGGCGAATTTAAACCGAAGAAATTACAGATAAACGAGAGATAAACAATCAGTATATTCAGAATAAAGTTCGGATATCCGGAGTTTTCCGGGTGTCCGGACTTTTGGAGGATATGAAAGGGTTATAAAAATTATGGGTATGAAGAGCGTATTGATTTTGTTTTTAGTGCTGACAACCTGTGTCGGATATGCGCAAAATAGTGTTTTGACATTTACAGATTATGGTGCGGCTCAGCCATTGATCAATCCGGCAGCTATGGGACATGAGAGCGGAGCTAACGGTTTGCTGCTTTACCGTAGCCGTTTTGAAAAAACAGATTATTGGCCCTCTACCGGAGCTTTTAATATTAATTCCATTCTGAAGGATAAAAATTTTGGAGGTGGTCTTTCTGTGATTTTTGATAAATACGGGCCTTATCAAAAGTTGTTTCTTTATGTTGCCGGTACATATAAGTTGAAAGTGAACGAAGGAAAGAATTTATATTTCGGTTTGCAGGCAGGTATTAATTATGTTTCTAATGAAGGGGAATACAAAGTGTCGCAGGAGGAAACTGTATTTTCCGATAATTATAGCCAGCCGAATTTCGGATTTGGGTTGCACTTTGAGACCGAGAATTATTTTGTAGGGGCATCTATTCCGGAATTTCGTTATAATACCCTGGATGAAAACGGGGATAAAATCAGTGAGACGGCCTCGGAGATGATGAAGATTTATATGTACGGAGGTTTTCGTTTTAAAGTAGGTAAGACTACCCAGTTGATGCCCTACGCTTATTTGTCGTATTGTGAGTACGAAGACATGAAATTAGATTTGGGGGCCAAATTGATATTGAAGGAATCTTTTGAATTTGGTTTGCAATACCGGACGAAAGAAGCTTTTGGAGTTTTGTTGCGGGTGAGATTGTTTGAAGATTTGTGGTTAGGCTATTCTTTCGAAGGAAATAGTGCCGATGTCGGGAATAAGTTCAATTCAACACAGGAAATCGGATTAACTTTCCATTTTGGCAAGAAAGGTAAAAAATCTTCGGCTACGGAGGAGAAAGCAGATGAAAGTATCAATTCAATACGTTATTTCTAATGAGATTACTGGGCATTCTATTACTCGTTGTTTTTTTCACTCCGGGCCTGGAGGCTCAGACGCGGGCAGATAAACTTTTTGAGAGGGGGGATTATCTGGAAGCTTTGAAGCAATATCAGAAAGAATTAGAGAATACCGGAGAGGAAAGTGGTGAGAAAAAGGATTTGCTGAAGATGAGAGTGGCAAATTGTTTTTTTCATTTGAATGATGTTGTCCGCGCCGGACAGGTATATAAGACTGTAAATCCGGATTTGCTGGGGGCAGAGGATTTGACTTATTATTCAATTACTCTTTTACGTTCCGGGGAGTATAATAAGGCTGCAGAACAGATAGAATTGGCAGAGACATTGGGAGCTGATCCTGCGGTTGTCGACAGGATAAAGAATTCCTGTGAGTTTGCTGCTATGGTTGCAAAAGAGAAGTCTGTATATACAGCAAAGAAAACAAAGATTGATTTTTCCGGTTTTTCTGCGGGAGTGACTTATTACAAGGGACGGGGGGTTATTCTGGCTGCTCCCGGGGTAGGAGAAGAGGCTGTGAAAGATAGCCGTGGATATAAGGTGACGCGTTTGTATAATGCTGTATTTACCGGGGACGGGGCGAGTGGCAGATTGTTGCCTTTTGCGAATGAGCTGGCAGATAAATATCATATCGGGGCAGTTACTTTTTCCCGTGATTTTAAACGGATTTATTATACCCGTACAATTTTGAAGAAAGACGGGACCAGTATTCTGAAATTGATGACTGCTACGGAAGAAGGAGGTAAATGGGGAAATGTGGAGGAATTGAACATAAATTCAGAGGAGTATTCGTGTGCACATCCCTGTTTGTACAGGGATTCTTTGTTGTTTTTTGTATCGGATATGCCGGGAGGAATCGGAGGAAAAGATATTTATGTGACAGAGATTAATGGTGCGGAATGTGGAGAAATCAGGAATTTAGGGGAGCAAATCAATACTATGTTCGATGAGCTTTTTCCTTTTATGGCTGAAGATGGCAGGCTGTATTTTGCTTCTAACGGGCATGTCGGTTTGGGTGGTTTGGATGTTTTTGTATCGCAGATGCTTCCTGATGGTAGCTGGAGTATGCCGATGAATATGGGACGTCCGGTGAATTCTTCTATGGATGATTTTGCATTGGTATTTCGTGATACCACTTGTACAGATGGCTATGTTTCTTCTAACCGGGGAGGAACCGGTTATAATGATTTTCTGTTTTCTTTGCGTTTGTTGCCTACTCATAAAGCGTCGCCAAAGGTGTTAGCTGATAAGCCGGCCCAGCAAGCGGAAAAGCAACAACCTGTACCTGCGGATCAGATGTTTTCGGTTGATTATCGGTATGCAATACAGATCGGAGCTTTCCGTAATCCGGTGCCGCGTGTGTTTTTTGAGAAATTCCAGAATGTAAAAGTGTATCTGGGGTATGACAATATTTACCGTTATACGGTGGGAGAGTATCCGGAGGAACAATTGGCCCAGATGGAATTGCAATACGTGCGGAAAGACATCAGTGATGCTTTTGTAATGAATGTGGAACGCTATGTGGCCGAGCGAAAAATTCAGCATGATGTGAAAGGAGATGATATCAGTGATGATGAATTGTTATTGAGGCGTTTAAAGAATTTTGAAAAGGCAGGTAAATTATTGGAGAAGAAGAAACAGCAATTGCCTGTTCCCCGAGTATTGAATAAGCCTTTGAATAGCGAATATCATGCTCCGGAAACCGGCTATACGGTTGTCTTGATGTCTGCCAATCAGGTATATGATCCGTCTGCTTTTCAGGGGATAAATAATATAGATGTTTTTGCTGTTTCCGAAGGAAAGTATATGTATTGTGCCGGTCTTTTTGACTCGGAGGGAGAAGCGTATGCGGAACTATCCAAAGCGCAGTCCAGAGGTTTTAAGGATGCTTATATTTTGCATCGGAACGGAGGAGAGTTTTATTCCGGGATAGCTAATCCGTCGGCATATGTCAGGTCTGCCTCTGTACCTGCTTCGGTTCGCCGGCAAAAGGCATCTGAATTAAAAAGTATTCTCAATTTTTAGTGCTTGTTGAAATCTGAGTTATTGAAGATTTGTAACTTTACCGGGAATCACCCCGTTTATGGTGTTGTATGATTGCCGCAGAGTTAATATCAAATGTTGTTCCGGTGCTGAAACGGGAAGACACCTGTTTGCAGGCGTTGAGCTGGATGGAATTGTTCCGGGTTTCCCACCTTCCTATAGTGGAGGGGAAAACTTATCTGGGGCTGGTTGCTGATGAGCTGATTTATTCGCACGGGAATCTGAATGATAAATTGGAAGTGTTGCAGATTCCGGCAGAAGGAACTTTTGTTTATGAAAATAATCATATTTATGATGTAATCGGATTGGTTTCTTCACATTTGTTGTCTGTAGTTGCTGTATTGGATTTGAAAAATAATTTCAGGGGTTCGGTGAGGGCCACGGATATTTTAAGACATTTGGATAGTTTGTTGTGTGCAGAGCAACCGGGTGGAATTATTGTTTTGGAAGTAAACCGGGCAGATTATTCAATGGCTGAAATTGCACAGATTGTAGAATACAACGAGTTGCAGATTTTAAGTTGTTATCTTTCCTGTCCGCAGGATTCCAGGCAGGCGAAACTTACTTTAAAGATTAATACTCTTTATATTGATCCTTTGATGGATACTTTTATCCGTTACGGTTATACTATTAAGGATAGTTTTGTAATGGGACAGGAAGGGCAGGATAGTTTTCAGGAACGCTACGGGTTATTGATGAAATACCTGTCGATGTGATTGAAAAATTGCTTTGGATGCCCTATCTTTGCCTGTGCGCGTGATTTAATTTTCAGTTTTAATGACAGTAGCAATATACGGGAAACATATCGGAACAGAATTTTTGAATTATCTGAAATGTTTGATATCCAGTCTTCAGGAGCGTCATATTTCTATAATTTGTGAAGAGGGTTTTGCCCGTTTGTTAAGAGAGAGATTTGCTTATGCACCCGGTTTTAGCCGGACTTTTGGCCGGGAAGGGATTGGTGTGGATGAGGTGGTTATGTTGTTGAGCATAGGTGGAGACGGTACTTTTCTTGATTCCGTCGTATATGTCAAAGATAGTGAAGTACCGATTCTGGGAGTCAATAGCGGTAGACTGGGATTTTTGGCGAATGTCAGGGCGGATGAGATTGAAAAGGCGGTGGAATGTATTACTACGGGATGTTATACGACAGAGCAGCGGGAAATGCTTGCTTTGCAGATAGATAATAAGAATTTGCCCGGTTACGATTATGCTTTAAACGAAGTGGGGGTATTGAAGGCAGCTACTTCTTCTTTGCTGAATATTCATGCTTATATTGGTGAGGTTTATCTTACCGCTTATTGGGCGGATGGTTTGGTGGTGTCGACTCCGACCGGTTCTACTGCCTATTCTCTTAGCGGCGGCGGACCTATTGTCAGTCCGGATTGCCGGAATTTAATCCTGACTCCGATTTGTCCGCACAATTTGAGTATGCGTCCTTTGGTTGTACCGGATAATGCGGAAATTACTTTGCAGGTGGAAAGCCGCTCCGGAGATTTTGTTCTGAGTATGGATTCCAGAATCAGAAAGCTGGAGGATAAGCATCGGTTGAAAATCCGGACGAATGGGCATCGGATAAAAGTGGTGACACTGGAAGGACATAATTATTATGAGACGTTGAGGAATAAGCTGATGTGGGGGGAGGACAGGCGAAATGGACGATGAATAATGAGGGATATGGATGAAAATAAGATTTTGTGGTGCGGAGAGAAGACAGAACACTTCTCTGCATGTTATTGTTTGTTAGCATTTGTTACCCGATTTTTCACTTTTCTGTATATGCTGTTACCGCTTTTGTGTGTATCTTTGAACAGTTTTTGTCAGCCGGGAGCAGAAGTGGGGATTTTAGGAGGAGAAAGTTATTATTTGGGGGAATATAATGCAGGGCATTTTAAGAACAGGCAGTTTTATGTGGCGGGCTTGTACCGTTACAATCTGAATGATCGTTTTGCTTTGCGTTTGAATGCCGGTTTTTCAAAAATAGATATTCAGGGAGTACCTTTACTATCTAATGGGACAGAGGTCTATCCGGATGGATTTCATTGCAAAGTAAAAGATATTTCAGCTATGGTGGAGTTTAATTTCCGGAGTTTTATGGTTCAAAAAATAGAGAAATCTTCCTGGTGGAGTCCTTATATGTTGGCAGGAGTTGGATTACTTAAGGCTGGAGATGCAGGCAGCGTGTCGATACCGTTGGGTGTTGGAGTGAAATTTAATTTATATCGTCAGTTGTCGTGCGGGGTGGAATGGACGACCCGGAAATTGTTTACAGATAAGGTAGACCAATTGTCTGACCCCTGGGGGACAGGTGAAACGAATTTTATTTTTAACAAAGATTGGTTTTTTGTAGCCGGGATTACGTTGACTTATCGTTTTCCGATGAATCCGGAATGTTTTTTTTAGGGATGTAGGATGAATGAGTAATGATGAATGATATTAAACAAGAAATTATAGCGGCGGGCTTGCCGGAACATGTAGCTATTATTATGGACGGTAATGGCCGGTGGGCACGGCAACGCGGACTGGAACGTATTTATGGGCATAAACAGGGAGTGGATACCGTAAAGAAGGTGGTGGAAGCTGCCCGGGATATAGGGTTGAAGTATCTTACTTTATATACTTTTTCCATAGAAAACTGGAATCGTCCGAGGACAGAGGTGGATGCTCTGATGGGATTAATGGCTGAAGCCATTGTCCGGGAAACTCCGGAACTTATGCGTCAGGGGGTGAGGATTAAGGTGATTGGGCATACGACAGATTTACCTGCCGGAGTGTGGCAGAAGATAAGCAAACTGATTGAGGAAACTGCTGCCAATACTGGTGTGACTTTAATACTGGCATTGAGTTATGGTGCCCGTTGGGAAATTCTTCGTGCTGCGCGGCTTGTAGCTGAAGAGTATAAGGCAGGAAAGCTGGAGAATTTAGAGCATCTGGATGAGCTTTGTTTTAATAGGTATTTGACGACAGCAGGGATTCCGGATCCTGATTTGTTGGTCAGAACCAGTGGTGAATGCCGTTTGAGTAATTTTCTGTTGTGGCAGTGTGCCTATACGGAATTTTATTTTATCGATAAATTTTGGCCTGATTTTGAAAAAGATGATTTATATTTGGCAATCCGTAATTTTCAGAACCGTGAAAGGAGGTTTGGAATGACGGGGGAACAGGTAAGGACGGAGCAGAATTTTTTGTGAAAATAGATATGGGGGGGGAGTTGGTAGATAATAATTTGTATCAGTAATGCAACTTTGTTGCCAAAAGAAGATATATGGTTAGAAAAGCGTTTCTTGGAATTCTGATAGCTTTGCTTTGTATTTGCCGGAGTGTGGCACAGTCGACGGATACGGTAAAGCAGCCGGAAGTCTTTTATTCAAGCCCAAAAACCTATGAGATTGGTGGAATTGAAGTAACGGGAATTGGGGTGCAATATGACCCTGAAACTTTGATACAGTTGTCGGGATTGGTTGTTGGTAGTGAGATTCAAATTCCGGGTGATGCAATTACGAGAGCAATCAGACGTTTGTATGAGCAGGGGTTGTTTTCTGATGTGACTATTTCTGTAGACCGTTATCAGGGAAATAAAGTGTTTTTGATTTTGCATCTTGCTGAACGTCATAAGTTGTCAAGGATTAATTATGTGGGAATTAAGAAGGCGGAGGAGAATAAGCTGAAAGAGAAAATCAATTCTTTGCCAGGCAGTCAGGTTACTGATAATATGATTGCAAATCTGAAACGTATTATAGAAAAATATTACAAAGAAAAAGGATATTACAACATTGACATAAAAGTTGTACAACGAGATGATCCGGAAAAACCAAATTTTGTTATTTTGGACATTACTGTAGAGCGTAAAAATAAAATAAAAATCAGCGAAATTGTCCTGACCGGTAATGAGGAGGTGAAAACGGGGAAGCTGAAAGGAGCAATGAAAAAGACCAAGGAGAAGTCTTTGGTGAATTTTTTCCGTTCTGCTAAATATATTGAGGCAAATTATGAAGATGATAAGTATAATTTGCTGGATAAGTATAATGAGTTGGGGTACCGGGATGCTGCTATTGTTGCTGACAGTGTTGTACAGGTTTCTCCGAACCGGGTAAAGATTTATGTGGATGTGGAGGAAGGGAATAAGTATTATTATAATGATATATCTTGGGTGGGAAATACTGTGATAGATTCTGAAAAGCTTTCTGCTTTGCTGAATCTGAAGAAAGGGGATGTTTATAATAAGAAGTATTTTAATGAACGGTTGGAGGCTGATGAGGATGGTGTCGGGAATTATTTTTACCGGAATAACGGGTATTTGTTTTATCGGGCCATGCCGGTAGAGACGGTTGTTGGTAAGGATTCTATCAATGTGGAGATTCGTATTTTTGAAGGTCCGCAGGCGACGATTGACCGGGTGGCTATTAAGGGGAATACCCGCACTCACGAGCATGTAATCCGGCGGGAGTTATATACTTATCCCGGCGAGTTGTTTAGCCGGGATGATATTATGCGTAGTCTCCGGGAGTTGGCTAATTTGGGACATTTTGATCCGGAGAAGCTGGAGCCGAAGCCTGTGAATGCGAATCAGGAAGCGGGTACAGTGGATATTGAATATCATGTGGAAGAAAAAGCCAATGATAAGATTGAAATATCCGGGGGTTGGGGAGCCGGAATGATTATTGGTTCTGTCGGTCTTACTTTTACCAATTTTTCCATGCGTAATATTTTTAATTGGGAATCTTACCGGCCTTTGCCTCAGGGAGATGGTCAGACTTTGTCTTTGAAGGCTCAGACGAATGGTAAATATTATACTTCGTTCAGTGTGTCTTTTCGTGAACCTTGGTTGGGAGGAAAGAAACCGAATTCGTTGAGCGTTTCGGCTTATTATTCCCGCCAGACTGGTTATTCCCGGAGTTATTATAAGTCTTATTATGCCGGAAATGCATCAAAAATGTATGATACGGATCAGTTGATGACAACTTTTGGAGTTACTGCAGGTCTGGGGCGGCGTATTACCTGGCCGGATGATTTCTTTATGATGTCTACCTCTATATCTTACCAACGTTATTCGTTGAAGAATTGGCCGTATTATATTATCAGCAATGGTAATTCTAATAATCTTTCGTTTGAAGTTCTTTTGCAAAGAAGTTCTATTGATAATCCGCTGTATACCCGGAAAGGTTCCACTTTCACGGTTGGGTTGACTTTCACACCGCCTTATTCCTGGTTTACCGACAGGGATTATTCGAGTCCGAATATTAAGGATAAGGATAAGTATCGTTGGATAGAATTTCATAAATGGAAATTTCAGGGTAAGATATTTATGCCATTGGATAAGAAAGAGAAGTTTGTTTTATATGCCGGAGCTCAATATGGTTATCTGGGACATTTTAACAAAAACAAACGTTCGCCTTTTGAAGGGTTTGAAATGGGAGGTGACGGAATGTCCGGTTATAGTTTGTATGGTCGTGAGTATATTGGATTGCGGGGATATGAGAATGGCTCATTGACAAATGCCGGTTCCAGTTTTATTGCTCCTGATGCTTCGGATGCCAGCCTGTATTCAAAATTGACGATGGAATTGCGTTATCCGATTTCTTTGGCACAGTCGGCTACAATTTATGCTTTGGCTTTTCTGGAAGCTGGTAATTCCTGGTATGAACTGAAAGATTTTGAGCCGTTTAATTTATACCGTTCTGCCGGAGTAGGTTTGCGTGTTTTCTTGCCGATGTTCGGTTTATTGGGAATAGATTGGGGATATGGTTTTGACCCTGTTCCGGGACGTTCCGGTGCTGCCGGTTCTCAGATTCATTTTGTGTTGGGGCAAGAGTTTTAATTTCTGAAAGGGATTAAAATTCTTTTAATGTTTTATGTTTCATGTTTAAAATGCGGCATATACAATTGAAAAGCGGATTTATTTTATTATTTTTGTGTTGTTTGTTCATTGAAGTTAATGCACAGAGTGTCACGCGTTATGCTTTTGTCAATTTGGAATACATTTTAAAAAGTATACCGGATTATGCGAAGGCGCAGGATGAATTAAACAATTATTCCCTGAAATTACAGGCTGATATTGATGCTGTATATATAGAGGTGGCAGAGTTGCAGAGTAAATATAATGCAGATAAGGTGTTTTTGACGCCTTCTATGCGGGAGCAACGGGAAAAAGAGATTGCAGCGAAAGAAAATAAAGCCCGCTTGCTGCAGCAGCAGTATTTTGGAACAAACGGAATTCTTTTTGCTAAACGGGAAGAATTGGTAAAGCCTTTGCAGGATGAGGTATTGGCAGTGATTAAGGATGTAGCTAAAGAAGGTAATTTCGGAATGATTATTGATGTGGCTGCAGATAATTCGGTTGTTTATTTTGATCCCAAGTTGGATAAAAGTAATCTTGTATTGAGAAAGTTGGGCTATTCTGTGAAAAAACAGGAAGAATAACAGATCGCAGATCTAGTGATAAATGAGAATTAAATTTAGATGAATTAACAAAAATCAGAATTATGAAGAATACAATTAAATGGATTGTGCTTTTAGCGTTTACTTTCACTGCAATGGGAGTTTCTGCACAGGTTAAACTGGGCCATATTGATGCTCAGAAATTAGTTTCAACTATGCCTGAAACAATTGCTGCTCAGAAGCAGTTAGAGGAAAAACAGGCTGAAATAGAAAAGGAATTGACTAATATGCAGGAACAATTTCAGGCTAAGGCTACAGAATATAGTAAGAATGCCAAAACTTATTCTGATGTAGTGCTTGCTGCCAAGCAACAAGAAATACAAGAAATGGAGCAGCGTATCATGCGTTTTCAGCAGATTGCTGTAGAAAATTTGCAGAAGACCCGGGAAGAATTAATGAATCCGATTGTTACGAAAGCAATGGATGCAATTAAAGCAGTTGGTAAAGAGAATGGTTTTACTTATATTTATGATAACGGAGCTTTGCTTTATACTGCTGAAACGGCAGAGGATATTTTGCCATTGGTAAAGAAGAAGCTGGGTTTGCAGTAATCTGTCCTGAATAAGTTTACTTGTGGATTTCCGCTATTCGGACAATAAAATATCTCTTTTTGATTGGGATTCAATCAGAAAGAGATATTTTTTTTGAAATGTTGCGTTATTTTTGTTTTGTCTAATGTAATGGAAGGGATGTTTATGTCAAAAGGTGAAAATATAGGAATTTTTGATTCCGGTTATGGTGGATTGACAATATTGAAGGAGATTATAAAAGTGCTGCCTCAGTATGATTATATCTATTTGGGAGATAATGCCCGGGCACCTTATGGAACGCGTTCTTTTGAAGTTGTTTATCATTATACCCGGGAGGCGGTGAACCGGCTTTTTGATATGGGATGCCGGATGGTTATTCTGGCTTGCAATACAGCTTCTGCAAAAGCTCTCCGGACTATTCAGCAGGTAGATTTACCCAGACAGGATCCGTCCAGAAGAGTGCTTGGAGTAATCCGTCCAAGCATAGAGGCATTGTCCGGCTATTCTTCGAACGGACATATCGGTATATTGGCGACCCGTGGGACAGTGGCTTCGGAATCTTATCCGATGGAAATTGAAAAGTTGTATGGTGTTGGTCGGTTTAAGATTACTCAGTTGGCTTGTCCGATGTGGGTGCCTTTAGTAGAAAACAATGAGTTGACCGGTGAAGGTACGGAATTTTTTATCCGCAAGTATCTGACCCAATTGTTTACTTTGGATCCTGATATTGATACGATCGTGTTGGGGTGTACTCATTATCCTTTGTTGAGGCCATTGATAGCCCGTTTTGTTCCGCCGCACGTAAAAATTATCGGACAGGGGCATATAGTGGCCGATAGTTTGGCTAATTATTTGGTCCGGCATCCTGAGATGGAAAGAAGGTTGGGGTGTGGGGGAAGTGTTTCTTATTATACGACGGACAAGGCTGAACTTTTTGAGCAGATGGCAGGGATATTTATGGGATATGAAATTGAATGTGCTAATGTGCAAATATGTTGAAGACCGAGCTTACATATTATTTTTTTTATATCTTTGAACAAAGTAAAATACTGCCAGTTGCGATTATCATATGACAGAACAGGAACATATCAAAGAGGCTTTTGAAGAGTTGCTGAAATCTTTACGGAAAGATACTTCGAAAGAAAGCAGGCAAAGGATAAAGGAAGCTTTTGAGTTTGCTAATGAGGCTCATAAAGGCGTGCGGAGAAGATCGGGTGAACCTTATATTATGCATCCTTTGGCGGTGGCAAAGATTGCTACCAGTGAAATTGGGCTGGGAACCACTTCGGTTATAGCAGCTTTGCTCCACGATGTTGTTGAAGATACCGATTATACGGTAGAAGATATTTCTAATCTTTTTGGTCCTAAAGTAGCTTCGATAGTTGATGGTCTGACTAAGATTAGCGGGGTGATGGGTTCTGATACAAGCCAGCAGGCAGAAAGTTTCCGAAAAATGATTCTTACTTTGGCGGATGATGTCCGGGTAATTCTGATAAAGATTGCAGACCGGTTGCATAATATGCGGACTTTGGCTTCAATGCCTGAGCACAAACAAGTAAAGATTGCGAGTGAAACGCTTTATATTTATGCTCCTTTGGCGCACCGGATGGGACTTCATGCTATTAAAACAGAACTTGAGGATTTGAGTATGAAGTATGAACATCCGGAGGAGTATGAAGTGATCAATCAGAAAATAGAGGCTTATAAGCGGCAATTTTCTGCTTTGTTTACGGAGTTTATCAACCCCATCCGGCAGAAACTTAGCAGTAATGGATATGAATATACCATAACGGCCCGTACTAAGAGTGTTTATTCTGTGTGGCTGAAGATGCAGCGACGGAATATTAGTTTTGATGAAATTTTTGATTTGCTGGCTGTACGTATTGTTTTTAAACCAAAAGAAGATCAGCCGGAAAAATGGCAATGTTGGAATATTTATTCTTTGATTACTGACATATATAGTCCGAAACCTGAGCGAATCCGGGATTGGGTGAGTGTACCCAAAGCTAATGGTTATGAGGCGTTGCATCTGACGGTTATGGGACCAGAGGGCCAGTGGTTCGAAGTTCAGATCCGCTCGGAGCGAATGGATGAGGTTGCGGAGAAGGGGTTGGCTGCCCACTGGAAATATAAAAATGAAGGAGAAAGTTCGGAGTTGGACAAATGGCTTGCGGGTATAAAAGAAATATTGGATCAGCCGGATGCCACTGCCTTAGAATTTCTGGATGAATTTAAACTGAACTTGTTTGCTAAGGAAATCCGGGTATTCACACCGAAAGGATATATGCGAACTTTACCCAAAGGGGCTACTGCCTTGGATTTTGCTTATGATATTCATACTGAAATCGGTAACACTTGTATTGGAGCGAAAGTCAATCATAAGCTGGTGCCTATGAGTCATAAACTCGCCAGCGGAGATCAGGTGGAAATACTGACCAGTGACAAGCAAAGGCCTCAGAAAGAATGGCTGGACTTCGTGGTTACGGCAAAGGCTCGTACTCATATCAATGCTGTTTTTAAAAAATACAGGAAAGAATTGTTACGGAACGGGATTACCATTTATGAGGCTTTGGTGAAAAGGCTGGGTTTACCTCCTACTTCAGAGACATTGAATAAAGTGTTGAACGATTATGTGCTGACCAACCGGGATGATTTGTATGTTGAAATAGGAAAGCATAATATTACAGAGGATGATTTGGAGAAAGTTCTCCGGAAAAGGACGGAAAACCGGTTTGTCAAATATTGGAAATTGCAATTCTTGTGGAGTGGAAAAGATGGAGATGAAAAGAAAAAACACCGTACAGACGTTCCTATTGATCCGGATGCTGATTTTGTGATTGCTCCGTGTTGTAACCCTATTCCGGGAGATGATGTGGTGGGACTGAATATTGCAGGTACAAAAGTTACTGTGCACAAACGTTCTTGTCCGGAGGCTATCCGGTTGATGGCCAGTTTCGGAGATAAGATTGTTCCGGTAAAATGGGTGAGCCATAAACTGATGTCTTTTTTAGCTGTGATTAAAATAACTGGTATTGATACTTCGGGTATTGCCGGTGAGATTGCTACGTTGATAGCTAAGGAGGAAAAAGTGAGTATGCGGATGATTCATTTTGATACCCGGGATGGGATTTTTGAGGGAATTATTCATCTTTATGTGCATAATACGGCAGATTTGAATAATATTGTTTCCCGGATTTTTCAGGTGAAAGGTGTGGAGAATGTAATGAGGATAGAAGCAGAAAATTAGCCGGGGAAAGAGTTTTTGTTTAAGGAAGGGGAAAAGATATTTGATGATGGAAAAGATAAAGGAGACGGTAAAGGAGATTTTTACGGCATATTTACAAAAAAAGGGACACCGGAAAACGCCTGAGCGGTATGCTATACTGGATGAGATTTATTCTCACTCAGGACATTTTGATATAGAGTCGCTCTATATTTTTATGAAAAATAAAAATTACAGGGTAAGCCGGGCAACACTTTATAATACCATAGAGCTTTTACTGGATTGCAGATTGGTTATAAAACATCAATTCGGGAATAATATTGCTCAGTATGAAAAAGCTTTTAATAATCAGCACCATGAACATCTGATCTGCCAGAAATGCGGGAGGGTGGAAGAATTTTCTGATCCTCGTATAGATGAGGTGGTAGGACGTATCCAGGAAAGATACCAATTTTCTGTACATCATCATTTACTGTATATCTATGGTTTATGTGAAGCTTGTCGTTCCGAAGAATAATTGTTGAATGGTGTATTGTGGTCATAATGTTGATTGTTTTTTTCTGGAAAAAAGAAAAATTATCTAATTTTGTACGTTTGTGAAATCAAAAATTAAAGATACAAATGAAAGTAGATGTGTTACTTGGGCTACAGTGGGGAGATGAAGGAAAAGGTAAAGTTGTGGATGTACTTACTCCGGGATATGACATAGTTACCCGTTTTCAGGGGGGGCCTAATGCCGGGCATACCTTAGAATTTGAGGGGCAGAAATATGTTCTGCGTTCTATTCCTTCTGGAATTTTTCAAGGTGGAAAAACGAATATTATCGGTAATGGTGTTGTGCTGGATCCTATCTTGTTCCGGCAGGAAGCTGAAAGTTTAGCTGCCAGCGGACATGACCTTACCAAACAGTTGTGTATTTCCAAGAAAGCACATCTGATAATGCCTACTCATCGTGTATTAGATGCTGCTTATGAGGCTGCAAAAGGAGCTGCAAAAATCGGTACAACCGGTAAGGGGATTGGGCCGACCTATACGGATAAAGTTAGCCGAAATGGATTGAGGGTGGGAGATATTCTGCATCATTTTGATGAAAAATATGCACAGGCAAAGAAAAAGCATGAGATAATCCTGAGCGGATTAAAATATGAATATGATATTGTAGCACTGGAGAAAGAGTGGTTTGAGGCTTTGGAATATCTGAAACGCTTCCGTTTGATTGACAGTGAGCATGTCCTGAATAATTTTCTGAAAGAAGGAAAGTCCGTTCTGGCAGAAGGAGCCCAGGGAACTATGCTGGATGTGGATTTCGGTTCTTATCCGTTTGTTACTTCTTCCAATACCGTTTGTGCAGGAGCTTGTACCGGCTTGGGGATTGCCCCCCGGAATATCGGTGAGGTGTACGGTATTTTCAAAGCATATTGTACCCGTGTAGGTGCCGGGCCTTTCCCGACGGAGTTGTTTGACGAAACCGGGGAAAAATTGTGTAAATTAGGACATGAATTTGGTGCGGTAACAGGGCGTAAACGTCGTTGTGGATGGATTGATTTGGTGGCATTAAAGTATGCTGTGATGATTAACGGAGTTAGCCAACTCATCATGATGAAAAGTGATGTTTTGGATGATTTTGATACAATAAAAGCTTGTGTAGCCTATAAAATAAATGGTCAGGAAACTGAAGAATTTCCGTTTGATATCAGTGAAGGAGTGGAACCTGTGTATATTGAAATGCCGGGATGGAAAACTGATATGACCAGGATGACGTCTGAGGATGAATTTCCGGAAGAATTTAATGCTTATGTAAATTTCCTGGAAGAGGAGTTGGGGGTTCCGGTTAAAATCGTATCGGTGGGACCGGACCGGGAGCAAACGATTATCCGGTATGAAGATTGACAGGAAACAAAGATAAACTTTCGTTGACGGGTATTAAAAATTTCTTTTAGAGTTAAGCGGCGGAATTAAATTTCTTGATGAGATTGTAGGTCACAAGGAATTTAATTCCGCCGATTTGTTAAGAGGCTGTTTTCTTCTGCCGGATAAAGATTCTCTTTGTACGGGTGCTTGGAATCCGGAATGTGTATGTTAGATTTTCAATCTGCAATAAATCCTGCACCTTAACATAGTACAAATAAATTTGCCCTCTGTGTTCGGTTTGCAATTTATTTTATAAACATGGCATTTTTATTAAATTTGTCTGTCTGAAAATAATTTACTGGCCTATGCTGTTATATGTTTTTGATTTGCCTTTGACAAATCCGGTACTGATTTTTTCCATTATATTGTTTATTATTTTGTTGGCACCGGTGCTTTTGCATCGTCTGAAAATTCCGGATCTGATAGGTTTGATTCTTGCCGGTGCAATTATCGGACCTAATGGTTTCGGAATCATGTCCAGAGACAGTAGTATGGAATTATTCGGGACAGTTGGGTTATTATATATTATGTTTATTTCCGGGCTGGAAATAGATATGGCCGATTTGCGGAAGAATTACGGGAAGACATTGATTTTCGGATTTTATACTTTTATAATTCCCATGATTATGGGTACGCTGACAGGTGTTTATTGGCTGGATTTTTCCTGGCCGACTTCGGTATTACTTGCCAGTATGTATGCTTCTCATACATTGATTACTTATCCGATTGTCAGTAAATATGGCATTACAAAAAACAGGGCGGTAAGTATTGCTATTGGCGGAACGGTGGTTACTTGCATTCTGGCTCTGTTGGTGTTGGCAGTAATTGTAGGAATGTCTACCGGAGAAATTAATCATCGGTTCTGGATGAAATTAGGGGTATCAAGTATTGCGTTTATTGCTGTTGTAGTGATTATTTTTCCTGTGTTTGGACGTTGGTTTTTTAAACGTTATGAGGATTCTGTCGGTCAATATATTTTTGTGCTTGCTTTAGTGTTTTTGGCGTCTTTTTTAGCGGAAGCTGCAGGTTTGGAGGCGATTATCGGGGCTTTTCTTGCGGGATTGGCATTGAATCGGTTGATTCCGAATACTTCGGCTTTGATGAACCGGATTGATTTCGTGGGGAATGCTATTTTTATACCTTTCTTTTTGATAGGAGTAGGTATGTTGGTGGATGTCCGTACTTTTACGAATGGCTGGACGGCATTGTTCGTTGCTTTGGTGATGACCATTATTGCGACTGCTTCGAAATTTATTGCGGCATGGGTTACGGAAAAGAATTTTAAATTAACCCGGGACGAAGGCCGTTTGTTATTCGGATTGAGTAATGCTCAGGCTGCTGCAACGCTGGCTGCAGTGTTGATAGGGTATAAGGTGGTGTTGGGAACGGATGTTACGGGTGAGCCTATCCGTTTGTTGAATGAGGATGTGTTGAACGGAACCATCATTATGATTTTATTTACTTGTACCATAGCTTCATTTGTGACTCAGCGAGCTGCACAGAACATTGCTATTTCGGAGATGAGTGGTGACCGGATTGGGGAGGGTGATGACGAGCAGGAAAGAATTTTGATTTCTTTGAGCAATACGGAAACGGTGGAAGAACTGATAAATCTGGGTATTGCTGTTAAGTCTCGCAGAAATAAGGCACAGATGGTTGCGGTCAGCATTATCAAGTCCGACAATACTGACCGTACAGCGGAAAAAGTTTCCGAATTGCTGCTGGAAAAGGCTGCAAAAGTAGCAGCAGCAGCAGAACATCATGTGGAGCCTGTATTGCGTTACGATTTGAATATTGTCAATGGTATCCGGAATGTTGCCAAGGAGCATAAGATTACGGATATTGTATTGGGATTGCGGACACAGAAAGATATTTCCGACACCTTTTTGGGTAAGCTGACAGAGGAAGTGTTGAGTAAATGTGCAACGACGACACTGGCTTACCGTCCTATGCAGCCTATGTCTACAGTAAAAAGATATGTGGTCGTGATTCCTGAGAATGCAGAGAAGGAGGTGGGATTTCCTTATTGGTTGATTAGTGTATGGAATATGGGGAAGAATTTGGGGGCTAAGTTTGTTTTTTATGGAAATACCCATGTACTGGATATTTTGAGACTTGTTCATGCAAAACATGTAATTCATGCTGAATTCCGTGAATTTACAGATTGGGAAAAGTTTGTGGATGTGTCTCATGAGATGCAGGATAATGATGCATTGGTGTTGGTGATGAGCCGTCCGGCTTGTCCTTCATATTCTCGGCACATGGAGTATGTTCCGACGTATATTAATAAATATTTCAATACAATCAATTGTATTCTGGTTTATCCGGTGCAGTTGGGGATGGGAGAAGAAATCAGTACATTTCGCAGTATTTCAATGATTAACCACATAGAGGGTATGGATGGGCTGATTCAGGTTTTGGGAAAATTGTTTAAGAAAAACAAATAAATCAATCGGTACGATGCTGGTGAATGAACAGATTTGGTTGCAGGAGTTGGGAAAAGGAGAGGACAATGCCTATCGTGAATTGTTCCGTTTGTTTTATGCCCGATTGGGAAATCTTGCTTTTCATTTTGTAGAAGAGCGGGCTGTTGCAGAGGATATTGTGCAGGATATTCTCTATGAGTTGTGGACTAAGAAGTTGCATTTTGAGAATTTCATTTCTTTGAAAGTTTACCTTTATCGTATGGTGCGTAGCCGGTGTTTGGATATTTTGAAACACCGGAAGGTTGAGAAAAAATATTTCCAGGAATTGCGGCACAAAGAAGATTCGGAATTTTTCCTTCATCAATTTTTGGAAGATGAGCTTTACATTTTATTAAAGAAGGCTATCAGTTCATTGCCTTGCCCGCTTCGCAGAATATTTGAATTGGTATTGGATGGGTGTGATAACACAGAGATTGCCGGAATGCTTCATTTGTCTGTTGATGCAGTCAAATCCCATAAAAAAAGAGGGAAAAAAATATTGCAGGAGAAATTGAAGGGATTCATTTTGTTGTATGCCTTATTTAGTCGGTGAAAACAAAAAATTTGTTAAAAAATAATTTTTGTGACACTTTTTAACCATTTGGTCGCTTTTAATATAAAAGTTGAAAAATGGAAATAGAACAGGCAGACCGGATAGCATATTTACTTTCCCGTCATATTACAGATACATTATCGTCAGAAGAACATACAGAACTGGAGCGATGGTTGGCTCTTGATATCAAGAATCAGGAATTATGGCGAAAGGTTTGTCGCCGTGGTTTTTATTCGGAAAAGGAAATGTTACAATATTTATATGATGATGAGGCTGCTTTTCGAAAAGTGCAGATTCGTTGTCATCGTCGTTTATTCCGGGAACGAATGTTCCGTTGGGGAGGGATGGCAGCAGTTATTGTAGTGGTAGTAGGGGTGTCTTTGTTATGGATGTGCTTATCCCGTTCTGTTGAATTACCAGGGGATGACAGGGTACAATTGACCGCAGGAGAAAGCCAGGCTATTCTGATATTAGGGCATGGACAACGAATCGAACTGAACTGTCAGGTAAAAGATTCCATTATACCCGGAACTCAGGTGCGCTTAAATATTAGCGGGGAAGTGATAGACTATCGGCAAGAATCGGCTGGGAGTTCAGAAATGGATTTTAATATTGTGGAAGTTCCCCGCAAAGGGGAGTACCGTCTGATATTATCTGACGGAACGAAAGTGTGGTTGAATTCGGAAAGCCGGTTAAAGTTTCCGGTGGCATTTTATGGCCGGGAACGGCGGGTATATCTGGAAGGAGAAGCTTATTTTGAAGTCAGTGAGAATAAAGACATGCCTTTTATTGTAGATATGTCGAAAGCTGCGGTCAAGGTATTGGGTACTTCTTTCAATGCACGGGCTTATCCGGATGAATCCTGTATTTATGCGACTTTGGCGGAAGGCCGGATTTTATTGGATGCCGGAGGGCAAAACTTGGTACTGCAACCTCAGGAACAAGGAGTCCTTGAGCTTGTTTCCGGTAAGATGACCTGTAAAAAAGTAGATGTCACATTATATTCCGGCTGGAAAGACGGGCGTTTTATTTTTCAGGAACAGACATTGGAGAATATGATGAATACTTTGTCCCGTTGGTATGATATTCAAATATTTTTTGAGAGTGAAGCTGTGCGGCGGATGACTTTTTCCGGGAACCTGAAACGTTACGATAGTTTCAATAAGATTATCGAATTACTGGAAATGACCGGAATGGCTCATTTCAAAATCAATGGAAAGACGATTTTAATTTCGGAATAAAAAAGAGCAACGGATGTCCCCACATCCATTGCTCCGGACTCAAAGTGTAAATAACCTTAAGTTTAACCCAATTACAAATTTATGAAAAAAAAGAAAAAATACGCCTTTTGGATCAGGGGGAATTTATTGCAATCTATTTTGAGAATGAAGTTTTTTGTAGCGTTTATGTTGTTGACTACTTTGCAGTTGCAGGCAAAAGTAGTGGCACAGCGACTTTCCATTCGGGTATCAGATGCCACATTCCGTGAGGTGGCACGTGAAATAGAGAGCCAAACCGGATTTACTTTTCTGTTTAATGACATGAACGTCAATCAACTTAAACGAATTACCCTGGATGTGGAAAATGTGGCTTTGGATGTCGTATTGAAGCATTGTTTGGACGGTTCCGGTTTATCTTACCGGAAAGTAGAAAACACGTTGGTGATTGTGCCGGCGGAAACCAGAGCGTTTCCTCAGGTGAGGGAACGGGTTGCCACCGGACATGTAAAAGATATGACGGGGACCTCATTGCCCGGAGTAACTATAATGATTAAGCATACGAAAATAGGAGTCACTACTGATGTAAAGGGAAATTTTCGGGTACCTTTGACAGATGCCCGGGAAGTAACTCTGGTATTTTCTTTTATTGGAATGAAAACTCAAGAGATAGTCTTGAAAGATGACCAACCATTGAATGTTGTGATGGAAGAAGAAACGGCAGGTTTGGATGAAGTGGTCATTACTGGTATTTATTCCCGGAAGAAAGAGAGTTTTACCGGTTCTTCGCAGACGTATAAAGCTGAAGAGTTGAAAATGGCAGGAAATCAGAATCTGTTGCAAAGTTTGAAGACCTTGGACCCTGCCTTTGCCATTATAGAAAATAACCAATATGGTTCGGACCCTAACCGTCTTCCGGATATTGAGATTCGCGGAAAGAGCAGTATTGTTGGTTTTAAAGAACAATTCGGCGAAGACCCCAACCAGCCTTTGTTTATTCTGGACGGTTTTGAAAGCAGTTTGCGAACAGTAATGGATTTAAGTATGGACCGGATAGCTTCAGTTACTATATTGAAAGATGCGGCTTCGACGGCAATTTATGGGGCGAAGGCTGCCAATGGGGTGGTGGTTGTGGAAACGAAAGCACCGGAGCAGGGAAAAATTAAATTGTCGTACAACGGAAGTTTTGATATTTCTTTTGCCGATTTGACGGATTATAACTTGATGAATGCGGAAGAAAAACTGGAATTCGAACGTTTGGCAGGAAACTTTACGTCTAATATTGTGACTTATCAGGAAGAATGTCAAATGCGTTATAACCGTTTACTGACGAATGTAAGAAAGGGTGTGGACACTTATTGGATGTCCGAACCATTACGAGTAGCTTTGAATCAACGTCATAATCTTTATGTGCAAGGAGGGGATAACCAAATCCGTTACGGTTTGGGAGTCAATTATACGAACATAGACGGAGTAATGAAAGAATCTCGCCGTCAACTGGTTAGCGGGAATTTGGATTTGTTGTATCGGGTAGGAAAATTGAGTTTTCAGAATAAATTGACAGTTGATTTCACCAAAACGAACGATCCGGTGGTCCCTTTCTCTGAATATTCACGGGCTAATCCTTATTATCCCAAATACAATGAGTACGGTGGTGTTGATAAATGGTTGGAGACTCCGACAGCCAATGACACCCAATCGACAGATGGAGGTATTTATGTGCCCAATCCTTTGTGGAATGCTTCATTGAATAGTTATGATGATAGTGATTCGTTTGCTGTGCGTAATAATTTGAATTTGGAATATCGTCCTTGGGAATTTCTTTGGATTCGAGGACGGATTGGAGTAAATAAATCAATATCGAATGAGGAAAGGTTTCGTTCTCCGGAAGACACCTCTTTTGACGAAACGGAATTACTGAAAAAAGGTTCTTATGCGGACAACCATTCCGAATCATTCGGCTATGAAGGAGACCTGACTATTACTTACGGACAGTTACTGGCCGATGCTCATCAAATCAATGCGGTATTCGGAGCCTCTATTGCCGAAAATACAAATGATGCAAAATCTTTTTCTGCTATCGGTTTTCCGCGGGGTGATTTTACAACTCCCGGTTTTGCCAATTCTTATCCGACGAGTGGTAAGCCTTCTTATAGCGATTACAAAAAGCGGAGTGCCAATTTCTATTTTAATGGCGGATATGCTTATAAAAATCGTTATTTACTGGATGTTAATTTAAGGTCGGACGGTTCGTCAGTATTTGGTTCCAATAAGCAGTTTACCACAACCTGGGCCGTTGGTTTGGCATGGAATGTCCATAACGAAGCTTTTGTGAAAAATCATACAGACCTTTTTTCAATGTTGAAAATCAGAGCTTCGGTTGGTAATCCGGGGAATCAGAATTTCGGTTCTTTCAATACCATTACGACTTATAAATTCAATAACTGGATGCTGAACAATTTTGGTACGGGGCTTTTGGTTGATGCTTTCGGCGACCCGAATCTGGATTGGCAGAAAACTTTGGATAAAAATATCGGTGCTGATATCAGTATGTTAGATAACCGTTTTCATCTGACTTTTGATTATTATCATAAATTGACAGATCCATTGATGGCAACCATCGGTATGCCTTTGTCTGTCGGGGTATCTAGCCGCTTGACCAATATAGGGAAACAAGTGAACAAAGGCTTCAGTGGTACAATTAAATATGCTTTTGTCTATAAACCTAAAAAGCGTATTAATTGGACGACAAGCCTGACGTTTGGCAGAAACAATGCGTATTACGATGATATAGAAAATAAATTGGGCCAATATAATAATGAAAATATCGGAAAGAATCTGTCCCGTTACTATGACGGAGGTAGTCCAAGTGCTCTGTGGGCTGTACGTTCTGCCGGAATTGACCCGGCTACCGGAAAAGAAATTTTCTGGGATGTCAATGACAGGAGAGTATTTCAGCACAATTATGACGATGAGGTGCTGGTGGGAGACACTCGTCCTGATTTAGAAGGAGTATTTGGTAATACGCTCTATTACAAAGGATTTTCTTGTAATATTTATTTCCGTTATAGCTTTGGTGCGGATGCTTTCAATTCCACCTTGTACAATAAGGTTGAGAATATCTCTACGGAAGGTTTGAAGCAAAATCAGGATAAACGGGCATTGTACGACCGTTGGCAGAACCCCGGAGATAAGGCCAGGTTTAAAGGCATTGCTTTGACAGATGTAACGCCAATGTCTTCCCGTTTTGTTCAGAAAGACAATTTTCTGACTTTGGAATCGATACGTCTTTCTTATGAGTTTCCATACGAATGGATGAAAAAAATTTGTTTTTCGGGGATGACTGTCAGTGCTTATATGAATGATATTTGTCGGTTTTCAACTATTAAAAATGAGCGGGGAATCGACTATCCGTTTGCAAGAAGCGTGACATTTGCTATTTCGGTTAATTTTTAATATAAATGATTATGAAAATGAAATATATATCTGTTATCCTGTTGCTTGTTGGAATAAACTGTAGTTGTTCCGGCTGGCTTGATGTAAAACCCAGTGACAGGATATCGGAAGAAACAGCTTTTTCGACGGTTGCGGGTTTCGAGGAAGCACTCAACGGTATTTATGTGGAATTGAACAGCGATGCGCTCTACGGCCGTTCACTTTCGTGTGAATTTGTGGAAATGCTGGCTCAACGTTATGCGATTGCCGAGGAGAGCAAAAGTAATTATGCGATTGCTGATTTTGAGTATGACGGTTCCGTGGCTAAAAGTAAAATCCAGTCCATTTGGCAAAAGGCTTACAATTTAATTGCCAACGCTAATTTATTATTGAGAAACTGCGAATTGCACCGGGAGGTGTTGACGGACGATTATTATCATCTGTGTAAGGGAGAAGCGTTGGCTTTGCGGGGGATGTTGCATTTTGATTTATTCCGTTTGTTTGGTCCTGTTTATGGGCGTGATTCTGTGGCTACTTCCATTCCTTATTACAAGGAATTTGCTTTGGAAGTGAATCCTTCACTTTCCGGAGTTGCATTTATGCAATCGGTGATTGATGATTTGACACAGGCAGAGAATGAGTTGGAGAATGACCCGATTATTACCTACGGTATAGCCGGGAATCCCAAAAACAGTTTTTTTCAGTATCGTCATTTGCGTTTGAATTATTATGCCATTCAGGCTTTATTGGCACGTGTATGGATGTATAGGGGAGTAAACGATAAGGCAATGGAGTATGCTCAAAAAGTTATTGGTATACATGAAACTCTATTTCCTTGGGTAGATGACCTGGCAGTCGGTGGTAATGGAAATATTCCCGATCGTATGTTTTCATCCGAATTATTGTTTTCCTTGCAGCATTTGAATCGTAATTCTATTTTCACCTCTCTTTTTGATGCACAAAATTTAAAATTGCAGACCTCTTTGCTTATTCCCCGCTGGGATGTGGTGAGAGAAGTGTTCAGACAAAATCAATCCGATTACCGTTATAAGTATTTTTTGTCTTCATCAGCTGATTTTGCTGGTGTTAATTATGCTGTTTTCGACCGTTATCAGGGACAGGATTCATTGTATAATCAGATGATTCCTATGTTGAGAATCAGTGAAATGTATATGATTGCCGCAGAAGTGGCCGAAAAGAAGGAAGAAGCACTTGAATATCTCAATATACTGCGTAATAACCGTGGGTTGCGAGCTCTTCCGGAAGGATATTATTCACAGGTGGATAGCTATTTAGAAGAAGAATGGTTAAGAGAACTGTACGGAGAAGGACAATTGTTTTTCTATTATAAGCGGAAAATGAAAACAGAAATACGTTCCGCTTATGATCCCTATGGTACAAAAAAAATCAGTACATATAAATATGTGCTTCCTGTTCCGGATGGTGAAACACAGTACAATTAAAATCGATAACTATGAAAAAAATTATTGCTATATTATTTCTGCTCATAGCTTTTTGGGCCTGTGAAGAAAAAATAGATGTATATGAGGGGGAATGTGGTATTTATTTTGATACGAAAGGGGCGGTATTGGACACAATTGTAATTCCCTGGGGGTTGGAAAATTCGGATGTGACAGAACAAAAATTGAAACTGAGAGTTTGTTTATTGGGTGACGTTGCAGACTATGACCGGAAATTCAATCTTCGCGTGATAACGGAGGAAGGTGATCCTTTGCATGCAGTTGAGGGAGAAGATTTTCGTATTTTGGAGGAAGAATATGCTATTCCAGCCGGGAAAGCAGAAACTTTGGTGGAAGTGCAGTTGTTGCGTGCGGCTGACCTGGATAAACGTGCGCGGCGTTTTACGTTACAATTGGAAGAAACTCCGGAATTAAAGTTTTTATATTCCCGTTTTTGGTCATTAGATTCTGCTTTATGGGTGGGGGATGAACGCTTGCGTCCTATTGATTACCAACGCGTGATTTATATGGATGAACGTTTTAAAGTGCCGGTGTGGTGGGATTACGAAAATTACGGTCCGAGGTATTTCGGTACCTATTCAACGAAGAAATGTAAATTTATATGTGATAAAATGGGTATTGACCGGAAAGATTTTGTGGCGTCGTTGGCTGAGAGTCCTTTGGAAGCGAATTACCTGAGGTGGGTGGGGCAATATTTACATGATTACCTCCGGGAACATCCGGAATACGAAGATAATGGAGAACTGATGACCATGGGGTCGGAATTTCAGGAATAGTTTTGATGTGTGTACTCAAATTATAGTTATATGAAAAGATATCTTATTTATATATTATTAGGCTGGTGGGCCTTTACCTCCTGTTTCGACGACAAGGGAAATTATGATTATTGGGAAATCAACGAAGTGACAATTTCCGGTGGTATGGATACCACCTATCAGGTTATTGCTTATGCAGATACGCTTCGGTTGAATCCGCAGATTACTTCTTCATTGGAAAAACATGATTCTGATTATGAATATGAATGGAAACTGATTCCCAACGGTATTGATATCAGCGAGGTTACTGAAGGGGTAGATTTTATCATTGGCCGGGATAAAAATCTGGAATGGCCGGTAACTTTGGGGGCCGGTATTTACAGTGGTTTTTATTTGGTAAAAGACAAGTCGACGGGAATTACTCAAAGAGGACGGTTTTCTGTACAGGTGAGGACATTGACAAGTGAAGGCTGGCTGATTCTTTGCGAAGAGCAAAACAAGGCCCGTTTGGATCTTATTTTCAATGAAAATGAAACAGACGATATTGTTGCTCATAACCTGTGGGTCAATCAGGAATTTGAGACAGGAAAGCCGTTAAGACTGATTCCTTGCTGGTTTCGGGATAAGCATTCACGGGTATTGTTTGTATCGGAAAAGGGTACTTATGAATTGGATGAAACAGATTTACATGTAGGAGAAGATACCGATTTCAGATGGAGATTCGGTGTGCTTCCGGAAGCCATACATATTCAGGCTGCCAAATTTTCACAGCGTTCGTTAGAGCATGATCGTTGGACAGTAGTTACCGGGCAAGGAGATGTTTATTCCGAGGCAGTGAACAGTGGAATAGGCTTTTTCGGCTATCCGGTCAATGTTTTAGATGGAGAGCGTTTTGTAGCAGCTCCTTTTGTCGGAGTAATGTACTTATGGAAATTTGTAGCAGGAGCAGCAAATCCTACTTCAACCATGTTGTATGATGCAACCCATCAACAATTTTTAGCGATTAAAAACGGGGATATTTATCCTACGGTGATGAAATTTTCCGGAGAGAAATTGTTTGAGGCACAAACTGGTAAAGATTTTGTAGCTGGAGAAAGTACTTATCAAACTGGGGCAAATGGAACGAATTATGTGATTCTGAAAGATCCGAATACAAAAAAATATTATTTCTATGGTATTTTGATGGACTATGATGAGAAAAATGAACAGCAGTATTATGGAGAAGTAAAAGGTGCCGGTTTGTCAGGAGCAACACAATTTGTTTTTCATAATATTTATCCTTACCTCTTTTATCTCAGTAATAATCAAATTTATCAGTTCGATATGAGATATCCGGAGGAAGAGGCGAAACCGGTGTTGAGTTTTCCCGGGGAAGAGGTGAAAGTCATTAAATTCTTACCTTTGATTTCTAATTATGCTTATGGTACGGCCAATTCATGGATGCGTCAACGCGGTTATCGGTTAGTAGTTGGAACAAGCCTTCAGGGGGTGGATGAATCGGAGTGCGGTATAATGCGCACTTATGATGTGCCTAATCTGATGGGGCCTCTGACCAAAGTAAAGGAACATAAGGGATTGGGAAAGATTGTGGATATTATTTATAAAGAACCAATAAGAAAATAAGTTATGAGACGTGTATTGTGGATAAGCTGTTTGTTGTTTGCTGCTTGTCAATCAACTCCCCGTTATACGGTAGAAGGCCGGGTGTCGGGTTATGAAGGCCGGGTGTTATTGTTGACACCAAAAGTTACAGGCGATTGGGATACCTTAGGAAGTGTGTTGTCGGCGGACGGGACATTTACTTTCAGTGGTGAATTGACTGAACCTGTTTTAGCCGAAATACTGGCTGTTAATGCGAATCTGCGCATACCTTTGCTTTTGGAAAATGCCATTTTCACGGTAGAGGCTGATGCTGCGCATCCTGCGGATTATGTGGTTGGTGGTGGAGGAGATTTGCAGCATTTAAGGAATGGATTCCGGGAAAAGGAGATGGAAATAAAAGCGATAAAGGATTCAATGCGGGCTGAATATGAGAAAATATACGGAAAAGATGATTATTTCGGTCGTTTACAGATTCGTGGTTTATTGATAAAGATAGATACCCTCTATGACAAGGTAGAGGATGAATTTCTCCGTCAGAACGATAATATAGTCAGTGCGGCAATTGTGGCTGGTCGCAGGAAAAAACTCTATGAACAAAAGCGTTTGCATGAGAAATATGCGTTATTGGGAAATACGGCCCGAAGTACGGTTCCGGGATTATTGCTGAAACCTTATGTGGATAAAGAGTCGCGTATTATTGTCGGAGGAACAGCTCCTGATTTTAAAATGATTACTCCAGAAGGCGATTCGCTTTCTTTGTATGATGTCAAAGCCAAAGTGAAGATTTTGGACTTCTGGGCTTCTTGGTGTGGTCCCTGTCGGGCAGAAAACCCCAATGTGCGGAAAATGTATCAAAAATATAAGTCAGCCGGATTGGAAGTAGTCAGTGTCTCTTTTGATACTAAGAAAGAGGCTTGGCTGAAAGCGATTCGGGAAGATGGCTTGGATTGGATACACTTGTCCGACTTGAAAGGTTGGAACAGTATCGCTTCCGATTTGTACGAAGTACATGGTATTCCTTGTATTTTCGTATTGGATGAAAGTAATCGCATTATTGCCGAAAAGTTGAGAGGAGAAGAATTGGAAAAGTGTGTGATGAATGCACTGAAACCATAATTTGATACATCAAAAGAGAAGACAAATAAACTGATTTGTTCGGGTTAACCGTTCCGGATTTTCCGGAGCGGTTTTTTGTTTCTCTGAATCTTCTTTTTTTTTAATACATTGTTTAAATAAATATTTTTGTATTATACTTGTTGCGAAATGGAATTGCTCGTTGCTTTAAATAAAAAGAATTACAGAGTATTTGGGAAGTTTTTCGACGAAAATTTCCCGTTTTTAGTCATGTTTGCAGATAAGTATTTGGAAGATATGGACTTGGCAGCAGATGTCGCACAGGAAGCTTTCATTCAGTTATGGCGTTTTGAGGGGGAGTTTGAGTCGCTGGAGAAAGTAAAAGGTTTTTTATATACAACAGCCCGGCATCTGGCTTTAAATCATCTTAAGCATGATCGTATTGTGGAGGAGTATGTTAAAATTCAGGAAAAAGAAACTGATATATTTTTCCGGGATCAGGTTATTGAAGAAGAAACTTATCAGTTGGTCCATAAAGCTGTTAATCAGTTGGCTGAACAATCCCGAAAAATTATACAGCTCAGTCTTCAGGGGTATTCCAACCAGGAGATTGCAGAACAATTACATATATCTGTCAATTCTGTCCGTACTCTTAAACAGAATGCTTATAAAAAGTTGAGAAAAATACTTAAAGAGCATTTTTATCTTCTTCCTGTTGTGTTAAAAATGGATTTTTTTTAATTCCCATTCATCTTTTTTTTTATTTCAGTTGTTATTGTTTGACAATGGATAACGTCGGATAATATTTGCAGTAAATCGCAAATATTATCCGACACGATAAACGGTAATAAAATAACGGGGAATGATTAGGTGTGAATCTGAAAAGTGTGAATAAATAGAAAGTAAAATGTTTGATTTTCAGAATGAAATTAAAGGAAGGTCTGTCCGTTAATGAATAGAAAATAAAACGTCCGCAGAAGAAATGGATGTTATAAACTTGAAAAAACTTTGACTAATAAAAATGGACGTTAAAATGGTAGATATAGAGTATTGTTGTCGGATTTGCGAACTGATAGCCAGGAAATTAAGTAGTGGCTTGGGGCCTGATGAAGAACAGGAGTTGCAGGAATGGCAGGAAGAGTCGGAGAAGAATCAGAAATTGTTTGACAAAATCAGGGAACCGAACTATTTGAGCGTTCAGGAGAAAAAAAGAAATTCGATAGATGTCCGGAAATATTGGAAACAAATTGACAAAGAACTGCGGGGCCGGACGAACAATAATCTCTTTCGGCAATATTGGAGTTATGCGGCTGTTGTTTTGCTTTTGCTGGGAATTGGTGTTGCGGGATGGTGGATGAAACAAGGACCTGCTGAAGTTTTGGTGCAGACGGAACAAATCCAACCTGGAGTGTCTAAAGCTTTTTTGGTTTTGGCTGATGGTAAGACTGTAGAATTGGGAGGCACCAATTATAAGGAACAACGGTTGGATTTTGATGGAACTGTTATTACTGATGATGCCGGAGGTTTGAAATATGAGGCGGACGAGACCGGTCCGCTTGCCGTAGTCCGGCATTCGCTGGTCATTCCGAAAGGAGGCGAGTATATCATGACTTTGGAAGATGGAACAGTTGTATATCTCAATTCGGAGAGTAAGATAGAGTATCCGGTGCAATTTAGGGAAAATAGACGGGAAGTATGTCTTGAAGGAGAAGCTTATTTCAAGGTGGCTCCTCGTGAAAAGCAACCTTTCGTTGTAAAAACAGAGCATATGGATATCAAGGTGTTGGGTACCGAATTTAACGTTAAGGCTTATGCAGACGAAAAGTGGGTACAGACAACGTTGGTGCAAGGCGAAATTACTGTTTTTACAGGTTCAGGTCGGACTGAACAGAAACAACTGAGACCCGAGCAACAAGCAGAATTGGATTTGGAAAAAGGGCAATTGGAAATAAAACGGGTAGATGTTGTTCCGTTTATAGCCTGGAAAGAGGGGCAATTTTTATTTAAAGGGGAGCGTTTGGCTGAAATCATAGCTGTATTAAAAAGATGGTATGATTTCAATGTGGTTTATCAGGACGAATGGATTAAAAATATAGAGTTTGCCGGTAAAATAAATCGTAGTGGTTCTATCGAACCGATATTAGATGTAATCCGCTCTACTCATAAGTTGAATGTTGATGTAAAAGGGAAAACAATCGTGTTTAGTGCAAAATAAATCAAGTAATCAAACCGAACTACAATGAAAAAAAGTCAAACAACTCCGCCCTGGAAGATGTGGAGTAGAAAAATTCTGATGATTATGAAATTATGTGTGTGCTTTTTATTGTGTGCTGTTATTCAGGTCTCTGCCCGGGTAAATGCACAAAATGAAAAGATGGCTTTGGAGATGCATAATGCTTCTTTGAAGAGTGTTTTATGGACCTTGGAAAAGAAAACCGGAATGGTTTTTTTCTACAGCGTGCAAGATGTTGAGCATATTGCCGGCATTGATATTCAGGCGGAAGACAAAACTCTGGATGAAATTTTAGCAGAAGTGTTATATAATACAGGGTTAACTTATGAGATTACTCATAATACGGTGGTTTTCCGTAAGGATACGGTTGCAACTGGATTGCCCCAGGCCCGGCAATATGAAGTAACGGGAAAAGTAATCGATTCTTCCGGAGAACCTCTTCCGGGAGTCACTGTTATGTTGAAAGGAACAAAATTAGGTGTTACTACAGATACAGATGGGCAATTTAAAATGACTTTACCTCAGGTAGAGAATGCTGTTTTGATATTTTCGTTTATTGGAATGGAAACTCAAGAGGTGGCTGTTGATGGGAAAAAGGAATTGAAGATTGTGATGGAAGAAGCTGTGGAAACTATTCAGGAGGTAGTTGTTACTGGTATTTTCAACCGCAAAAAGGATAGTTTTACCGGTGCTTCTGCAACTTTTGACGGAGAACAGTTGAAATCAGTGGGTACACAAAACGTTATTGCCAGTTTAAAAACACTTGACCCGTCGTTTAATGTGTTGGAAAATAATGCATTCGGTTCTGACCCGAATAAATTGCCTGATATTGAAATACGGGGTAAGTCAAGTCTGATTAGTACCCGGGATGAGTTGAGTGAGGATCCGAATCAGCCTTTATTTATTTTGGACGGATTTGAATCTTCCTTGGAGGCTATCTATAATCTGGATATGACGCGGGTAGCTTCTATCACCATATTGAAAGATGCTGCTTCGACAGCTATATACGGTTCAAAGGCTTCCAACGGAGTGGTGGTTGTGGAAACAATTCGTCCGAAATCAGGAAAGTTGAATTTGTCTTACAATGGAACAGCAAATGTGTCATGGGCTGATTTGACAAGTTATAATTTGATGGATGCCCGTGAAAAATTACGTTTTGAAAATCTGGTTGGCAGGTATGAGGAATCAAATAATGTCACGAAAGAAATCGAATTAAAAAAATCTTATAATAATAAATTGGCTGATATAGCCCGTGGAGTAGATACCTATTGGTTGGCAGAGCCTTTGCGTGTCGGAGTGAATCACCGGCATTCCTTGTATGTGGATGGTGGAGAAGGTGCGTTTATGTTTGGTATAGGATTGTCGTACAATGGGATTACCGGTGTAATGAAAGAATCCAAACGGGATAATATCAGTGGAAATATTGATTTGACTTATCGGCTGAAGAAATTTCAGTTTATGAATAAGTTTGATATGAACAATACGGATAGTAAAGATCCGATTGTTGCTTTTTCTCAATATGCTGATGCTAATCCTTACTATACAAAATATAATGAGAACGGTGAGGTGGAAAGATGGCTGGAGCATACGGATTATATCAAAGCGGCGAATCCGCTTTATAATGCGGCGCAAAATAGTTATAATAAAGGCGGCAATTTGTCATGGTCGGATAAGTTTATTGTAGAATATTCTCCGATGCAATCGTTAAAATTGCGTGCCCGTTTTGGTTTTACGCATCAGAACACCAAGGCGGAAGCCTTTTATTCTCCTTTGGATACCCGTTTTGCTGAAACGGATTTTTCTGAGCGTGGTTCATATGGTCATACAGAAACGCAAAGTAATAAGTATGAAGGGGAACTGACTTTTACTTATGCCAAGGTCTTAAAAGATGTACACCAATTCAATGTTGTATTGGGAGGTTATCTTTCTGCTTTAGAGGCGAAATCTCAAGGATATTCGGCAATAGGTTTTCCTGTGGGGGATTTCACGCTTCCTTCTTTTGCCAATGGCTATCCTGAGGGAGGAACTCCTTCATACAGTGAAAGCATGACGCGTTCGTTGAGTGCGTATGTAATAGGAAATTATGCTTATGATAACCGTTATTTGCTTGATTTCAGTTATCGTGTCAATGGTTCGTCGGTGTTCGGGACCAACAAACATTATATCGGTACATGGGCCGTCGGTTTAGCTTGGAATTTACACCATGAAAAATTCATTTCCGATAATTTTGACGGAATCTCTATGTTGAAATTAAGGGCTTCTATCGGTAATCCGGGAAATCAGAATTTCTCTTCTTCGGCAACCATTACTACTTTCCGTTATAATTTCAATTCCTTTAATTATTTCGGTATGACCACTTCTTTGGCACAGTTGGGGAATCCCAATCTGGAATGGCAGACGACACTTGACCGGAATATCGGTTTTGATATTACGGTATTAAATGACCGTTTGACTTTGACCGGAGATTATTATTATAAAACAACCGACCCTTTGTTGATTGCTATTTCTATGCCTCCGTCTTCGGGTGCGACTGATAATATGATTTACAAGAATTTCGGGAAACAGACCTCTAAAGGTTTTACAGCATCGGCTACATACTATATTGTACGCAGGATGAACGAACGCATTTGGTGGTCGGTCCGGGGAAATTTGCGTCATGGTACTAATGAGTTGTCCGGTATCGGTAATCGTTTGGAAATGTATAATTCACAGGAGCGGGAAGGCGAAAACAAATCTACGAAACGTTACTACGATGGTGCTGATCCCGATGATATCTGGGCTGTCCGTTCGGCAGGAATCGATCCGTCAACCGGACGTGAATTGTTTATTAAGAAAAATGGTGAATTGACTTATGATTTTTCATATGATGATGAGGTTGTAGTTGCTAATAGCCGTCCGAAAATAGAAGGAATATTGGGAACTAATTTTTCCTGGAAGGGTTTCTCCTGTAATTTGGATTTCCGTTACCGGCTTGGCGGTCATTCGTTTAATTCCGTTTTATTCAATAAAGTGGAAAATATTGGTAATGACCAGTTGATTTACAATCAGGACAAACGTGCTCTTTACGACCGTTGGCAAAAACCGGGTGATAAGGCTCAGTTCAAAAATATAGCCAATTCGACTTCCACTCCGATGTCTTCCCGTTTTGTACAGAAAGATAATTCATTGAGTCTGGAGTCTTTGCGTGTAGGATATGAATTTGCTCCGGAGCTTGTTCATAAGTGGGGATTGGGTTCATTGCGTCTTAATGCTTATATGAATGATATTTTCCGATTGTCGACTATCCGGCAGGAACGTGGGACTTCTTATCCTTTTGCACGTAGTGTGTCTTTCGCACTTTCTTTAACTTTATAAATCTAATGTCATGAAAAAATATATAATCATTTTTCCATTTCTGTTAAGCTGCATGTTATTGTGCGGTTGTACTGATTGGCTGGACTACAAGCCCAGTGATAAACAGAGTGAGGAACAGCAGTTTTCTTCCAAAGAGGGATTCTATGCCGCAGTCAATGGTATTTACACTCGAATGTCCGGTAATTCGCTTTACGGAAAATACCTGAGTTATGATGCGATTGATATTTTAGGGCAATATTATGCAGTAGAACAATCGGATGAAAGTGATTATTACAAATATCTGCGGGCTCTGGCAGAGTGGGATTATTCTAACGAGTCAGTTATAAATGTGTTGGGTAGTATTTGGAACGAAGCCTATTCAACAATTATGAATATCAATGTTGTTTTGAAGAATATCGAGGAAGATGCCGTTGGTGATAATATATTGCCTGAGCAGGAATACAAGATGCTCAAGGGAGAAATGTTGGCAGCCCGTGCTATGCTGCATTTGGATATGCTGCGTTTGTTCGGACCGATTATGGCGAAAAATCCGGACGGGCGTGGTATTCCTTATAATGAGAGTACTGAACCGCAAATTTTGTCTATTTTACCTGCCAGTACGGTGCTGACCGGATATATTATCCGTGATTTGACAGAGGCGGAAGCTTTGTTGTTGGTTTCCGATCCGGTGCTGACCGATGGCCCTCGGGCAGAATATGATTTTGTGAATATGGATAATTCCATGCGATATCGTCAGTTGCGTTTGAATTACTATGCAACGGTGCTGTTGACAGCCCGGGCTTATCTGTGGGGAGGAGATTACAGCAATGCTTTGATTGAAGCACGCAAATTGACTGATGATTCGCAGGTGAGGGAGTTCTTCCCGGTTGTTGAGTCGGGTAAGTTGTTAGGAAACAGTTCTGATCCCGACCGGATGTTTTCGACCGAATGTTTGTTTGGCTATTATAATAAAAACCGAGGATTGATTTATGATTATTCGTTTGGAGGGGGGAATACCGGCAAAGCCTTATTGATGCCCCGGACCGGATATGTGGATGGAATATTGTTTGGCGGGGAGTATTGGGTTGGAGACTGGCGTTTTCAGTCCCAGTGGACTGCAGGAAAGACTTTGGATGGAAATGATAGTTATCAAATGGTTAAATTTAAAGAGATAACTGATTCCGGAAGGGATGAAGTGATTGGTAACAAGGATGAAAATGAATTGTTGCAAACACAGAAATTCTATGGTTCTTTTTCTTCGTTAATCAAGCTTAGTGAGGCTTATTATATTGCCGCAGAATGTCTGGGAACGACCGGGTCTGAAGTATATAATCTTCCGGCTGCGTGGGAATATTTGAACCGGATATTTCTTGACAGAGGAAACTATAATTGGGGAACGATATATGCAGAAGTGTATTTACAGGATTGGCTGACTAAGGAATATATCCGTGAATTTGTCGGTGAAGGTCAGAAGTTCTTTTATTTCAAACGGCGCAATATGGGATTTGATAATGATTATAATGGTCAGAAAGAAGTAAAAGTGATGACAGATCCCGGTTTCCCGCCATTTGTCCCTCCGACATATGATACAAAAGACAAAGCAACCGATGAGCAAAAGGAAAAACGTTTTGTGCTTCCGTTACCGAAAGATGAATTGGATAATCGTTAAATGAATTCACTATGAATAAAATAAATAAATGGGTATGGGCCGTTGCCGTAGCAGGGATATGTATCGGCTGCCAAAAAGAGGAAGTTGGCGTGTATGGCCGTAATGACAGTAAAGTATATTTTCAGGAACAGAATTTTTCGGGAGGAAATGGTGCTGAAGGATATACGAATATCACTAGTTTTTCATTTGTTGATTATGATGCGACTTATACGTCGGTGGTGTTCAATGCCAAGGTGAAGTTATTGGGGGAGGTGAAAGACTATGATAGGTCAGTAAGAGTCGTTGTTGATGAAGTGCGTACGACAATGACACCTTATGATGCTGTAACGAATCCCGATGGGGGATATGTAGCGGATTTCGATACTTTGAAAATAAAGGCCGGAGCTAATGAAGGGATTGTCGGTGTCCGTTTTATACGAAATGCATCGATTAAAAAACGGGTGGATACTCTGGTATTGAAGTTAGAAGCGAATGAATATTTCGATTTGCTCGATGAATATAAATCCAGTAATGTTTGGGATAATACGACAGTAGACACCATTGATGGTTCTCGTTTTACTTTTCTGCTCAGTGAAATTTATACAAAGCCGGGCAGGTGGGATGGAGTTTCGGCCAGTAATTATTTTGGGGCTTGGAATGCGACCCGGTATGCTTATATAAATGGTTTATTCGGTTTTACTACACAGGATTGGACTTGGGCTACCGGAAAAATCGGTACAGGGAGAATGTCTTTTTACGCCCGGGAATTGCAGAAAGAACTGCAGCGGAGAGCAGATGCCGGTGATCCAGTGTATGATGAAGATGGCTCTTATATGCAGTTGCCTGATGCTTATAGTGTTGATTACTCGAATGTTGTTTTAAAACCTTAAAATACAGAAAAATGAATATTTTGAAAATTTCGCGTCTGAGCGTTTTATGGCTTTGTCTATTGGTGACGGCTTGTGCGGATGACAAAGGAAATTACACCTATGAGGATAAAGCGGTTATTACTATTGATGGCATTTCTCAGAGGGTGGCGGTATTGGCCGGAGCAGAATATATTGATTTGAAACCGGTAGTTACTTCCAATTTGGAAGGAGTCATTGATGACCAGAATACGAATTTTGAATTTTGTTACCAACGGAAAAATTCAGAGGGAGAATGGGTGGACGTAGGGAACACGAAAGACCTTTATATGCTGGCTTCTTTGGATGCTGGTACGCATTCGTTTCTTTTTTCAGTTACTGACAGACGGACGGAAGTGAAGACTTTGAAATTGTTTTATGTCAATGCGACAACTATTACTTCTGAAGGATGGATGTTGCTGTGTAATGAAGGACCGGAAGAAAGAGTCCGTCTGGATATGTTGGCACAACTTTCGATTGACCGGATTGTTCCTGCCTATGATGTTATCCGGCGACAAGGTGTGCCGGAACAATATCATGCAACAAATTTAGGATTCTATTCCACCGGGAGTTCGACTGGCAATAGGATTATTATGATGTCCGAAGATGCTGCTTACCGATTGCCGACAGGAGATGCTCAGGGGTTTACTGGATTTGTTGAGGTAGAGAGTTTTCATGAGTTAAAATCATCGATGTTTCTGACAACTACTGATGACCATATTGTAAATTTTGTGACTGTGCCTTATTATGGTAAATACAAACCGGAGCATGATGCTGTTATCTGTATATCTCGGGAAGGTAATGCGTATGCCTGGAATACAGTAGTGTTGGAAACGGGATTTGAATATCCGATTAATACTTCGAGCCGGGGAGGAACACCAGAATACCGGGTGGCACCTTATGTTGGGACGACATTGAAAAGGCAGTTTGCTGCCGAATATGGAATTGCTTTGTTATTTGATGCCGATAACCACCGTTTTGTTTATTGGAGTGGTGAAGGCGGAGATGCGGACGAAGGAAGAAAACAAGTATTGCGTCCTTTGGAAGAGCCGGAGAATAAAAAATTCAGTTACAATACTGGTAATATGGATTTGGTATGCATGCTTAGTACTAATTTTTCCGAAGGGACAGTGTATAGCATCATGCAAGATGGCGGTAAAAGGCATATTTATGAAGTTAATTTAGGTAGCGGAGAAATTAAACAAACTGCCTGTCATTTGGATATTACGGCTGAAAATTTTGCTCAGGCCAGTTGTTTTGCTGCCAGTTCCCAGTATTATGTGATTTATTATGCTTACGGTAATAAAGTCTATGCTTATAATCTGGGTACGAAAACTTGCAAACCGGTGATTACCTTGGGTGATGAAGAAATTACTTGTCTGAAATTTAATCGTTACGACTACCCGTGGGGAGTTGAACAGTTGTGTAATAAATATAAAGAATACCTGTCTATTTATCAGGAACGGGAAAATCAGTTGATTGTCGGCTCTTACAAGAACACTGCTACGGATAATAACGGAGGTGTGCTGCGTTTTTATGATGTTAGTGAATCAGGGATGGGACTGACTTTAAAACCGGGTTGGGAATATTCCGGATACGCTAAAATCAAAGATGTGCGTTATAAGGAGATTCGATAAAATTTACTTTATGTTAAAAATCAGGTATCTGTTTGAAAACGATACCTGATTTTTGTTTTTTTAGTTGATTATAGCCGGAAAATTATTGATTTATGGATTTGTGAACATTGCTATATTACGGAAACAAATCCATTAGCAAATGAAAGAGCAATTTATCAAATCAGTGGAAGAATCCGTAGGCGGTTTCTTATCACAAGAGCAAATCGCGAAGTTGGGCGGTGTGCTTTTAGAGTGTATGCAGGAGTATGAACTTATCCGCAAGGAGACATCGGATGAAAAATGCAAAAGGGAAAATGGCGAGCTGCTTCAAGCGTTTTTAGCTGCTAAGAAAATCGAAGGGTGTTCTGGAAAAACGGTGCATTATTATCAGTCTTCGGTAGAAAAACTTTTTGTGAGCGTTGTTAAAAATGTTACCGATATGTCGACGAATGATATTCGTAATTATTTGGCAGAGAATCAACGATTGAGAAATTTGAGCAAAGTGACAATCGACAATTTACGGCGCATATTTTCAAGTTTCTTTGCATGGTTAGAAGATGAAGATTATATTCCCAAAAGTCCCGTGCGAAGAATACATAAAGTGAGGACAGACAGTCTTGTAAAAGAGGTTTTGACAGATGAAAATATTGAAATACTACGAGATAGCTGTATTGAGTTGCGTGATGTGGCAATAATAGACTTACTTTCATTCACCGGTATGCGTGTAGGTGAATTGGTAAAGATAAACAGAGAGGATATAGACTTCCAAGAGCGGCAATGCGTAGTATTTGGCAAAGGAAACAAAGAGCGTGAGGTGTACTTCAATGCTCGGACCAAAATCCATCTCAAGAAATACCTCAACAGCAGGAATGATGATAATCTTGCGCTCTTTGTCTCACTCAAATCTCCTCATAGACGGCTGACGATTAGTGGAGTTGAGGTACGCTTGCGAAAAATAGGGCGGATAGCGAACATTGCAAAAGTTCACCCGCATAAATTCAGACGGTCATTGGCTACAATGGCTATTGACAAAGGGATGCCGATAGAGCAGGTACAACGGTTGCTCGGTCATGTCAAGATTGATACCACATTGCGTTACGCCATGGTCAATCAGACCAATGTAAAAATAGCACATCGCAAATACTTGACTTAACTGAATAGAAAATCGGCTAACTTTCAGTACCTTTGCAGTCTAAACGCATGGACAATGGACAATAACATAATAGTACCGCAAAAGACTGAAAAACAGGATATACTTCCCGAAGATTACAATAATTGGAGGAAAGAAATTATCTCATTGATAGAGCAATCCAAAGTGAAAGCTATCCTTAGCGTCAATGCCGAAATGCTTGCTCTTTATTGGAGAATCGGTAGCGACTTCTGACTAAGCAAAAAGAGAAAGGTTGGGGAGCGAAAGTCATTGCGCAATTATCCAAAGATCTCTCGGAATGTTTTCCTAATGATAGAGGTTACTCTGAGCGTAACTTGCGTAATATGAAAAAGTTCGCAAGTGAATATCCCTCTTTCCCAATTTGGCAAGTGCCGCTTGCCAAATTAGAATTGTTACCAATTCGGAAAGCCGCACTTGCCGAATTGCCATGCGATGAGAACGGATTTGCGCAAGTGCCTCTTGCGCAAATATCGTGGTATCATCATATGTCGCTCATTACCAAAGTTCCGACAGATACCGAACGTGCATTTTATATCATGGAAACTGCCGCTAACGGTTGGAGTCGTGATGTAATGCTTTCGCAAGTGGCTAACGGTTATATCAAAGCCAAGGGTAATGCAATTACAAATTTCAAGCAGACATTACCTGCCTATCAATCGGATTTGGCTCAGTATGCGTTCAAAGACCCGTATAATTTCAGTTTCTTAGGTACGGTGGCTTTACAACGTGAACTCGATATAGAAAAGAATCTTGCACAGCGGATTACCGATTTCCTGTTGGAAATGGGCAAAGGCTTTGCATTTATCGGAAGGCAGTACCATTTGACTGTGGACGGCGATGACTATTACATCGACATTCTGATGTATCACCTTCAACTTCATTGTTATGTAGTAGTGGAGCTGAAAGCCGTAGAGTTTGTTCCTGAATTTGTCAGCAAGCTGAATTTCTACATTTCGGCTGTGGATGAATATGTAAAAGCACCCGAAGATAAACCGACTATCGGTTTGTTGTTGTGCCGCTCAAAGAGCGATACCAAAGCACGTTTCGCTCTACGAGGTATCACACAACCGTTGGGCATTGCGCAATATGAGACTGAAAAACTCTTTGAAGATGTGGCATCCGCACTGCCGCAAATCGAAGATATTGAAAATCAGTTGGAGGATAAAGAATGAGATTGGCTGATATTATCGATGTATTCATTGCCGGAGATTGGGGCAATGAAAATCCGAGTGAAGAGACTCCTAATGCGGTGTATTGTGTCAGAGGCGCAGACATTGTTCCTATATCCATTGGTGAGTTCGGCGATATTCCCTTGCGGTATGTCAGTGACAAATCTTTTGAAGAAAAGACGTTGCGAGCTGGAGATATGATTATCGAAAAATCAGGCGGTAGTCCGACACAATCAACAGGGCGTATATCCTATGTTTCAGAGGCATTAATAACAGAAAAAGGGACAGTGGTATGCACCAATTTCTGTGTGGCTTTTAGAGTAAAGACCGGATGGAATCCTTACTTTGTATATCAATATTGGAACCACATCTACAACAACAATATATTCTTTAATTTCGAGGGTAAAACCTCGGGACTAAAAAACTTGCAGTTGGATAACGCATTAAAAGCCATTGAAATACCTGACTACACGCTTGAACAGCAAAACCGCATTGCCGAAACACTACTCAAAATCGAGCAAAAAATGGTTCTTAATCGTCAGCTAAATCATAATTTACCATTGCCTGACCATTCATTAAGAGAGGCAAGAGTTCGTCTCGCTGCTTAGTAAGAGCATTGATTTCATCAATGTTATTCTTTATATTATCAAATATGGCAACAACCTTATTATGAAATTCTTGTAAGATTTGCTTTGGCGGATAAACCACTTTTATCGAAGCAAATTCATCTTTACTCATATTGGCAAATACATTACCAGTTTTGGCTTTTGCATTCTCAAAATATAAATTCAAAGCAAAGTATACAAATTCTCTATTGTGTTCATTCTCAAAAACTATAGAATTAATCTGTTGGTTTGTTTGTGATAATTTTGCAATGAATCCCATAACCCCTATTGTACCAATGCAAGAAACTGAAAGCGATCCACTCGGTAGGTATTTTTTTGTTTGACTTTCTGCGCCTTTGGTGGAAAGGGTACGCTGCGGGTTGAATACAAATAAATTGCCTCTTATATCATCTATGGTTATAAAAGGAATATCTCCACCGAAATTATCTTCATCGGCACATGACGGAGTTTTGCCAGTTATGATATTATTTTCAACTTCTCCAATAGTCATGGCGCACCACTCTTTTGGAATTTCTCTTTTCAGCTTCTCATTCCAAACCATCTTACCGCCACTTGATTTATATGGCTTACCCTCTTCATTCGGAAAGTCAAATTGCACAAACCAGTAGTCGTAGAGTTGCTTTGCCATCGCCTCTAAATTATGATTTTCCGGTTTTTTAATACCTATTTTTAGGTATGTCATTTTCATGTCATAATGATTATCTTTGTATGATAATTTGGAGGTGTAATGGAAAATAATTATTTAAAACTTTCTGAAATACCTACGGGTGAGGAATGTGTGATAGTGAAAGTACATGGACATGGCAGTTTCCGAAACCGGATTGTAGAAATGGGATTTGTAAAAGGAGAGAAAGTTACTGTCATCAGGAATGCTCCTTTGCACGATCCGATAGAATATCAATTGATGGATGGTCATATCTCTTTGAGACGGAGTGAAGCCCGGCTGATTGAAGTGGTGCGAATATCCAATGAAGAGCGGGATGGATTTAACGGTACTTTTACGGAATCTGAGATTGCCCGACAAATTACTGAAAAATCACGTACGATCAATATTGCTTTGGTGGGTAATCCGAATTGCGGCAAGACTTCTTTTTTCAACCGCGCCACTGGTTTGCGTGAAAAAGTGGGAAATTATAGCGGAGTAACTGTTGATGCTAAGGAAAGTGTTTTTTATCATAAAGGGTATAAAATCAATTTAGTTGATTTGCCGGGTACGTATTCAATTACTGAATATACGCCGGAAGAAATTTATGTCCGGGAATATATCACTAAGCATCATCCGGATTTGGTGTTGAATGTGGTAGATGCATCGTGTCTTGAGCGTAATCTTTATTTGACGACCCAGTTGATTGATATGAATATCCGCGTAGTGATGGCACTGAATATGTATGATGAATTGACAGGTGAAGGGGCCAGACTGGATTATAATTATCTGGGGCAGTTGCTGGGGATTCCGATTATTCCGACTACGGCTTCGCGGGGAATAGGAATTTCTGAGGTTTTGGACAAAATCATTGAAGTATTTGAAGACCATGCCAAAGAGTCCAGGCATGTACATATCAATTATGGACAGGAAATAGAGGAGTCTATCCAACGGATAAAAGCAAAGATAGCACCGAATAAACATATTACTGATGAATTTGCTCCTCGGTATGTTGCTATAAAATTATTGGAAGACGACCGGATTATGAAGGAGCAATTATCTTCTGTATTCAATTATGAGCAGGTGATGGAGGTTGCTCAAAAAGAGATACAGCGTTTGGAAAAAGGATATAAAGAAGATTCCCGGACAATTATCACTAATGTGAAATATGGTTTTATCCGGGGAGCTTTGCATGAGACTTTTCAATCGGGTGAAAAGGATAAGCGTCAGTTGACTAATGCTATAGATGCTATGCTTATGCATCAGTGGTTCGGTTTTCCTTTTTTGATTTTTTTCATGTGGGTTATGTTTCAGGCTACTTTTTCGTTGGGCAGCTATCCGATGGATTGGATTGAAACGGGAGTGGAAGCGTTGGGTAATTGGGTTGGCGGAGTTATGCCGGAAGGTCCGTTGAATGATTTGCTGGTGAATGGGGTTATTGCCGGGGTTGGCGGAGTAATTGTGTTTTTACCGAATATTCTGATTCTGTTCTTTTTTATTTCCTTAATGGAGGACACTGGTTATATGGCACGGGTGGCGTTTATCATGGACCGGATGATGCATAAAATCGGATTGCATGGAAAGTCGTTTATTCCTTTGTTGATAGGTTTTGGTTGTAATGTACCTGCAATTATGGCAACCCGTACACTGGAGAGCCGACGGGACCGAATTATGACGATGTTGATTACTCCTTTTATGTCGTGTAGTGCCAGGTTGCCGGTATATATATTGATTGTATCTGCTTTTTTTCCTGTATATCAGGGACTGGTTTTGTTGTCTGTGTATTTAATCGGTATTCTGTTGAGTATAGGTACAGCCTTGTTGTTGAAAAAAACTATTTTTGCCAGATCTTCTGAGCCTTTTGTCATGGAATTGCCTCCATATAGAATGCCGACTATGCGGAATACGGTAATACATATGTGGGGAAAAGCAGGGCAATACCTGAAAAAGATGGGAACAATTATTCTTTTTGCTTCTGTTTTAATTTGGGCTTTGGGATATTTCCCGTTGAACCGGAGTGCAAATGTTGATGCGGCCGAACATCTGGAAGAATCTTATATCGGGCATATTGGAAAATTTATTGAGCCTGCTATCCGGCCTTTGGGGTTTGACTGGAAAATGGGTGTGAGTATTGTAACAGGGTTAGCTGCAAAAGAAATTGTTGTTAGTTCGATGGGGATTTTGTATCATGTGCCTGATGCCGGAGAGAATATGCAGGGACTGGCAGAAAATCTTAGAAAACAGGTGAATGAACGGGGGGAAAAAGTATTTACTCCGTTGGTGGCCTATGTTTTTATGCTTTTTATTCTGATTTATTTTCCTTGTATGGCGGTAATTGCTGCTATTCGGAAAGAGGCAGGGTGGAGGTGGGCCCTTTTTACTATTTTTTATACAACAAGTTTAGCCTGGTTTGTTTCGTTTTGCGTATATCAGATTGGAAGTTTATTGTGAGATGAGGTATAATGCTTCAAAGTATTCTTGTATATATCATTGTTGCTTTGGCTTTAGGGGGCTTAGGAAGACATATTTTCCGGAAAATCAGGATTTTGCGAAAAAGCAAAGACACTTCGGAATGTAGTTCATGTCCTCTGAAAAATAATTGTGTGAAAAAACGGGAAATGAATTGATTGATTTGTAAAAGTTAAAATAACTTGAGTGTAATTTTTTCAGCTTCTTTCCGTCTTCTGATTTTGTCTTTTTCTCCTCTGCGGAATACATAGACTAAGCCGTATTCCTCGCACATATATCTTTTTTCTTCTTCGTCTTTAACCCTTTCAAAATAATGCTCTACTTCATTCCAGATATCAAGAACCAAGGCATCGGCTTCATTTCTGTATTGAGCAACATTGCCACTTTCTCGGGCAGAATTATTCTGGAATTGTTTCTGACGTGTATAATTTTCTTTAAAGTTTTCGTAGTTTACCTTTACTAGTGCTATTGAAGGACAGTAAATAGGATTACCGCCTCCGTTACTGAGCCGGTTTTGTTCGCCGCTGATGATTTTCTCCCCCCATTGGAGCAAGTCTTGTTCGGTAAGTAGTGAAGGTACTTTGGAACTGTTTTCTTCCAGGCCATAAAAAGTTCTTGCTGAGGGTTTCAGTTCTCCCCGTGCAATACAGAAATTTAATACCTGAATAAAATGAGAAATATAAAGTCTGGCTTTTTTGGTATATTCTGAGAATTTTGGGCTGTTATCAAATTGTTTTTCTTTGGCTAATTTAGAATTGGCAATGGCTACTTCAAATTTAGGAAGGAAAAATTCAACCTTTTGTTTTAAGGCATAAGGATAGGCAATTGTGTCTATTCCTTCCTGCTGTCCTTTTCTCAAGGCAGCTTTTAATGCCCTGATCCTCGCTGCATCTGTATTAGGTAATCTTCTGTAAGGCATGAATTTATGCTTTAAATGAACTGTGGTTAACGTTGCTGCGAAGATATGAAAAATAAATGATTAAATCAATATTCGTAGAAATGATTTTAATTAATTTTTATGTGGTGTTTTGATATTCTTATAGTTATTGTATGTTTCCAGAACTCGTTCAACGTAATGATAAGTCTGGGGACCATTGCAATATCCGTTTTTTGCCAGAGGGTCCTGATAGTATTCAGGTTTATTTTTATGCAGCAGATAGTAATCTACATTGTTGTTCCAAATTTGCGGGTTTTTTCCGTATTTACCAGCCAGACGTATTGCATCCAGAACATGTCCCGGACCTGCATTATAGGAGGCCAGTATGAATTTTATTCTTTCTGTGGAATCCGGAATATAACTGGTGAAATATTTGTCCAGATATTTCAGGTAAGATACGCCTGCATACACGTTGCTATCGGGCTGGAAATAATCATATACTTTAAAGTGTTCTGCTGTTTCGGGAATGACTTGCATGAGACCATAGGCTCCTACAGAGGATTTTGCCTCGGGAACAAATTGAGATTCTGCAAAAACTAAAGCTGCCAGGAGCCGCCAGTCCCATCCTAACCGTTTACTTTGCTGTTGTAGCAAATGGTCAAATGGGGAGATTTTACCTTTTTTCAGCAGGGCATATTTGGAAGTGTGAAGAGGAACTGAACGATGGTTGTTGAAATAACGTTTGTAAAGATAATTTAATTTGCCATTTTTTCGGATTTGTGTTAACCAGTCATTAATCTCATGCGTTAGTAGTCGGGCATTGGGAGAAGTGGCCCATGAGACAGAGATGCTGTCCTGTAGTTTGAATGAGTAATCAATGTTTTTTAGGGAAAAACGGGAGGCTTGAACTATGTTTTCATCAATAATGGTATAATTAATTTTTCCGGTTTCAACCAGGTGCATCAAGTCCTCGTTTGAATATTGTTCTGTTTCTGTAATGTATATGCGGATATTCAGAGAGTCCTGGATTTGTTGCAACACTTGTTTGTAAGAATTTGCACTTTTGGAAATAAAGATTTCTTTTCCATCCAGTTCTGCCATATTTTTTATAAGCGAATTACTCCTGTTTTGTATCAAAACTTCACCTGTCTGGAAGAAAGGTTGACTAAAATGTAAATATTCTTTGCGCTCCGGAGTCTGGGTGAGGCTGACAGCCAACAGGTCATAACGATTGTTTTGTAATTTTTGTATGGCAGAGTCGATATTGTTGTTGACTTCGATAATCTGTAGTTTTACTCCCAGATAATTTGCAAAATCTTGTGCAAGGTCATAGTGGAAACCTCGGGTAATACCTTGATATACATAATAGTCTGTCGTATTGTAAAAAGTAGAAATATCTAAAGTACCTTTTTCCAGAATTTTTTCCAGACAGGAAGGTTCCGGCCATATAAATACTGAAGGTGATTTCTGTTTTGAATGACATGAGTAACAGAAAAAAATAACAATATAGATTGCAATTTTAGTTATTGTCATCCGGTAAAAGTATAATCTTGTGAAAATCAAAAAATGTGAAATAAGATTGTTAGTCAAAAAAGTCCCATTGAATGCCAAATTTCAGCATTCCGGGATTGATCGGATAGTCGGCTGCACTGAAATAATTTCCGTGTTTTTTGATATGATAATTTACATGTTCATATTTAACAAATAGCATGGCCCGTTTGATGTGAAGGTTCAGAAATACATCTATTTTCGGGTAGTTGCCGGTTTTGTATTTCCGTTGGTTATAGAATTGCATAATAGAAGGCATGTAATTGTCTGAATAGAACTTTGTATTGTAGAACAAATCAATACCTATTTGAAGTTCCAGTGCTTTTTTGAAAAGCTGATTCTGATAGTAATTGTGGGAATAGACAGAAATGGCCGGAAGCGAAAGAATATCTTCTTGTGTACTTTTTTGGAAATATATTGTTTGGTCAAAATAAAAATGGCCTGCTCGAAAATTTTCTTTTGCCCAGGCAGTCAGCACCATTAAAGCTTTATTGGTCTGTTGAGGTACGGCTGCAGTGTCAAAGTAAACATAACTGAATATGTTACAAAATCCTGCTCCCAATTCTGTTTTTAAGCGAGAATTTATATATCGTCCTTCAACCTGAATTGTTTTAATGGGTTTAAAGTCGTTTTTCCACATATTATGATTGCCCGCATATCGGTCGAGAAAAGGATTCACACTTTTTAATTCAATGTTGGCATCTGCCCGGAGCAGACTGCTTTTATTCTTGTTTAATCCTTGACTGATGTATCCGCTGAATTTAAAATTGCCGGCATAATGTCCCACCAGGCATAACTTTCCAGTGACATCATAATTGAGTATAGAGTTGGAGTCGACATTAAAAATTCCTGCTGTCAGATAGGTTCCGGAGTAATTTGCTTTTCCGAAACGTTCTAAATGCCGGATTGTGTCGTAGTCCAGACGTTGGTCGTAATTCTCGTATTTGAAATCCAGACCGGCATATACACCCGGAAGGTATTTATATTTGGGATGTTCATTTAATACAAACCGGGCAGATATGTCTATTATTTTATTTTTAATGTGGTCGTAGGTTGCTGTACTATCTATGTAGGTGTTGGGAAAGAAATCGTAGTTGATGGATGTTTCCCTGTACCAGTGTTCGTTGCCTTCTGCCCTGATGTTGAGTACTGTTTTGGCGGGATATGTGTAAGAGGTGTCTTGTTCGGTGACAATCGGTTTTGCTTTACCTATGTTATACTGTGCCTGCAAGTTAAAGTTTGTGTTGCGGTAGCTGTTTTTAGAGTTGTTTCCGTTTAGCCATATTGGCAAGTTTTCTGCTTGTTGGTCTGTAGAGTCTGTTACGTAGGACCTGTCTTTTATACCTCCGTTTTCCTGAAAGTGACCATTATTCTGGTTAAGGAAAAATGTGAGTGAGATACGTTCTCTTTCATAGGCGGAGAATATGGAAAAATTATAAGTTTTGGATTTTTGATTGGAATAACGTCCGTCACTGGAGATTAGATTATAGCGTACTCCTGCGCTCCACCAGGGGAGAATATTCTGTACGTGCCAAACGTCCAGGAGATTCTCAGCTTTTCCTTTTCCCCCTCCGGTAAAATACCTGAGCCGGGTAAAAGGGGTGGTTGTATTAAAATATAAGGCGTCTTCCGGGCGGAAAAGAAAGGCACGTATATAAGTCAACGGATAAAAATCCTGGACAGTATTGCGGGTGATGAAAATGTTTGCCTCATAGGGGGAGGGGAAATTTCCCAAATAAGTATTCGAAATGCTTTTTTTGAAAATATAGTTAAAATTTTGGATTCCGTCAAGCAATGTGTCCAAAGGAACTGCCTCGGGATAAACACCGTTGTGTTTCCATTTCCAGGTGTCGCGGAAATGAGGAATTGTGGATGCCGGGATAGAGTCCTGTTTGTTTATTGTATCTTGTACTCCGTATTCCCGGGGGAAGTCCCCGTAATTATCAAATTCGCTCTGGGCGAGGCAAATTGAATGAAATATGACTAATATTGTAATACAAACAAATTTTTTCATCGTTGCAAATATACGTAAACTTTTAAAACTCTCATAAATTAGTTACTTTTGTCCTTTCAAAAATCGTGTTAATAAACTCATTATATATTATGGATAAAAATCAATACACGGCTGTTGAGCCTGAGGAAGAAGGGAGGGCCTTGAATTTTATAGAGCAGATTATCGGGGAAGAAATTGCTGCAGGTAAGAATGGTGGTAAGGTACATACCCGTTTTCCGCCGGAGCCGAATGGGTATTTGCATATCGGACATGCTACCTCTATTTGCCTGAATTTTGGTTTGGCTGCTAAGTATAATGGTGTTTGTAATTTGCGTTTTGATGATACTAATCCTTCGAAGGAGGACGTGGAGTTTACAGATGCCATACAGGAAGACATTAAATGGCTGGGCTTTCAGTGGGATGGTCCTGTGCGTTATGCTTCGGATTATTTTCAGCAATTGTACGATTGGGCAGAGCAAATGATTCAGGAAGGGAAAGCTTATGTGGATGACCAGTCTGCAGAGGAAATCAGTGCTGGTCGCAAGACAATAACGGAACCAGGAATCAACAGTCCTTACCGGGAACGTTCGGTTGAAGAGAATCTGGATTTGTTCCGCCGGATGAAAAACGGAGAGTTTCCGGAAGGAAGCCGGGTGTTGCGGGCTAAAATAGATATGGCGAGTCCTAATATGTTGATGCGCGATCCGATTATGTACCGTATTATTTATTGCAGTCACCACCGAACCGGAGAGCAATGGTGTATTTATCCAATGTATGATTTTACGCATGGACAAAGTGATTATCTGGAAGGAATTACCCATTCTGTTTGTACATTGGAATTTGAAATTCACCGGCCTTTATATAATTGGTTCCTGGACCAGTTGACTGATACAGAATATCGTCCGCGTCAGATTGAGTTTGCCCGCCGTAATTTGAACTATACAGTGATGAGTAAGCGGCGGTTGCTGGAATTGGTACAAAAGAAATATGTTGCAGGCTGGGATGATCCCCGTATGCCGACTATTTGTGGTTTGCGTCGCAGGGGGTATACTCCGGAAGCTATTCGGATGTTTGCAGAGAAAGTGGGAGTAGCGCGTAGGGAAATTGTGGTGGATATGGCTTTGTTGGAATATTGTGTCCGTGAACATTTGAATAAGATAGCTCCACGGGTGATGGCTGTATTGAATCCGGTTAAGGTAGTGTTGGACAATTATCCTGCCGGTCAGATAGAATATGTGGAGATTGAAAACAATCCGGAAGATGCGGCTGCCGGAGTGCGTCAAGTGGCTTTTTCCGGTGAACTTTATATTGAGAGAGAAGATTTCATGGAGGATGCTCCGAAGAAATTTTTCCGTTTGACACCGGGACAGGAGGTGCGTTTGAAAGGAGCCTATATTATTAAATGTACGGGTGTAGAAAAAGATGCTGACGGGAATATTACAGTGATTCATTGTACTTACGATCCGGATTCCCGGAGCGGAAGTGGCAGTGAAGCCAGTAACCGGAAAGTAAAAGGTACTTTACATTGGGTATCTGCCGCAGACGCTATTGAGGCAGAAGTACGTTTGTATGATCGTTTGTTCAAAGACGAAGATCCGGCAGGGCATAAGGATATTGATTTTAAAGAATTTCTCAATGAAAATTCTTTACAAGTACTAAAAGGCTGTAAATTGGAATCTGGTTTAAAGACAGCGCGACCGGGAGACCGTTTCCAGTTTCAGCGTTTGGGGTATTTCTGTGTAGACCCTGATGCGAAAGAAGGTCAATTGGTATTTAATAAAACAGTGGGTTTGAAAGATAATTGGATAAAGACACAAAAAGGATAATACTAGAATTAGAAGAGGCTATGAAAATGCGTAGTATGAAAAAAGAGCTTCGCTCTTATTTGATGATAACTCTTGGAATGTTTATTTATTCCATCGCGGCTCTTGGATTTTTGGTGCCCCATAAGATTGTAGGAGGAGGGGCAACAGGTTTAAGTACCATTATTTATTATTTAACGGACAAAGCTATACCAGTGGGTATTGGTTATGGACTCATCAATGTTTTGCTGGTCAGTATTGCGTTGAAAATCTTGGGTCCGAAATTTGGTATCAAGACAGTTTTTGCCATTGTTATCGGGAGTGCGTTTCTGAGTATTATGCAACCTTTAATTCCGGCGGCTTTCGTACCTGATAAATTTATGAGTTCGGTTATTGCCGGAATGTTGACGGGAATAGGTATTGCCTTGGCTTTGGCAGAAGGAGGTAGTACCGGGGGAACCGACATTGTGGCTATGATTGTGACCAAATATAGGAATATCAGTCCCGGAAAAATGATCATGTATTGCGATTGTTTGATTATTGCTTGTAGTTTGGTCATTAATTTTAATATAGAGGGTTTGATGTATGGTTATGTGATGATGGGGGTTGTTTCATTTACAGTGGATTTTGTGCTTACCGGTAAAAAACAATCGGCTCAGTTGTTTATTTTTACTGACAAGTATGATTTGGTTGCAGAACGGATTACAGCAGAAGTGAATCACGGGGTGTCGGTTGTGGATTGTAGAGGATGGTATAGTAAACAGGAAAAGAAAATGTTGATTGTTGTTGTCCGGAAGAGTGAAGCGACAGATGTACTGAGAATAGCCAAACAAGTGGACCCGGATGTATTTATGACCATGAATACGGTAATGGGAGTGTTTGGAAAGGGATTTGAAGAAGTTAAAGGAGTGAAATAGAAGTTGTAGATTGTTTTAATAGTATAAATGAGGAGGGGGAGGGACGACAGAGAGAATGAAATTCAGAGTGAAATAAGTTAATCATTAATGACAGAAAAGAGTTCGGAATTATACCGGACTCTTTTTATTGTAGTGTTATCACAGTATATATTGAGACTTTCGTATGGTAGCTTTGTGGTGATAAATAGATGTATTTCAGTGACTTATATATTAGTATAATTATTTTCAAGAAAAATATTCCCCAAAAATTTGTATATGATGAATGAAATCTCTACTTTTGCATCCGCTTTTGGGAGGAGAGGGAATAAATTTCCTTTTTTTAGCAATAGTTCTGATGCAAATTGATGCGGCAAATAGTTTTATAATATGGTATTAACGGTTTTCTGTTGAAAAATTCAGAAAAAAATATTGTAAAAAATTTGCATAAGAAAAAACAAAAGCATTATCTTTGCATCCGCTTTCGCCTCAAGAAAGGTTGTTGGGCGACAGAATAAAAAAAGAAAGAGTTCTTACAGATATTGAAAGGTTTGAAACAAACAGCAAGTGCGAGTCCTTGGAATAAATTCCTGGATATAAAAACTGAGCGACGGAAAAAATAAAAATTTTTTATACTATGAAGAGTTTGATCCTGGCTCAGGATGAACGCTAGCGACAGGCTTAACACATGCAAGTCGAGGGGCAGCGGGGAGCGAAGCTTGCTTTGCTCCGCCGGCGACCGGCGCACGGGTGAGTAACACGTATGCGACCTGCCCTTTACAGAGGGATAATCGGGAGAAATTCCGTCTAATACCTCATAACACATACCGACCGCATGATCGGTATGTCAAAGGAGCGATCCGGTAAAGGATGGGCATGCGGCGCATTAGGTAGTTGGTGGTGTAACGGACCACCAAGCCGACGATGCGTAGGGGTTCTGAGAGGAAGGTCCCCCACACTGGTACTGAGACACGGACCAGACTCCTACGGGAGGCAGCAGTGAGGAATATTGGTCAATGGGCGAGAGCCTGAACCAGCCAAGTCGCGTGAGGGATGAAGGATCTATGGTTTGTAAACTTCTTTTATATGGGAATAAAGTGAGGAACGTGTTCCTTTTTGTATGTACCATATGAATAAGCATCGGCTAACTCCGTGCCAGCAGCCGCGGTAATACGGAGGATGCGAGCGTTATCCGGATTTATTGGGTTTAAAGGGTGCGTAGGCGGGACGCCAAGTCAGCGGTAAAAATGCGGTGCTCAACGCCGTCGAGCCGTTGAAACTGGCGTTCTTGAGTGGGCGAGAAGTATGCGGAATGCGTGGTGTAGCGGTGAAATGCATAGATATCACGCAGAACTCCGATTGCGAAGGCAGCATACCGGCGCCCGACTGACGCTCATGCACGAAAGCGTGGGTATCGAACAGGATTAGATACCCTGGTAGTCCACGCAGTAAACGATGAATACTAATTGTTCGGGTCGAATGAGGCCTGAGTGATACAGCGAAAGCGTTAAGTATTCCACCTGGGGAGTACGCCGGCAACGGTGAAACTCAA
>OFHN01000014.1_pt1 | contig 183683 bp, 144 predicted proteins | sample 1521321 | NCBI WGS metagenome assembly OFHN01 (sample SAMEA3504130, study PRJEB24116) | mouse gut metagenome | biome: mouse gut; feature: mouse-associated habitat; material: faeces | place: Denmark | collected 2011
CGACTCGAAAGAGCCGCGGCTTTTTTTGTTTATTATGTCATAATTTGGGAAACCTTTCAATTGATTTTCTTGTTTATTATGTGGATTTATATTATCTTTGTATGGTAATAAAATGTGGCGTGTGCCTCTCGTCGTTGAGCTTTGCTCAGAATAATTAAGAGGCGATTCTCTTTTAATTCATGCGGTAGGTTAGTGCTTCAGCTATGTTGGCTTGAAGTTACCTTTTAGAAATCTACGTTTTCTTGTTTATCCGCGTTTCATATCCGAAATATTTTCCTACACACAAATATGTATAACATATCCGACCTTAGTGCGATGTCAGATGAACAATTGATTGACGTTGCGAATTCAATGGGTATTAAGAAAGTTAACATTGCCGACCGTGACGATGTGGTCTATAAGATCCTCGATCAGCAGGCAATTGATCTTGCGGCAAATGCTACCGACAGAAAACGTCGTCAGCCAAAGGATGCAAAGGCAAAAACTGCCAAGGCTGCTCCTAAGAGGAAGGCTGACGAATCTGATTCTAAGGACGAACAGGAAAAGCCCAAGGCTAAATCCGTAAAGAAGAAAGCTGAGTCTGCGTCGGAGACTCCTGAGAAGGCTTCTGATGCCTCTGCGGAACAATCCAACGAACCACAAAAACAGCCTAAGAAGCGTGGGCGTAAGCCAAAAAACGATGCAGTCGTGGATCAGCCTGCAACTGCAGCCACCGTCGCTGTTACTGAGGCGGACGAGCAGCCTGCTCAGCCAGATATTCAGGATGAGTCAAATGAAAAGAAGCCCTCGCGTCGCGGTCGTAAAAAGCAGCAGCCTGAAGCTGAAACCATGGCAGAACAAAATGTCGCAGGCATGGATGCTCCAGCGGTGGTAAAACCTGAAGAACGTCCGTCGGCTAAATCTGTCGATGCGGCTAATGCAGAAATGCCGGTCAATGGCAATGTAGAGGAAAAAGCGGAAAATAACGTTACTGCTGAACCTGTGAACGACAATCGTCCGCAGCAAGGACAGCAACAGCAGCGGAAGAACGATTTCCGTCCGAAGGATTCTTCCTTGACATCTTTCTTTCCACGCAGCGAAGGTCGTAAATTTGTCCCTCGTTCCCAGCGAGAAAAAGAAGAGGCTGCAGCCTGCGCCGATGACATCTGTGGCGAGTTGTTGCCGCCGCTGCCGCCGCAGCTCCAATAACCCTCACTGAACCTTGGCAACAGGAACGTCAGGAGAAGCAGCAGCAGAAGAACCGCAATAAAAAGAATAAAGGCAATAACAATAACAACAACAATAATAATAATCCAAACCAGCAGCGTCCCAACATGCCGCAATACAATTTCGACGGTATTGTGCAGACCAGTGGCGTTCTTGAGATTATGCCGGAGGGATATGGGTTCCTGCGCTCGAGCGACTATAACTATCTGACCTCCCCGGATGATGTCTATGTGACCCAGCAGCAGATCAAGTCCAACGGATTGAAAGCAGGCGATGTGGTGGAATGTGCCATCCGTCCTCCAAAGGAAGGTGAGAAATATTTCCCGATGAGTCGTGTTATCAGTATCAATGGTCGCACTCCGGAATTCATCCGCGACCGTGTGCCCTTCGAACACTTGACTCCGCTCTTCCCCGACGAGAAATTCGATCTTACAAGTGGCCGCTCCGCCAATATATCCACTCGCGTAGTCGATATGTTCTCCCCCATCGGAAAAGGACAGCGTGGCTTGATTGTAGCCCCTCCGAAGACCGGTAAGACCATTCTTCTGAAAGATATTGCCAATGCTATAGCCGAAAACCATCCTGAGACCTACATCATGATTCTTCTGATTGATGAACGTCCCGAGGAGGTGACCGATATGAGCCGCAGCGTTAATGCCGAGGTTATAGCATCGACATTTGACGAGCCGGCCGATCGCCATGTCAAGATTGCCGGAATAGTGCTTGAAAAGGCCAAACGCCTCGTTGAATGTGGCCACGATGTCGTGATACTTCTGGACTCTATCACGCGTCTTGCTCGCGCTTACAACACCTGTGCCCCGGCATCCGGTAAGATCTTGTCAGGTGGTGTCGATGCCAATGCGCTCCAGAAGCCCAAACGATTCTTCGGTGCGGCACGTAATATTGAGAATGGCGGTTCGCTGACCATCATAGCTACAGCCTTGACCGAAACCAGCTCCAAAATGGACGAGGTTATTTTCGAGGAATTCAAGGGTACGGGCAACATGGAGCTCCAGCTCGACCGTAAGCTCTCCAACAAGCGAATATTCCCGGCGGTCGACATTATGGCCTCGAGCACACGTCGCGACGATCTCCTTCTGCGCGAAGAGACTCTCAACCGCATGTGGATCCTCCGCCGGTTCCTCTCCGACCGTAACAGCATCGAAGCGATGGAATTCATCAAAGACCGTATGGAGCGCACCTCAAGTAACGATGAGCTTCTCCGCACCATGGGCGACTGATGCCGTCGACCCCCATGACATAAAAATATACGTGAACGCGATTGGTAACTCCACCAATCGCGTTCGCTCTATTTTCCGCTATCCGGAATCACCGCAGATATTCCAATAAAAAAGCCCCATTTGCGAGCAAATGGGGCTAAGTATTTCGTTAATAGGGTGTTGTGTTACTCCCATTCTATCGTTGCTGGCGGTTTGGACGAGATGTCATAGCAGACGCGGTTCACGCCACGGACCTTATTGATGATCTTGTTGCTCACATCGGCCAGGAAATCATAGGGCAGGTGAGCCCAGTCTGCGGTCATGGCGTCGGTCGATGTCACGGCGCGGAGAGCTACCGCGCGTTCGTATGTGCGTTCGTCGCCCATCACGCCGACACTCTGAACAGGGAGAAGCACCACGCCTGCCTGCCATACTTTGTCATACAATCCCCAATCTCTGAGACCTTGAATAAATATCTGGTCGGCATCCTGAAGAATACGCACCTTTTCGGGGGTGATGTCGCCGAGGATTCTGACGGCAAGGCCGGGACCCGGGAACGGATGACGGGTGATCAGATGCTCAGGCATTCCGAGTTCGCGCCCAACGGCACGTACCTCATCCTTGAACAGCAAGCGCAGCGGCTCGCAGAGTTTGAGGTTCATTTTTTCCGGCAGACCGCCAACATTGTGGTGGCTCTTGATCGTTGTTCCGGTGATTGAGAGCGATTCAATGCAGTCGGGGTAGATAGTGCCCTGGCCGAGCCACCGCACATCTTTGATCTTGTGGGCTTCCTCGTCGAACACGTCGATAAACCCTTTACCTATGATCTTGCGTTTCTTTTCCGGCTCGGTAACTCCGGCAAGCTCCGTGAAGAACTTCTGGGAAGCGTCAACACCTATCACATTCAGTCCGAGACATTCATAGTCGCGCAACACGTCGGCAAACTCATTCTTGCGCAGCATGCCGTGGTCAACGAATATACATGTCAGATTCTTGCCTATTGCCTTGTTCAGTAGCACGGCTGCAACCGACGAGTCAACGCCGCCGCTAAGGCCAAGCACCACTTTATCGTCGCCGAGCTGCTCTTTCAGCTGCGCCACGGTTGATTCGATGAACGATGCCGCGCTCCAGTCCTGACGGGATCCGCAGATGTCCACAACGAAGTTACGCAAAAGCTGCATGCCACATGTGGAGTGGAACACTTCGGGATGGAATTGTACGCCCCAGAGTTTTTCCCCCTCTGCCTGATAAGCTGCCACCGGCACCTTGTCGGTCGAAGCGATGATGTTGAATCCATCAGGGAGTGAGGTGATGGTGTCGCCATGGCTCATCCACACCTGTGCGCCCGGTTCGATATCTTTTGTCAGCGCATTGGCTGCCACAGTCGTAAGGATAGCGCGGCCATATTCGCGTGAGTCTGCCGGCTCTACGGCTCCGCCGTTCAGATGAGCCATCAGCTGCGCTCCATAGCAGATGCCGAGAATTGGATACTTGCCCCTGAGGCCGTCGAGGGTGATGCGGAACGCTTTCTCGTCGTAGACAGAGAACGGCGATCCCGACAGGATCACACCGATCACCGATGGATCGTCGGCCGGAAATTTGTTGTAGGGAACGATTTCACAATAAGTGGAGAGTTCGCGCACGCGACGACCGATGAGCTGGGTTGTCTGCGAGCCGAAGTCAAGGATAATGATTTTTTCCTGCATGAGAGATGATGTCGTTGGAAAATATGGGATTTGTTGAGTGCAAAGTTACAAAATTATGCGGAATCCCACACCATTCCTATAGCCTATTTCCGCTTATTTAAGCGGTGCCACCGTTATTTAAGCGGTGCCACCGTACGCGGATTGGCTACAAGCCACAGAATGTCGCCGGCTTTGAACTGTGTGTTGCCGTCGGTGGCTATGAACTGTCCGTCGCGGTTTATGCTGACGAGCAACGAACTGTAGGCCGTGGAGAGTTGTGATTCAATGACCGTGTGCCCTATAAGTGGCGACGACTCGCTCAGTTGGATCGAAGTCAGCTTCATATCCGTGGAGCGCACATTGTCGGTGCTTTCATCCGATGGTTGTGCTTCGATCTGGGGCAATATGGACAGAATATCATCCTCCGTTCCTATTATGGACAGCGTATCGCCGGGAAACAGGCGCACATCACCGGCCGGAACCGGAATTGTCGAACCGCCTCGTTGTATTGAGGCCACACTGATTCCATGCTCGCTTCTAAGCCCGGATTCGCGCAACTTCATCCCGACAAACGGACAACCGTATCCCATCGTAACGTAGGCCATATGGAGATTGCTGATTATATTATTGTTGCGTCCCGATCTGCGTAGTTCCCGTTCATTCAGATTGTCGATGAATTTCTTCTCAATCGACCTCATGCGGCGTCTGAGCTGCTTGGACAGAACCACAGTGATCAGCAGGAACACTATGCCGCCGGTCAGAAGACCAACACGGTTGGTATAAATCGTTGAGATGGAATAGCAGATAAATGCCAAGGCAACCAGCAGCCGGAACAACCGCATCACGACGAGTGGCACATCATAGTTGGCGTTGGCTTGCCGGAGCACCTGTCGCTCCGTTTTCTTAGATGCCGGAGAGCATAGCGCAAGCAGGAACGGCGACATCGTGCCAAGAGTTATCACCGAACAGATCAGTCGTCCCCAATTCGGCATCAGCCCAATCAGCCAGGGCAGAAGCCATTGACGCGACACGAGGCATATAGCGATCAACACGGATGCGTAGAGCATTATTTTCCAGGCATAGCGTTTGATCACATTGCGCCATATGCGTCCTGTCTCGCTCTCGTTGTCGGCCGATTTGGAATATCGGTCGATCAGGAAATGAAGTCGCTCAGGTAGATGGCGTTCAACGAATGAATACACCGGATCTGCCATCCTGATAAAATATGGTGTGGTGAATGTGGTCAGTACCGAAACGGCAACTACGATAGGATAGATCGTGGGATTCAGCACACCGAGTTGCATGCCGAGTGTGGCGATAATGAAAGCGAACTCGCCGATCTGGGTAAGAGAGAAGCCCGATTCGATGGCTACTTTCAGCGACTGCCCCGAGACAAGCATGCCGGATGTCCCGAACACAATCATTCCGGTGATCACCACGCCCGATAAAATCAGTATCGGACCGGCATATTCGACAAGAATTGTCGGATTGACCATCATCCCCACGGAAATGAAAAACACGGAGCCAAACAGATCTTTAACCGGAACCGTCACATGCTCTATGCGTTCTGCAAAGCTTGTCCCGGCAAGTATCGACCCCATCACGAATGCTCCCAGTGCAAGAGAGAAGCCGCAGTAGACCGAAAAGACTGCCATTCCAAGACATAGACCCATGGCCACTATCAGAAGTGTCTCGCTGTTGAGAAAGCGGCGTACCCGGTTCAACAGGCTTGGCAGAACATACACCCCCACCGCAAACCACATGATCAGGAAGAACAGCAGCTTGCTGACGCTCAGAAGCAGCGCTGATCCCTGAACGCTGTTATTGATAGCTATCGACGACAGGATCACCATCATCAACACGGCGAACAGATCCTCAACGATTAGCACGGCAAACACCTGTGATGCAAATTTCCGGTGACTTATGCCAAGATCGTTGAACGCCTTGATGATGATTGTTGTCGACGACATTGACAGCATACCACCCAGAAACAGTGCATTGATATTGCTGAAGCCAAGAAGATGGCCTATGCAGAATCCGGCGAGCATCATGCCAAGAACTATGATCATGGCTGTGACCACAGCCGATCCTCCGGCATTGAGCAACTTCTTGAAACTGAATTCAAGCCCGAGGGAAAAGAGCAGGACCACGATTCCAATCTGCGCCCAGAACTCGATATTGCTCTCGGTGGTGACCGATGGCAGATAGGAAAAATGCGGACTGGCAAGAAACCCGGCAACGATGTAGCCAAGCACTACGGGTTGCTTGATCCATTTGAAAAACACCGTTGTAACGGCTCCCAGAAGCAGGATCAGCGCGAGATCGGTGATCAGACTTTCTATGCTGATCGAGGCGGCCTGTGTGGCTGCCGACAGTATGATTGTTGCGAGTGTCATGTCAGTTAGAAATTGTTCATCCTGCCACCTGATTGGCAAGCGAGATACTGTGGGTAGGTTTAAGCCCTCTTATGTCATCGAACAACGAAATGAAATCAATTGTTTCGCGCGACAGTGTGACAAGGCTCAGACGAGTCTGTGGCACGGAATAGTCGTATTCAACATAGACATCGATCAGATGCACGTGATGGTCATTCAGACATTTTTTGTAATTATCGATGTCGGTGATTATTTCATCAATGCGGATATGGATTATACGCATTTCGCCTCCGAGCTTGAGTTTGTTGTCGAGGTGTTCGATATAGAGCAGAATCACGATTATCAGCCCTGTAGCCACTGTGGCTACGGCATATAGCCCCACTCCAACGGCAAGTCCGATGGCTGCCACCATCCATATTCCGGCCGCGGTTGTCAAGCCTCGTACAGAGCCTTTACCCTGGATTATCGCCCCGGCTCCGAGAAATCCTATGCCGGTTATGACCTGCGCTGCTATTCGTCCGGGGTCGCCGTTCTTGAGTCCGAGATATTCCTGAGGCACGTAGATCGACAGGATCATTGACAGCGTCGCACCCATCGATATCAATGCAAACGTCCTCAGGCCTGCGGTCTGTCCCTTGCGTTTGCGCTCCAGTCCCACACAGCTGCCCAGCACGAGACTCAGCAGAAGCTTGTAGACCGACGAGAATGTCGTGACTTCAACTGCATTGACCGCATCGTATGCTTGCTGCCAGAGTTCGTCCATGGGGCGTGTGTGCGATTGTTGTGGTTGTTTATTTTTTCAGTGTGAAATGACGCGAGGTCAGACGGAAATTGTCGGCAAACAATTCTACGGTGTAGTCACCCGGGTTGAGCGTTGTGTTCACATCCCAGTAGATCTTGATGCCTGCAATTTCGTCGCCGGCATAATCGATTGTCTTCTTTGCCGTACATTGCAGCGACTGGCCTTCGAAAGAGAATGTCCCTCCTGCGCCGAGAAGTGTTCCTTCCGGTCCGGTCAGACGCAGATAGATTGTCTTGGATCCGACTGGTGTGGAATTGTTCTGGGGGATTGTGAAGGTGACCATAAGCTGCTTGGCTTTGGTTACATTCTTCTCCGTTTTCCCTTTCTTGTTGAGAGCGGTCAGACTGACACCTGTCACATTAAGCTTTTCTGCCAAGGTCATACGCTCTGACAGATGTTCGTTCTGGCGCGAAACTTCGCTGACTTTCGATGCCAGCTTTTCGTTCTCGCCGCGAACCTCTGCGTTTTCGGTGCGCAGTTCGGCGTTCTCTTTGCTCAGGGAGTCAACCATGGCTACATAGTGACGCAGCAGGCCGCGGAGTGTGCCGATCTCATTGCGGAGCTTATCCATCTCGGCCTTATCCTTGATCTTCTGCTCGTTGAGCTGGCGCACCAGCTCTTCAACGCGCGTCTTGGCATCGTTGTATTTTGCCAGAATCGAATCATTCTCAAGCTTGATAGCCTCATTCTCATGCTGTTGGAACTGGGCGTTAAGTTCAGCCAGTTCCGTCGACATCAGCATGTTTTCGTTATCAAGTTTAAGCTGCTCCATCTGGTTCTGAGCCTCTATGTTGGCCTGTTTCTGCTCGGCAACGGTATAGGTCAGGAACACAATGATGCCGATCAGCACAAGCGCAACTGCGGCGGCTATGATCACAAAGACATTCTTCTTGTTCATTGTTCTTTTCTAAATCAATTCGTTGAATTAAACGGAATTAGAGATTGCGTCCGTGGCAGTTTTTGAATTTTTTGCCACTGCCGCATGGACAGGGATCGTTGCGGCCTACTCTCGGTGCTGCCTTGGCAGGCTGCGGACGCTGCTGTTCGCCCTGACGGGCCGAGGCTGCCGCGCGTGTCTCCGATTCGCCGGGAAGACCTTCGCGTGAGGTCTGGTAGTTGGCTTTCGGCTGTGCGCTCTCAGGCATCTCGCGCTGCACCTCAGGTGCCGGACGCTGTGCCGGATCTGCTGCCGGCTGCTGTGTGGGAATATAGATGTGGCCACGCAGAAGTGCCGAAGCTACTTTCACATTGAGATTGTTGAGCATCTGTTCAAACAGGTGGAACGATTCAACCTTGTAGATCACCAGAGGATCTTTCTGCTCATACGATGCGTTCTGAACCGACTGGCGCAGCTGGTCAAGCTCGCGGAGATGTTCTTTCCAGAGTTCGTCGATCGAGACAAGAAGAACGGATTTTTCCCATTCCTTGACAATCGAGGCCGATTCGCTCTCAAAAGCCTCCTTGAGATCTACTCGCAGGTAGAACACACGTTTTCCGTCGGTCATCGGAACCATGATCTTACCTTCTGCTCCGTGACCTTCAACCCAGTTCTTGACAACAGGATTGGCTATCTCGACGATACGGGCATTGTTGCGTTCAAAGGCTTCCATGGCGGCTCCATGCAGATCCTCGATCAGTTCTTCTTTCGGGCGGCTGCGGAACTCTTCTGCCGTGAACGGCATCTCTATGGCAAGAATCTTGAACACTTCAAGCGACAGATCCTCATAATCGGTCGGAGCATCGTAGGTGTTGATCAGGTTTTCGATAACATCCCAGAACATATTGTTGATGTCCACGCCGATACGTTCGCCAAGCAAGGCGTGATGGCGGCGCGAGTAGATGTATGTGCGCTGCTTGTTCATCACGTCATCATACTCCAGAAGACGTTTACGGATACCGAAGTTGTTTTCTTCTACTCGCTTCTGGGCATTCTCAATGGCGTTGTTGATCATTTTCGACTCGATCATCTCTCCTTCCTGAAGACCGAAGCGGTCGAGCATGCGCATCACGCGGTCGGTCACGAACAGACGCATCAGCTGATCTTCAAACGACACGTAGAACACCGAGGATCCCGGGTCACCTTGACGGCCGGCACGTCCGCGCAACTGACGGTCAACGCGGCGCGATTCGTGGCGTTCTGTACCGATGATGGCCAGACCACCGGCTTTCTTCACCTCTTCGGGCAACTTGATGTCGGTACCGCGGCCTGCCATGTTGGTGGCGATGGTCACTGTGCCTGCCTTACCGGCGAGTGCCACGATGTCAGCTTCTTTCTGATGGAGCTTGGCGTTGAGGACATTGTGGGGGATGTTGCGCATCTTCAGCATGCGCGACAACAGCTCGGAGATTTCAACTGATGTTGTGCCGACAAGTACCGGACGACCTTCCTTGACAAGTTTCTGGATCTCGTCGATAACTGCGGCATATTTCTCTTTCTTGGTCTTGTAGACGCGGTCCTTCATGTCGTTACGTGCGATCGGACGGTTGGTCGGGATCGTAACCACATCAAGTTTGTAGATATCCCAGAACTCTCCTGCCTCGGTCTCTGCCGTACCGGTCATGCCGGCGAGACGGTGGTACATGCGGAAATAGTTCTGAAGGGTGATGGTGGCGAATGTCTGGGTGGCAGCCTCTACCTTCACTCCCTCTTTGGCCTCGATGGCCTGATGCAGTCCGTCGGAATAGCGGCGGCCTTCCATGATACGGCCTGTCTGTTCGTCAACGATCTTGATCTTGTTATCGTCGATCACATATTCCACATCCTTCTCGAAAAGCGTATATGCCTTGAGCAGCTGGGTGACGGTGTGTACGCGTTCCGCTTTGACGGCATAGTTTTGCATCAGTTCGTCTTTCTTCTGGCGACGTTCTGCAAGATCCTGGATGGTCTCGGCCTCGGATAGTTCTGCGGCTATGTCGGGAAGAACGAAGAAGTTCGGGTCGGCTGAATTGCCGGTCAGAGTGTCGATACCCTTGTCGGTCAGTTCCACGCTGCGGTTCTTCTCGTCGATTACGAAATAGAGCGGCTCGGTAGCCTTGGGCATTTCGCGCGAGTTGTCCTGAAGATAATAGGCCTCGGTCTGGAGAAGGATGTTTTTCATGCCTTCCTGGCTGAGGAAACGGATCAGGGCGTTGTTCTTGGGCAGACTTTTGTAGGCGCGGAAAAGCAGCAGCGCACCCTCTTTTCTTACATCCTTGTCGTCGCTTGCGAGCTTGGTCTTGGCTTCAGAGAGAATCTGGGTCACCAGACGGCGCTGGGCGTTGACAACGTGCTCAACATTGGTGCGGAATGTCTCGAACATCTGGTCGTCGCCTTTCGACACCGGACCGGAGATGATCAGCGGCGTACGGGCATCGTCGATAAGAACTGAGTCGACCTCATCGACAATTGCATAGTAGTGTTTGCGCTGAACCATATCGCCGGGAGTCATGGCCATATTGTCGCGCAGATAGTCGAAACCGAATTCGTTGTTTGTTCCGAATGTGATGTCGCAGTTGTAGGCTGCGCGGCGTGCCGGAGTGTTGGGATCGTGTTTGTCGATGCAGTCAACGGTGGAGCCGTGGAACATATAGAGCGGACCCATCCACTCGGAGTCACGTTTCGACAGGTAGTCGTTGACGGTCACCACGTGTACGCCGCGGCCTGAGAGTGAGCGCAGGAACACCGGAAGAGTTGCCACGAGGGTCTTGCCTTCACCGGTGGCCATCTCGGCGATCTTACCCTGATGAAGCACTACGCCACCGATCAGCTGGACGTCGTAGTGAACCATGTCCCACACTATTTCGTTGCCGCCGGCTACCCAGCGGTTCTTGTAGATGGCTTTGTCACCCTCGATGGTCAGGAAGTCTTTGCCGGCTGCTGCCAGATCGCGGTCAAGCTGTGTGGCGGTCACCTCGATGGTCGGTGAGGCTGCAAAACGAGCTGCTGTCTCGCGCAATGTCGCGAATACTATAGGCAGATGCTCGTTGAGTTTATCCTCAATGGTGTCGAGAATGTTTTTCTCGCAGCGGTCAAGCTCGTCCCAGAGTGGCTGACGCTTGTCAACTTCAAGTGTCTCCACCTCGGCGCGGATCTCGGCAATGCGGTTCTCGTCGGCTTCGGTTGCCGATTTGATGTCGCGGCGAACCTCGTTGATTTTCTCGCGGAGCTGGTCGGCCGACAAGTCCTTGAGTTCTGGTTGTAGGCGTTTTATCTTGTCGATTATCGGCTGGATTTCCTTGAGGTCGCGTTGCGACTTATTGCCGAATATTTTGCTTAAAAATGAATTTAATGACATATATGTGTTTGATTTTTATTTCGTTATTGGATAGGGACGGTCAATGTCCCCGTTTTAGTATGCAAAGATAGTGAAAATGTGCCGGATATGTTGCTTTTCTGCGCTTTTATTCAGCCTTTTCGGGTAGGGTCACACTGAAATGCGGATTCGGAGTGTGTTCGCGGAAGATGATTTCTGTCAGTTCCGACACTATATCGGGATGTTCCGACGCTATGTCGTTATCCTCGTGTATGTCGGTTGCCAGATCATACAGATGCGGTTGGCCGTTCTTGACAATCAGTTTCCAGTCGCCACGGCGCACTCCGATCTGATCCGTCTCGTCGAATTCCCAGTAAAGGAAGTCGTGCTTGTTTTTCTGATCCTTTCCTTCGAGGGTTGGGGCGAAAGAGATGCCGTCGAAATAATCGGTCTCGGCATTTTGGTTGCCATATCTTCCGGCAACGTCATTGACTCCGGCCAGTTCCGCCAACGTCGGCATGACATCGTAGAATGCGACAGGCATATCTGTCTCGCTTCCGGCTTCTATCACGCCGGGCCACAATGCGATGAAAGGCACACGGATGCCACCCTCGTGGATCTGACGCTTGAGACCGCGCAACTTGCCGTCGCGACCGAAGAATGTCGGGTCGGCACCACCCTCTTCATGAGGGCCGTTGTCGCTGGTGAACACCACGAGCGTGTTCTTGTCAAGCCCCTTTTCCCTGAGCAGCTGAAGTATGTCGCCAACGTAGGAATCAAGGCGAGTGATCATGGCCGCGAACTGGGCATGGGTGTGGGTGTTGGCGTTGTAGCGCGACCCCTGGTCACCACCCCATGTCTTGTCGTCGGTGAATTTATCTTTGTAGTGGTCAACGATCGAGTCGTCGGGCTGATAAAGCTCGGCGTGGGGCAGCGTATAGGTCAGAATGCCGAAGAATGGCTGTGTCGAATCCTGTGCCGACAACCATTTCATCGCTTCCCGATGGATAATATCGGCGGAGTACTGGCTGCGTTTGCGGTAGTCCGGGCCAAACATCGGATAGTTGATGTTTTCGTCCATCACAACTCTAACGGTGGCCGTATCGCCAAGCGACCGGCTGTAGCGGTTGAGGAAGTTGGGATAGTAGAGATGGGCCTGGAACTGGCATATATAGCCGAAATATTCGTCTATGCCGCGCTTTTCCGGAACTGAGTGGGAACCCTCATAACCGCCGGCCCATTTGCCGAACATCCCGGTCGTGTAGCCCAGATCCTTGAAGATCTCGGGAAGGATCACGTGGGCGGAATCGTAGGGGTGTTGTCCCACAACGGAATAGTCTTCATTCTCGCCATACTTGACCATCGGGACATCGCGCCAGTATTCTTTGTTGCCTCTGACTTCGCAGTGACCGGAATGCTGTCCGGTCATGAGCGATGCCCGGGAAGGGGCGCTGACCGGTGAACCGGCGTATGCCTGGGTGAAGCGCATGCCGTTTCTGGCCATGGAGTCTATGCAAGGTGTCGAGATATAGGGTTGTCCATAGCATCCGAGGTCGCCGTAACCCATATCGTCACACATGATGAAGACAATGTTGGGCTTTGCTGTCTGTGGCGCTTTCTGTGAAGCTGTGGCCGTTCCTATGCTGGCCGATGCTCCGAGGAGCATCAATAGTTTTTCGTATGTCATCTGTCGTTTTGTTGTTAAATCTACGGATCAGGGTGTGGAGCCACCCTCATTGAATTGGCGATCAGTTGGTTCTGACCGGAGGCACAGATGATGCGTTGGGAGCGCGGATCCGGATAGTGTGAGCCACGGTCGGGGCTATAGCACGGGCATCAACGGGTGTTTCGATCTTTGTCGCGCTGACGTTCGGCCCCATGATGAATGCCGGAATGCTGGCGGCATTGTTGCGCTCAGCCGGACGGCGGCTGTTGGGGGTCGGGTTGTTGTCGTCGACAATGACCCATCCTGGATTTACCTCAACTATCACGTCGCCGCAGTGCTCGACTGATATGTTGCGTTTCAGTGCCTGCGGATCGTCGCCAACTCGCGCCGCGATGATATCGTCGATTGTGAACACGTTGCTCACTCCGGCCATCCGGGCAAGGAAGTCAGCCACTTCCGTGCGGAAATCTGAAAGGCTCAGACCACGGTCGGTAATGTATTTGCGGTTCAGGAAGAACTGCCGGTTGTTGTAGCCTGTGACCCAGTCGCCATTGCCGTGTGTCGCCATGAGATACATCTCCAGAAGTGACATTGCCTTCTTTATGGAGTATTCTCCGGTGGGGACGCGCCATTTCGGATCGTCGGGCGACATGCCGCCTCGGGATGGGGTGCCGGCAAGGAAGATGGTGGGTGCTCCGGCCGATGATACGCGGTCGGCTGTGCTGAACAGTCGTGCCAGATCCCGGTCAAGACGCAGGTACGCGTCGATTGTTTCCAGTCGGGTTGCGCCGGGTAGGCTGAGGGTGTAGACTATATTCAGCATGTCGGGGTTCTCGTCGCGCCCCATTTTTGCTGTCGACATCAGGTCGAGAGCCAGATCCGTGACTTCCGTGTTTCCGGGAGGTGTGTTCTTGAATCTGGTGAAACGGTCAAACTGTTTCGATGGGTATGTGTGGCGGAACGGACGGTTGCGTTCGCCGCGTGAGATCAGCGGATAGCTGTCGAGTGGACGCGATGGTGTCCATTTTATCGTGTCAAGACGGCTGTGCAGCGGCGTCAGGTAGTTGCGGTTGCTGACACTGGCCGGCATCTCTTTGTAGTAGGTCGTGGAGGCCCAGTTGCCGGTGTGGTCGTAGATCCAATAGGCTCCGTTGGCTGCATGTCCGGCGGCCACTAAGGCCATCTGTGGATCAGCCCCGATGGCATAGACCATGCCGTCTCCCTCTGTGTCAATGCGGAATTCGTCGGCAAGGGTCGAAACTTTGATAGCTTTTGCAGAAAATGTCTCGTCGGTGAAGTTGCCTATGCATTTGGGGTCGACGAGTACTTTCGTTGTCAGGTTGGTGGCAGGAGTGTAGATCTGTTCAGCCGGTATGCCGTTGACCATCGGTGCCGCGCCGGTGTAGATCACGGCTGCTGCGGCTGTGGGGTCAAGACCGGGGCCGAAGTCGATGCTGTTAATCGACAGCCCTTTGTTCATCAGACGTTTGAACCCACCTTCCGATAACTGCGGTTCGAGAAGCCGCAGATAGTCGTCCTGTAGCCCTTCTACAATGATTCCGAGCACAAGAGGAGACCGCTGCACGCTCTGGGCGTTCAGGCCGAGAGTGGCGAGCAGCGTGGTCAGCACGCATAGCAGGCTGTGGTTGGTCTTATCTGTCTTTGGAAGTCGCATTGAGTGTGAAGTTTATGGAACGGATCAATCCGCATCCTGCCAGCAGGAGCAATGCCGGATTGATGGACTGAACCCCGGTTGCAGCGATGATGAAAAATATGGTTGTTGCAGTGATATTGTAGAGATGGAACCACCCGGTTATTTTTCGTGCTTTGCGGATATAGACCGTCAATGGCACTATAAGACACAAAGGATTCATCCATGTCAACAGCCAGTTGGGCGACGATGCTTCGTGGACGGAGATGAACACCAGGAATGCCACCACGCATCCCATTATGCCGAAAATTCCGAACAGCAGGAAGTCAAACCAACGGCTGACTCTGTTTTTGCGGCGGTCGGCTATTGTCAGCAGAATGGTGATCAAAAGCAATAGCCCGATGGCTGCTACCGGTCCTTGATACCATGGCGTAGGGCCAAGTATAGGCCCGTCGGCCGGCCCGTCGGCAAGGATTTCTGTCGCAGTGACCAGCGGCGCGCCGGAGCGTGGGCCGCTGCCGATTCTGGCTGTCGCCGCAAGCTCTTCAAGGATCACCGGGGCGAACATCATCTCCCGGCTGTCGATCTCCTGATCAAGGCCGCTGCCGAGGCAGATATCTATTCCAAACTGATACCACAGATAGTTTTTGTGGAAATACCGCATTTCGTTGCGGAACGTGGACATCTTTTCGGCCTGTGCCGGCGATTGGGTCAGCACTATTTCCGCTCCGATGGCGTTTTCTATGAGCTTCAGAGGCCTTGTGGCGCAGTTGTCGCGAACATAGTTGTAGCGGTAGATACGGTTCTCCGGTTGCAGGTTCCTGTCAACAGCTTCTACCAGCGCGGCCACCTGACCGGGAGTCAGGTTCAATGTCTGCTGGGTGACGCGACGCTGTTGATGTGCGTACGACAGCAAGAAATATTCTGTCGGACAGACACCGATGCTGTAGTCTGTCTCGCCTTTGACAAAGCGGTAAACGAAATGCGGTGCGTTGAAATCAAACATCCCCCAGTTGGCCACAACATCTGTTGTACCATAGCGGAGCCGGAGGCCTGAATGCCCTTCCAGAGAGTATATGTCGGCTCCGGGCGCACATGTCAGCAGGGCAGCTGTGGCGGTTGAATCATCGGCAGCCACCGGAGGCAGAAAACGTTGCTGTGCCTTGGCCGGCAGGATTGCGGCCAAGGCAAACAACAATATTATCAGTCTGATTCCTTTCATTTATCCGCGGAGGTAATGGCGGTATCGGTCTTACATGATGCCGCGTTCGCGGAGTTTGCATTGCCATGCCCATGCCGAGCGCATGGTGTCCTCCAGTGTGGAGTCGGCAACCCAGCCGAGAACGTTGTTGGCGTGAGCCGGATCGGCCCATACTTTCTCTATGTCACCCTCGCGGCGTCCGACGATCTTATGCGGAACTTTGACTCCGGTTGCGGTCTCGAATGTGTTGATCAGTTCGAGCACGGATGTTCCGCGGCCGGTGCCGAGGTTGAAGATCTCGATCTTGTCGTCCGAAGCATCGTTGAGCATGCGTTCAACGGCCAGCACGTGGGCTTTGGCCAGATCGACAACGTTGATATAGTCGCGGATGCATGATCCGTCGGGGGTGTCGTAGTCGTCGCCGAATACGCTGAGTTCCTTGCGGATACCCATGGCTGTCTGCGTCAGATAGGGGATGAGGTTCTGTGGAACGCCGTTGGGGAGTTCGCCGATCTCAGCCGTTGGGTGTGCGCCTACCGGGTTGAAGTAGCGCAGGATGACGCTCTTGAACGGTGCGCCGGAGTTGATCACATCGGTGATGATCTCCTCTGATATCTGTTTTGTGTTGCCATAGGGCGACGTGGCTTTTTTGATAGGCGACTGCTCGGTCACGGGATTTTCGTCGGGCTCACCATAGACGGTGCATGATGAAGAGAACACGATACCTTTCACACCGTTGGGTGCCATAAGGTCGAGCAGGTTCATCAGTGTGTTGAGGTTGTTGCGATAGTAGAGGATAGGTTTCTGAACCGATTCGCCGACAGCCTTGCTTGCGGCGAAGTTGATGATTCCGCGGATGTCGGGATAGTCTGCGAACAGCTTTTTAAGAGCTTCCATATCGGTGCAGTCGGCCTCAACAAAATCAGGACGTTGGCCTGAGATGCGTTCTATGCCGTCGAGCACGTCGCGGTTGGAGTTGGAGAGATTGTCGATAATCACTACCGGATATCCGGCGTTCTGGAGTTCGACGACGGTGTGCGAGCCGATATAGCCTGTTCCGCCAGTCACGAGGATTCTATCTTTTTTCATCGCTTATGTTGGTGTTATTTATTTTATGCCACAAAGTTAACAAAAAAATGTCTTTGTGTGTCACTTTTCTTTCAATATGTGCATCCGGCATGCCGCGCAGTCGAATTCAACCGTCAGGCGCATGGGGCCTGACTGAAGGTAAAGCCGGCGTGGCCATTCTTTACCGGCCGGGGTGTGCAGGCATCGCCCGTATTCGCGCCGCAGACAGTAGCGTGTGGTCATGACGGTCATTTTGTCGGGGAGGGAGGTCTGTGTTTCTGCCGCCGGCTGGATGGTCTGTGCGCCATGGTCGCGGTAGAAACTTTCGGCGAGACGGTTGGCCACATTGTCGTGATAGGTCAGTGTGGTGTCAGCCGGCAGGAGAACGTTGCGCTGTTCCGCTTGCCGGTAGTCAAACCGATAAGAAGCCCTTTTTGTTCGGTCGAGTGCTTCAATGGCGCGTCGTCGCAGATCGGCAAGAGTTGATTTCGGGATAAACAGATTGCCGGCGTTGTCGGTAAGCCGGGCAACCCGATAGACGGAATCTCCTGTTTTTGTCAGAACGCCACGCCGTGCGTCCTGCTGTGGAGTCCGCGCTTGTTCAAGAACTATGTCAGTGGCAACGGAGGCATGGTTCCCGGCACAGTCGCTGAGGTCGATGGCCAGCCCACGTGATGTGGCGCGGAGCGTCATGTCAATGTCGATAGTGCGTGTTGCCGTCGCGCCTTCGAGGCGTTGTTGCCGCAGGCGGTCGCTGTTGCGATAGATCGTCGCTCCAGAGGGAATATCGGCCAGTGTCTTGGCAGCGATGAGCGTCTGCCCTTCTATGCGGTTCAGCCTGAATCCCACAAATTCACCTTTGCTGTCGAAATATCCGAGTCCGTCGCCATTGGCCAGAGCGGATGTCAGACGTGCCCGGATGCGGTTTCCGGATGCAGTAATAACTTTCCCCACCGGCTGACCTATCCATTTCGGTGTATCGGCTGATGCCATTCTGACGGCAGGCCGTGGTGTTCGGGTGAAATAGTCAGTGAAGCCTCGGTTGAAACTTGCATTCAGGTCGGGTGTGAAGTTCACCTCTGATCTGCCGTATGACGACCGCACATATTTGTCGGGATTGGCGTTGATTATCTCGTCGAGACGCCGACGGTAGGAAGCAACCACATTTTTCACGTAGTCGGCATCTTTCAGTCGACCCTCGATCTTGAAGGAGGAAACGCCGGCCTCAATCATGTCGGCAAGAGAGGCGGAGCGGTTGAGATCGCGCAACGAAAGAAGATGTTTACCTTCGATCAGTTTGCGTCCGCTTTCATCCAGCAGGTCGAATTTATGACGACAGATCTGCGGACACTGACCACGGTTTGCGCTGCGACCCATGGTGGCGAATCCTGCCTGGCAGTCACCGCTGTAGCTGACACACAGCGCACCATGAACAAATGCCTCAAGCGGAACACTGACGCGGCTGTGGATCTCCGCTGTTTCTTCAAGTGTCAGTTCTCTGGCGAGAACGAGCTGCGAGAATCCTGCCCGTTGCAGAAATTCAGCTTTTCCCGGTGTGCGTATGTCGCATTGTGTACTGGCATGGAGCGCGATAGGGGGGATGTTCATCCGCAGCAATGCCATGTCCTGTACTATCAGGGCGTCAACCCCGACACGGTAGAGTTCTCCGACGAGTTGTTCCACTTGCGCCAGTTCCCGGTCGTAGATAATGGTGTTGACCGTGACATAGACCTTGGCATTGAATTGATGCGCGAAATCGACCACTCGCTTTATATCGTCGAGGGAATTGCCGGCGGCGGAACGGGCTCCATGGCTCGACGCGCCTATATACACCGCGTCGGCACCATGGCGGATAGCCTCGATGGCTATTTCCGCGTTGCGTGCCGGAGCCAGTAGCTCTATCGGGCGAAGTTTGTTATTGTGTGCCATATTCCCTGCAAAGTTACGCAAATAATTTGCAAAAGATAAATTGGCGAACAAAACTGCATCGTGGGATGTTTATAAAACAGTCAATCAAAAAAACTATCGAATTTATGAGTGAAAAAAGCATCAAGGGCACGCAGACCGAAAAAAATCTGCTGAAATCATTCGCCGGCGAATCGCAGGCACGTGGTCGTTATACCATTTTTGCCGAAGTGGCAAAGAAGGAAGGTTATGAACAGATCGCAGCTATCTTCCTTGAGACAGCTGAACAGGAATATTCCCATGCAAAGGGATTTTTCAGCTTCCTCGATGAAGGAATGCTTGAGATCACAGCTTCTTATCCTGCCGGTCCTGTCGGAGATACCGCACGCAATCTCCGCGAGGCAGCCGCAGGCGAGCATGAGGAATGGGCAGATCTGTATCTTGAGTTCGCACGTGTGGCTAAAGAGGAAGGATTTCCCCGTATCGCCAACCATTTCAAGCTCGTCGCATCCGTTGAACAGGGTCATGAGGAACGCTATCTGAAGCTTCTCGAACGCGTTGAGGCAGGAACTGTGTTCACCGATCAGGAAGAGGAAGTATGGCAGTGCCGTGAATGCGGATATATCCATCGTGGCAAGTCGGCTCCCGGCAAGTGTCCGGTTTGCGGCAAAGAGCGTGGCTACTTTGAAAGAAAGAAAAACAACTATTGATCCCCTCTGAATTTCCGGTCACTCTCTCGGCCGGAGATAGAGTTCCGCCACGGAAGCAAGGCTTGATGAGCTTGTTTCCGTGGCGGATCCGCATCGGGTCAAAAGTCAGTCCGATGTCTTTTTTGTGTGTCTTTGCTATAGTACTAAGTAAATCATGATTTCAGAGCTTTACTTTGAAGGTCTGCCCTCCGGTGATTATCAGGTAGATCTGTCCTTCCGCCACCGGGATAATCTCGTTGCCTGCCCCCGTTGCCGTAACCACAGGCGCGGCCATAGTGCCGTCGATACCGTACACGCGGATTGCTGATCCCTCTTTTGCTCCGGACACTATTATCTGACCCATGGCGGTCGTTACATGAAGCGTGGATTCAGCCTTGATATTCTCGATCCCAGACAGGACATCGCGATAAACCACATTAAGGATGTTCTGATCGTTGTCGCCTACGGGGAGCACAAGCCGGTTGCCGGACAGCGACGATGTCATGTCATTGCCATTGAACAGTACCGATTCAATTTTCCACTGGTCGTTGTCCTCAATCTTCACAATCTGATTTGCATTCTTGGGAATATCGAGTGTCAGCGACCCGAAATCACCCTGATTGATCTGTAACTCGCACGTCTCCTCCCCAAATTCAAGCACCGTAAACTTGGAGAATGGATCAATCGCCTTATAAGCTTCCACACATCCTTTCGGTACATATACTTTTGTATAAGTTCCTCCCGATTGTATTGTTTTTGCAAAATTCACAAGTGGTATCCTTGAATAGGAGTAAATTATAGTGGTGTAGTAGCCAATGTATCCAGTGTAGTTCGTCCCCGGATTTTGTATTGCAATACTCTTAGGTCTGGAACCAAATGCGTTATCACCGACAGATTCAATTGAATAAGGCAGTATAATTGAAGAGATTTGACATCCGGAAAAAGCACTACTCCCAATCTCCTGTAAGCCCTCAGGTAAATTTATAGTATTTAGATTTTTACAATAATAAAATGCCATAGCTCCGATTTTAGTTACTGATGGAGGAATCGTCACAGAAGCAAGTGGGCAATTCCTAAACGCACCTGACCCTATCTCATGCAATCCATCCGATAAATTCACTGTATTTAGATTTTTACAATCCATAAAAGCTAATTTGCCGATCTTAGTTACAGATGGCGGTATTGTCACAGATGAGAGTATTGTGTCATTTTGGAATGCCTGATCAGAAATTCCAATTACTTCATATATCGCACCATTATATGTTACTGTCTCAGGAATATTGACACTACGTCTGGAGGGATATTTATTGGCTTTGTTGTTCGTAGATGCTAATCCGGCTATCGCCGTCATAGCAGTCTCATTGAGCACATAATCGATGCTGTTGATAGTAGTGGAAATACTGCCGAACGCTCCGATTGACAAGACAGCATACAAAGTAAAAAGCAAGATTCTCTTCATTCCAAGTGTCATATAAGTTTTAATTTTATGTGTAAAAAAAGCGTGGGCTCGATAAGAGTCCACGCCGTGGTTTTGTCTGTTGGTTTGTCTGTTGGTTGGTAACCGGTGTGGATATATCATTACAGCAGACAATCTGACCGAGGTCAGAGTCCGCTATTACTGTAGGATATATAGCACAACCGGGGGCTACCTATTTATTTGAGGAGAAGGCCAAACCGCGGTCTCAATTCCTAAAAGGCTCTCTTGCCTTATTTGCCATGGGAATTGGTCTGGCCTGACGACAACATGTCGGCTGTCGTTTTGCATCGGCAAAGTTATGCAATTCGTCTGTCCCGTCCAAAATATTTGTGTTAAAAAGATGGGCGGTGCGCCATCTGTGGATTTTGGCACACCGCCCGAGAGAATGAATGATAGAAGAATTGTCAGAATGTACGGTTTGAGGCTATGATCGAGTAGATTTTGGCGGCTCGTTTCTCCAGATCGGGTTGCAGGATGGCGGCTTCCGCCGGATCAACCATGCGTAGATCGGCATACCTGTCCTCTCCGTTGATAAATGTGATCATGGATCCATCCGGAGCTGCTGAATCGATTGTCAGAGGATCGCTGCCGGATGTCGCTGCCGGATTAAACCGGTAGAGCGGCCAATAGCCGGCTTTAACAGCCAATTTTTCCTCCACTATGCTATGGCTCATACCTGAGCGTATGCCATGATTGATGCAGGGACAGTAGGCTATCACGATAGATGGCCCCGGATAGGCTTCCGCTTCGGACAGGGCTTTGATTGCCTGTGCATAGTTGGCTCCGAGGGATATTGAGGCAACATAAATGTTTCCGTAGGTCATCATCATGCGGCCGAGATCCTTTTTGTAGGTGCGTTTGCCGTCGGCGGCATATTTCATCACGGCTCCGATCGGAGTGGCTTTCGAGGTCTGGCCTCCTGTGTTGGAGTAGCATTCGGTGTCCATCACCAGAATGTTTATGTCGGTGTTCTGGGCAAGGACATGGTCGAGTCCGGCGAAACCGATGTCGTAGGCCCATCCATCGCCGCCAATAGCCCATATCGATTTCTTTGTCAGAAGGTCGGCGCGTCCGGCAATGGAGCGCAGGATTTCCGTTGAAGGATTGCTGCCGATGGCCGCTATCAGTGCTTCTCCGGCTGATGCGGAGTGTGGTGCGGAGTTGAAGGCATCGAGCCAGGTCTGCGCCGCTGTCAGTATATTATCGGGAGCTGAACGGGTGGCGATGAGGTTGCGTACGTCGTCGGCGAGAGCTTTGCGCCGCGTTTCTATGGCGCAGGCCATGCCGAATCCATATTCGGCATTGTCCTCAAATAAGGAGTTGCCCCATGCCGGGCCTTGTCCGCGAGAGTTGGTGCAGTAGGCGTTGCTCGGGAAGTTGGCTCCCCAGATGGATGAGCAACCGGTGGCGTTGGCAATGAGCATACGTTCGCCGAACAGTTGGGTTAGCAGTTTCACGTAGGGTGTTTCTCCGCATCCTCCACAAGCTCCTGAGAATTCCAACAGCGGCTGGCGGAACTGAGATCCGTTGATCGATGTGCGAGGCAAAAGATCCTCTTTCAGCGAAACGTTTTTCTGACAGAATTCAAGTTCGGCCTTTTCCTGTCCGAGTGCTTCGGCTATCGGAACCATGGAGAGGGCTTTCCCGGGACAGATGGTGGCGCATGATCCGCAACCGGTGCAGTCCTCCGGATAGACCTGGATGTGATACTTGTAAGGCTTCAGGACTTCAGATCCTTTTGCCTGAATCATCTGGAATCCGTCGGGAGCTTTTGATGCCTCTGCGGTGTCCAACAGGAATGGACGGATGGCAGCATGGGGACAAACGAGTGAACATTCCGTGCATTGCACACACTTTTGTGAGAGCCACACGGGGATATTATCAGCAATACGCCGTTTCTCATAGGCCGTGGTTCCCATAGGCATCGTACCGTCGGGCCGGAGTGCCGACACCGGCAATTCATTACCCAACAAATTCAGACATGGACGTGCCACATCGCTTATAAAAACCGGAATTTTTTCCGGCTCGCCGGCAACGGTGCTGTCGGTTGCCTCGGCCCATGAGACGGGGTATTGTATTTCTTGGAGAGAGTCCACGGCGGCATCTATCGCCGCGAGATTGTTCTTGACCACGTCGCCCCCTTCGTGACGGTAGGCGGTGGTTATCTGCTGGCGCAGCAGTGTCATAGTCTTGTCGAAATCCACTGAATGGCTGTGGATAAGATGGAGAAAGACGGTGGCCATGATGGTGTTTATGCGTACACCAAGGCCATTTTTAGCGGCAATGGCGCGAGCGTCGATGTTGTAGAATTTCAGGCCGAGCGAGGCTATCTGCCGACGCACATGAGCCGGCAGCCTGGTTTCCATCTGCTCCAGCGTCCATTCTGAATTGAGCACAAATGTTCCGCCGGGTCTGATATTGTCGAGCATCCGGAACCGGTCTACGTAGATGTCCTTGTTGCATCCTATGTAGTCGGCTTCGATTATAGGGTAGGCCGCGCGTATAGTGTTTGGACCGAAACGCAGCTGCGAGATGGTGTAGCCACCTGATTTCTTGGCGGAATAGTTGAAGAATGCCTGAGTGTAGAGATTGTCGGCCTCGGATAAGATCGAGGCCAGCTGTTTTGTAGCACCGACCGTTCCGTCGCTTCCCATTCCGTAGAAAATGGCTTGGGTCACGTCGGGATCAGGATTGATGAAATGACGGGTGTCGACCGGCAGGGATTTGTGGGTGACATCATCATTGATCCCTACCGTGAAGCCATTTATTGATGTTGGAGAGGCGAGGTTGTCGAGGACGGCCTTGACCATCAGTGGATTGAAATCCTTGCTTGAGAGTCCGTAGCGACCGCCTATCACTTTTATCTGACGTCCGGAACCAAGAATGGCTGTGGCCACATCTTTATATAGCGGTTCTCCGTCGGCTCCCGGTTCTTTTGTGCGGTCGAGCACGGCGATACGTTTTGCCGTCGGTGGGATCGCATCGAGCAGTTCCTTTGTCGGGAACGGACGGTAGAGGCGTATTTTGACCACTCCGGCATGATAGCTTTCGTTGGCGTTGAGATAGCTTATGGTGTCCTGGATGACTTCGGTGGATGATCCGATGGCGATCACTATATCCGTGGCCTGCGGATCTCCGGCATAGTCAACCAGATGATACTGACGCCCTGTGGCAGCTGCCACCTTGTCCATTGCTTTCTGGACTATTCCGGGGAAAGCATCGTAAAGGCGGTTGGGAGCCTCGCGGTTCTGGAAATATACGTCGGAATTTTGGGCAGATCCGCGGAGGTCGGGATGCTCCGGGTTCATGGCGCGCCGGCGGAATTCTGCAACTTTATCCATGTTGAGCATCGGGAGCATTGTGCCATAGAGGATCACGTCGATTGTCTCCAGTTCGTTTGATGTGCGCCAGCCGTCGAAGAAATGTAGTACGGGCAGAGAGCCTTCGATTGCGGCCAGATGGGCCACGAGAGCGAGATCCATGGTCTCCTGTACGGATGCTGATGCGAGGAACGTGAACCCTGTGGCGCGGCATGCCATCACGTCCTGATGGTCGCCGAAGATGCTGAGGGCGTGGGTGGCGAGAGAACGTGTTCCGACATGGAACACACCCGGCAGCAGCTCTCCGGCTATCTTATACATATTGGGTATCATCAGCATCAATCCCTGCGATGCGGTGAAAGTCGTGGCGAAAGCACCTGCCGCCAATGCTCCATGTGTGGCTCCGGCAGCTCCAAGTTCGCTTTCCATCTCCTTGACCGACATGGTCGTTCCGAACAGGTTTTTCCGTCCGGATAATGCCCATTTGTCAGCCGTTTCCCCCATGGATGCAATCGGGGTGATGGGGTAGATTGTCGCTATTTCGCTGAATGCATAAGCCACGTGTGCCGCAGCCGTGCATCCGTCCATTACCTGTCTGCTCATAATTTCTGTCCGTATATTGAAAAAAGAAAGATCCAAGGCACGAAGCCGGATTACAGCTCCGCGCCATGGATCGGGGATATATAGAGAGATTAGATGGTCACACCCGGACAAGGACCGGCGAAGAACTCAGTGATGTAGAGCCAGACAGGACAGGCGACCACGAAGAGGATAACACTGAGGGTCAGCGATGAGGTGCCGGTGGCTACATAGACATCGTATTCGTCGGCGATGATGATACCGGAGAATGCCGGTGGCAGTGCACATGCGACAACGAGCATGTAGAGGTTCATTGTATCCATGTGGCAAAGCATACCTACGGCGAGAGCCATTGCCGGCATCATAATCAGTTTGAGGATAGAGCCGAGTACAGCCTGCCAGTTGATGGTGACTTTAATAGCCGACAGGGTGATACCGGCAGAGAACACAGCCATTGATGCATTGGCCTTTGCGATAAGGTTGAATGACGGGCTGAAATCTTTCAGCCATGGAATTCCGGCGAGAACCCAGACTACGGCGAGGATAGGAGCCCAGGCCACAGGCTGTTTAAGGGCGTTGATCACAGGTTTCCAGGCGCTTTCCTTTTTTGCTCCGGGCTGCTGCTTATCGAGCGACGCGTTCATAAGGGAAAGACCTACCGGAATGCCGATCGCGTTCACCACGATGCCTACGATGGCCACAACGAGGGCTACCGACGCATTGGTTCCGAAGATAGGCTCAAGAACGGCAAACCCGAGGAAGCCGATTGTAGGAGAACCGTTGATCAACGCTGCGACGGCACCGTCGGCACCGGTGTTTTTCTTGAAACACTTTGCAAAGATGAAATAGACGATCATGAAGCAGGCCATGATCACAACTGTTGATACCAAGGTGACTTTCAGGTCACGGGCAAGCATTTCACGGCTTGACTGCACGATAGAGATGAACAATGCTGCCGGCAATGCGTAGTCGAGCACAACCTTGTTGAATTTCTTTGAATCGTCGCCATTGAACACGCCTCTTTTGCCGGAGATAAAGCCGACGAGCATGATCACCACGATCGGGACGATAGCATAGAGAATGATGTGTAACATATCTTGATTAATAAAAAGTTAGAGTAAAAAGAAACGGTTTTTTGAAACAGAGTGGGGATACAGTCGCGGAGTATTGGACGAATTAACGGATCTAAATGGTCGGATCAGGAGCGGAATTCTGTGTCAGGCCGGTCGTCGGTGTGAGCCGGAAAAAGGCTGAACGGAGATTCTGGACTCGAAAAAATCAGATAGTTCACATTTTTATCTTGGTAGGTCAGAGTGCCAATGCTCAGGCGGAAGTGCATCGGTGGGTATTTGCATCGGTTTGTGCCGGGATTCTATCCGCCGGCACTTCCGAGAGCATCTGAGGCGGCAATTGACCTTGCAATTGCCCTCGACATGTTTATACGGTGTATTCAATTAATGGTGTAGGGTTGAGGTAGCCGATGTGGCCTGACTCTTTGCCGGAGTCGGCAGCCAGCTGGACGTCGATCACGCACGGTTTCTTTGATGCGATGGCCTCGGTCAGGGCTTTGCTCAATTCTTCGGGGGTGGTGACATAGTAGGGTGTGGCTCCGAAAGCCTCGCCTATCTTGTCGTAACGGGCATTGATGTCGAGTGTTGTCGGCGCAGGAGCATTCTTGCCGGAAGGATCTTCGCCGACACCATTATAGATACCACCGTTGTTGAAGATCACTACTGTGCAGGGGAGTTTGTAGCGGCAGATCGTGGCAACGTCCATGCCGGAAAAACCGAAAGCAGAGTCACCTTCGATAGCTACGACGCTCTTGCCGGTGGCTACGGCGGCACCGATGGTTGATCCGATGCCCATTCCCATGATAGACCATGATGCGCAGTCAACGCGGTGGCGTGGGAGCGACATGTCGATGGTGTCACGGGTGTCGTCGAGTGTGTTGGCACCCTCGTTGATGAGGATCACATCCGGATTTGCCTCAAGAATCGGTTTGATGGTGTTGAGGGCAGTCCAGTGGGTCATTGGCATTGCAGTAGCCGCTGCCTGTAGGCGTGCGGTGAATTTCTTGTTCTTTTCAGCTGATTCGGCCTGGAGGGATGAAACCCATGTAGGATCAACGGACATCTTGTATTTGGGCAGTTCGGCCAGAAGGGCTTTCAGCGAAAGATTCATATCGCCTACAACCGGCGCTGCGATCGGTACGTTGCGGTCAATTTCCTGCGGAGCAACATCGAGCTGAACGAATTTAACATCGGGATTCCACTTTCCACGTCCGAAAGAGAGCATCCAGTTGATTCGCGCTCCGATCACGATAACCACGTCGGCCTGTTCCATGATCGTGCTGCGGCATGACAACGCACTCAATGGTGCGGCATCAGGCAGCAGACCTTTGGCCATGGACATGGCGAGATAGGGGAGTCGGTAGGTGTCCGACAGCTCCTTGATCAGATCCTCGGCCTGAGCCTGTGCGGCGCCTTTGCCGAGCAGGATAGCCGGTTTCTTAGCTGATGCGATTATCTGTGCGGCGCGTGTGACAGCATCGGCATTCGGTGCTACCGGAGAGTAAAGATCGACGGGAGTGTAGAATAGCTTCTCCACATCGCTCCAGTTCATGATCTCGCCCAAAGCCGGGGTTGTCATATCGATATAGACACCGCCCGGACGTCCGCTGACGGCTGCGCGGTAGGCGCGTGCCACAGCAACGGGAATGTCTTTTGCATAGCTGCAACGGAAGGCTGCTTTTACGTAAGGACGGGCGGCATTGAGCTGGTCGAGCTGTTCGTATGTGCCCATATCCATATCAACCATAGTAGGGTCGCTGGCTCCGGAGATCTGGATCATAGGATAGCAGTTGACCGTGGCGTTGATCGTGGCTGTCAGTCCATTGAGAAAACCGAGAGAGGAAACCGTCATCAGCACACCGGGCTTCTTGGTCAGGAAGCCGTGTGTGGCGGCTGCCATGCCGGCCTGCTGCTCGAAACGGAAGCCGTAGTAATTGATGCCGACTTTCTGCATGGCGTAGGCAGCTTCCGTGACGGGAATGCCTACAAGGCCATAGACATCCATCAGTCCGAGGCGGCGTAGCGATTCGGCGAGAATGTACATGCCTGTCACCTGTTCCGGGAACTGAGGTTTGGAGGCAGCGGCGGCATTTGTATTGTTAGTTGGATTCATAGTGTTGGGTTTTGAATTTTGGAAATGAAGGCGGCTTGTGGATGGCGGCACGGCCATTCCGCAAGCCGCCTGTATGTGAAAATTGTGTGCTATCAGGAATCAGATAATCTGATTACATCTGTCCGTCGGCCAATGGCGCTGTTGTGCCGTTCTTGGCAAACGAAGCGATCTGGTCGGCTGTGTAGCCCAGAGATGTCAGCACTTCGTCGGTGTTGCCGCCAAGTGTAGGACACGGGCCGTAGGTAGGCTGATAGTTGGAGATGGTGAACGGACAACCCACGGTCACGAATTCACCGATCTTGCCACCCTGATTGATCTTGACGAGGGTGTTGCCGTCGTAGAGCGACTGGTCGTCCATAAGCTCCTTGGTTGAGATTACCGGGCCGACAGGTACTGCGGCAGCTGACAGCAGTTCGGTAACTTCATACTTATCCTTGGTGATGGTCCAGGCTTCGATACGTTTGTAGATTTCCTGTTTGTGTCTGTCTCGTGCATCGGCAGTATTGAAATCGGGATTGGTCAGCCAATCTTCAAATCCCAGTGCCTTGCATGCTTTCTCGAAACTTTTGGCATCGCGCTGGAGAATGACATATACGTAAGCATTTGGATCGGTTTCCCAGTTTTTACACTTATAAGTCCATCCCAGAACGCCCGAACCTTCCTGGTTGCCTGAACGGGGAACAAAGTCACCGAATTTCTCATTCGGATACTGTGGGAACTGTGTCAGGTAGCCGAGACGGTCGAGGGTCAACTGATCTCGTGTCTTGATTCGGCAGAGGTTAAGAGATGCGTTGTGCATCGACTGATAGACGAAAGATCCCTCGCCGGTGCGCTCACGCTGCATCAGAGCCGCAAGCAGACCGATCAGAAGGTGCATACCGGAGTTGGAATCGCCGAGGGCGGCACCGCTCTGTGTAGGAACGTTGTCGGGACCCTGCCACCAGCCAGTTGTTGAAGCTGCGCCTGAGGTTACCTGTGCGATAGGTTCGTAGGCTTTCAGATCCTTGAATTTTGATGATAATGGGAAGCCCTTGATTGTTCCGTAGATACAACGGGGGTTGAGCTGATGAACAACTTCCCAGCTGAAGCCGAGTTTGTCCATTGCTCCCGGGTGGAGGTTCTCAACGAAAATATCAGCTTCCTTGATAAGTTTTGTCAGGATTTCCTTTCCGTCGGGGGTGGCGGCGTCGAGGGTCAGAGATTTCTTGTCGGAGTTGAGCTGAAGGAAGTAGTAGCTTGGTTCATCGGGGAGGAACTGGAGTTCCTTACGGGTTGCGTCGCCCGATCCGGGGCGTTCGATCTTTATGACTTCGGCTCCAAGCCAGGCAAGCATTTGAGTACATGAAGGGCCTGACTGTACGGCTGTAAAGTCGACCACTTTGATTCCTTGTAGAGGTGCGGTGTTCATAATAATAGTGAATTATAGTAATTAAGAGAATTAAGTGCTGTTTTTTCTACATTCACTATTACAACAACCTTGCGTCGCAAAAGGTTGGTTGGGCGTTATGCTTTTTCAGCTGCCGCCCTGTGGCTGAGGATAAAGAGTGCTGTGGCTCCTATTATGGCGAATGGAATGCCGACCAAAGCCGGCGATGCCAGTCCGAGACCGTGATGGATGGCTATTCCTCCGAGCGATGCCGACATGGCATTGGAGACATTGAAAGCGATCTGTATGCCAGCACCGCCAAGCATCTCCCCACCCTTTGCATAGCGCACTATGAGATATTGAAGCGGACCGCCCACACCGAAGAGTCCGGCGGTGGCCACAAAGCAGAGTAGAATGGACGGGATCTTCATGCCGGAGCAGAAATAGACTGCCGGCATCACAAATATTAATCCTGCGGCAATGCATCCGGTCACGAGAGCCGCTCCATAGCGGTCGGAGAGTTTGCCGGCAAGAGCGTTGCCTACAACCATACCGGCTCCGGCCACCATCATGATCCAGGTCATGGATGAGAGAGGGAACTGCGCCACATTGGTCATTATCGGATCAATGTAGCTGAGCCAGCAATACACACTTGCCTGTCCGAAGAAAACGCCGGTGTAGATCAGCCATGGGGCGGCATGGCGCAGGAAACGGAACTGACCTCTGATCCCGGCGTCGGGGGGGGGTTAGAGGTTTGCCAGCCACAGACGCATGCCACAATAGGCCATGGCTCCGAAAAGACTTACCAATCCGAATGCCATGCGCCAGCTCAGGACATTGCACACAAAAGTAGCCATAGGCACTCCCACCACGTTGGCCACGGTCATGCCTCCTACCATCACGGCTACTGCTACAGCTCCCTGTCCGGGTTTGGCCAGACGGGAACAGACTATGGCTCCGGCACCGAAGAAAGCTCCGTGGGGAAGTCCGGAAATAAAACGTGCTGCCAGCAGGATATGGTATTCCGGCGAGAGCGCGGCCAGCAGGTTGCCTATGAAAATAGTGGCGGCAAGTATGAGCATGAGCTTTTTTAACGGCATACGCCTGAGCGCGATCAGCAGTGGAGATCCGACCGCGACGCCAAGAGAATATGCCGATATGAGGTGCCCTCCCTCTACGATGTTGACACCTATTCCGTTGGCCACTTCGCTAAGAATGCCCATCATGCCGAATTCGGCGATCCCGAGCGCAAATGTGCCTATAGCCAGTGATATGATGCTTCTATTCATGAGTGATCCGTTTTTTTCGGCGCAAAGTTAGTAATTATGGCTGATTCGCTATTGTATGTGAGACGTAAAAACATTAACTTCGCATCGCGGACTTTTGTGCGTATATTTATTCAAAACCAATCAATAATCCATGAATTGCAGATATCTTCCCATAATTCCCGGCGTTGCCATCTCTCTGGTCGCTATCCCGGCCACAGGCGCGGATAAATCTACAGATAGTGCCCGGCATCCGAATATTGTCTATATTATGACCGATGACCACACGGCGCAGATGATGAGCGCTTACGACACGCGCAATATCTCGACTCCGAATCTCGACCGCATTGCCGCAGATGGCGTGAGGTTCACAAATTCGTTTGTGGCTAATTCTCTCAGCGGCCCCTCGCGTGCATGCATGCTGACGGGCAAGCACAGCCACACCAATGGATTCCGGTCGAATGAAACGGATGTGTTCGACGGATCGCAGCCTACGTTCCCGAAATATCTGCAACGTGCAGGTTATCAGACAGCCCTGATCGGGAAATGGCACCTGCACACACTTCCGACCGGATTCGACCACTGGGAGATTGTCCCGGGGCAAGGCGACTACTACAATCCGCAGTTTATAGAACAGACGGGGGACACGATAGTCCGTCATGGTTATCTGACAAATATCATCACGGATCAGGCAATAGACTGGATGGAGCGTGAGCGCGATCCCCGGAAACCATTCTGCCTGCTGATCCATCATAAGGCTATCCACCGCAACTGGCTTGCCGATACCTGCGATCTTGAATTATACGAGGATAGGACATTCGATCTGCCGGATAATTTCTATGATAAGTATGAAGGACGTGTGGCGGCTCAGCAGCAGGAAATGTCGATAGCCAGCGCCCACGACATGGATATAGCCTACGATAACAAGATGCTCATACCGGGGGAGAACACTCGTCTGCGCGGCAGTTATGAAAATATGCTGTCGCGGATGGATCCGGAGCAGCTCGCTCGATGGAATGCGCACTATGATCCCATAATTGCCGAATTCCGGGAAGCAGGACTTAGCGGCGACTCTCTGACAGAATGGAAGTTCCAGCGGTATATGCGCGATTATGCGAAGGTTGTGGCCTCGCTCGACCGCAATGTGGGGCGCGTGCTCGACTATCTACGCGATAATGGTCTGCTCGACAATACCCTTGTTGTATATACTTCCGATCAAGGCTTTTACATGGGAGAGCACGGATGGTTTGACAAACGGTTCATGTATGAAGAATCCATGCGCACGCCGCTTGTCATGATGCTTCCCGAGGGGTATGAGGCCAAGGGTGACATTGGAGAGATGGTGCAGAATATCGACTATGCACCGACGTTTCTTGATCTTGCCGGCGTTGAGGTGCCGTCGGACATGCAGGGCGTTTCCATGCTCCCGTTGCTGAAAGGGGAGCATCCGGATGAATGGCGCGACTGTCTGTACTATCATTTCCATGAATATCCTGCCGAGCATGCGGTGAAACGTCACTATGGGGTGCGCGACTCCCGTTATAAGCTGATCCATTTCTATAATGATATTGACGAATGGGAGCTGTATGACCTGCAATCCGATCCTACGGAGATGAAAAATATTTACGGACAGCCCGGAATGGAGGAGGTCACCGCCCGGATGATGGAGAAACTGCGTCAGGCTCAGATAGAATATGACGATCCTGTCCGTTTTGAGTATCCTATACCGGAGAAATATAATAATCTGTAACCAACACCTTGTCATAATATGAATTTATCAGGTTTGATGATCTTGAGCGCCGCATTCGCTTCCGGAGCAATGACGGCCACGGCAGAGGAATACTATGTGAAGGAACTGACGTTCCCAGCCGGAGCTGATTCCGTTACAAAAATAGATATGGCCTCGCGGCTTGTGCCCAATGAGAGGCAGCTTGCATGGCAGGAACGTGAATTAACTGCATTCCTGCACTTTGGAATGAACACTTTCACTGATCGGGAATGGGGCGACGGGACAGAGTCTCCGGAGATGTTCAATCCATCGGAACTCGATACAGACCAGTGGGTCAGATCGCTTAAGGATGCCGGATTCAAGATGGTGATCCTTACGGCAAAACATCATGACGGATTTTGCCTTTGGCCTACGGCCACAACTAAGCATTCTGTGGCTTCGTCGGCCTGGCGTGGCGGCAAGGGGGATGTTGTTGCCGATCTTCGGAAATCGTGCGACAAGTATGGGATGAAACTCGGTATATACCTTTCGCCATGGGATAGAAATGCAGCATGCTACGGGGATTCCCCACGGTATAATGATATGTTCGTGGCGCAGTTGACCGAATTGCTTACAAACTACGGCAAGATTGATGAAGTGTGGTTTGACGGAGCCTGTGGCGAAGGGCCGAATGGCAAGAAGCAGGAGTATGACTGGTTGCGTTTCCGTGAGACAATGCGCCGGTTGCAGCCGGACGCTGTGCTCGCCATCACGGGCGACGACGTTCGCTGGGTAGGCAATGAAGGTGGTCGTGGACGAGAGACCGAATGGAGTGTCACTCCGCTCGTGCCTTCTATTTTCAGCTATTCCGATTCTGTCAACAATGCGCTGGGGATTGACGGAATGTCTCCTTTGATCGGCGAACGGTCGAGCGTCGTTGCCGCCGACCGGCTTTACTGGTGGCCATCCGAGGTTGATGTCTCTATTCGTCCGGGATGGTTCTATCACGATACTGAGCAGCCCCATTCGCTCCGGCGTATGGCTGAGATCTATCTGCAATCGGTTGGGCGCAATTCGGTTCTGCTTCTCAATATCCCACCGGATCGCCGTGGCTTGATTGCCGATGCTGATGTGGATCGCCTGATGGAACTCCGTCGTTGGATTGACGATAATTTCTCTGAAAACAAGCTGAAAGACCCTTCGTGTGGAATCACGGCCGTGGTGCTTGAAGAGGAGATCGCCAAAGGGCAACGGGTGGAGCGGTTCGATGTGGAAGGGCTGATTGACGGTCAGTGGCAGGCGATAGCATCCGGAACAACTATCGGTAAGAAGCGAATCCTGACATTTGATGAGGTGCATCCGTCGGATCTACGACTGAATGTGTTGCAGAGCCGTGGCGAGCCGCATGCTAAGTTGACAGGGGCGTATCGGATGGTGATGCCTGCATCGGATGATGAATCGGCTGCCGTATCACTTCCCACGATGGTTTCCGATGGCTGGATCCAGTATGCCCGTGGCGGAGAGAATCCGGTGTATTTCTATGATATGCGCTCTGAACAGCCGGTTGCCGGATTGGTCTATACGCCGGATGTGGAAGATAATGGTGGACTGATCTACAGATACGTTGTGATGGCAAGTGACAATGGCATAGACTGGCATAAAGTCGATGCCCCGGGTGAATTCGGTAATATTGAGGCCAATCCCGTGGCTCAGAGAGTAGCTTTCGGTAATTCGGTCATGGCGCGTTTCATTGCCTTGATCCCAACGGAAACCGTCGGACAGACGCTTCGTGCCGATGCCTCGCAGATCCGGTTGTTGGCTCCGGCCAAATAATCGGGAAATGCTGTGATAAATTGGAAAAATCGTGGCTGAAATATTGGAATATCAATAAAATAACGCTAAATTTGCAGTCGATTTGCCCTCGATATCGCGTGATGTCGGGCATTGACGTTTGATAAATTATTGAATAACAATGATAAAGATTACATTTCCCGACAATTCGGTAAAAGAATTTGAAAGCGGAATCACACCGCTTCAGGTGGCTGAAAGCATCAGCTCCCGTCTGGCTCAGGATGTGTTGGCAGCATCTGTCAACGATCAGGAGTGGGATCTTACACGTCCCATCACGGAGGATGCCTCGATCAAGCTCTTCAAATGGGATGATCCCGAAGGTGAGCATGCTTTCTGGCATAGCTCCGCCCACCTTCTTGCAGAAGCGCTTCAGGAACTTTATCCCGGAGTTAAATTCGGCATCGGTCCGGCTATTGAGAATGGTTTCTACTATGATATCGATCCCGGACAGCACACGATCACCGCTGCTGATTTCCCCAAGATCGAGAAGAAAATGCTTGAACTTGCCCGTGAGAAGCAGCCGATTGTACGCGCCGACATTTCAAAGGCTGATGCGCTGAAACTTTTCGGCGACCGCAATGAAGAATACAAGTGCGAGCTTATCAGCGAACTTGAGGACGGACACATCACCACCTACACTCAGGGATCGTTCACTGATCTCTGCCGTGGTCCGCATATCCCCACAACGGCACCCATCAAGGCCGTGAAGATTATGTCGCTTGCCGGTGCTTACTGGCGTGGCGATGAAAAACGCAATCAGCTTGTGCGCGTTTATGGTGTCACATTCCCCAAGCAGAAAATGCTTGATGAATATCTTGCAGTGCTTGAAGAGGCTAAGAAACGCGACCATCGTAAACTGGGTAAGGAGATGGAACTCTTCGCGTTCTCACAGAATGTTGGTGCCGGTCTGCCGCTGTGGTTGCCCAAGGGTGCCGCTCTACGCGACCGTCTCGAACAGTTCCTGCGTAAAATCCAGAAACAATATGGCTATCTGCAGGTGATCACGCCCCATATCGGCAACAAGAACCTGTATGTGACCTCAGGCCACTACGCAAAATATGGCAAGGATTCATTCCAGCCCATCCACACTCCGGAAGAGGGTGAGGAATATTTGCTGAAACCGATGAACTGCCCCCACCACTGCGAGATCTTCAAGGCATTTCCGCGCAGCTACCGCGATCTGCCTCTGCGCCTCGCGGAGTTCGGCACCGTGTATCGTTACGAACAGAGCGGTGAGCTTCATGGTCTGACACGAGTTCGCGGATTCACGCAGGACGATGCCCACATCTTCTGTGCCCCCGATCAGATCAAGGATGAGTTCCTGAAAGTTATGGATATCATCTTCTATATCTTCAAGGCTCTGAAATTTGACAATTTCGAGGCTCAGATCTCTCTGCGCGATCCCAATAACAAGGAAAAATATATCGGAACGGACGAGAACTGGCATCTTGCTGAAAATGCCATCATCGAGGCATGTGAGGAAAAAGGACTCAAGGCACGCAAAGAACTCGGCGAGGCAGCCTTCTATGGTCCCAAGCTCGACTTTATGGTGAAAGATGCTATCGGTCGCCGTTGGCAGCTCGGAACAATTCAGGTGGACTACAATCTGCCGGAACGATTCCAGCTTGAATACACCGGAGCCGACAACCAGAAACATCGTCCCGTGATGATCCACCGTGCGCCTTTCGGATCAATGGAACGTTTCGTGGCTGTTCTTCTTGAACACACCGCCGGACGCTTCCCGTTGTGGCTCGCTCCTGATCAGGCTGTTGTTCTGCCGATCAGCGAGAAATTCAATGACTACGCATATCAGGTCGCTAAAGAGCTTAACATGGCAGATGTGCGTACCATTGTCGATGACAGAAATGAGAAGATCGGAAAGAAAATCCGCGATAACGAGCTCAAAAGAATCCCCTATTTGCTTATTGTAGGAGAAAAAGAAGCCGAAAATGGTGAAATTTCTGTAAGAAAACAGGGCGAAGGTGATAAAGGTACGATGAAAATTGCTACCTTTGCATCGAATTTGGCTAAAGAAGTCGAAGAAATGATTAATCAATAACCCCACTGAATGGAGAAAAAGCCTTTTATCCCCGGACCACGTCCGAGAAACAATAACTCACAGCAACGTCGAGGCCCTATGGCGCCTAAAGATCAGTACGCGATCAATGAGCGTATCCGTGCACGCGAAGTGCGCCTCGTCGGAGATAATGTCGAGACCGGTGTATATTCCATTCAGGAAGCCATGCGGATTGCCGATGAGCAGGGACTTGATCTGATCGAGATCTCGCCCAATGCCGCTCCTCCGGTATGCAAGATTCTGGATTATCAGAAATTCCTGTATCAGCAGAAGAAGCATCAGAAGGAGCAGAAAGCCAAGGCAACCAAGGTTGTGGTTAAGGAGATCCGTTTCGGACCTCAGACCGATGATCATGACTACAACTTCAAGCTCAAGCATGCTATCGGATTCCTTCAGGAAGGAGCAAAAGTTAAAGCTTACGTATTCTTCCGCGGACGTTCGATCCTATTCAAAGAACAGGGTGAAGTTCTGTTGCTCAGATTCGCCAATGACCTTGAGGAATATGGCAAAGTGGAGCAGATGCCTGTGCTTGAAGGAAAGAGAATGATCATAATGCTTTCTCCGAAAAAGAAATAAAGAAAACAACGTCGTGCCTATGGGCACAGATATAACTCGAATTAAAATTTTTAAAAGAAAACCAAATGCCTAAGATTAAGACTAATTCCGGTGCCAAAAAGAGGTTCGCCCTTACCGGATCAGGAAAGATCAAGAGAAAACATGCATTCAAAAGTCACATTCTGACCAAGAAGACCAAGAAGCAGAAACGTAACCTGACTCACTCCGGCCTGATCGCCACTGTTGACGAAAAGAACGTTAAGGCTCTGCTCGGCATGAAATAATGTCCGGCTTGAAGCATTTCTCGAAATCCAACATTTAATTCGTGATTTTATATTATTTTTATTAACCGAATGTTTAGCACTCAAGAGCATAAGCCGCTAACTTTCAAAAATCATTTACAAAAATGCCAAGATCAGTAAATCATGTAGCTTCAAGAGCTAAAAGAAAGAAAATCTTAAAACTCACCCGTGGTTACTTCGGTTGCCGCCGCAACGTGTGGACCGTTGCCAAGAACACTTGGGAAAAAGGTCTTACCTATGCTTACCGCGACCGCAAAGATAAAAAACGCAACTTCCGCGCTCTCTGGATCCAGCGTATCAACGCTGCCGCTCGCATGGAGGATCTCTCTTACTCTAAGCTGATGGGTCTTATCCACAAGTCAGGTATCGAGATCAACCGCAAAGTGCTTGCCGATCTCGCCCTCAACAATCCTGCCGCTTTCAAGGCTATTGTTGAAAAGGTGAAGAACGCCTGATAGCTTAACAGCGTAACAAGAAAAGTTCCGGCGGTGTGTCAATCCGATTGACACACCGCTGCTTTTTTTGCCCGATGGCTTTTCCTGATTTAATGGATATTCTAAGGATATTGAATTAACTTGCAATAAGTTCAATATAATTAGTTTCCAGTTTATGATATCCGTTAAATTAAAATTCCGTCACGACAAAGAGACGGATCTTGAAGGAAGAATCTTTTTTCAGCTCAATGTGGATCGCCGTGTGCGACATATCCCGTCACCGTACCGCATCCTGCCTGTGGAATGGGATAGCCGGTATTTGTTTGTCAGAGAGCCTGAGGATCCATCAAGACGAGCTCTGCTGACAGAATACCGCAGTATGCTTATGCGAGACCTGACACGGGTGCGCTCCCTTGTACAGCATATGATTGAAATGACCCCTTCTGTCTCGGCTGATGAACTTGTGTTGTGTATCACAGATGATCTCAGTAACCGCTCTCTGTCGCAATTCATGCTGTCTGTTGCCGCTTCATTGCGGAACGATGGCAAGATACGTACCGCAGAGACCTATGAAGCCTCTCTGATGAGCTTCATGCGCTTTTATCGTCACACATTCAGCTTCCTTCCGGATATTCTTGCCGGGGATCCCTCGCTCGATGATCTGACACCTGCTTTGATGGAGCGTTATCAGTCTTTTCTATATATCCGTGGCCTTGCACAGAACACGATCTCGTTCTATATGCGGACATTGAGGGCGGTTTATAACAGAGCTGTCGACAAAGGACTCGTTGCGCAAAGTCAACCGTTCCGACGCGTCTATACCGGCGTGGCCCGTACCGTTAAAAGGGCTTTGCCACTGGCAATGATAAGGAAGATCAAAGGGCTGGATCTCACGGCACATCCTGAACTTGATTTCGCCCGGGATATATTCATGCTCAGTTTCTATCTTCGGGGGATGAGTTTCATAGATATGGCATTTCTCCGCAAGAAAGATCTCAGCATGGGCTGTCTGACCTATGTCCGTCGTAAGACGGGCCAGCGGCTGTCTATTGCGTGGACACGGGAAATGCAGGCGGGGGTCGGTAAATATTTTATCGGGAAGAGCGATTATCTGCTTCCTATATTGTCCGATTTTTCGGGATGTTCCGAGCGTTCGGCCTATCGTAATGCCGGTTATAATATAAACCGCAATCTTAAGCGGATTGGACGCATGGTGGGAGCTCCTTTCGCACTCACATTGTATGTGGCGCGGCATAGCTGGGCATCTATAGCCAAACACAAGGGTATTCCGCTTGGTGTGATAAGCGAGGGAATGGGACATGAGTCGGAGTCAACCACGCGAATCTATCTCGCATCTCTCGACAATACTCTCGTAGATAAAGCCAATGCCCTTATCCTGCGCTCGATCTGAGTTTATGTATATAGAAAAATGTGTGACACAAATACATGTGTCACACATTTTTATGCATATAGGCTGTGATGATGATCCAGCCGATATGAGTCCGCTACGCTGGATTATCACATTTCCTCGGTGTCTTTGATGCGGTTGAATATCTTGTCAAGAAGCGTGGGTTTGTCCTCGCGGATATGGATGAACGACTTATTGTCGGTTTTATTGAGGAATATGATTGACGAGGTCAGAACCACGGCCACCCGATTTTCAAACTCCACAATGGCATTGATCCGGTTGAGCGATAATTTTCTGAACGGAGAAAACTCAGGAAGGCTGTTGATCAGAAGATTTGCATTGTCGTCAATCTCGATATCGTGATGTTCTACCGGAATTTCAAACAGCAGTCCTATGTCAAGTTCATCGGCACTTGCCGGCCTTTTCTTGTAGGTCTTATATAGAGAGTCGATTACCTTTTGAGTTATCATGTTTCTTTCGTGTTTTGGGTTATTCTGAGATATTGTGGATTGTTCTTTTCAGTTAAGATTCGGTTTTATAACATTTAAGATTTAAGGATGGTTTTTAATAATTGGTTACAATGTGGTTACAATAAATGCGCAACACTCTTTTCGTTTTATAGAGTGTTGCGCACGTGTTGATTATAAGGCTCTTATGATGCCAATGGCTGCTTAGGCAAGGAAGCCGAGAAGCACACCGGCAGCTACTGCTGAACCAATCACACCGGCCACGTTGGGACCCATGGCGTGCATCAGCAGATAGTTCGAGGGATCGTATTCCAGACCGAGGTTGTTGGAGATACGAGCCGACATCGGAACGGCTGAAACGCCGGCATTGCCGATGAGCGGATTGATCTTCTTTTCTTTCGGAAGGAAGAGGTTGAACAGTTTGACGAAGAGCACACCCGACGATGAGGCGATGATGAATGCCATGAAGCCGAGGGCGAAGATGCCGATGGTCTGTGCGGTCAGGAACTGGGATGCCTGGGTAGATGCACCTACTGTCATGCCGAGAAGGATGGTCACAATATCGGTAAGGGCATTGCTTGCAGTCTTGGCCAGACGGTTGCAGACACCGCATTCACGCAGCAGGTTGCCGAAGAAGAGCATGCCGAGCAGTGGCAGGCCCGAAGGAACCACGAAGCATGTCAGAAGCAGACCTACGATCGGGAAGATGATCTTCTCGTTCTGCGACACGGCGCGAGCCGGTTTCATCTTGATCAGACGCTCTTTCTTGGTGGTGAAAAGGCGCATCAACGGTGGCTGGATCACCGGAACAAGGGCCATGTAGGAGTAAGCGGACACGGCGATGGCTCCCATAAGGTTGGGGGCGAGTTTCGATGAAAGGAAGATAGCTGTAGGGCCGTCGGCACCACCGATAATGGCGATCGCTCCGGCCTGATCGGGTGCGAAGCCGAGCAGCAGAGCCACCATGTAGGCACCGAAGATACCGAACTGTGCAGCTGCACCGATCAGCATGAGTTTCGGGTTGGCGATCAGTGCCGAGAAGTCGGTCATGGCACCGATTCCGAGGAAGATCAAAGGGGGATACCAGCCTGCGCTGACACCATTGTAGAGGATGTTCAGAACAGAGCCTTCCTCATAGATACCTATCTCAAGGCCGGCTGTGGCGTTGAATGGAATGTTGCCGATGAGCATACCGAAGCCGATCGGCACAAGGAGCATCGGTTCAAAGTCCTTCTTGATGGCAAGCCAGATGAAGAAGAGACCGACGGCAAGCATCACGAAATGCTCCCATGTGGCGTTGTAAAAACCTGTCAGATGCCAGAACTGCTCCAGGTTTGACATGAAAAATTCTCCCATAGCTGTTGCGATTAATCGAGAGTGACAAGAACGCCGCCATCAGGCACAGCGTCGCCGGGATTAACGTTGATTGAGCTTACAACACCGTCGCGTCCTGCGTGGATCACGTTTTCCATCTTCATGGCTTCAAGCACGGCTACGGTGTCGGATGCTTTGACAGCATCGCCCACTTTTACTGCAATTGAGATCACGGTGCCTGGCAGCGGAGCCTTGATCTGGTAGCCGCCTGTCGACTGGGTGGCCGGTTTTGCAATGACTTTCGCGCCGCTTTCTGTGCGCGGAGCGGCTGATGGACGCGGAGCATTGACCACAGTCACAGGTTTCTTTGCTGAGTCGAGCTCAACTTTGTAGGGGATACCGTTGACCTCAACCTGAGCAACGTTGTTTTCGATATCGCCGATTGCAACTTTGTAGGCGTTACCGTTGATTTTATATTTATATTCTTTCATTGTTTCTTAGTTATGAATTGAATCAATATTAATGGTTGGTTCTCAACGGCGAGGCGTTTCGCGCAGACCGTAGATCTTCGAGCTCCAGGGCGAATATGCGCGTTTCACCTTGTTGATGGTGAGCACGGTGTTTTCGCGGTCGTGGGTGTCGAGATGTTCATGAAGAGCCATGACAATGGCTGCGATCTCTTCGCCGGAATCATGGTCGGGGTGCTGATCCTTGGGCAGATCGCGCAGAGGTGCGCCATGCTGCGACTTGGCCTTGTTGTGTTTCGACACACGCTCACCAATCTTGCTGATGATGTAGAAGCAGATGCAGAGAAGCAGGAGCGCGCTGAACACGATGCACATAGCCATGATTGTCATTGCGAAGCCGTTCTTGTCCTGGGTGGCGAACTGTTCAACCTTGCTGTTGGTGTCCTTGATCACGTTGTTGCTGCTTGGCGTGATGTAGGATGACTCGGTTGAGTTGTCGCGGATTTCCCAAGTCTGGTCGGGGTTCTCCTCGTTGTCAATGCCGTCGAACGCACGGGCGTATGTGGCATTTGCCGGAACGGTGGCCGGAACGGTGATGGAGTCGATGATGTCGAGTCCGTTGGCATCGAACACGGCGATCCAGTTGTCCTGACCGGCCTTGATGTCGAAGTTCATGTGGAACGTGCCACGGGTAGGCTGGTTGTCGGCCCAGAAGATCACATGCTGGCGTTTGGGGATGCGAGTGTTCACGTCGCCCAGCGGCACGGCATACATCATGGCCTTGCGTTCCTGAGGATCGCTGACGTTCAGTACGTCTTTATTGTTGGTGATGTAGACGCTTGATATTTCCAGCGGAGCATAGGTGGAGTTGAAAAGCTCTACCCATGCCGAGCGGCAACCATAGTCGTCCACAACGCTGCTGTCGTTCTGCACCATGATCTCGTTGATGCGGAGTCCACGGCGTCCCTGAGCGGACGCGACGGTGGCGCATGCGGCAACGAGCAGCAGGAGTGTGAATAGTTTCTTTTTCATTTTTCTCGTTGATCTATGGTTACAGAGGAATATTGCCGTGTTTCTTAGCCGGGTTGGTCAGCTTCTTGGTGGCAAGCTGCTGAAGGGCGCGGATCACGCGGAAACGGGTGTTACGGGGTTCGATAACGTCGTCGATGTAACCGTAGCGTGCTGCATTGTAGGGGTTGCAGAACAGTTTGTTGTATTCCGATTCTTTCTCCTTGAGAACGGCTGCCGGATCTTCGGCTGCTTTGGCTTCCTTGGCGTAGAGCACTTCTACCGCACCGGCACCACCCATAACGGCGATTTCGGCTGTAGGCCATGCGTAGTTCATGTCGCCGCGGAGCTGCTTGCAGCTCATCACGATGTGGCTGCCGCCGTAGCTCTTGCGAAGGGTAACGGTTACTTTAGGCACGGTGGCTTCGCCGTAAGCGTAGAGAAGTTTCGCGCCGTGGAGGATCACACCGTTGTATTCCTGACCGGTTCCGGGGAGGAAGCCGGGGACGTCGACGAGTGTTACCAGAGGAATGTTGAAAGCGTCGCAGAAGCGGACAAAGCGTGCGCCCTTGCGCGATGCGTTGCTGTCGAGCACACCGGCGAGATATTTGGGCTGGTTTGCCACGATACCTACGGCCTGGCCGTTGAAGCGAGCGAAACCTACGATAAGGTTCTTGGCATAGTTGCGCTGAACTTCAAGGAATTCGCCGTTGTCGATGATAGCGCCGATAACCTCATACATGTCGTAGGGACGTGTGGCTGAGTCGGGGATTATTTCGTTGAGCGAGTCTTCCAGACGGTCGATCGGGTCGTTGCAGGGTACCAGAGGAGCTTCCTCAAGGTTGTTCTGCGGAATGTAGCTGAAGAGTTTGCGGATGATCTTGAGGCATTCTTCGCCGTCTTCTGCCGCGAAGTGAGCCACGCCGCTCTTCGAAGAGTGTACTTCGGCACCGCCGAGGGCATCCTGAGTCACATCTTCGCCGGTCACGGTCTTTACCACTTTCGGGCCGGTGAGGAACATATAGGAGATGCCTTTGGTCATGATGGTGAAGTCGGTCAGAGCCGGAGAGTAAACGGCACCGCCGGCACAGGGGCCGAGGATAGCCGAGATCTGTGGGATCACGCCGGAGGCAAGGATGTTGCGCTGGAAAATCTCAGCGTAGCCTGCCAGGGCGTTGATGCCTTCCTGAATACGTGCGCCACCCGAGTCGTTGAGGCCGATCACCGGGGCTCCCATCTTCATGGCCATATCCATGATCTTGCATATTTTCTGTGCCATGGTCTCGCTCAGAGAGCCGCCGAACACGGTGAAATCCTGTGCGAAGACATAGACGAGACGTCCGTCGATTGTTCCGTAACCGGTCACGACGCCATCGCCGAGATAGCTTTTCTTTTCCTGTCCGAAGTTGTGGCAGCGGTGGCGCACGAACATGTCAATTTCCTCAAACGATCCCTCGTCGAGAAGTTGGGCAATGCGTTCGCGTGCGGTGTATTTTCCGCGTTCGTGTTGTTTCTGGATGGCTTTCTCGCCACCGCCTAAACGGGCTTCATTGCGCAGCGCAATAAGCTCCTGAACTTTTTCAAGCTGATTACTCATGGTTGGTTTATGACGGATATGATTTATTATTTTTTGTTAGGATCCTCGCAGAGCTCGATCAGAGTGCCGCAGGTCGATTTCGGATGGAGGAATGCTATGTTGAGGCCTTCGGCGCCTTTGCGCGGAGCCTTGTCGATCAGACGACCACCTTTGGATTCCACTTCGGCAAGTGCGTTGGCAACGCCGTCTTCAATGGCGAATGCAATGTGCTGGATGCCACCGCGGCCGCCGTTGTTGGCTATGAATTTGGCGATCGCGCTGTCCTCTGCGGTCGGTTCGAGAAGTTCTATTTTGGTCTGTCCGACTTTGAAAAATGCGGTGCGCACTTTCTGGTCAGCTACTTCTTCAATGGCAAAGCACTTGAGGCCAAGCATGTTTTCATAAAACGGGATAGCCTCGTCCAGTGAGGGAACGGCTATGCCTACATGTTCAATGTGGGAAATGTCCATTTGTCTTTGGATTTAATTATTGGTTATTATCTTTTTTCTGTCTTTCCTATGGATGGCCACATGCCATCCAATGTGCAAATTTAATAATTATTATTAACTATCAACCCTCCGCAGGTTAAATTATGTGTTAATTTATGTGGAGTATGTTGTTTGCAATCTCTCATTTATCGCTTATCTTTGCAGTTGTTATGGAACAGCCTGTCAACCCCTACGTATCTGTCGTCATGCCGGTCTACAATGCCGCAGGTTATCTGGATCGCTCTGTCCGCTCTGTTCTGGAGCAGACTGATGGCGATCTTGAACTGATATGCTTTAATGATGCCTCGACCGACGAATCTTCCGCCATTCTCCATCGGTTTGCAGAAGCGGATCCGCGTGTGCGTGTCATCGATTCCGCGGTCAATGTGAAGCAGGGTGGGGGACGTAACCGGGCCATGGCTGCGGCGCGTGGCCGCTATATCCTTTTTCTTGATGCCGACGATTGGCTCCGGGAGGATGCCGTGGAGCTGTGTAGGGCTGCTGCAACGGGGGCTGCTGCCGATCTGGTTTTCTTTGACTATGTGCGTTCGAGTCCCACCACCGGCTCGGAATCGCCCTGTAGCCCTCTTGGCGATGATGCCGCAGGAATGGAGGGTGGGGCGCTTTTGAAGCGCGTGGCCACGCGGCAGACCTCAATATGGAGCGCCATGTATGACCGCCGTCTGTTCTCCGGCCGCGGACTGACGTTTCCTGAGGGGGTGTTCTATGAGGACAATGCCATTGCGCTGGCCGTTCAGCTTGGAGCCCAACGCCCTATAAAGATCTCCGAGGGGCTGTATTATTATCGGGTCGACAATGGATCTGTGACCCGTTCGCTCGACAATCCGCAATTTTTCGACCGTATCGAATCCGCTGTCACCTTGTTGAACCATCTGAAGCGGCTCGGCCTTTACGAGAGCTACCGCGACGAGATCGACAATGTTTTCATCAACCAATACTATATCCACACGGTGACCGGTTGCGTCTACCGCTTCTCGCGAGTACCTATGGATCGTTTGCGTCAGGTACGTCAGGGTATCGGACAGTATATGCCCGGTTGGCGGCGCAATCCCTATTATCATTCGCTCCCGGTTTCGCGTCGCTTGAAAATAGAATTGCACGCGAGATTTCCGCGTGCAATCCATCTTCTTGTCCATCTGAAACGCCTACTTGGCGGTAGTGGTCAGGCGTAGCCTGATGTCGTCCGACGAACTCCCTATCATAATCTCAAAATCGCCCGGTTCTATCACCGGTTTATAATCAATTCCGATTATCTCGAAATCCTCCGGCCGCAGATTGAATGTCACGGTGCGTTTCTCGCCTCGTTTGATGGCGATGCGTTCAAATCCGCGCAACTGTTTGACCGGCTGCACTGTCGATGCAATGCAATCGCGGATGTAGAGCTGCGCCACTTCCTCGCCGTCTCTCGTCCCCGTGTTTTCTATCGTGCAGCTGACCCGTTCCGGCAATCCGTTTTCGGGATTGGTCTCGACTGTCATGTCGGAATATGTGAAATCTGTGTAGCTCAGTCCGTATCCGAACGGGTAGAGCGGTGATGCGCTCTGATCTACATAATCGTGGAGCAGCGGCAGGCGTTTGTTATAGTACAGGGGTATCTGTCCTTCCGAACGTGGCACGGTGAAGGGAAGTCGCCCGGCCGGATTGTATGCCCCGAAGATCACGTCGGCCACGGCCCGGCCTCCTTCCTCTCCGGGATAATAGGCCGTGAGCAGTGCGTCGGCATTGGCGGCACTCCAGTTCTTGTCCAACGGACGGCCTTCTATGTAGACCACTATCAGCGGCTTGCCGGATGATTTCAGAGCCTTCAGGAGTTTTTCCTGATCGCCGAGCAGTCGCAAGGTGGTGCGGTCGAAGCCCTCTCCGCTCTCCATGTCGCTGATTGTTGATGCATCCACTTCGGCAGCTCCGGTCTCTTTATATGTTGTCTTGAAATCGCGTGCGCTTGAACCGCCTACCACAGCGACCACCACGTCGGCTCTCCTCGCTGCATCTACGGCTGCCTTGATGTCGGATAGCGAAGTGTCGCGGATAGCGCATCCTTTGACATATTCCACATTGTTCTTTCCAACATATCCCGTAATGCCGTCAAGCACTGTCTTCACGTGGCCTTCGGCCTGAGGGGCTGTGTAGTCGCCGAGCTGGTTGTAAACGTTGTCGGCATTAGGACCGATAACGGCTATGCGTGTTTTTTTCGGATCGAGTGGCAGAGTGGCATTCCTGTTTTCCAGCAGAGTGACTGACTGACGGGCTACGTCGAGTGCCACCGCACGATGGGCATCGCTGTTGACTGTCGCGACGGCTTTGCCGGGGTCTACGTATGGGTTCTCAAACAGTCCCATCTCGAATTTCAGCCGGAGCACACGCGCCACGGCCTTGTCCAGGGCCTCCATATCGAGCCGTCCGTTCCTTGCAGCGTCGAGAAGGCGCATATATGCGTCGCCACCGAGATCAACGTCTGTTCCGGCATATAGAGCCTGTCGGGCGGCATCCTCTTTGTCGGCTGCCGTATGGTGGGTCTCATAGAGTCCGTCGATACTGTAGAGATCCGAGACGGTGAAGCCACGGAAGCCCCATTGTTCGCTTAATATGTCGGTCAGTAGCTTGCGGTTGGAAGTGCAGGGGATGCCGTCGATCGAGTTGTAGGATGTCATGACCGACAATGCTCCGGAGTCTATGGCTTGCTTGAACGGCGGAAGGAAATATTGCAGTAGATCGCGCTGGCCTATGGTGGCGTAATTACCGTTCTGTCCCCCTTCGGGCACGGCATATGCCAGAAAATGTTTCAGCGTGGCTATCGTGGCATCCGGCTTTGATATATCGCCGGCTCCGAGGCCTGCTGCCATGGCTGCTCCGAGAGTGCCGCTAAGGCATGGATCCTCACCCATGGTTTCCTCCACTCGGCTCCATCTGGGATCGCGTGACAGGTCGAGTACGGGGCCGTAGCTGATATGTGCGCCCTGACTACGCACCTCCTTGCCGATCACTTCGCCAACACTTCGGATCAGATCGCGATTCCATGTCGCCGCCATTCCTATGCCTGTTGGAAACACAGTGGTGCCGATCGCCATGTGACCGTGGGGAGCTTCTTCGGCTATAAAGAGCGGAATGCCCAACCGTGTGTTCTCGATCACGTATTTTTGCAGTGCGTTTCCGGCCATGGCGGCAAGGCGTGGATTAAGGCCATTGTCAAGGGTCTTGCGTGTCCATGGGTCGGCGCGGTAGACGGCCCACAGCATTCCGGCACGGCGTTGTGCTATCAGGTGGCGCAATGTGTCTGACACGTCGACATGCCCCGGGCCTTTGATCTCGTACATCTCCCAGCCCAGCGGACAGAGCAGCTGTCCCACTTTCTCTTCTGTTGTCATGCGGCTCAGCAGGTCGGCGACCCGTCGCTCTGTCGGTAACTTGGCGTTAAGGTAATCGCCCTTTTCGGTTCGTGCCGCTGATGGTAGGATTGTCAGCAGCGACAGAATGAATACTGATAGTCTTGTCATAACGGAATGTATGTGATGATAATAGGTTTGAGTTCGTAGCCGTTGGCGATAGGGGTTAGGCTTGTTGTGACCTTTCCGTCTTTACCTTTGGAGGGGCAAACGCTTACGGTCACTGAACCGTCGGCGTCCGGACGCAATATGCAGCCCGAATCGACTGATACGCCTGCTGCCGGATCGTCAATGCGGAAATCGAGATTCACCGTCACGGCGCAGTCGTTTGTGAATTTCAGTTTCATCTCTTTGTGGGTTCCGGCTTTCACTTTGCCGAAATCCATCGTCTCGTGATTGGTCTTTATTCCATGGCCTATCTCGTTGCTGTATCGGCTGTCGCTATGCTTTTTTGCAGCTTGCACGGTGCCACTGATACGGAGTTTGCTGAATTTCTTCCCATCATAGACAATGTTTATCTCCTTGCTGAAATGCCCCGGGCGGTTTTCAGGATCAAAAGTCACAGTTATCGCCGCCGTCTCGCCAGGTTTGACAGGCTGCCGTGGAATCTCCGTGCTGACGCAGTTGCAGCCTCCACGTGCATAGAGAACCACTAAAGGCTCCTTGCCGCTGTTTTTTACCTCGAAGCGATGGCTCACCTTTCCGCCGGACTCTTTTATCGTCCCGAAATCGTGGCTTGTGCTGTCAAACTTCGCATCCCGGTTGAGCGATTGTCCGCATGCGGCAATCCATGTCAGCATCAGAAGTGCAGATACAAAAATGAGTTTTTTCATGATAGCAAATTTACAGTAGCAAAATTACCGATAATATATTAACACGCCAACATCCCGAATCACTTACTCCCATCCCCCGACCATCCCCGTTAAGGACTGCACTAACATCGGGCGCAGTCCCTACAGACGCGATGGAAATTAAAACTTTTCGGAACAAAAAAGAGAGAGCCTACCATCGCTGGCAGGCCCCCTCCGGTTGTTGGGTAATTTGTATGAAGTTCAAAAGTAAGCCTTACACAATCTTTAAGTGAACTGATTTAAACTTATTGCAAATTAACATTTCGAGGCTGTTTTCGAGATGATTCCGATCTTTTCGAGGAAGCGATGGGGTTCCATCGTGACCGAGAAAAGAGATGGAATCAGCCGAAAACGGTCCGGAAGGTTAGCAATAAGGAATCAGGTCGGTTTTGCGTTAACATTTTGGAATAAGTTTAAATCAGTTCATATATACTTACCAATCAAATCCTATTGTTAGAAGGGACATTTCTGGTTGTCCACATATTGAACGTTGCCGAACGGTGTGGCATCATAGCCATGGCCGGTCTCATCGCGCACGGTGCCGTCGTCCTGAACTTCGCCGTTGAAACGCCAGTAGGCCACGAGTCCTTCCGATGTGGGATCGACATAGCAGATGCCGTTTTCGATCTCATCGAGTGTACGAGCCACGTTCCATACGCGACATTCCGATACGTAGCCGTTGAAATAGCGTTTGTAGCCTGTGGAACGTCCGATGGAGAATCCGTCATCCCATGAGTGGCCGTCGTAGGCCATGGAGAGATTGATGGAACCGCCCTGGGATTCTACGGAGTGGATCAGTTCGCCGTCGAGATAGATGCGCAGGAAGTGACCGTCGTACACGGCTGCGAAGTGCAACCAATGGCCTGTCGGGAATTCCTTGTCTATCTTGGTGTCGAAGTGTTCCTTCTGGTCGGGATGGGTGGGATTGCCGATAGATCCTTTGGCAAGCTGGAGCTTGTTGGTTGCGAATCCTGCACCGTCACCGAAGCGGAAAAGGAAGTTTTCCTCACATCCGCAGAGCGATGCGATTCCGGCATCTCCACTTGTGGTTCTCGGGAAGCTTACAGGGAGCACCTTCATCTCCAAAGTCATGGCTTTGAGATCCTGAACCGGGGAGTTCTCGTTTTGAGAAATCCAGAATCCTTTGATGTCGAAGCCTCCGTTGCCACCAAGATTGGCAGCTTTGATATTGATCACTTTTGTGAAGAGGATATAGGCTGTGCGTGCCGATTCGATCGGCTGGAGGTCGGCTCCTTCAACGCTGGCGATGCTCACGGGCAGACAGTAGCCAACACCCTCCTGGAGTTTATCGCCGTCGGCGCTAAGTTTCACCTGTGTCGACTGCGCGGTACCTGATTTAATCACCACCTTGCCTCCTTCGATCGAGTAGGCATCTTCCGGTGGCAGCTGATAGTTGCGGCCGGTCTTTTTGTTGTAGGCCTCAAGCATCTCAGGTGTCGCTTTCACTTCTATAGTCACATCGCTGCTCGCCTTGGCCGACGAGCTGACGGTCAGAGCCATTTCCGACTGGCCGTCGACGAGGAAGCGCACGTTGGACGAGGTCAGCGTGCCGGTCATGAACACGGCATCGTTGAATTCCTCTCCGTTGTTGCAACCGCTGAAAATCATAGCCACGGCTGCAAGTGTCCCAAATATATATTTTTTCATGATTAAAAATGCTTTGTTTTTAATTTACAGCATAGATGTTAAAGTCGCCGGAATCAAAGGCAGGGCCACTCCATGAGTTGGGCGCCGGCTGTTCGATCTTGATGTATCGGGCTTTCATCGGACCGTAGAATCCTACAAAATCCGCGCCTTCCCATCCGCTACCTTCAACCACTCCTACAGAAGTCCACTCGCGGTTATCGGTGCTGATGTAGACCTTGGTGCTGTTGAAGGATCCTTCCTCGTAGCCATAATTGCCCCAGTAGACATAATAGTAGTTCGAGTAGATGCCATCGAATGAGTATTCTTTGCCGAGGTCCACGATTGCTATGGCTAAATCGCCGTTTGTCTCTACGGAGGCATGGTTGCGGTAGTTGCCGTCAAACCATGTGGTCAGATCTCCGTTGCTGTAGGAATCCGTTCCGGGTGTCACTGTCCAGCCGCTGCGGTCGGCAACAAGTGTGCCACGACGGTTGTCCTTGGTAGCGTCGGGATCGATCACATTGTGCGACACGTTGATCACTATGAAGCTCTGCGACTTTACCGAGGTAGCTGCCTGGGCGTTGCCGCCTGAGATCGATTCTATGCGGACGGGGATAAGGTAGCCCTTTTCATTGTCGATCGTGGCGAGCACATCCTCGTTGTCGGTGAATGCGATCTGATAATTCTCGGTTGACGAATATCCTCCGGCCGGGATGGTCACGGTCTTGTTGGTGATTACAAGAGCTTCTTCCGGTACGGGTAGATATTCGGTCTCGTTGATCGCGTTGTATTCGTCAATAAGGCTATTGTCGATGGTAAACGAAACATTGATGTCGCCGGCTGCCTTCTTGTTGCATTTTGCCGGCATCTGGAAGTCGAGGCTCGCAAATGATCCTACCGGAGTCTGGACTATGGTTGCGGTTGTCGAATTGTCGGCAGTGAAGACACGGTTGTTGGGATCGCCGGGGAAATCATATTCATCGTCGTCGTCACAGGAGGTGAATCCGACTGAGCATAAGGCCAGCGCTCCGGCCATTATGAAGATATTTTTCAGATTTTTCATGTCGATTCAATTATTAGTGGATTGCAGGATTCTGAATCTGGATGCAACGGCGGAAGTGGTAGTAGGGCTCGATGTTGGTCTCGGTAACGTTGTAATTACGGTGGATGAAGAACGCTCCAAATCCGCCCTTTCGGCCTGATGCCGGTTTCCAGCTTGCCTGGTTGTAGAGTCCCTGAAGATTGCCTTTCCAGTTGTCGCCAACGTTTTCGCAATGGACAATCTTGCGGTCGGGCCATCCGCTCTGGCTTCCTGTGCCACCGCCGTAGCTCTGGCAGAAGAAGTAGTTGGAGTAGGGTTCACAAGAGCTGAGGTTATGACCGTCGATGCAGAGCAGCTTATCGCAGATACCCTCGCGGTTGGCCATCTCGTCGCCATAGCGTTCGCGGATAAGTTCGCGGCGTTCCTCCTTGGTGATGTCGGGGTTCGGGCCGAGATACTGGGCTAAATGGCGATAGAACACCATGAACGGTTCTCCGCTGAGATAGTTGCCTTCCGGCTCGTAGTCGGCATCGAATCCGTCGAGATCGTTGAGGAATATCTGGTCAAGGAAATACTCGGCGTATTGACGGATTGCTTCATTGATCTTTTCCTGATCGCCTTCGGCGCGGCCTTCGTTGTAGAGCGGTTTGAAGGGCTTGTCGTCGGTCTCGGCATCAATACGTGTGATAGCCACCACGAGCATCTTGGTTCCTTTGACTTTCTGAACGAAGCGCATCTCTTCAACGACATCGGGTTTGGTCGGAATGCCACCCCATAGAGAGCAGATGTCCAGTGAGTCCGGCAGACCCATGAAACGCACTGCCATGGAGTTCTGGGGACCATATTCCGCAAACCATCCGAATGCTATCTCATGGTCGCTTGCTTTATAGTCGCGGAGATCCTGATAATACTGCGGTCCGTATGTGTAGGCCGGAGTCACAACTTCGGGATCTATGGCTTCGATATCGTCGCAGGCGGTAAAGCCGGCCGTTGCGAGTACCATTGCCGGTAGAATATATTTTAATGCTTTCATTTCTTTAGCTTTTTGCATGTTTTAGATTAGCGTTTTACGTCCCACCACAGACGGGTACCGGCATTGTCCTGACCGCCGAGCAGCTGCACTGCTTCCTGGGCGTTTGCCGAGTTGTTGGAGAATTCGGTGGAGGGGAACTGGATACGGCTGATCATCTCGTTGTTGCTGACGCCGGATGCGTAGCTGTAGGTGGAGATGCGGATCCATCCGGGATAGCCGGTGCGGCGCATTTCGCTCCATGCCTCCTGTCCGTCGGGATAGAGAGCGATCCATTTCTGGATCATGATGCGTTCCAGTTTGGTGTTGTTGTTGGCATTGTTGTCCCATGCGATAGCAAGATTGGAGAGCATGCTGCCAACGTTGATGTTCTGGTTGTTGCGCGGATCAACCCATGTGGTGCTGGGGGTGGCGGTGCTTTGGATATAGCTGTCGGCACCGGTCACACCTGCGCTTGCAAATGAGGTGCGGATGCCCTCTTCGTAGAGATCTTTGACCTCTGCCGAGCCTAAGCCGAAACGCAGTTTTGCTTCAGCCTGTAGGAACCATGCTTCTGCTGCGTGCATCCAGGGCAGGTTGGAATCAGAATTGAAATTTGCAGCTGAGGTGATGTCGGGATATGATGTGAAGCCGCTGGTCAGACCATTGCGTACACCATGATATTCTCCTGTCGAGGTGGCGGCAACGAAGTATGATTTCAGACGGGGATCGTTATATCCGTTGAGGTAGCAGTCCATAGTCGCGCTCATGCGGAGGTCGTTGAACGAACGGGTCACCTCATAGATCGGGTTGGTGAAAGCGAATGTAGAGCTTTGGTTGAGGTAAGCGTCGTCGCCCGATGTGGCCATCAGACCGCATGGTGCGTTGAGGGCTTTCTGGATCTCGGTGCGAGCCTTGGTTTCGTCGACGTAGGAGATTCTCATGGCAAGACGCAGACGCAGCGTGTTGGCCATCTTCAGCCATTTGGCCACATTGCCTTGGTAAACGAAGTCATATTTCTCCATGTAGGGCTTGCCGTTGGATTCCTGATAGCTCTGCATCACGTCGATCGAGTTGTCCAATTCGGTGAAGAACTGGTTGTAGACCTCCTGCTGGCTGTCATAGGCCACGTTGATGTCGGTGCCGAACTTGCTGTAGGGGATAGGGCCATATTTATCGGTGATACGGCTCATGGCAAACACTTTGACCACTGTGGCCATAGCGCGGTCAACAGATGTCTCTTCCGTGTGTTTGACAATTTCAGCCCATGGCTGCATCACGTCGGTGTAGGCGCGGTTGAATGGCATGTTATACCAGTGGTCGGCCATGGCGTAATGGTCATGATGGTGAGATCCTACATTGTCGTAGCTGGCTTTGATATTGGCGAAATAGCTTGCGAATATGTCGCCGGTGAGCATCTGGCAGACCTGATAAGTACCGCCCTCGTCTTTGCCGACGATAAACACGCCGCGCTGCATCTGGGTGAAGAATGCGCCGGTGCGCAGGTTATCGCGGTCCATCTCTTCATCGGTCACGCCGTTGGGGTCTATGTTCATGCTCTCGAACGAGTCGGTGCAGGAGCTGAACAGCATTCCGCCGGCGAGAAGAGTTCCGCTGATCAATGCGGTTAGTCTTGTTATATTTTTCATGTTGTGTAAAAGCGTTAGAAGTTGACTTTAACTGCGAAACCGAGGCTGCGCATCGATGGCATCATGAAGTAGTCGATGCCCGACCAGCCCATATTGGTGCTTGCTGTGAGTTCGGGGTCGTAGGGTGCTTTCTTGTAGAAGAAGAACAAGTTGCGGCCGATGAACGAAACGTTGACTCCCTGAATCCAGTTGACCCATTTATTGACGGGGATGTCATAGCCTAAGGTCAGTTCGCCCAGACGCACGTTGGTGGCTGAGTAGACGTAGTTCTCGCCGATATTGTTACCTACATACTCTATGTATTTCTGTGCGGCGGGAACGAGGGCGCCGTTGATCATCACACCGCCTTTGTCGCGTGCGGCAGCCGAGGTGGTGGAGGTGCCGTAGGCATCCATCATGGCTTGCGTCATGGAAACCACGTTGCCGCCTATGCGTGCGTTGATGAGGAAACCGAGCGACAGGCCATTCCAATGGAAGGTGTTGCGCCAGCCCATGGTGTATTTGGGCTCTGCATTGCCGGCATATACCCAGCCGTCGCCCTGGGGACCTGCCTTTTCGTCGCGGCTCACGGTGTTGTCCACATAGTCGACGATCACGTTGCCGTGGTAGTCGCGCTTGAGGGTTGTCACATAGAGGTCGCCTACAGATCCGCCTTCAACCAGACGGCTCTTGACGTTGCCAACGGTGGCTATGTCAAGCATGTTCTGTTCGGCGATAATGCCGGGGGCAACTTCTACCGGACGGAGAAGTTTCACGATCTTGTTGCGGTTGAGCGTGTAGGTGAAGTTTGATTCCCACTGAACTGGGCCGAGGTTCTGATTGATGCCGAGGCTCAGCTCTATACCTTTATTGTCGATCTGACCGCCGTTGATATAGATTGCGCTGTAGCCTGATGAGGCTGCGAGATCGGCCTTGAAGAGCTGGTTGTAGGTCGAGGTCTTGTAGAGCGACAGGTTGAGGGTGATCTTGTCCATCCACAGGCGCGAGGTGAAACCAACTTCCCATGCTTTGGTGCGTTCGGGTTTGATGTTGGTGTTGGGATAGGTGGTCAGCGTTGCTGGATAGCCGGATTCCAGAGGATATGTCTGGTAGGCGATGAAGCGTGTGGGGGAGTTACCGACTTCTGAATATGATCCGCGGATCTTCATGAAGGAGATCACATCGTTGCGCAGTCCGGGGATCATGTCGGTCAGGATGGCCGAAAGTCCGATCGAGGGATAGGCCACGGAATTATGGTCGGTCCATGCGAGCGATGACGACCAGTCGACACGGCCTGTCAGATCGAGATAGAGCATGTCGCGCCAGCCAAGCGATGCTGTTGCATAGATCGACTGTGTCTGGTCGTGGTAGTTCTCCTGATCCTCTACAAAGTGCTGGCCGTTGCGGTTGATGTTCAGCAGTGTGAATTTGTTGGCCACTGAGTTGAGGTCGCCGCCGGTGTTGTACCAGTCGTACTTGATATCGTTGATCGAGGCCCCGAGAGCTGCGGTCAGCGACATGTCGCCCCACTTGTTGTTATAGTTGGCCATCACGTCGGCGTAGATCTGACGGGTCGATGCGTCGGCTTTGAAATAGGCACCGTTTTCGGCTGCGAAGATGGCATCGGTCGATGCGCTGTATTTCTTCTCGAACTTCTCGGATGTCTGGTCGATCTTGGCGCGTGCGCTGATGGTGAGACCTTTGACAACGTTGTCCCAGTAGAGGCCACCGGTCATCATGAAGCGGTTCTTATGGTTCACGAAATTGTCGCGCTGGGTGATCCAGTAGGGGTTCTGCATGCCGACACCCATATTGCCCCAAGGCCAGTACTGTGTCTTGAAGTTACGGCTGGCGTCGTACATCTCGAACACCTTGTATGTGTCGAGGCTGTAGCTTGGCGACATGAGATAGAGCGGAACAAGTGGGTTCATGTACTGACCCTGTGATACCATGTTGCGTTCCTTGACGTTCATGTAGCTTGCCGCAAGATCCAGACGAAGCTTGTCCTTGATAAGGTTGGTGGTGTTGCGGATTGTCAGATTGTAGCGGTCGAGGGTGTTGTTCTCGATTATACCCTCGGCGTTGGTGGCTGCCAGCGACAGGAAGGTCTGGTTGTTGGCATTACCTGCGGTGACGGTGACGGCGTTTGTCTCGTTATAGCCGGTCTGGAAGAAGTCGGTAGGATTGTAGGAACTTGCTTCTCCCAATTTTGCTCCCCAGCTCTTGAATTCACCGGTGGCTGCGCCGTAGGTGTTCTGGAAATCGGGGGTGGCTATAGCGTTGAGAAACTGCGTTGAGTTTGAGTAGGTCACTCGGGTTTTGCCTTCAACACCTTTACGGGTGGTGATGAGGATCACACCATTGGCAGCCTCGCTACCGTAGAGAGCGGAAGCGGCTGCGCCTGAGAGAACCGACATTGATTCTATGTCCTCGGGGTTGAGCATTGAGGCTCCGTCGCCCGATTGTCCCATACCGGTGTATGTGTCCTCGGTCTGCTTGTTTTCAAGCGAGGGCATCGGGATACCGTCGATAACATATAGGGCGTTGTTGTTGCCGGAGATTGATTTGGTACCGCGCATCACAACTTTTGCGCCGCCGCCGATACCGGTCGACGATGCGTTGATGCTGACACCTGCAACCTTGCCGTTGAGGGCGTTGACAAAGTTGGCATCCTTTACGCCGGTCACTTCATCGGCCTTCACCTGCTGGGTGTTGTAGGACAATGCTTTTTGTGAACGTTTGATGCCGAGAGCGGTGACCACAACCTCATCGAGGCTGGTGGCTGCCGGTGCCATGGTCAGGTCGGCAACGTCGCTGTCGGTTTTCAGTTCCACCGGATTATAACCGATATAAGTGGCTGTCACTACAGGATCGGCCTCGTCGGTAGTGATGGTGTAGTTGCCGTCGATATTGGTGATCGCTGTGGCTTTGGTTCCTTTGATACGGACGGTCACACCGATCATGGGGTCGCCGTTCTCATCGAGAATCTGACCTGTGATCTTACGGTTTTTACCGGTTGTGCCAGTGCCGTTTTTCTTTACGGGTTCGGCTTTTTTCAGGTAAATGTGCTTACCCTCGATCACGTAGGTGATCTGGGTGCCTTCAAGAAGCTGCTTGAGTGCTTCGGCAACAGGTTTGTCCTTGATCACTGCCGGACGCACTTTTGTAGTGGTGATGGCATCATCGTAGAAAAACTCGTAACCCGATCCCGATCTGATCTGTGTGATCACATCGCCGAGATTGGATTTGTCGGTAGTCGTGACATTTACGTTTGCCATCGCTAATGCCGACATAGCCAGGAATGTGCCGACAAACACATGCCGCATTCTGACTTTAAGGAATTTAATGAACATAGCTGATGTTTTGGTATTAATGATTGGTTATCAAATTAAACCTGATTGGTTTTGTACTATATAAGCACGTCCGGGTATTAAATTACCTATCCTTTGGTTAAATTTTATTATATGTTCTACAACATATTTTTTCAGCATTATCCCTGTTCCTCTGCATCACTCAGACACTCACCTGTAGGGGCTGCGACGCGGCTGCCACGTCCGGACAATACACAGATAATCAATTTATTTCCATGGATGGATGAATTTGAATGCAATTGGACGGCGGTGGTTTTGACTGTATCCGGTTGGCGTCTCGGAGATCCGCCACCCCGACACTGCTGTTGCAAAACCATGCAATTTCAGACAAATTTGAGAGATAAATATTTTGCAACCCGGTCGGGGTCATGGCTCTCCGAGCCGTCTGACCTCCACCGACAAGATTGGAAACATAGTTATGGGGTAATTATGACACGAGAAAGTAGCCGTGACTCCAACACTCTCCAGCTCTATACTCTCCCAAACTCTGCTATCCATCACCCTTTCTTTGCGGAGATCCACACTTCGCCATTGGCAATGGTGTATTCGATAGGAAGGGTGTTTGACAGGATGTTGAGTGTCGTGTCTATGCTGTCATACTTCATGGCAGCTCCCGAGTAGGTGGCATTGGAGCTCACGTTGCTGTTTACGTGGACTTTCATGCCGTAGAGCTGTTCCAATGCCGATGCGATCTGACGTATGGTGGCATTGCGGAACGGAATGTTGTTGTCGTGCCAAACGGCATCGAGCGGTGTCTCGGAATCGTTGACTGTAAGCAGATGGCCTTTTGGATCGTAAGTGGCTTTCTGTCCCGGTTTGAGAACTACGCAGCCGTCGCCATTGGTTTCGTTGACTTTCACGCTACCTTCCACGAGACTTACGAAACTGAATGCATCTCCCTGAGTGCTCCGGAATGTGAATTTTGTGCCGAGGACAGAGACATCCAGATATTCGCCGTCAACAGTGAACGGATGCAACGTATCGCGCTGAACCTCAAAATAGGCCTCGCCATGCAGCGTCACGCTGCGGTTACCGGCAAACTCTTCCGGATACTCTATTGTGGTGTATTTGTTGAGCCACACTTTCGATCCGTCGGGGAGGGTGGTCTCGATGGGGGATGCTGCTGCGGTGATCTTCACCATGTGGATCTGCTGAGCCCGGGTCAGCGGCAGGGCTACGGTTATCAGAACCGCAACTATTGCCGCGGCCGCGGCACTCCATAGCCATATCTTGCGACGGCGTGATTTTCTGATGGCCACGTCGGTGGTTATGCGCTGGCGAAGACGGGATAGTGCTCTGCTGCGGCGTTCGTCTTCTTTCTCGCAGGCTATGGTGTCTCGGGCTATATCGTCGGCATGTTCAAGCTCAAACAGCTCACGGGCGTTCTCAGGGGATTCTGAAATCCACTCTTTTATTTCAGCCAGTTCGCTGTCGCTGCACTGTGATGCCAGATATCGGCTCAGTATATCGTCGGATGGTTTGGTCATGATCTATTTTGTCATCTAAGTATCATTAACACGCATTCAATTAAAAATACTTATGGCTATGAGGAAAAAAGTGAGAATAATATAAGATATAGGGACAAACTGCTGAGTTTTTCCCGAAGAATGCGTAATGCTTTGTAGATATGTGCGTCGACGGTGCGTACCGATATATCCATGGTGTCGGCTATGTCGCGGTTGCGCAGACCGTGGATATAGCTCAGTTTGAATACCTCGCGGCATTTCTCCGGCAATTCGTTGATGGCGTTTTCAATTTGTGCGCGCAGTTCGCTCTGTTCGATTTTCTGTGACTAGTCGGTTTCGGTGACCAGATGATCAAGGCGCATGGTATCGATTGATTCAAGCAGGTCAATCCGCATTGCTCCCGTCCCTTTGTTGCGGAGCACATTGAGCGATCGGGTAGAGGTGGCGCGGTATAGATAGCTGAGAATATTGCCGCTGAAATCAATGTCGTGGCGATGTTGCCATAGTTCATAGAATACGTCACCGACCACATCCTCGGCATCGTCGTCGTTGTCGAGAAAACGGCGTGCGTGATTGCGGAGGCGCGTATAGTGCGTCTCAAACAGATATTCTATATATTCTGATATGTCTAAATCGTTGGAATCCAAAGCTTGTTCCCTGAATTTGTATTCGCCTGTGTTGTCATGGTAGGCTGTATCAGTGTGGTTCTGTTTTGTTGCTCTTGTGTTTCAATATGCAAAATAAGTGTATTTATTTTAAATTTTAATAACATATATCGCTTGCGGTAGCTGGTTTTAACTATCGTTAACTGTTTGTTTCTGTGCTTCGGTTGAAATAAAAACAGCGGCATGCAATGCACGCCGCTGTTATATCTGAGGGGCAGGGGATTTATTTGCCCATTTCGAATTCAAGTTCGCCACCGGCCATGATGTCGCTATGGTCGATATACATCTTGTCGTAGTCCTTGCCGTTGAGTTTCACGCCACGGATATAGCGGTTCTCAGCCGACAGGTTGTTGGCTTTGACGGTGAATTTGCCGTCGGGCAGCGCGATCTCGGCTTTTTCAAATGCCGGGGTTCCGAACCAGTAGCGGCCGCTGGCCGGTTCTACCTGGTAGAAACCGAGGTTTGAAAGAATGTACCATGCCGACATCTGACCTGCGTCCTCGTTTCCTGCGAGGCCGTCGGGGTTGACTGTATAGAATTCGTCAAGCACCTGATGGATCTTGTCGGCGGCTTTGTCGTTCTGGCCGAGCATGGTGTAGAGGTAGATGGTGTGGTGGCTCGGTTCGTTGCCGTGGGCATACTGTCCGATCAGACCGCTGATGTCGGGCGATACGTTCGATCCGGTCAGTTCCGATGATGTGCTGAACAGTTCGTCGAGATGTTTGATTGTCTCTTCTTTTGAACCGAAAAGTTCAACGAGGCCGTCAAGATCCTGCGGAACAAGCCATGTGTACTGCCATGCATTGCCTTCGCAGTAGTCGTCCTCACGGTGAACGGTGGAGTTGGGATCGAACGGAGTGCGGAAGCTGCCGTCGGCGAATTTACCGCGCACGAATCCGGTCGATTTGTCGAAGTAGTTGCGCCATGAGTGGCTGCGTTCGGTGAATTTCTTGTAGTTCTCGTCGTCGCCCATGGCCTTGGCTGCCGCTGCTACGGCTGCGTCGGCGATGGCATATTCCATGTCGAATGCGATTGACTCGTTCATCTTATCGGACGGAATGAATCCGTACTGCTGGCGGTAGCCTCCGCCACGGGCAGTGTCGGCGGCCGTTTTCAGCAGAGCCTGATAAGCTTTCTGACGGTCGATGCCCTGCTGATTCTTCACGATAGCGTCGGCCACGGCGATGATGCCGGGGTTGCCGACCATGCAGTCGGTCTCGTTGCCCCACAGGTGCCATACGGGGAGACGGCCCTGCTGTTCGGCGATGTTGACCATGGCGTTTACGATATCAGTGGAACGTTCGGGCTGGAAGATGGAGTATAGCGGCATAGCTGCGCGGTATGTGTCCCAGAGCGAGAGGATGGTGTACTGGGGCTTGTCGGAGGTGTGGATCTCACCATCGGCGCCGCGGTACTTGCCGTCGACATCGCTGAATGTGGCCGGCACGATCATCGTGTGGTACATCGCCGTGTAGAATTTCTTCTGGGCGTCGGCATCGGAAGTGGTGACCTTGATCTTGCCGAGTTCGCTGTTCCATGCCTCTGTGGCTGCTGTGAGTGTTCCCTCGAAGTCCCATCCGGGCATTTCTGCTGCGAGGTTGGCTTTCGCGCCCTCAACAGATACCGGAGAGAGAGCCACCTTCATCATCACCTGCTCACCGTCTTTGGTCTTGAACGATGCGCGGCCATACATGTTGTCCTGTCCTTTCAGCTCAAACGAGTCGAACGGTTTTGAGAATTCAGCTACGAAATACACTTTCTGATCCTTAGCCCATCCGGTTGAATTGCGGTAGCCCACTATGCGGTTATTGCCCTCGGCTTTCATCTCGGTGCCGGTGGCCTTGTCCCAGCATCCGCCGTTCTCAAGGTCGAATACAATGGCCGCTTCCTCGGACTCGGGGAACGTGTAGCGGTGGAGACCGACGCGGTTGGTGGCTGTGAGCTCGGCTGTCACGTTGTAACGTGGCAGGCTGATGGCGTAATAGCCGGGAACGGAATGCTCGGTCGAGCGGTCGCCGTAGGCCCACAGACCGGATCCCTCTTGTCCTTCCACACCACGTGAATAGGTCACGTCGCCTACAACAGGCATCACGGTCACGTCGAACAGATCGCCGATGCCGGTGCCTTCAAGATGGGTGTGGGAGAAGCCGATCACTGTGGAGTCGCTGTCATGGTAGCCGGAACACCAGTCCCAGGACTGGGGAACGCTTGTCGGGCCAAGCTGTACCATACCGAATGGCACGTTGGCACCTACGAATACATGGCCGTGGCCACCGCTGCCTATCTTGGTGTCGACATAGGCAGTGTAGTCGGTCGAATCTGACGTATCTGTAGTGCCATTGCCGTTGGTCGAGCAAGAAGCAAGCAACACAGGCGTCAGAATAAGAAAATGTTTTGGATTCATAATTATTATTGTTGATTTTTTTAGAGTATGTTTTATTGTCCGTTGTCTTTTGCTCCCATTTCAAAGATTAATTCGCCGCGATTATTATCGCTACAGGAACTGCTGACAACTTGAAACGCATCCGTTTTGTAGCGTTATTTGACGTTCTTCAGGTTGAATTTCAGATTCTTTCCGTTGATCAGATCATCGTGGGAGATGCGATAGCTGTTGAGTTTCTTACCTCCGAGTTCCATTTTGTCGACGAAGATTGATTCCGGCGATTCGCGTTCAGCCTCAATGGTCAGGGTGCCCTGGGGGGTGTCAATTTCCACGGAGTCGAACACGGGAGATGTCAGTGTGTAGTACGGCTCTCCGGGACAATCGGGGTAGAAGCCCATCATGGAGAATACCGCCCATGCCGACATTGTGCCTGTGTCATCATTTCCGGGAATACCATCGGGCTGTGTGGTGAAATATTTGTCAAGCAGTCTGTTTACCTCTTTCTGTGTCCGCCATTCTTCGCCTTTGAAGCGGCTGAACAGATAGGGGTAGGCTATGTCCGGTTCATTGGCCGGATCATAAAGACCCTCGTCCATCACCATCTGCAGCTTATCGACGAATTTCTTTTTGCCTCCCATCAGTTTTACAAGGCCTTCAACATCGTGAGGCACAAAGAACGTGTAGTTCCATGCCGATCCTTCGTGGAATCCGGGAACCGGTTCGAAGTTTTCGCCCTGACGGGGATTAAACGGACTGAGGAATGTGCCGTCCTGATTGATCGGGCGCAGAGTGCCACTTTCCTTGGAATAATAGTTTGCGTATCCTTTGGCGCGTTTGCGAAGCTCTTTTGCAAATTCTTTGTCGCCACGTTGCTCTGCAAGCCATGCCAGGGCATTGTCGGCAACATAATATTCCAATGCATGCGAAACAGAGTTGTCGCCGGAGTTGTCGCCGGCATGTGCACCCAGAGGCACGTAGCCTTTCTCGATATATGGATCGATGTCGGGACGCATGGGATTGAATGCACCGGGTGTGGTGGCCGATTTTTTCATGGCGGCGTATGCGGCATCCATGTCGAAATCACGCAGCCCCTTGCGCCATGTGTCAATGATCACGGGCAGAGCCGGATCGCCCTCCATTGTGAATGTCTCGCGGCCATAAAGTTCCCATTTCGGAAGCCAGCCCCATTCTTTCGACATATCGATCATCGAGCGAACCATATCGGTCTGGCGTTCGGGATAGACGAGGGTCATCAGCTGATGCAGGTTGCGGTAGGTGTCCCACAATGAGAATACGGTGTAACGGTCGTGACCATCGCTGATCTGTCCGTCGCCGAAGCTTTCCATCAGAGGATATTGTCCGTTGACATCGTTTAGTACGTTGGGGTGTATCAGTGTGTGGTACAATGCGGTGTAGAACACCTCTTTCTGTTTGTCCGTGCCTCCTTTCACACGGATTTTACCGAGATCAGAGTTCCATGTGTCGTGGGCGGTGGTGCGGATTTGGTCGAATGTCAGGCCGGCCTGCTCCTTGTCAAGGTTCTCACGCGCATTTGCCATGGATACGAAAGAAACACCCATCCTGACCTCCACCTGCTCGCCGGGTGCGAGATCCTCGTATGTGAACCAGTAGCCTATGTCGTCACCCGAGAGTTCGCGGCCATATTGGCGGTAGATCTTGTAAGTGCCGTTATCCGGAGTCCACTCAGCCTCCACGCCGGTCATCTCCGGCTGCATCTTCCAATAGCCCGAAGCATCCGGTTTTTTGCTTACACGCATCACGAAATAGATCGGGAACACTTTCTGTGGATTATAGCAGAATGTGCCGAGCAGTTTCGAGCCTTCGATTTCTGTGTCGCTGACACGACGCACCGTGGCGCCGCTCTCATTTGTCAGACCCTCGCCGAGATTGAGCAGGATGTTGCCCTGTCCGCCGGGGAATGTATATCTCTCTGCCGATGTGCGTTTGGTCGCCGTCACCTCAGTCAGGATATCATATTTGGTTAACCGGTTGGAGTAGAATCCCGGAACGGCAGTCTCGCTGGTATAGGCCGAGCCGTATTTCTTGTAATCCGGTTCGAGATCGCCGGTGGTGGCGATTGTCAGCAATGAGCCCAGTTCCGGACAGCCCACACCGCTCAGAGTCACGTGGGCGTAGCCGGTAAAGAATTTATTATGGTATTCGTATGGTGTCGACCACCAGCGTGCATCCTTGTCATAGACATTGTCGGCCGATCCCATCACATTAAACGGAACAACCGACATCATTCCGTTAGGCACTACGGCACCCGGATTCGTGGTTCCGAAGTTAGTGGTTCCGACAAACGGGTTGACCCACTGTGTATAGTCCGTATTGTCGGCGGCGAATGCCGATGCGCTTGCCATAAGCAGAACGCCGGCTAAAATTTTTCTTTTCGACATAAGATTCTTTTGCAGGTATTAGTTTTTACAGTTGCGAAATTATTCTTTTACAAAGTTAGGTAAAAGACTTTGATTCGCGAAGCAAATAATGTTTGAAAAAATATACAAAATCTATTAGGTTTAACATTCTTTAGTTGTTTCAGTGTGGAGATTGCACGAATTTCATATAATTTTACAAATGCTTTTAAAACAACATAATAAACCATGAGAAAACGTTACACAAATCTACTTGCTTTGGGAGCGCTTTTGGGTGCATCGGTGGCAATGAATGCCGATGAATTACCTTTGGTAACCCAGACTTTTGAGTATCCCGACAATGAACCGGCACCATGTCATCCCGTGCCGACGCAGCGACAGATTGAATGGAACAAGACTGAATTCTATGCCTTCTTCCATTATGGAATGAACACCTACACCAATCTTGAATGGGGTATGGGTAGTGAAAGTCCCAACAGATTTGCTCCGACTCAACTGCCTAATCCGAGACAATGGCTTGAAGCAGTCAAAGCCGCTGGAATGAAAGGCGGAATTGCTGTTGTGAAGCATCACGACGGCTTCTGTCTTTGGCCAACACAGACCACTACGCATCGCTGCACTTCCAGTAGCAATACCTATGCACAGCAAACCAATATTCCTCAGGCATTTGCCGAGGCTGCCAGAGACCTTGACATGAAATATGGGTTCTATATTTCGCCATGGGACCGAAACAGCGCATACTATGGTACGGACCAATACGTGAAGGAGGTATTCATGAAGCAATGTGACGAGTTGGCGCAATATGGCTCTGATCAATTTGAAATGTGGTTTGACGGTGCTAATGGTGGCGATGGCTACTATGGCGGTGCAAATGAAAGCCGCAGTGTTGACGAGGCTACCTACTATGATGTCCCGAACCTGCGTGATTATATCCATAAAATAGCTCCTATGTGCGTTATGTGGGGTGTCGGTGGAGAAGCTCGCTGGATTGGTAATGAATCAGGCTATGCCGGTGAGACCAACTGGGCTATGATGGAGCGTGGTGCCACATCCGAGATCTCATCCCGCAATTCCGGACAGGAAGAGGGCTGGATCTGGCTCCCAGGTGAAAGCGATGCAAAGGCCACTTCTGCAGGCTGGTTCTGGCACAGCAATCAGTCTGATCTGTCGGCCGAACGTCTGTTCCAGATGTATCTGGAGACCGTTGGACGCAATTCAACGTTGATTTTGAACATTCCTCCGAATCAGGCCGGTGTACTGCCGGAAAGCTCAGTCAATGTTCTGAAAGAGTTGGGACAGATGCTCGAGACGCGTCTTGGTAATGATCTTGCCCGTAACGCGACTGTTGAAGCCTCGGCAGAAAGAGCCTCCGGAGCATCGCGAAACTACGTGGCCGGTAATCTGATTGATGGCGACATTGAGAGCTATTGGGCTACCGATGATGGTGTCAACAATGCCACTATAACCCTATCATGGGATACTCCCCAGACGGTGCACTATGTTTCGATGATGGAATATATTGCCAAGGGACAAAGAGTCCGCAGCTTTAAGATCGAGACAAGTGAGGATGGTGTCACATGGACACCGCGCGCAACCTCGATCGCACAGACAACTATTGGATACAAAAGAATTATACCCCTCAACGGCAGCACGTCGGCAAGCTACGATTCCGGCTACACTGCCAAAGCGGTCAGGATCACAATAGAGGATAGCCGCGCATGTCCGCTGCTTCACACAATATCAGTTTACTAACCATCGATTCTTGCACATAATCATGAATATAAATAAAAATCTATCTTTATGGGCGGCAGGGGCTGTAGTTGCATTATCCTCGCAGGCTCAGACTCATATAACATTCGATGCCGAAGATTATGGAAATATCGGCGTTTATGACACATGGGTTGATTCTCCGTTCCGTCAGGGTGTCCTTTCCGGAAATGTGGCGGTTGTCGACAATCATCTGCTCGACGAAGAAGCTAATTCTTCGTCAAAGATTCTTGGAGTACAGCGTTCGAGATTCGGCTCCAATACGTTTGGTGTAAAGGTCGATCTCAAGGAAACTTTCGAACTTGTGCCTACTCAGCGCTACATCCACGTCATGATCCACAAACCGGTTGAAGGACGCGTCATGCTCATTGGTCTTGGGAAACGGGCTGACAGGGCTGAACAATCGGCCGACGTCGAGCAGTTCTGGTCATATCCGGTTAATGAGACAAAGGTCGGGGAGTGGTTCGATGCCGTTTTCCCGGTTAAAGGCAATGGCGGTGTCGACATTCATTCACTTGTCATTGTGCCCCACTGTGAGGCTCCGCACACTTTGACATCCGATTTCGTCGCTTATGTCGATGATATTCTTCTCGACGATAATCTTGCGCCACGCGTGGGTGCCGGTGACTATATCCTTAATTTCACTGCCGAGACTCCCCATGGACGCCCGGACGATCGATGGACTTCTTCTGTAGGAATGTCAGGGTCTGCCGACGGCACACAGACATTGACCATACCCACATCTCCAAGCAAGATGGCCTACAACGTGCTGTTTGATACGCCTATCAAAGCCAGAGCTGGAGAAACGGTCACGCCGACATTCGGCTACACCGGTGGATGGATGCACACCTATTTCTACATAGACCGTGGCAACGACGGAGAATTCTCGGCTGCTGTCGACGATAATATAAATCTTGATTCGTCGACCGACCTGATGGCATTCTCTCTTTTCTCCAACGGTAGCAGCACTACGGCTAAAAACTCTGCCGGAGTCACAATCTCGTCAGCCAACAATGGATTCAACAGATCGGCTATTCCTGCTTTTACAATCCCATCCAACCTCTCCAATGGTTTTTACCGTGTGCGATATAAAATCGATTGGAACAATATCGATGCCGGTGGTGATGTCAATAGTTTCGTGACTAATGGTGGTATAATAGTCGATGCTCTTCTGAATATCCATGGCGATTATTGCAACATCACAAACGATAACCGTAACGGTGAGGTGCAGACCGCAACCGGCGAGACCCTGAACGGCTATCGAGCTCCATTCGGACAGGCATTCAAAGTGAAAATGATTCCGTCAAACGGATTCACTTACAGTGGCATCCGTGTCCGTCACGGATATAACCTCACTGGCGACAGCCTGATACATGGCAATCCGCAGTATCGCGACGTGACTATATATGCCGATGACTTTGACGCTGAGGATTGTGTCGTTATCCCTGCTGAATATATGGATGGCGACGTACTTATCGAAGGTCTGTTTGTTGAGGAAGGTAAAGGCGACGGACGAGTTAAAGTCACATACCAGGTGATGTGTGAAGGCCGGGAAATAGCCTCAAAAACTATCAAGGTGAATAAAGGTGCTGAATTCCCTGAACCTGCTTTCGAGACAGAGGTTTCGACTGAATTCTACACTCTTGAGGAAAAACCGGAGGGAACGTGTGAGGCCGATACCGTTGTCAGTCTCAAACTGACCAATAATCTGCCGTTCCGCGTCAGCGAGAGCTTTGAGAATGCGCGTTGGCACAATCTCACTATTACAAGCGACAAAAATTACCTGACCCACACTTCAGCCAGCTACATAAGTTTGGCCTCGTCAACCACGGCAATGCCCGACGACAGCGATGAGAACTCTCAATGGGCTTTTATCGGCGATGTTTTCAATGGTTTCATGATCGTTAACCGTGGCGCTGGTAGTGATAAAATTCTGTCTTCGGACCATAACACATCATCCAACACCGGCGGATCGACATTCCCGGTAATGACTTCGGTTCCCGTTCCATCTACCCACAACACTTACTGGATTCCTACAAAGAGCACGTCCATTTCGGGAGTGAATGGATTCTTTCTCCATCAGGCCGGATATTCGGCAAATAAGATGAATAGCCGTGATTCCAAGCTGGCATATTGGACAGGTGGTTCCGGAGCAGGCTCTACTTTTATCGCCACCGAGCTTTCCGGATATTCATTGACAATTCCAATGGTCAATCAGGGAATTGTTGAAGTGTATGATGGCGACACAAGATTGTCAAATGGCTCACGGGTTGACGAAGGTACGGAGTTGCGCATTGTTGTCACCCCCGGCGAATATTATATGCTGACGGCTTTGACTGTGAACGGTGAGCCTTTGGAAGCCGTTGACGGAGTCTATACATTTGTTGTCGGAACAGAAGCTGTTGTTATCAATGCCGTGTTCGAGCGCGATCCGGATGCTCCGGTTGAATATTGCATGCCCGTATATGGCGGAAGTGGAACATCGCGTACCACGACTTCGCGCACAGACCGCCACCTCGATTCTATTGTGGCTACAGATGGGACAAACACTATCAACGTTGAAACATTCGGATCAACATCAGGCCGACAGGTCTATAAAGATGAGACCACAAAAGTGCTGGTGACAGAGCCTGGCAAGACAATCACTCTGACCACTGCCGGCTCAATGTGGGCTATGCACAATTTTATTTACGTGGACTTTGGAAATGATGGCTTTGACTATGGCGATCAGGTCGTTTATAGTGAAGCGGCGCTTGGAACATTCTCTTTTACGGTTCCGTCCGACATTGTCCCGGGAACATATCGCGTGCGTCACATGATTGACTGGACCAACAATAATCCATGTGAGTTTGCTCAGGGACAGTCAAGCGATAATGCCGAATCGGTAATCGACTTCCTGCTTAGAGTGGAAGCTGATGTGGTCTCAATTCTTGTTCAAGGCGAAGGCGAGGTTGAGGTCTGGAGCGAAGGTAATGCAACCGATGGCCCCTCCGGAGTCAGATATGACGATGGAAGCGTAATTCCCTCCGGTGGAATTGTTCCCCATGTATTTGTCAATCCTTCACAAGGATATAAAGTGGAGTCGGTATCCTATACAAATGGCGATTCAGATGCGACAGGATGCACTCTTGAAAATGTCACTTTCGGAAACTACGATGGATGGCAGTTGGCATCCGGACTTGACCGCAGTACGGGAAGCATCATTATCACTGTTGTATTCGTCTCCGATTCTCAGGGACTTGAATACATAGGTATAGATCCATCGGATGGCCCCGTTGAATATTTCAATCTTCAAGGCATGAAAGTCGACGGACGCAATCTTCTCCCAGGATACTATATCATCAGACAAGGAGCAAAAACAGTGAAAATACTTGTGAGATAATTAGTCTCGCGTCATAAAATAATGCGGTGGGTCATAAGTGGCTCACCGCATTTGCTTTATGCAGATCCAAGGACGAGTAGCATCAGTGATAGCATCAGGATGCAAAGGTCAATAGTCTTGGCTTTGGCATTCCGTTCGCCAAGCACGAGGATTCCGTAGAGAAACGGCACTATGACACTGCCGCGGCGGATCATTGACACAATCGCAATCATCGAACCCTCAATCGACAGCGAATAGAAATAAGCGAGGTCGGCCAATGTCAGGAACAAGGCGATCAGAGGAATGGTCCATCTCCACGTGAATCTGTCGGACGATTCCCTCGCTCGTTGCGATCGCGATAAAAGCCATAGTGTGGCCGTCATTATTATACATTGATATAGCGAATACCAAGCCTGCACTTCAAGAGGCTTGTAAAACTCCATCAGATACTTGTCATATAGAGCCGACACCGCTCCAAGCAGTGCTGCCGTGGCCGACAGCCAGATCCAGCGCGAATGCCGGAGCGAAAAACCCTCCTTGGCCCCAAGTCGCGAGATGAAAAACAGAGAGGCAAATCCCAATAATATTCCTGTCCACTGCAACACGTTCAGACGTTCTCCGAAAATCAGTACAGCCCCTACCAACACCAGCACCGGACGCGACGCATTGATCGGACCTTGGATCGTCAACGGCAGATGTTTTATAGCAAAATATCCCGAGATCCATGAGCCTAGAACGATTACAGCTTTTAGTGCGATCAGCAGATGTCCTTTTGGATCGCCGCCAAGCCCCCAGTTGCCATCAACCAGTTCCGACACGATCACCGGCGACATCAGCAACGCCCCGATAGCAGTGTTGAGCATCAGCACCGTCAGCACATTATTGCCGCGAAGCGACAACTTTTTCATCACATCATAAAGCCCCAGCCCGACGGCCGATGCCAATGCAAAAAGAATCCACATCTCATTCAGAATTTTTCCGCCGCAAAATTACAAAAAAATCCTTGTCCAATTAAGGTAGATTCAAGAAGTCCCGGAGAGAAAGCATTTTGATACCGTTTTGGGTGTTTGGCATCGAATCGCGTAGTGTGACAACCAAAGTAATGTCTATTGATACGGCTACTTTTTCATCAGGCACCTTTATCACACCTTTGCCCTCAAATCTCAAAATCTTATCAAGATATTTTGGTCTCGGAATATTTTCTATTGTTTTAATCATATTCAAAAGTATTTGCAGATATAGCGATTGTTTTGAATACATTAAAAAAACATTTAGGCTGAAATATTTCTGGAAGCTAAAGGTCACCCTAAATCCGATTTTGTTATGGTACAGATAAATGACTTTAGAGTATTCTGTTTCATTGTTGCGGAACATCAAAAGATATATCACTTCTTTTGTCGCTTGTTTTGTATATCGAGATATCGTTATCTTCAGTTTAATCCTTATCTTTGTGATTGATATAGTGGATTGCCCTACAGTAAAAAACAAGTCCAATTTATAAAACTATTTATTACATTGAGATATGTCAATATGGAGCAAGCTTAAAGGAATCAGGAAAACCGATGATCGGAACGGTATTATCGGCGGTGAACCCATAATCTCTGCGCCATGTAGAGCCGACAAATATGCTATAATAGATGTAGAAGTGGGCTTGACTAACAATAAAATTCACGATATAGGAGCCATCAAATATGATGACACGATATTTCATAAAATCTCTAAAGAAGAACTATTCGTTTTTCTAAACGACGTAGACTATATCTGCGGACACAATATTGTTAATCATGATGCAAAATACCTGTTCTCAGACAAAGAATGTCGCTGGATTTTGGTTGATACACTTTATGTATCGCCATTGTTGTTTCCTGAACACCCTTATCATAGGCTTGTGAAAGACGATAAATTGATGAGTGAACAGATAAATAATCCAGTGAACGATTGTAAAAAAGCAAAAGACTTGTTACTGGATGAAATAGCTCGATGGCATTCATTATCAAAAGAAAAGCGAATACTATTTGCATCATTGTTGAAAGATACAAAGGAATTCTATGGATTTCTCAGTTTGGTAGGTGCTGAGTATATTCAAGACGGAATACCAGAACTAATTAAAAGTCTTTATGTCGGGAAAATTTGCCAACATGCTGACCTTGACATGCTTGTCAAAAAATACCCATCGGGATTAGCGTATGCATTGGCGCTGATTGATACAACTGATTATCGTTCCATCACTCCCGGATGGGTACTTTACAATTATCCTGAAGTGGAATATATCGTAACACTTCTACGACATACTATTTGCAATGAGAAATGCGACTATTGTAATACGAAATTAGATGTGCGCCATAATTTAAAAATGTTTTTCGGTTATGATAGATTCAGGACATACGAGGGCGAGCCACTTCAGGAACGTGCGGCTCAAGTTGCTGTAAACGGGAAATCATTGTTGGCGATATTTCCTACCGGTGGCGGTAAATCTCTTACCTTTCAGCTGCCGGCACTTATGGCCGGACACTCTGTGCATGGTCTTACGGTAGTCATTTCGCCTTTGCAATCCTTGATGAAAGATCAGGTTGACAATCTTGCCAATAAGGGAATTACGGATGCCGTGACCATAAATGGAATGTTAGACCCCATCTCAAGATCCTTGTCCATACAAAGAGTACAAGATGGAGAGGCTTCACTATTGTACATATCCCCCGAAATGCTTCGGTCAAAAACAATAGAGAAAATCTTGATGGCGCGCCATGTTGTAAGGTTTGTGATAGATGAAGCGCACTGCTTTTCCTCGTGGGGACAGGATTTTAGAGTTGATTATCTCTACATAGGAAAATTTATTCAAAAATATCAGCAAAAGAAAAAATGCCAATCTCCGATACCTGTATCATGTTTCACGGCTACGGCAAAACAGAAAGTGATCCAAGATATATGTGACTATTTCAAGCAGACATTGAACATAAATTTGGAACTGTTTGCATCAAAGGCATCAAGGACGAATCTGCATTATTCCGTAATTCACGTAGAAAATGAAAATAATAAATATTTAAAACTGAGAGAACTTGTGGCAGAAGCCGATTGTCCAACAATTGTGTATGTGTCACGTACCAAGCGGACAAAAGAATTGGCTGCAAAATTGACTCGTGATGGTTACAAGGCACTTCCTTTCAATGGAAAAATGGAAGCCGATGAAAAAGATGCCAACCAAGATGCTTTTATGAGTGATCAGGTACATGTCATTGTCGCTACATCTGCATTTGGCATGGGTGTCGATAAGAAAGATGTCGGGCTCGTGGTACATTATGATATTTCCGATTCGCTTGAGAATTATGTTCAGGAAGCAGGTAGGGCTGGCCGTGATCCAGAGCTTAGCGCACGTTGTTATGTGCTTTACAGTGATAATGACCTGGACAAGCATTTCATATTGCTGAATCAGACGAAACTTAGTATTAGTGAAATTCAACAGGTGTGGAAAGCCGTTAAAGACCTTACAAAACATCGTATGAAAGTCAACTGTTCTGCGTTGGAAATTGCCAGGCAGGCAGGATGGGATGATTCGGTATCTGATATTGAAACTCGTGTTCGAACGGCCTTGTCCGCCTTGGAACAAAGCGGATATTTGATAAGGGGGAACAATGTTCCTCATGTATATGCCACTGGTATTACAGTGAAAAATATGGATGAAGCAAGGAATCGCATATCAGCGTCAATGCTTTTTAGCTCCGATGAAATAGAGAAGGCTGTACGAATAATCAAGTCACTGATTTCTCAAAAACATATTGCTAAGGCACAGGATTCAGACGCGGAATCACGAGTCGACTATCTGGCGGATATTCTTGGGTTGAGAAAGAAGGATGTTATATCTGTGGTGGAACGCATGCGGCAGGATGGTATATTGGCGGATAGTAAAGATATATCGGCCTATTTGCATGATGCAGGTGATTCTGAACGGAAGTCGCAAATACTTCTCGAACGTTTTGCAAAACTGGAGAAATACATACTGAATCATATCCCTGATGACTCTCTACGGGTATCATTCAAACAATTGAATGAGAATGCAGTAAACGATGGTATCAACACATCAAAAGAAAAAGATATCCGGACATTGCTCTATTTCCTCACAATCAAAGGCTATACAAGGAAAAAAGAATATGCCGCCCAAAACATGGAGATAAGTCGTCTGGCAGATCTTGAATCCACCATTAGGAGATTTGAAAAACGCTTGGAAATAAGTCGCTTTGCTGTGGAATGGTTATATGAATTAGCTTTTGATGCGGAAAAAAAGAATGTATCCGATCAAGCCATTCAGTTCTCTGTAGTGGAGCTTTTGAACCAAATAAAGTCAAGTCCCAGATCCCTTTTTGGTGGATTGGATGATATTCAATTGGAAGATGTGGAAGAAGCACTTCTGTACCTGTCTAAAATCGGAGCGTTAAAACTTGAAGGCGGTTTTTTGGTGCTTTACAATGCCATGAATATTCAAAGGATAAAAGATAATAAGTCGAGATACAGGCAGGACGATTATCGAATGCTTAACGAATTCTATAAACTCAAAATACAGCAGGTGCATATTGTGGGAGAATATGCGAATCTGATGTTGAGAGATTATAATTCAGCCTTGCAATATGTTCAAGACTATTTCCAGATGGACTATAGGAAATTCATCTCAAAATATTTCAAGGGCAACAGAACAAGTGAGATTCAACGCAACTTGACACCTCAAAAATACAATCAATTGTTTGGGCAATTATCCAAACGGCAAATGGAGATAATCTCAGATAAAGATTCACGATGTATTGTTGTCGCCGCTGGCCCCGGTAGTGGCAAAACACGGGTGTTAGTCCACAAACTGGCCTCACTATTGTTGCTTGAAGACGTGAAACATGAACAGCTGCTTATGCTGACATTTTCAAGAGCTGCCGCTACCGAGTTTAAGCAACGGCTAATGGCGTTGATTGGCAACGCCGCCCATTTTGTTGAGATAAAAACATTTCACTCATATTGCTTCGACCTCTTGGGGCGAATAGGTAATCTTGAAGATTCAAAGAATGTTGTTTCAAAGGCAGCCGAGATGATATGCCAGGGAGATGTAGAACCGAATAAAATTGGCAAGACGGTACTGGTTATTGATGAAGCCCAAGACATGGGATCAGAAGAATATGCACTTGTAAAAGCACTAATGTCTAATAATGAGGAAATGCGTGTGATAGCAGTGGGCGACGATGACCAGAACATATATGAATTCCGAGGTTCTGATTCGGATTATATGTATCAATTGGCGCAACAATCCGGTAGCACATTTGTTGAAATGACCGAGAACTACCGTAGCACTTGTCAGCCGGTAGATTTTGCCAACAGCTTTTTAAAAGCTATCAATAAAAGGATGAAAAAGACCCCCATCATCTCTATGAGAAATGAGAAAGGGTGGGTGGAAGTGATACGCTATGACTCAGCTTATATGTATCATCCGCTTGTGAAGAATCTGCTTATGTGCAGGAATAAGGGAACTTCATGTGTGCTTACTCAGACAAATGAGGAAGCTGTGATTTTGACGGCACTCTTGCGGAAGCATGGTGTAAATAGCAAACTGATACAGTCAATGGATGGTTTCCGATTTTGGAACATGGCGGAAATGAGGTATCTGCTGAGGTATATAGATAAACGGATAAAAACACCGCTAATCATGGATGAACTATGGGAAGAGGCCAAGCATGCAACCTTTTCATTCTATGATAAAAGTCTATGTTTAATGTATGTGAAGCGGTGTGTGGAACAATTTGAACAAACCAATAGGACAAAATATTTTAGCGATTTCAAAGAATTCGTATTTGAGTCATCAGTGGAAGATTTCTGTGACACATCAGGAGCCGATGTTGTTGTGTCGACCATTCACAAGGCAAAAGGACGAGAGTTTGACGACGTATATATGCTTATATCGGATAATTATGTAAAGGATGATTATCTTTTGCGGAGATATTATGTAGGAATAACACGTGCAAAAAACAGACTTTTTATACATACAAACGGTGATTGTTTTAATCACCTAAAAGCAAACCGGTACCTCGTAGATCATCAACAATATGAAATGCCAGGGGAAATTATATTACAGCTTTCTCACAAAGATGTCAATTTGGGTTTCTTCAAAGATAGGAAAAAAGAAGTTTTAGCACTGAAAGCTGGAGATACATTAATCTACAAGGATTATTTTCTGTATAGTTTATTGACTGATAAACCGGTAGCAAAATTATCATCAAAAATGCAAAACACGTTGTCTGAATGGCAGCAAAGAGGCTATGAGGTGAAATATGCATCTGTACGATTTGTTGTGGCGTGGAAACCTAAAGATGCCGCAAAAGATGAAACGGAAACGGCAGTTATTTTGGCTGACCTGACTCTTTCATTGCAGGAACACGATTGAATTTAAGTGTTGTCAGATATATCCGCCATTTCACATTCTTGGTAGAACCGGTTAATAAAATGTGAGAATAAAAAAACGGGTTGCGATCATGTTGATCGCAACCCGGATGTATATCAGTTATCCTTTTTTAGGTTATTTCACTTCCTCGAAGTCGACGTCGGTTACGCCGTCGCCGTTGCCGGGGTTAGGGGTGGGGCCGGCCTGAGGTCCTGCCTGACCGCCCTGCTGTGCCTGAGCCTGAGCGTTAAGGATTTCCTGCTGAGCTGCTCCGAATGCGGTCTCGATCTCTTTGATGGCAGAGTCGATCGCGTCGATGTTCTGGCTCTTGTGGGCTTCCTTCAGGGCTGCGAGGGCAGTTTCGATAGGAGCTTTCTTGTCAGCCGGGATCTTGTCACCGAGTTCGTTGAGCTGTTTCTCAGTCTGGAAGATGATGGCGTCGGCCTGGTTGAGCTTGTCGATACGCTCCTTCTCCTTGGCATCGGCAGCTGCGTTGGCGGCAGCTTCATCCTTCATACGTTTGATCTCAGCGTCGGTCAGACCGCTTGATGCCTCGATACGGATGCTCTGTTCCTTGCCGGTTGCTTTATCCTTGGCCGATACGTTGAGAATACCGTTGGCGTCGATCTCGAAAGTTACCTCGATCTGCGGAATGCCACGGGGTGCCGGTGCGATGCCGTCGAGGTGGAACTTACCGAGGGTCTTGTCGTCTTTGGCCATCGGACGTTCGCCCTGAAGCACGTGGATTTCAACTGAAGGCTGGTTGTCGGCTGCTGTTGAGAAAGTCTCGCTCTTACGGGTCGGGATTGTGGTGTTGGCTTCGATAAGTTTGGTCATCACACCGCCGAGGGTCTCGATACCTACCGACAGAGGAACAACGTCGAGAAGAAGCACATCCTTAACATCGCCTGAGAGCACACCGCCCTGGATAGCTGCACCTACTGCCACAACTTCGTCGGGGTTAACGCCCTTGGACGGGGCTTTGCCGAAGAATTTCTCTACAACCTGCTGGATAGCCGGGATACGGGTTGAACCGCCGACGAGGATCACTTCGTCGATATCTTTAGCTGTCAGACCGGCATCCTTAAGTGCCTGTTCGCACGGTTTGATGGTAGCCTGGATCAGTTTGTCAGCGAGCTGTTCGAATTTAGCACGGGTCAAGGTCTTTACCAAGTGCTTTGGAATTCCGTTGACCGGCATGATATAGGGGAGGTTGATTTCGGTAGAAGTGGTGCTTGAAAGTTCGATCTTAGCCTTTTCAGCAGCTTCTTTAAGACGCTGGAGTGCCATAGGATCCTGACGAAGGTCAACGCCTTCCTCTTTCTGGAATTCGTCGGCGAGCCAGTCGATGATCACGTGGTCGAAGTCATCACCGCCGAGGTGGGTATCGCCGTTGGTCGACTTAACTTCAAACACACCGTCGCCAAGTTCAAGGATCGAGATATCGAATGTACCGCCACCGAGGTCGAACACGGCAATCTTCTGATCCTTGTCCGTCTTGTCAAGACCGTAAGCAAGGGCAGCTGCGGTAGGTTCGTTGACGATACGTTTAACGGTAAGGCCTGCAATCTCGCCGGCTTCTTTGGTTGCCTGACGCTGTGAGTCGTTGAAGTAGGCCGGAACGGTGATCACGGCTTCAGTCACAGACTGGCCAAGATAGTCTTCTGCGGTTTTCTTCATCTTCTGAAGAATCATTGCCGAGATTTCCTGAGGAGTGTACTCGCGTCCGTCGATGTCGACACGCGGAGTGTTGTTTTCGCCACGTACAACTTTGTAGGGCACGCGCTCTATTTCGTTTTTAACCTGGTCATAAGTCTCGCCCATGAAACGTTTGATCGAGTAGATCGTACGTTTCGGGTTTGTGATGGCCTGACGTTTTGCAGGGTCGCCCACTTTACGTTCGCCACCGTCAACGAATGCTACGATTGATGGTGTAGTGTTGCGTCCTTCGCTGTTAGGGATAACAACGGGGTCGTTACCTTCCAGAACGGCCACACATGAGTTGGTGGTACCAAGGTCAATGCCAATAATTTTTCCCATAATAAAAAGTTTTTATGTTGTTTTTGAATTTTGATTAGCTTTTGGATTTCTTTCCATGTCACTATTAAAAACAAATCTTGTGCCAAAAAGGTTGAGTGATTTGTAATTTCTTGATTATTAGGTGCCAAATCTTTTATGATGGAAATATGACAACTGACACCCCGACTGACACAACTGACAAATTTTCCAATTCCCACATGGCGGATATACGGAATTTTATTCATATATTTGCCTTGTCAACAGTTTAATTCTCAGTGAACTATAGCAGACTATTATGAAGAAACTTCTATTTGCGTTGATACTTGTTGTGTCAGTGACAGCCGCCTGTTTCGCCGAAAAGATTTCAGATATTCAGCAGACCGACAGCTGGATTTATCTCTACAATGAAAATGGCAAACGCTACAAAACAATGTCCGCATCCTCGGTTGGAGAGATCCTCGGATGGTCGTCATCTTTTTTCGTCAGCCAAAAGGGTGGATGGATATATCTTCATGACTCCGATGGCAAACGCTATAAAACCATGTCAGCTTCATCGGTCGGCGATGTGATAGGCGTGGCCGGCAACACGTTCACATCCCGTAAAGGCGGCTGGATATATACCTATGATGCTTCCGGGAAACGCATAAACACGCGCTCGGCTCATTGAGCTTTTCACCAGCTCAGTTCAACGGCAACACTCTCCATCTGCGTTCCCGGAATCGGTGGGTTCAGTTTCTCAACCTTCACCGAACCGTTTATTATCAATGGGAACCGGGTTGTCAAGTTCGTGCGGAGTCGTCCGCACACATGCTCTAACAATGCCGATGGTGTGGCCATCACTTTTCGGATCTCGTCGCAGGCATCGGCATAGTTGAGTGTCCCGTCAAGTTTGTCTGACTCGATAGCTTCCCCGGCCGGATAGACCAACCGTGCGCTGACCCTGAAATCATTGCCTACAATACGCTCCTGATCCATCACCCCATGTCGGGCGTGGATCAGGAGCTTGTTTATCTCAATTGTTATCGTTTCCATTTCAGTGACGGCGAGAGCGCGTTTTCTTTTTCTCCTGACGGTTCACGTGCTTCTTGCCCTGTTTGTCCGATGACTGGCGGCCTACGTTATTCGATGCCTGAGGAATACCCTTGTCATCAACAAGCACGAAATCGAGCTGTTTTTTCTCGAGCGAGGCTCTGGCTACTTTCACCTTCACCTGATCGCCAAGACGATAGCGCACACCGCGCCGGCGTCCGACGAGGCAATAGTTGGCTTCATCGAAATCATAGTAATCATCCGCCAGATCCCTTACCGGGACAAGACCCTCACACATGTTCTCGCTCAACTCAACATACAGCCCCCATTCCGTAACGCCGGAAATAACACCGTCGTAAACCTCGCCCATGTGATCGCCCATGAATTCGACCTGCTTATACTTGATCGACGCACGTTCGGCATTTGCTGCCAGCTGCTCCATATCGGACGAGTGTTTGCACTGTTCCTCCAGTTTTGGCTGATTCACGGAGCGTCCGCCATTGAGGTAGCGTTCCAGCAGACGGTGAACCATCATGTCAGGATAGCGGCGTATCGGTGATGTGAAATGGGTGTAATAGTCAAAACCGAGTCCATAATGGCCTACGTTGGTGGTTGTATAGATCGCTTTTGCCATGGAGCGTATTGCCAGTGTCGACAGGAAGTTTTCTTCTCCGCGCCCTTTCACGTCAGCCAGCATCTGGTTGATGGAGCGGTTCACCTGTTTGGCCGATCCCGTCTCCTTGACTTTGTAGCCGAATGTCCGGGCTATTTTTGAAAGGTCAGCCAGCTTGCCGGGATCAGGCATATCGTGAACGCGGTAAACAAACGCTTTTGGCTTATGATGTGCCGCTGGTTTTCCGATGGCCGTGGCCACTGTGCGGTTGGCAAGCAGCATGAATTCCTCGATCAGCTTGTTGGCATCTTTCGATTCTTTGAAATATACGCTTGTCGGATGGCCGGTCTCGTCGATCTCAAAACGCACCTCTGCGCGGTCAAATTCCACGGAACCATTGTCGTAGCGGTTTCGGCGCAGGATCTTTGCCAGGCGGTCAAGTGTCAGAATCTCGTCCGCGAAATCTCCTTTGCCCGTCTCTATTATCTCCTGGGCTTCTTCATAGGTGAAACGGCGGTTGGAGCGTGTCACTGTGCGTACGATGCGCGATTTGATCACCTCGGCATTGTCGTTCATCTCAAACACGCAGGAGAATGTCAGCTTGTCCTCGTCGGGGCGCAAAGAGCATATTCCGTTCGACAGATGTTCCGGAAGCATCGGCACTACGCGGTCCACGAGATAGACCGATGTGGCACGTTTCTGTGCTTCCTTGTCGAGCAGCGTGTCTGGCTTGACATAGTGTGTCACATCCGCGATGTGGACGCCTATCTCGTAGTTGCCGTTGTCGAGTTTGCGGATCGAAAGGGCATCATCGAAGTCCTTTGCGTCCTTGGGGTCGATTGTGAAGGTGGTGACGGAGCGCATGTCCTCGCGCTGTGCCACAACGTCGTCTGTGATTCCGGCTCCCATTTTCTCTGCAGCGGCATTGACATTCTCCGGATAGCGGTAGGGGAGGCCGAACTCCGCGAGTATGGCGTGCATCTCGGTTGTGTTGTCGCCGGTCTGTCCGAGGATATCGATCACCTCGCCTATGGGATTTTTAGCCTCATCGGGCCATGACGTGATTCTGGCTATGGCTTTCTGGCCTGTTTTGCCACCTTTGAGCTTGGCTTTGGGGATTATTATGTCTGTGGCCAGAAACTTGGAGTCGGTCTGTAAGAACGCATATTGCCGCTCCACTTTCAAAGTGCCGATGAATGTCTGGTCCTTTTCCTCGATGATTTCGATCACCTCGGCTTCAGGCTCAACGCCACGGCGGCGTGCTGCAACGATTATCTTCACCTTGTCGCCGTTGAGAGCGTGCATGGAGTTGCGTTCGGCCACAAAGATGTACTCGCCATCCTCATCGGTCACTACTGAGTTCTTGCCATTGCTGCGGCGCACAAATGTGCCTGTGGTCACATTACTTCTTGAGGGAGCCTTGTATTTGCCGGGCGACACTTCGATCAGGTCGCCGTCGAAAGCCATCTCAGCCAGCATCATCGCTATTGAACGATGGGCGGCCGGAGTGTCGGCACCTATTGCGAAAGCCACCTGTTTATAGTTGAAAGTGGCGTTTTTCTGTTGACTTATATATTTTGCAACTTCGGCATGGAGGTCTTTTGTCTGCTTCTTCTTTCCGGTAGCAGTGGTATTCTTTTTTGCCATAGTGGTTATGCTGTGTGGTTATGTTTGAAATTTGTCAACGCTTGTTGATATTCTCATTAGCGTCTTATTAATATTAAACGCAGACAAGCCTTTAAGTGTTTTTTGTGTAACACGTATTCCGGCTTGTCTGCGCTGAATGTGATTACCTCCGGCCGGAAATGGTTTCCGACAATTGTCGGGGCTGTATCTTATGCGTCAATATTGGCGTAGTTGGCGTTCTGCTCAATGAAGTCGCGGCGCGGTGCTACGTCCTCGCCCATGAGCATCGAGAAGATGCGGTCGGCTTCGGCGGCATCGCTGATATTGACCTGTTTGAGCATGCGGTGTTCAGGCGACATGGTGGTGTCGCGGAGCTCTTCGGCGCTCATCTCACCGAGACCTTTGTAACGCTGCACTTTAGTCTTGTCGCCATGGCGCATGATGAATTGTTGCACCTGCTGGTCGGTCCAGCAATATTCCTCAACCTTGCCTCGTGAGCATTTGTACAACGGCGGTGTGGCAAGGTAAAGATATCCGTTCTCGATAATCGGACGCATGCGGCGGAAGAAGAAGGTCATGAGCAGTGTCGCGATGTGAGATCCGTCCACGTCGGCATCGGTCATGATTATGATCTTGTGGTAGGCCAGTTTCGAGATGTTGACTTCCTTGGGATCGTCGTCGGTGCCGATCGTTACGCGCAGTGCACGGAACATGGCCGTGATTTCGGCATTGTCGAAGATTTTGTGATCCATCGCTTTCTCCACGTTGAGGATTTTACCTCGCAGTGGCAGGATGGCCTGGAACTGGCGGTCGCGGCCCTGTTTGGCTGTTCCGCCTGCGGAGTCACCCTCGACGAGGAACAGTTCGCAGTCTTCAGCTGTGCGGCTTGAGCAGTCGGCCAGTTTGCCGGGAAGACCACCGCCTGAGAGCGGAGATTTGCGCAAAACGTTTTTGCGTGCGTTGATGGCTGCATGGCGTGCCTGGGCTGCCAGAATCACTTTGCCAACAATCGTTTTTGCCTGTGCCGGATGTTCCTCAAGGTATGTGCGCAGAGCCTCACCAACGGCTGCGGATACGGCTCCGGTCACTTCGCTGTTGCCAAGCTTTGTTTTGGTCTGGCCTTCAAACTGAGGTTCCATGACCTTGACGGATACTACGGCTGTCAGACCCTCGCGGAAGTCATCGCCGGAGATGTCGATCTTCACTTTGTCGAGCAATTTCTCGTCTTCGGCATATTTTTTCAGAGTCGTTGTCAAGCCGCGGCGGAATCCTGAGAGGTGTGTGCCACCCTCTATGGTGTTGATGTTGTTGACAAACGAATAGACGTTTTCGTTGTAGCTGGTGTTGTAGGTGAGAGCCACTTCAACAGGTATGCCCTGACGCTCGGTGTTCAGGTGGATGACATCGTTGATCAGCGATTCTTTGTTTGAGTCGATGTATTCAACAAATTCGCGCAGACCCTCTTTGGAGAAGAAAACTTCGCTGCGTGGGGTGCCTTCTTCGTTGATCTCGCGCATGTCGGTCAGCGTAAGGGTGATTCCGGCGTTGAGGAATGCGAGGTCGCGCAGACGGTTGGCGAGCGTGGTGTAATCGTAGACCGAGACTGTGAATATGCTTGAGTCGGGCAGGAATGTGATCGAGGTGCCTGTGTTGTCGCTGTCGCCGACTATGCGCAATTCTGTGGTCGGTTTACCGCAGGAATATTCCTGAACGTAAGCCTTGCCGTTGCGGTGAACTTCGGCGCGCAGATATGTCGACAGTGCGTTGACACAGGATACACCCACGCCATGCAGACCGCCGGAAACCTTATATGTGCCTTTGTCGAATTTACCGCCGGCGTGGAGTACGGTCAGCACAACTTCAAGCGCGCTCTTGTGCTCTTTCTCGTGCATGTCGACCGGAATACCGCGGCCATTGTCCACAACCGTGATCGAATTGTCCTCGTTGATGGTCACGTCGATATGGGTGGCATATCCAGCAAGGGCTTCGTCAATGGAGTTGTCAACAACTTCATAAACTAAATGGTGGAGACCCTTGGATGATATGTCGCCGATATACATGGCCGGACGCTTGCGCACGGCTTCCAAACCTTCAAGCACCTGAATGTTACTGGCGCTATATTCTTCTTCTATTTCTGCCATAGTTTGATCTTTTCTTTGTCTTTTTGTCGGCCTTGGTTTCTCGTCGCGATAGTGACGTGCCGGCCGTTGAAAAATCAAACAAAGATACTAATTTTTTCGCGCATTTCCAAATCTGAAATCTCGGTAAGCTTCAATTGTGAAAAAATGCAAAAAGTTGCATGCGTTTCTTGCAAGTTTCAAAAAAGCTCCTTACCTTTGCAACGCTTTTCAGAAATCGGGGTGTAGCTCAGTTGGTTAGAGTACGCGTCTGGGGGGCGTGAGGTCGCTAGTTCGAGTCTAGTCACCCCGACTAAAAGTAAGAGACCGCAAGTCGTTTGATTTGCGGTCTTATTTTATTTTGTCAGTGGTGTTTAGCAGTTGGTGATGTGGGCCGGGAGGCGTGGTGTCGCGCCATGGCAGGTGCAGACGTAGGCAGATGTCTCTACGGCTTTCCGGTGTGCGTCGGCAATGGATGATCCTTTGATCAGGGAGGACGTGAAAGCGGCGGTGAAAGAGTCTCCTGCGCCAACAGTGTCGGCTACCTCCACTATCGGAGTCGCAATGAACGATTCTTCCTGTCCGGAAAATATGTAGCTCCCTTTTGTTCCGCATGTCAATATGAGAATCCGCAGGTTGTACCGGTTCATTATGGCCTGACAGCTTTCCTTGATGCTTCCGGACGGGAGATTCAGTATCGGTTTTATGATCTCAAGTTCCTCATCGTTGATCTTTAGGACGTTGCAGAGTCCGAGCGATTCCGTAAGCGTTTCCGGATCATAGAAATCCTGTCGTAGATTGATGTCAAAGATTTTCAGTGTGTCATCCTCTTTGGGCATCGAGCATAGGAAGCGGCGTATTGTTTCCCGGGAGGTCTTGCTGCGTTGGGCGAGAGAGCCGAATGCGGCGGCGCGTGTACGTTTGGCGAGGGCTTCAAGCTCGGGTGTCCATGGAATGTTGTCCCACGCCACGTCGCGCGTTATTTCGTATGCAGGAACGCCGTCAGCATCGAGCGTTACGTCGACTGTGCCTGTCGGATGGTCAGTGATTGCGATTTGTGTCTCCATTCCGAGTTTTGTAACGCTGTCGAGCAGTTCTTTGCCAAGTTCGTCTTTCCCAATCGCGCTGACTGCACATCCATGCAGGCCGAATTGATTCACGTGGTAGCTGAAATTGAGGGGTGCACCACCTGCTTTTTTTCCATCCGGCAGCATGTCCCAGAGGATTTCCCCGATGCCTACTATTGTGGCCGGTGTGTTTTTGTCCGAGTTCATATTATTGAAAGAATTAAATGTGATTGCGGTCTCTTAATTCCCAGAACGCCACGGCCGATGCGGCTGCCACGTTCAGTGAATCGACATTGTGGTGCATCGGTATGCGCACTGTCCAGTCGGCTTGTTCTATGACCGTTGGCGCAAGTCCGTCGCCTTCTGTGCCGAGGATTATTGCAAGTTTATCGATGTGACGTAACTGAGGGTCGTCGATGGATACGGATTTATCCGTCAGTGCCATTGCTGCGGTTGCAAATCCGCGTTTGTTGAGGGTAGGGGTGACCGGGGTGTCTATCCATGTCCATGGCACAAGAAACACAGAGCCCATTGAGACTCTTACTGCGCGACGGTTGAGGGGATCGCAAGATGTTGGGGTCAGGAGTATGCCGTCGATGCCGAGAGCTGCCGCGCTGCGGAATATCGCTCCGATGTTTGTGGTGTCGACAACGGAGTCGATGACGGCAATGCGTCGGGCGGTCTTGCAGACCTCTTCAACCGTAGGCAGCGATGGGCGGTGCATAGCGCACAGCACACCCCGTGTCAAGGTGTAGCCGGTCAGTTGTGATAGTAATTCACGTGATCCTGTGTATATCCGCATTTCGGGCGCTCGGGCTATTATCCCGGCGGCATCCCCGGTGATATGCCGTTCCTCACACAGCATTGCCATCGGTTTGAATCCGGCGTTAAGAGCCACGTTGATCACCTTTGGACTCTCGGCGATGAATAAACCTCGCGACGGATCAAGCCTATTGCGCAGCTGGGCTTCCGTAAGGGAGGCGAATATGGCCGTTTCCGGCGTGTCGAGTGATGTGATTCGGGTTATTTCCATTATTCAGCAGTCAGTTAATCCAATGGGGATAATTGTCCGGTCACGGAGTTGATGATAAATCCGCTCACGGTGATGTCGCGTGGAAGCAGCGGATGGTTGCGGACAAGATCCACGGTTTCATGCACTGCGGCTTCGGTGTCGTCGAATCCATGTAGCCAGCTGTCGAGGTCTATTCCGCAGTGGCGCATAAGGGATATGTGCTCATCGTCGATACCACGGGACCGCATCAGCTCAAGCATGTGGGCTGAATCCATGCCCTGCACTCCGCAAGAGGTGTGGCCGATGATCATTATCTCATTGACGCCGAGTTCATACACGGCCACTATCAGCGAGCGCATTGTGGAGTCAAACGGATTGGTGATCGTGCCACCGGCATTCTTGATCATTTTCACGTCGCCATTCTTGATGCCTAATGCTGCCGGCAGGAGATGCGTGAGCCGTGTATCCATACAGGTGACGATGGCTATCTTCTTGTCGGGATATTTTGATGTGGCGAACTGCTGATATGCTTTGTCGGCCACGAATTGTCGGTTATATGCCAGAATTTCGTCGATCATAAGGTCTTTTGATTGTGAAAAAGGCTGATCGGACAAGTTTCGCTATGTCCGGTCAGCCTTGTGATATGGTTCTGTTGGTTGTGTTCGGTTATTGACGGCCGGAAGTCACCATCGCACGATCGATTTTTGCGATGAGACCCTGAAGCACTTTGCCCGGGCCGAGTTCAACGAATTCGGTAGCTCCGTCGGCGATCATGTTCTTGACGGTCTGTGTCCAGCGTACGGGAGCTGTGAGCTGTGCCACGAGATTTGCTTTGATTTCAGCAGGATCGGTGTGGGGCTTGGCATCTACATTCTGGTAAACGGGGCAGATCGGAGTTGATACGACTGTGCGTTCGATGGCTTCTGCGAGTTCGGCGCGTGCCGGCTCCATGCAGGGTGAATGGAACGCTCCGCCAACTTTGAGTTTCAGAGCACGTTTTGCTCCGGCAGCGAGAAGTTTCTCGCAAGCGGCGTCGATGGCTTCGATTTCGCCGGAGATCACGATCTGACCGGGGCAGTTATAGTTGGCACATACGACAACTCCGTCGATTCCGGCGCAGATTTCCTCAACGGTTTCGTCGGGGAGTGCGAGAACGGCAGCCATTGTCGAGGGTTTCAGCTCGCATGCTTTCTGCATGGCCTGTGCACGGGCTGATACCAGACGGAGACCGTCCTCAAAAGTCAGCGCTCCGGCAGCTACGAGTGCGGAGAATTCGCCGAGAGAGTGGCCGGCAACCATGTCGGGGTTGAATTCTTCGCCCATGGTTTTTGCAAGGATCACTGAGTGGAGGAATATGGCCGGTTGGGTGACTTTGGTCTGTTTCAGCTCTTCGTCTGTGCCTTCAAACATAATGTCTGTGATGCGGAAACCGAGGATCTCGTTGGCTTTCTCAAACATTTCGTGAGCCACCTCGTTGGTGTCGTACAATTCTTTGCCCATTCCTACGAATTGGGCACCCTGTCCGGGGAATACAAATGCTTTCATTATATCTGGATTAAATTTTGTTTTCTGTTTCTGCGACAAAGTTAATCAAAATTTATTTAATCCGGTCTGTGATTAAGGAAAAATTTCCATAATGAGGCATGCGCTCTCTCGGGCTTCATTTGGGATTGGTCGGTTTTGCTGCGGCAGGAAGGCTGAATGTGAATTGCAGTCCGCCATTGTTGGCGTTGTCTACCTCAATCTCGCCGCCGAGTGCGGTAATGGTGCGGTGGACAATCGGCAGACCGAGCCCCATGCCCCCATTCTTGCGTGCCCGGCCCTGGTCTACGCGGTAGAAGAGATCGAAAAGCTGACTGAGATGTTCTTCTGCAACGCCTTTGCCGTTGTCGGAAAACGAGAAATAATGTTTCCCGTTCTCTTCCCGTAGCCATCGGAGGTCTATCGTGGTGCCGCCGGAATATTTTGCGGCATTGTGGATGAGGTTGAGCATTGCGTTTATAATCAGTGATTCGTGACCATGTACGCAGCAGTTGTCCGGAATTTCGTAGGAGAACTTCAAGGCTCCGGCGGTATGGCCGGCGTCTATGTCCTGTGCGAGCTGTGCTATGGTGTCGCGGAAATTGAAATCGGAGGTCTTTATTGTTTTATTGTTGTCGAGATGCGTAATCTCGCTCACGGAATTGATCAACTCCGTGAGCCGGTCGGCATTCTGCTGGGCTCTGACAAGAAACCTGTGTCTGATATCATCGGGTATGCTGTCGTCGGCGAGCACCGTATCGAGATATCCTTTGATGATGCCGACAGGTGTCCTCAGCTCATGTTTCACGTTTTGGCTTATTTGCCGTTCGTGGCGCGTTTTTTCCTGCTCGGCATTAATCTTATCGCGGTAGAGAGTGACAAGATTTCTCGACACGTCGCCAAGTTCGTCCTTGGAGAAATGCCATGTGTCTATGTCGGGTATATGGTCGGTGGATATTGAGTTGGCGAAGTCGCGGAGGGCATATACGTCGCGGCACACGGCCTTTATGCCAATGAAAGAGATAACCGAAGATAAGATGGCGAGTACCAGAACCACTATCCATACCATTGGATCCGTACTCAGGAATGTCAGCACTTCTCCCTCGTAGGGGAGTGCGGCAAATGTGTAGATCTTGCCATCGGTGCTTGTCAATGCGCTGACCATACATTTGGTGCTGTCGATGGCCATGTTGCGCAGGGTGACACTTCTTTTGTCTCTGATCAGATTGGCGAGTTCCGGTATCGGATGTCCGTTATTGTCATGAAGAAGAATTGTTGTTTCTGGGTTGTCGGCAATCATATTGCCATTATTGTCATAGACTGTGAGTCGGAGTGGTTCGAGGGTTGTCTCCCCGGTGAACAGGCGGATGAAGTTTACGGTGTTCTGGAGATCTACGCCGCGTTCATACGCATCTATCACAGTGGCGTTGACATTGACCAATCTTGTCTGGAGATTGTCCATCTGGCGTCTTTTTTCGTGCATCACGGAATAGGTCATTGTGATGGCTATGATAACCCATAGCAGGCCGACCAAAGGGAAAAATAATTTCCAATGCAGTTTTATGATATGTTTTTTTGACATTGCGGACTGATTTGAATATCTGCGGATGAAATATATTGTATCTACAAAGATAAGTCTTTTTGTCTTAAAATTGTTTTGACATCCGTTTAAAGCACTTCCCGTAGAAAGCAGTCGTTGTTTGTGCCTGAGATATTGGTGTAAGTTATTTGTAAGTGTGTGGATTGATATTTTGCACGTTTTTCATGTTCTTTTTGTATCTCTCGTCTTGACTTCCGTTAACGTAACAATCTGATTAAAATATAAATCAGTGCATTCCGATGCAATTCCCAAAATAGGCACAAAAAAAATTGATTGTCTCCCGACAATCAACCTTAGTTAACCTTAAATCTAATACCATGAAAAACACATTGCAAAGTTATGTCTCTTTTGGATTGTGGCAAAATATTTTGATGAAATAATTCATGTATTTAACATTATTTTACGCAGAATATCTGCTGTGGTATCTGTTTTGCTTGCTATTGTGTGTGAATTGTCTGTTTTTATTGGCAAAATGCTAATTATGGAGTGGGTGGTGTATGAGCTGTCTTTAAAACTCGATTCACACTTGTTAACAAATAAGATGGGCTTCCATGATTGACATCATGGAAGCCCATTGTAGGTCAGTTGGTTATCAACCAATCAGTGAGTGTCCGGTCATCTCTTTCGGCTGGGGAAGACCCATGATTGAAAGGATGGTCGGTGCAACATCTGCCAGACGACCCGGCTCAACTTTAGCGTCTTTGCGTTCGGTTACGTAGATGCAGGGAACGGGATTGAGCGAATGGGCGGTGTTGGGTGTGCCGTCGGCGTTGATGGCGTTGTCGGCGTTGCCATGGTCGGCGATGATGATAACCTCATAGCCGGATTCTTTAGCGGCTTCAACAGTGTTCTTGACACATTCGTCAACAGCCTTAACGGCTTTTTCGATCGCTTCGTAGACACCGGTGTGTCCCACCATGTCGCCGTTGGCGTAGTTGACAACAATAAAGTCATATTTCTCTTCGTGGATGGCATCGACAAGTTTGTCGCATACTTCAAATGCGCTCATCTCGGGTTTGAGGTCGTAGGTGGCAACCTTGGGAGATGCAACGAGGATTCGTTCTTCACCCTCGTAAGGAGCTTCGCGTCCGCCATTGAAGAAGAATGTCACATGGGCATATTTCTCTGTCTCCGCAATGTGGAGCTGTTTCTTGTCGAGGCTTGAAAGGTATTCGCCGAGGGTGTTGTCAACGTTCTCTTTGTTGAAAATGATATGGACTCCGGTAAATGATGCATCATAGGGGGTCATGCAATAGTACTGGAGGTCGGGGATTGTCTTCATGTCGGCTTCAGGGATGTCGTGCTGGGTCAGGGCAACGGTCAGCTCTTTCGCACGGTCGTTGCGGTAGTTGAAGAAGATCACGGCGTCGCCCTCTTTGATTGTTCCGTCGACGGTTGAATTGTTGATCGGCTTGATGAACTCGTCGGTAACGTCGGCATCGTAGGATTCCTGCATGGCAGCTACCATGTCTGTTGCCTGTTTGCCTTCGCCTTTGACAAGAAGATCGTAGGCCACTTTGACGCGCTCCCAACGTTTGTCGCGGTCCATAGCATAGTAGCGACCGACTATGGAGGCGATGACGCCCGATGATTTGGCGCAATGTTCCTGAAGTTCCTTGATGAATCCTATGCCGGAACGTGGGTCGGTGTCGCGGCCATCCATGAAGCAGTGGATATATACTTTCTCAAGGCCATAATGTTTGGCGATATCGCACAATGCGAACAAATGGTCGAGAGATGAGTGAACGCCACCATTGGAGGTCAGACCCATGAAGTGCATTGCTTTGCCGGTCTTCTGGGCGTATGAGAATGCGTCTTTTATTTCCGGGTTCTCAAGGATTGTGCCTTCTGAACATGCTTTGTTGATCTTCACGAGATCCTGATAGACAACGCGTCCGGCACCAATGTTGAGATGGCCTACTTCCGAGTTGCCCATCTGTCCGTCGGGCAGACCTACGTTCTCTCCGCTCGCCTGGAGTTCGGAGTGTGGATATGTGGACATGAGGTAGTCCCAATAGGGTGTCGGGGTGGAATAGATCACGTCGCCTTTGCTGTGGTTGCCGATTCCCCATCCGTCGAGAATCATCAGTAATGCTTTTTTAGCCATGATGTTTATATTTTATTAAGTGTATGTTTTCTATATTCAGATGCAAAGTTAATGAAAAATTTGTGTACCTTTGCCGGAAATTGTGATAACTTATGAAAAAGAGCATAGTTTCGGCTTTAATTATATTGGTGGCATTTATCGGAAGTTTCAAGGCTTCGGCGGAATTCCGCTACGGACCGATGGTTGGCGGTAATGTCACGAGTCTTAGCTTCAAGCAGGATCTGGCGGCTGTGGATAAAAGCGTGGGCTATTCCGCAGGTATCGTCGGCGAGATGATGTTTCCCGGCATCGGATTTGGTATTGATCTGGGACTGTTCTATGAGCAGCGCGGCGCGACGGTTCATCTGAACGATTGGCCTATATGGCAGCATCAGAATATCTGGTCGCCTCAGCGCACATATCTCCACTATGCGGTGATCCCTATTCACCTGCGTTTCAAGTACACCAATCTTGGCGGTTTTGAGGACACTCTCGCGCCGTTTGTGTTCGCCGGTCCTTCTGTAGGTTTCCTGCTTGGTCACAGCAAGGTGGATTGCTTCAGCTATCCGTTTGGTGAGCTTGGCGTTGATTTCGGCATTGGTGCGGAGATCAAGCGCAACTGGCAGGTATCCGCAAGCTATAATCTCGGGTTTACGTATGCTCTGAAGGATAAGATCCTCACTAACTATTCGGCACGTAACCGCACATGGTCGCTTCGTGTGGCCTACTTCTTCTGATCATCCGGCGTTGATGCCTGAAGAGAGGCGGCTGTCTTTGACAGTGATTTGACGTCGAGACCTGAAGGTGCGTTGTAGAGACGGAGTCCGAATTTCGGGGCTACAGCTGCAATATGTTCGAAAATTTCGCTTTGGACTGCCTCATAGGCGGTCCATGCTGTTGTTGTGTAGCAGTAGATCTGCAGCGGCATGCCGTTGGCATCAGGTGTCATTATTCTGACAAGGATCTGCTGGTCGGTGCCGATCAATGGATGATTGAGCAGATAATGGCACATATAGGCGCGTAGCAGACCGAGATTGGTCTGGGTAGTGCCGTTGACGCATGCCAGCCCCGGATCGTAGAATTGTCCGGATGTCTTCACTTTGTTGATGAATTGCTGCATTCCCGGCAATGAAGATATACCGGCGATCATTTCGTCAGAAGCGGGAACAACGGAATCGACATCGAAAATTACCGATCGGCTGATCAGACGGTAGCCGCTGTCCGACATTCCGCGCCAGTTCTGGAATGAAGTGCTGACAAGAGTGTAGGGAGGGAGTGTGACTATTGTGTTGTCCCAGTTCTGCACCTTGACGGCTGTCAGCGACATGTCAGTGACAATACCGTTGGCTATGGTCGAAGGTACGACGATCCAGTCGCCTATCCTGACCATGTCGTTCTGCGACAGCTGGATTCCGGCAACGAACCCGAGTATGCTGTCCTTGAATATCAACATCAGGACAGTCGCGAACGCACCTAAACCTGTCAGCAACACGGCCGGTGACTTTCCTATCAGGACTGATCCGATGACTATTGCCGATATTATCCAGACTATTCCGATGCAAAGATTGCGGATGCCAGCCAATGGCAGATTCTTGGTGTTCTCACGGGCGTTGTAACGTTCCCAGATAAAACCGATAACGGCGTTGATGGCTACCGTTATGGTGATTATAAGATAGATCACAACCCCGACGCGGAATAGATGGAGCAGGGTCGACGAGCTATCGAATGCAAATGGCAGCAATCCGAGAATCACCAGCGGAGGTATGATATGCGAACAGCGTTGGAGTATATGATGATTAAGGAGGGAGTCTCCGATCTCGGTATGGCGCCATGCCACGATCTTGCGTGTGACCCACAGGATGATTTTTCTGATGACCCAGCCGAGAAGGAGGGCTACGCCGACTATCGCTGCGACATAGATTATTTCCTCGATATGTTCGTCATGGCTCAGTCCGATGTGGTTGAGCATATTTCTGATGGTGGAGAGAAGCCAAGTGGCCACTTGATGTGACGGAATAAGTGAAACGGTGATCATAGTTGAATCCTTTTTGAATCTTAACGCCCGGGAAGTTCTAATTGTTTATCGAAAAATTGCCATCATCGGTCGGTTTGATTAACTTTGTGCAAGTATATGGACGTAGAAAATTCTTTCGATAATCAGGCTGTGCCTGCCAACCCGTTCGGCGCTATAATGTATCTTATGGCTAAGCCGGTCGGGTCGCAGTGTAATCTGCGGTGTGAATATTGCTATTATCTTGAAAAGGGAGAACCGGGATCGCGTCAGCTGATGGACGACAATACTCTGGAAGTATTCATCCGGCAGTATATCGAGGCTTCCACTTTGCCGGAGATCGTTTTTACATGGCATGGCGGAGAGGCTATGCTCCGCCCGGTGGAATTTTATGAGAAGGTTCTCAGGTTTCAGAAAATGTATGGGCGCGGACGGTCGATTGTCAACTGTCTCCAGACAAACGGAACCCTGATTACGGAGCGTTGGGCGAAATTTCTACGCGATAACGGTTGGCTTGTCGGCGTCTCGATTGACGGGCCGGAGGATTTCCACGATGAGTATCGGCGAGCGGCAGGTGGGAAGCCTACGTTTCTTTCGGTGATGCGTGGGATCCGTATGTTGCAGCGCTATGGCGTTGAATGGAACGCAATGGCTGTTGTCAATGACTATAATGTTGAAGATCCGGAAGAGTTCTATGATTTTTTCAAGCGGATCGGGGCGCGGTATATTCAGTTCACTCCCATCGTGGAAAGACGTAGAGCCGACGGACGCCTTGCTGCGGTAGGCGAGGAAGGCACGCTGACGCCTCATAGCGTGACTCCTTCTCAATGGGGCGAATTCCTGTGCCGTCTGTTCGACAGGTGGGTCAGGAATGATGTCGGTCACACGTATGTGCAGATTTTTGATGCCACGCTTGCCCGGTGGGTAGGTGTGCAGCCGGGAGTGTGCTCAATGTCGGATGTCTGCGGCCATGCCGGTGTGGTGGATTTTAATGGTGACGTATATTCCTGCGACCACTTTGTGTTTCCGGAATATAAACTGGGAAATATCCACTCATCTACAATCATCGGGATGATGACGGATCCGCGTCAACATGCATTCGGTGCGGCCAAGCGTGGATCGTTGCCTCGCCAATGCCTTGAGTGCCGGTTCACGGATATTTGCAATGGGGAATGCCCGAAAAACCGTTTCGCGGAGACTGCCGACGGAGAGAAGGGGCTTAACTATCTATGCGAGGGCTATAGACGTTTTTTTGCTCATGTGGCTCCATACATGGATTTCATGGCGGCAGAATTGGCTGCCGGACGTCCGCCGGCCAATGTCATGACTCAATTTACCCCTCGGCGATGACGTGTCTCTATGTGTCCCACATGGAACATGGCTGTGATTCGGTTATGATTCTTCATCGTCAAGGAAATCGTCGTCGAAATCGAAATCCCAACCCATATCGTCGGAAGATTCATAAGCTTCCTGTGTGAATCGTGACAACTCGCGGCCTTCGCGTTTGGTCGGTCGGCCAAGGCCTTTGCGCCGGTCAATGAATCCGCTGATCTTGACAATCTCAAGCAGGTCGAGTTCGCTGCGCGGAGTGATGTTCTCCATGTATTCGGGTACAAGTTTCGCGCCAAGACGGTTTTCCGTCAGGGCAAGCACCCGGAAAGAATAGGTCACCGGCGGCTTGCGCACTTTCACTATGTCTCCTACTTTGACCATGCGCGCCGGTTTTGCTATTGCATCTCCGAGACTGACACGGCCTTTCTTACAGGCATCAGTGGCAATGGTGCGTGTCTTGAAGATTCGCACTGCCCATAGCCATTTATCTATCCTGACTTCTGATTTTGCCATTGTGGTTACGTGTGTGGGGGGAGGCTTATTTGTTGTTGAACTGGTTCATTGCGGTAGCAGCCCCGGCGAGACAATATGTCTTGATGGCATCGATGGCCACGTCAATACGGGCCGGGAGTGTGAGCCGTTGCTCAGTGGTGAAGCGGCCGAGTACGTAGTCGATCTGACATCCGCGTGGGAAATCGTTACCTATGCCGAAACGCAGACGCGGATAGGCATCTGTGCCGAGCATCTGTGCAATGTTTTTCAGTCCGTTGTGGCCTGCATCGCTGCCGCGCATTTTCAGCCGGATTGCTCCGAATGGCAACGCAAGGTCATCGACCAGAACGAGGATGTGGTCAATATCCACGCCCTCTTTCTCTTTCCAATAGCGGACGGCGTTTCCGCTGAGGTTCATGTAGGTGGAAGGCTTTAGCAACACGAGTTGCTTGTTCTTCAATCTCATCCGTGCCACGTCGCCGTAGCGTTCGGTTGAAAAAGAGATATTGGATGCCTCGGCTAAGGCATCCAATATCATAAAGCCTATATTGTGACGGGTGTTGCGGTATTCGTCGCCGATGTTACCCAACCCCACGATCAAATATTTCATGTGTTATGGGTTTTTATCACAGTTTGAGGCTGTCTTGTTTATCCGGCCATCAGGACCGGAGTGATTATTTTGCAGCGTTGGCTGCGGCACCACGTGCGGCACGTGTCAGCTGTACGGCGCAGACAACGGCGTTCTTGGCGTTCATCAGTTCAAGACCTTCGAAGTGGAGTTCGCCGATCTGGAGAGTCTTGCCGAGGCCGAGGTTGTCAACGTTGATAACAACACGTTCGGGGATTTCAGTATAGATAGCTTTAACTTTGATCTTCTTCATGGAGAGGGTCAGCTTACCACCGGCTTTAACACCTTCGGCGTGGCCTTCGATCTTGACAGGAACTTCGATGGTTACGGGTTTCTTGTCGTTTACTTCAAGAAGGTCCATGTGGAGGATAGTGTCCTTTACGGGGTGGAACTGAAGATCTTTCAGCACTGCCATGCGCTTTTCGCCATGGATGTTGAGCTCGATTGCGAAGATATCGGGAGTGTAGACCAAGTTGCGCACTGCATCCTGAGTAACGGTGAGGTCTGTTGTGATAAGACCTTTGCCATTGCCGATCTCTACGATCTTTTCGCCTTCGCGAAGGGTGCCGGTGTAGGGAAGTGTGAACACTTCGCCGCCGTTAAGCACAACGGGGATCTTGTTTTCTTTACGGAGTTCTTTTGCGGCTTTCTTGCCGAGGTTGGTGCGGGGTTCTGCCGCGAGCTGGTAAGTTTTCATTCTGAAACTTGTTTGAAATGTGTTACTAAAAATTAAGTTTTGGTGCTCCTTAATTTCCCATCACACGAGGGATGCTAAAAAGCGACTGCAAAGTTACTGTTTTTATTCGAGTTTTCCAATCTGTTTGTTGCAGATCCTGAAAAAATATTTGAATTATTGTCCGGATGCCATTTTTCTGGCTGATTCGCGGATAATTTCAATGGTTGTGAGATCGGTATCGAACACTCCGTACATCCCCTGAGGTTCGTGGGCCGGATCGCAGAGGAAGTCGTTGCCCGGTTGCCATTGCTGCGTGGCGGCGCGTCCGCTGCCGTTCCAGCCCCAGAAGTTGACTCCGGCAATCCGTTTGTCGCCGTAGGCTCGGTCAAGTATGTGGCGATAGTAGATGTCACGTGCTGTTACCGGGATATCGGTGGTGAATTTGAATCCGTTGCGCGGATATCCGAATTCTTCGATCACGAGCGGTTTGCCAAGCGAGGCTATTGAGTCGAGATGCTCGGCTATGTACTCGTCGGACGATTCACAGGCGTAGCCCACATGTTCTTCAACGCTGTCGCGGCTTGCCCATCCCCAGTTTGTGGGCCATAGATGGATTATGGCGTAGTCAATCTCCGGCAGTGCATGGATGCGTTGCCATAGATCAATGTCGATTTCGCAGCCATATTTGCCTTCACTGCCTGTGCTGACCATGTGGTTGGGATCTTGCGATTTGATTGCGCGGGCCATGTCCGTGATCCAACTGAGGAGTGCTTCTTTGCCTGCTTTGCTGAATGCGCGTGGCTCGTTGCACACTTGCCATGCCATGATTGCCGGCGATTCGGCGTATGGACGGCCGGTGACGCTGTTGATTCGTCCGGCCATGAAACGGGCGTGGTCAACGGCCATCTGTCGTGCTGAATCGTCGAGTACGAACTGGGCTACATGGTTGACGTACTCCTGATAGCCGTCGTCGTTGGGATCCGGAGCCTGGCCATGCCCCGTCCACTGTAGATAAGAGCCGTAGCCTCCGCTCCATTCCCAGGCATTTGTCAGGTAGATGACGGCATACATGCCGCGACGTTCGAGTTCGGCAATGAAACGGTCGAGTCCGGTAAGCAGGGCGTTGTTATAGACTCCGGGTGCGGTCTGTAGCTGTGGAGCTATGTGGTGGTGTATGCTGTCCGGCCCTTCGGCTCCTGCAAGAATGCGCAGGTTGTCTATCCCCATGGCCTGAAGGGAATCCAGTTCGCGGTTCAGACGTTCGCTGTCGCCCCAGGGACCATCGGATGCCAGTATGGGGCCATACCAGAAGTTGGTGCCGGTGAATCTGTAGGGGATTTCACTGTTCCCGATATGGAACTGGGCGTCATCCCCCACATGGATATATGCTGTCTCCTGTGTTGCCGACATGGCTGACGTGGCAATTACCGCTCCGGCGGCTATTGTGGCGAGGCGGTTCACTTTGCAAGTATTTGCTGTGCGTGTTCTTTTGTCTTGATCTGTTTGGGCTGGAAGATGTCGGTGATCGTTCCGTCGGGGCCAATGAGGAATGTTGTGCGGAATGTGCCCATGTATTTACGGCCACACATTGATTTTTCTCCCCAAACGCCCATTTCCTCCTGCAATTTATGATCGGTGTCGGCGATCAGGGTGAATGGGAGTTCGTGTTTGGCTATGAATTTCTGATGGGAAGCAGCGCTGTCGGAGCTTACACCGACAATTTCATATCCCTTTGCGCGTAGGGCATCGATGTTGTCGCGGAGTGAGCATGCTTCAGCTGTACATCCCGATGTGTTGTCCTTGGGATAAAAATAAAGTACGAGTTTTTTGCCGGCATAGTCGCTCAGGCGTATTTCTTTACCGTTCTGGTCAAGCCCGAGAATTTCGGGCGCTTTGTCTCCTGTTTGCATGTTGTAGATATTTGTTTGTGCAAATGTAAAACAAAAATTCGCTATATTTGTGCTAAAATGATAAAAAATGGATTTGAACGAATTTGCCGAACGTATCTTTCTCAATCTGCCTTATGATCCAAACGATCAGCAGATACAGCTGATAGCGGCGTTGGCTAAGTTCTGTTCTCCGGCAATGCGCAGCGATTCGGTATTTCTGCTCAATGGATATGCCGGGACAGGAAAGACATCGCTCACGGGAGCGCTTGTGCGAGCGCTGAAGGAGGCCGGCGTACCTGTGGTGTTGCTCGCTCCTACCGGACGTGCGGCAAAGGTGTTCGGGGCATTCGCGAAGCATCCGGCTTCCACTATCCATCGCCGCATTTATCGCGGAGATGAAGGAGGTTTGCTGAGTTTTAGCGGTGAAGTGGCCGAAAATACTGTTGTCAACGGTGTTTTTATTGTCGATGAGGCATCTATGATTGGAGATGGTGGCGGAGGTTCGGAACGTTCATCTTTGCTTGAAGATCTGATCCAGTATGTCTATTCCGGAGATGGTTGCCGCATGATTCTGCTTGGCGATACCGCTCAGTTGCCACCTGTGGGATGTGAAGAGAGTCCGGCCATGAATCCAGATCGGTTGCGTGGATATGGACTCCATGTCATGCGCGTGGTGATGACGGAGGTTGTGCGTCAGGGACGGCTGTCCGGTATTTTATACAATGCCACATGGCTGCGCCGGGCCATGAGAAAAGATCCGCTGCCGGATCCGAAGTTGTTTCTCGATCGGTTCGACGATGTGATTGCTGTCGAGGGGGAGGACTTGGAGGATTCTATTGCGGATTCGTATAATGAATTCGGTGAAGGGGAGACTCTGGTTGTCACGCGATCGAACAAACGTGCTGTTTTGTTCAATCTGGCAATACGCACCAAGATTCTTTACAAGGAAGAGGAATTGTGTCGGGATGAAAGATTGATGGTGGCCAAGAATAATTATCTGTGGAGTGCAAAGGTCAAGGGCTTGGATTTCGTAGCTAACGGTGATATTGCCGTTGTGGAACGTATCTACGGCACGGAATCACGCTATGGATTCCGTTTTGCTGATGTTACGTTGCGGCTGACGGACCGTGATATTTCTTTCGATTGCAAACTGTTGCTCGATACGCTGACCAGCGAGTCACCGGCACTTGAGGCTGAACGGTTCAATTCGCTCTATATGGCTTTGCTCAATGATCCGGATCTTTTCCCTCCGGCAATGTCGATGAAGGGGAGGATGCGTGTGTTGCGCAGTGATCCCTATCTGAATGCTTTGCAGGTTAAATATGCTTACGCTGTGACGTGCCATAAGGCGCAGGGCGGACAATGGGAAAGTGTCTATGTGGATCTTGGATTCACTCCGCCCGATGTCAGCAAGCTTGAGTTGTTGCGGTGGCTCTACACGGCTGTCACGCGAGCTTCGCGACGTCTGGCTATAGTAAATCCTGATCCTGAATGGACGGCATGAATAACAAGTATCGGCGCATCAAATAGCTGTTTGATGCGCCGATATGGTTTAAGTCAGGTTATTTCAATAATATGCCGGTTCCTGTAGATCGAACGATTCGGTGAGTTCGTCATAAAGCCCTGCATCAAGAAGATCCGGTTCGTCCGACAGTTCGTTGTCAATTGCTGTGTCGGCGCTTTGTGACGTGGCTTTCTCGGCCAGAGCGTTGAAGCGTTCGTAGGCCGGCAGATTGTAAAATTCCTCCGATGTTATGAAAACTGACAATGTGACGGCATCCGTTTTTCCCAGACGCTGCATCTCCTTATAGTAATCATTGAACAATTTGAATAATTCTTCCGGAGATGCATCGTTATGCCTGTCAGCAAATGCTGCTAACGCTTGATCAGCCTTGCTGTAGTCGCCTTCGTTAGCGGCGTCGAGCAGGCATTGGGTGAGGCTTCGGTCATCTGCCGTATCCTCTCTTTTTATGCAGGATATGGTCAGAAAACAGAAGCATATTGTCAGAAGCAGTATTCGCATGAGTCGGATTGCCGGTTATCTTATGTCGGTTTATTTCAAGGCGCAGCCTTTACATTTCTCTGAAATCTGGGTGAAGAAGTCGTTGCCCTTGTCATCAACGAGGATGAATGCCGGGAAGTTTTCAACTTCAATTTTCCAGATAGCCTCCATGCCCAGTTCGGGGTATTCAAGGAGTTCAACTTTCTTGATGCTGTCCTTTGCAAGGATAGCTGCCGGACCGCCGATGGAGCCGAGGTAGAAACCGCCATGCTTGTGGCATGCGTCGGTAACTTGTTTCGATCTGTTGCCTTTGGCGATCATGATCATCGAGCCACCGGCTGCCTGGAACTGATCAACATACGAGTCCATACGGCCTGCTGTTGTCGGGCCGAAAGAACCTGATGCCATGCCTTCCGGAGTTTTGGCCGGACCGGCATAGTAGATGGGGTGATCTTTCAGGTACTGAGGCATGGGTTCGCCATTGTCGAGACGTTCCTTGATCTTGGCGTGAGCAATGTCGCGGCCAACGATGATGGTGCCGTTGAGAGACAGACGGGTGGATACCGGATATTTCGACAGTTCTGCCAGAACTTCCGGCATCGGGCGGTTAAGATCGATCTTGACTGCGTTGCCTTCGCCCTGCTGACGCATTTCTTCAGGTATGAGTTCGCCGGGGTTGGTGTCAAGTTTCTCAATCCATAGACCGTCGCGGTTGATCTTGGCCTTCACATTGCGGTCGGCCGAGCAAGAGACACCAAGGCCAACGGGGCAAGATGCTCCGTGGCGAGGCAGACGGATCACACGGATGTCGTGGGCAAAATATTTGCCGCCGAATTGTGCACCAAGGCCAATTTTATGCGCTTCTTCAAGAAGCTGTTTTTCCAGTTCTACATCGCGGAACGCATGTCCGAGTTCATTGCCTTCGGTCGGCAGGTTGTCGTAGTATTTGACCGACGCTTTCTTGACGGTGGCGAGGTTCATCTCGGCCGATGTGCCACCGATAACGAATGCGATGTGATAGGGAGGGCACGCTGCAGTGCCAAGTGATTTCATTTTCTCAACCAGGAACGGGATAAGCGTCTTCGGGTTGATGAGCGCCTTGGTTTCCTGATAGAGATATGTTTTGTTGGCCGAGCCGCCACCTTTTGCTACAAAAAGGAAATTGTATTCATTGCCGTCAACAGCATAAAGGTCGATCTGGGCAGGGAGATTGCAGCCGGTGTTGACCTCGTCATACATGTTGAGAGGTGCATTCTGTGAGTAGCGGAGATTGTTTTCGGTATATGTCAGATAGACACCCTTGGAGATGCGTTCCTCATCGCCACCACCGGTGTAGACGTTCTGGCCTTTTTTGCCGATGCAGATTGCTGTGCCTGTATCCTGGCAGAAGGGGAGTTGGCCTTTGGCAGCCACTTCTGCATTGCGGAGCATTGTGAGGGCTACGAATTTGTCATTCTGGCTGGCTTCCGGATCGTGGAGGATCTTGGCAACCATCTCGTTGTGCTCGCGGCGCAGCATGAATGCGTTGTCGTGTGTTGCCTGACGGGCAAGCACGGTAAGCGCCTCGGGATCGATCACAAGCATTTCGTTGCCGCCCCAGTTCTCAACTTTGACATAGTCGGATGTCAGATGGTAATACTCGGTCGAGTCCTTCTTCATGGGGAACATCGGCTGGTATTTAAACGGTTTTGTTGCCATAATTTTTTAGGGATTTATTCTTTGTTTCAATTCTACAAAGTTAAGCATAAATTCCGTACTTTTGCAACTCATCCCACAACTTTTACAGACTTTAATCCGTTTTATTTTTAACGATAAAACTCAATATTATGAGAAAAATAACGCTTTTTGCAGCTGCTGCGGCTCTGTTGGTGGCTGTCTCTGCATGTAACGAACGAAAAGCTCTGGCCGGTAAGGTCAGCGGCGAGTGGGCCACAGCTCCTGTAAAACTGGATAACAATATGGCCGGGCAATCTTCGGTTATCGACAACATGATTCTGATTGTCGATCCTGCTTCCGGAGAGGGCGGTCAGATCAATGTGTCGTCGATGGTCTCGTTGGCTCGTTCCACCGGTGCTGAGGTCGCGCCTTCAGGAGCCTATGAGGTGAGTGTCGCCGCCACGGCATCCATCGCCGGAACTTGGCGTGCGATAGACGATGATGAGATTGATGTCAGCCTTGATTTCTCTTCGCTCAACGTTGAGGTCGATCCATCGCAGGTGGCTCTTGTCAGCAATCCTCTGACCGGTGGCGAATACGCGCAGACCGATTCTGTCAAGCCTCAGCTGGCCGAGTATTACCGCTCGGAGATCACACGTCAGTTGCAGGCCTATTATGGCGCATGGAATCGTTTCGACGATGTGAAGGTCGATAAACCGGGCACTACTATGTCGCTTGAGATTTCAGATCGCGATTACGTTTTCCGCCGTCAGTAAGCATCATTGTAATCTGATGCCGAGAGCGTCGAATTCTTTGAAATCATAGTCGAGGATTCCGCAATCCTTGAGTTCAACGGCCTCATTATGGTCGTTGAGATAGATTGCCGGTCCCGGAGTATAGCCGGAGTCAAGTACCGACCATTGGGTCTTTTTCCAGGGGGTGCTGATTCCGGCCATATCCATTATGGAGTGGAAGAATGTGCGGCTTGATGCTGCATATTTTTCTTTATTCCGGTTGAGAAATTCTTGTTTCGCCGGATACTGACTGATGTATGAATCCGACAGCCACACGAGCATCGGCACATGAATCTGATAATAGCTCGGTATGGGCGACGCATGCAGGAACAGATGGCGGTCATCGTCGAATATATCCTCGCCATGGTCGCTTGTGTATATCAGACCGGCCATTTTCCCTTGTCGGTCAAGGCGATCTATCACATCGGCTATCATGTTGGACGTGAACAATATCGTATTGTCGTAGGCGTTTATCTGTTTGTCGCGGTAATGGTGGGTGGCCATGGCCGGACGGTCGGGACGGAACACGGCTTCCGTCTCGGGATAGCGGTCTATGTAGTTGAAGTGCGATCCATAGCAGTGAAGCACTATGAGTTGTTTTGTTTTCCCGTTCGCTATGGCCTCATCGAGATATGGCAGCAGGTCGGTGTCATAGTAATGTTCCTTGTTCAGTCCCTGCTCTTTGATGAATATGCATGTGTCGGCCTCTTCGCCGAAAAAGTCTATGAATGAATGGTTGCGGCTGTGTGCCGAGACGAACGTTGTGGCATATCCGGCCTCTTTAAATGCCGTTATCAAGCTTTTGACATTGTAGATCGAATCCCCGAAATTGGAAGCGTCGAGCGGAGACAGAAGCATAGGTACACTCTTGTGGGTAGTATTGCTCTGAGATATGGCGCGGCTGAATGAGGTCAAGCCTTTGCGGTCAACGAGCCGGGGAGTTGTCGGCCGGTCATATCCGTTGATCTGCCAGTTGTCGGCACGCGATGTCTCCCCCACCATTACGACATAGATCTCCGGAACTGAGTCCGGGTGCTCGCTCGTCGCCTCGTATTTGAACGATGCCGATGTCTTGTGATAGTTGGCCACTTTTACCGTGCGCTCCACGGCGAGATAAAGATTATAGATCGCGTTTACCGGATATAGGTCGCATAGTGGTTTGTAAGTCCGTGCGCCGCTGAAACTCAGTCCGAAACAGATCAGGCCGGCTCCGATGATCCACAGGCTTGCGCGGCGTGTGCGAGATATGGTATTGTGGCTGAGATGCCACCGGCGGATCGTGGCTATTACTCCGAGGGCAATAGGAGGAATATATATGGCGATCACGGCAATGATGATCACCATCAGATTGCCCAACAGTTCACCGACCTCCCCGGGATTTGTGGTCACCACATTCAGGAACATGTCGACGGCTATGACTGACCGGCCGTACATATAGAGCAGTACAATCTGGAATGCCGCGAAGAAAAACAGCGTTATCATCCATAGCGATACCTTGCCTATTTTCCGGCTGAGCGACATGAGTAGCAGATAGATGCCGACGGGCAGCACTATGTTGGTGATCGATTGCATTATGCTCATCCGCTCTGTCAGCGAGAGCCAGACGTTGGGGATGGCGCAGGCGGCTACCACCCACACAAAAAGAAGCGCCTTGAGGCGCTTGGTTGTTATGTTTTTGTTGTCGTTAGAAAGCTTCATTGATGCTGAATATGAAAGATTTCTCGCCCTTGCCTATGCCAAAGTCGAGACGCACGTTGGTGCGTTGTTTGAATTCCCAGCGGTAACCTATGCCTCCGTTGGGGAGCAACCGCCGGAACTGGATTTCCGAAAATTTCGGGAACACGGTGCCTACACCGAGCCACGCCACTATCCCGTTCCTGCGCCACACATGTTGACGCAACTCTACGGTCAGATCCATTTCCCCTTTGTCGCGGAACCGCCCCTCGTAATAGCCTCGCATGGTGTTGCTGCCTCCGAATGTGGCAAGCATAGCCCATGGAACATCGCCGTAGTTCACCTTCGCATGATATTGGGTTGCGAGCACGCTCCCTTTCCACAGATGATGAAAATAGCTCAGTTTCAATTCTGTGTAGCTGAATGCCTGTTTGTTGCCGAGGAATCCGGGGCAGAACTGCTGTTCGAGTGATGCGAGCACCCCGTTTTGTGTTGCCGTCATGTTGTCGCGTGTGTCGTATTGCAGGCGCAGCCCGACTCCGAACGATGCTGTGTGCAGTGGCAGGCCCTCCCACAGATCAAGTCGGTGCATTTTTGCCGCGTGCGCGTAGTTGAATCCTACTCCTGGGCCGAAAAACAGGTTCGGTGCAAGTGCGTGCAGATAGTTCACGGTAGCTTTGACATAGATCTCGTTGAATTTTGATTTGTTGGCCATGTTGTTGCCATTGTCGAAGCCTATGCCCCAGAACTCTCTCGGGAATGAATAGAAATATAGGTTATAGTCTATTCTGTTCTTGTCCAGTTTGAAGATATGGTTTCCACGGATACCGATGAGGTAGAACCCTACGGTCGACACGTCGCCGTAAAGCGACACGTTTGATAGCGGAGTGATCGAATCGCTTGCCTCATTGCGGTAGAATCCTGCGGCCACAAGACCGATGCCAAATTTTGTGTCCGACGAATAATGGGGGCCGCCGATTATGCTGAAATCAAAACCCTTGTACTCTTTCGGCTTGTTGGAGTCGTTGAAATAATCGAGCACACGGTTTATTATGTTGCGTTTCTTGGGCGCGGATTCCTCCACGACCGTAGCGGTGGATGAGTTGTCGGCTGCCGCTACAATCATGCTGTCGGCAGGCATTGGTTCCTGTGCTGAAAGTGCGCAGAAACCGCCTATAAGAGCTGTTGTCAGGGTTGCGGTTATTTTCCTAAGCATGATGATGAATGTCTGAGGCTAATATCGGTGCAAATTTAGATAATTATGTGTAATTACGCTAATATTAGCTTTGTAAATAGCTCTTTTGTTGCCAAATTGTAGATAAAAAGCGATTTTTTGTTAAACTTACTCTTTGTCATAAGTGTTAAAATGGCAGAAGAAACTATTTAAAATGAGAGAATGATGAGATGGATATGTGTAGCTATGGCTATGCTGCATGTTTTGTTTGCAGCGGCTTCGCAGAATCAGGATTCCGTTCCTGAATTTGCCGGAACTCTGTCTCTCGACAGTATAGATGTCTCCGGCTCTGTTTCTGCGCTTCAGGATTCTGCTAATACTGCCATGGCATTCAATGTCGACACGATAATGATGTCCGACGAATTTAGAGAGAAATTCGGCTCTCCTACGCTTTACGATTTCCCATATTCCCGTACTCGCTCACTGCCTGACTGGAAGCGGTTATGGATCAATACTGCCGTCCTTGTCGGAGCCGGTGTGACTACGATGGTTGTCCTCGAATCCCTGCCGGCCGATGCAACAGCATGGAACAAGACGGAAAATGCCAAGGTGCCGCTGTTCAAGCGGTGGGTGCGCAATGTCAAGGCCGGCCCGGTTTGGGACAAGGATAACCTGGTGTTCAACTATGCGCTCCATCCCTATGCCGGTGCTGCATATTATATGGGGGCGCGATCCTGCGGATTCAACTGCTGGGGATCTTTTGTCTACACGTTCTGTATCTCTACTTTCTTCTGGGAATACGGATTTGAGGCATTCAATGAAATCCCCTCGGTGCAGGATCTCGTGATCACCCCTGTTCTGGGATCGCTGCTCGGCGAGGGCTTCTATCTGATCAAACGGAAGATCGTTTCCGACGGGTATAGGCTATGGGGCTCAAAGGTGGCTGGATATGCTGTTGCATGGCTCGTCGATCCCATCAATGAGACTATCGGCTATTTTCGTGGAGATCAGCGGAAAGCGTCGCGCCGCTCTGATGCATTGCGTGGACTTGAGGGAAGCTCTTGGATCGCACCGTCAACCAACGGACTCCAATGTGGCATCTCATTGACATATACTTTTTAGACTATTTTATGATAAATGTCATAGGCAAGGTGGCTTAAATTAGCTAATTTTGCATTTTGATTTTAGATTGATCGCTTATGAAACGCAATTATTTAATCGCATTATTTATTTTCTGCGCTCTTGGCCTTTCGGCTCAGACTGTCGAAAAAATCAAATTCGGCGACTTCAACAGCTGGGTGACACGAGTTATCTCTGAATCCAAGGTTATTGGTGGTGCGAAAAAGAATGTTTATGAAATCGGCCCCACATCTAATATAACAGGCAATAAAGCCTACGTCAACGCCGGCGGTTCTCCCTGGGGAACGAGCAATGTCTATGCCAAGGTATCCGGAATCACTAAGGCATCAAATGCCGTTGAGCCTTGTGTTCGCAAGGGTTCCGATCTTTGTGCCAAGCTCTCGTCCAAGATCGAGCAGGTAAAGGTGCTCAAGGTTGTCAATATGGACGTGATGGTGGCCGGCTCCATCTTTCTCGGACAGATGATCGAGCCTGTGACAAGCACTAAGAACCCCTATGGCAAAATGGATATGGGGGTGGCCTACACGAAACGGCCTAAAGCTCTTGTTCTCGACTATCGTGTCGATATGCCCGAGAAGCCTACACGCACTAAAGCCACAGGTTTCGGTTCGCCGAAAACCCTCAGTGGCCACGACAACGCCGTAGTATTCGTCTACCTCCAGAGCCGTTGGGAAGATGCCGACGGAAATCTACATGCAAAGCGTGTCGGGACGGGTGGTGAGATGTTTGGCCATGCTTCGAAGTGGGTCAACGGCCACAAGATACCAATTGTCTATGGCGACATCTCGAAACGTGCCGATATGAAATGGCTTGGTCTGCGCAGCAAAGCCAATTCCTATTATGCGCGCAATTCAAAGAATAAACTCAAACCTGTCATTGAAGAGGGTTACGATGCAAATGCCAAGCCCACCCATGTTATCGTGATGATTTCATCCGGTAGTGGCGAACCGTTTGTTGGTACGGAAGGCCTCAATTTCTACGTCGACAACGTAGGCTTCGTCCTTTGATCCACCCTCCCAATCTTTTGACATTCATTTCGGTCGGGTTCACCGCCCTCCGTGTGGTTGAACCGGCCCCACGTCTCATGCGTCAACCTTATCCTTTTTGTGCGCATATCGGTCGGGGTCACCGCACTCCGTGCGGTTGCACCGCCCCCACGCCTCATGCGTCAACCTTATTCTTTTGTCGCGAATATCGGTCGTGGTCACCACACTCCGTGTGGTTGCACCGCCCCCACGCCTCATGCGTCAACCTTATTCTTTTGTCGTGCATTTCAGTCGGGGTCACCGCACTCCGTGCGGTTGAACCGAATCTCCCACGCCTTATCAGTCAACAGGATATCCTCGTTCATGCCTGTAGGGACTGCGGCATGCCGCGTCCGGCCATACCAACTTGTAATCATCTTAATCTCAAGTTTGTATGGCCGTAACTACGTGCCGCATCTGCTTGACACAACCTTGACTTTACATGAACGTCAACATCATGCCGCTTCCGTCATGATCCGTTATTTCTGATCCTGTCAGCAGTCGTAGAACGTCGTGAACGCACGGACTATATACGCATGATCATCGGCGGATGCTGTCTCGCGTACCGAGTGCATGGCCCATATTGCCGCTCCCATGTCTACACCGCGCAGCGGAATCTGTGAGGTCAGGATATTTCCGAGGGTTGATCCGCCGGCCACATCGCTGTGGTTCACAAAATACTGGTACGGCACGCCGGCCTTCTCACATATCCCTGCAAACACGGCTGCGCTGTCGGCATCAGTCATATATTTGCAGTTGGCATTGATCTTTATCACCGGGCCGCCTCCAAGCAGTGGATGGTTGGTAGGATCCTGCTTCTCCACGTAGTTGGGATGCAGACCATGGGCATTGTCGGCCGAGATCATGAACGATCGGGCTATCGCACGCTGGCGATCCTCCTCTGTTCCGCCGGTGCAGAGTGTGATTCTGCTTATCAGATCCGCCAGCAGGGGAGAGGCTGCCCCTTGCTTTGTTCCGGAGCCTGTCTCTTCGTTGTCAAAAATAGCCATCACGCGTGTCATCCGGCTGTAGCTGCTGTCGAGCAGGGCGGTCAGTGCTGCATGAACCATGCTAAGATCGTCGATGCGTCCGGAGGTCAGGAACTCGTTGTTGAGGCCAAGTCTGCATGCCGGAGTGGTGTCGTAGAGCGACAGGTCAAAGTCCATTATCTCTCCGATTTCAACGCCAAGTTCATCAGCTATCAGATGCAGCAGTATGTTGTCTCGCTGAAGCTCATCCTTGACAATGCCTATGACCGGCAGCATGTCTTTCTGTTTCGACAATGGATTTCCCTCGTTGACGGCGCGGTTGAAATGGATGGCCAGATGAGGGATAGTAAGCAGCGGTCGCTCTATCCGCATGTTGACACAGCGCGGATGGAGAACATCTTCGCTGCGGAGCACCACTCGTCCTGCAACCGATAGTGGACGGTCGAACCATGTGTAGAGGATCGGGCCACCATATACCTCCGTGTTCAGCCTCACCATGCCGCCTTCGCCGGTCATCTGTGCGCTGGGCTTGATCCGGAATCCCGGCGAATCGCTGTGGGCGGAGATTATCTTGTAGCCGGCCGCTGGCCCGTCTGTGCCGGTTATGAAAGCCATGACGGCTGTCTGATTCTGTGTGATATAGTATCGGCCACCGGCTGTCAGATCCCATTTTGCAGCCGGATCCAGTCTTTCGAATCCTGCGGCATCAAGGCGTTTGGTTATCTCTTCTGCTGCGAGAAAGTTGACCGGACTGCGGTCGAGAAATTTCATCAGATCGTTGATCCGGGCTGTGTCTTGTTCCTGTGGTGTCATGATTGTAGGTTGTAATATAATTGGTTAAGCGGACGCATCACGTTGCATAGTGTCTGGCTCCAGTAACCGTCGAAATCCTCCCGCACTTCGGCGAGGGCATCGGCTATCATCTCTGTCGGAAGATCCTTTACGGTCTCAACCAGATTGTAGGTCACCTGCATCAGATCGGCAAGACCTTCGGAGATGCTTGCTCCTATCGGGGTGTCGGAATATTTCATATCCTCCTGAAATACTTCCAGATATGTGTCGTCCTCGCCGAGCAGGGCTGCTATCGGATTGCGCACGGAGTCGTAGAGAGCTTCGTCCATCTTGTCCTCCACAACGCCGCCTGTCGGCTCTTCATAGATCGAGGTCTGGATGTCCGATGCCGAGATATACAGACGGGGCAGGAGTTTGAGCATCTGTCCGATAAAATCTTCTTTCTCCATATTGGGAGCATTGAAGAGCGCCTTGCAGTATTCATTGCATAATCCTATGAATGCAATGTCGTTTGGGGTGAGATTTTGGTCAATAGTTTCCATGATTATGAAACTGCATTAAGTTTAAGAGTATTTAAAAGTAAACATACTCTAAGTCAGTTTTATTTGTATAAGCCGTTTGCACGGATGTAGTCCGCAACGCCCGGTGGCAGAAAGTTTGTCATATCTTTCCCCTCTCGGATCGACTTCCGGATGAAGGTGCTCGAAATATCTACCGTTGGAGCTTCAACTAAGCTGACCTCTGGCGGAAGTGTCAGTGATTCTACGGGATAGCCCGGACGTGGGTACACTACAGGAGAATAACGTCTGACAATCTGCTCATGTTCACGCCAGCGGTCAAACATGAGCCAATTGTCGCTACCTATTATAAGTGAGATCCTGCTGTCGGGATAAAGCTCCTGCAATCGGTTGAGGGAGTTTATGGTATATGAAGGACGGGGCATCGACAGCTCTATGTCGCAGGGCGTCAGACGTGGATTCCCATCGCATGCTATGCGCAGCATTTCAAGACGGTGGGAGTCCTCAATAAGCTCATCAGCATTCTCTTTGATCGGATTAAGCGGTGAGAGCATTAGCATCACTCGCGTTATGTCTGTGAACTGCGCTATGTAGTCGGCCAGCATCAGATGGCCTGTATGAACCGGGTTGAACGATCCACCCAGTATCCCTATATGCTCATGCTTGGGGATCACGGGCGATTGATGAAGCTTAATATCTCGCGCTCTGTGTCCTCTACGGCACGGGCAAGCTCGTCGTTGACAACCTGAGCGTCGTAGGCTTTGGCATAGCTCAGCTCAAATTCGGCTTTCCCTACGCGCTGGTCTATGGCCTCTTTGCTGTCAGTCGCGCGGCTTTCAAGGCGGCGGCGTAGCTCCTCAACGCTCGGTGGCATGATGAATATGCTCTTGGCGCGGTCGCCATACATCTCTTTGACTCTGACGCCTCCTTTCACGTCTATGTCCAGAACAACGTTGGTGCCGTTGTCGCAACGGTTGGCAACCTCGCTCTTCAAGGTGCCGTAGAATCGGCCCGGATACACCTCTTCGTATTCAACGAATGCGTCTTCGGCAATCGCGCTTTTGAATTCTTCGTCGCTGAGAAAGTGATAGTTGACGCCGTTGACTTCTCCTTCGCGTGGATCTCGGTTGGTAGCCGAGACCGAAAACTGCATCTCGACATTGCCGCGGCGCATTATCTCGCCGATTATTGTCGATTTGCCACAGCCGCTCGGCGCTGAGATTATTATGATTTTTCCTTTTTTCATAATGATCCGATCTTAATGGGTCCAGTTGGTTTCTGCTTCTGTTGGATATGGATCAGAGAACGTTGAGAACCTGCTCTTTGATCTGTTCGAGTTCATCCTTCATCTTGACGACGAGTCGCTGCATCTCGGCATGATTGCTCTTGGAACCGAGGGTGTTGATCTCTCTGCCCATCTCTTGGGAGATGAAGCCTAATTTCTTTCCTTGGCCACCCGAGCCTGCAAGTGTCTCCATGAAGTAATGGAGATGTTGGGTCAGACGCTGCTTCTCTTCATTGACATCGAGCTTCTCGATATAGAAAATCATCTCCTGTTCCAGACGTGAACGGTCGTATTCAACCTGAGGAAGCGATCCCAGATTATCTATGATTCGGGCGCGGATATGCTCGACACGCTCTGTTTCGTAGCGCGGCACTTCTGCCAGCAGATCGCGGATTCTGTTGATCCTTGTGGCAAAAAATTCTTCAAGTTTCTCTCCCTCTGTCCGGCGGTAGCCTACAAGTGCCTCAAGTGCCTGGTCAAGGGCGGTGGCTGCTCCCTTGAAATCATCTTCGTCTGCTGTGGTCGAGGTCTCGCTTTTCATCACTTCGGGGAAGCGAAGCAGCACAGAATACCAGTCTGTCGGCTCCGGAATCCCCAGAGCTGCCGACATTTCCTCTATTTGAGCTTTGTAGGTCTTGAGCTGTGTCAGGTTGAGTTGAACCGCAGATTCGCTGCCGAGGCTTTCTATGAATATGTTGACCTCTACTTTGCCACGTTCCAGTCTGCGGCTGACGGCATTGCGCATCTCCATCTCTTTTTCCCTAAGAATCTGGGGTACACGCATCGACAGGTCAAGCTGTTTGCTGTTGAGCGATTTGATCTCTACGGTGATTTTTTTATTATGAATTTCGACAACTGATTTGCCGAATCCTGTCATGGATAGAAGCATAGATTATAATTTTCTACAAAATTACAATTCTGCCACGAAAAATCGGTAACTTTGCGGAAAATTTTCGCAATCAGTCAATGAACTGATTTAATCTTATTGCAAATTATCGATCATGCCTGTTATTCTGAATATCGAGACTTCTACAAACGTATGCTCTGTAGCTTTATCTGCTGAAGGAATGGTGCTGTGCCATTTCGAGGACTTCCAGGGACAGAACCATGCCGCGCTTCTCAGCGGCTATATCAAACGTTGCCTCGACTGGGCCAGGGATCATGAGATGCAGTTGGAAGCGGTGGCCGTTTCTATGGGTCCCGGCAGCTACACAGGCCTCCGCATCGGACTTTCCGAGGCCAAGGGTCTTGCTTTCGCACTCGATATCCCGTTGATAGGCATTGACACTCTGCAACTCATGGCTACATCCGTGATGTTCTCGCAGGATGTCGACCCCGATGCGCTGTTTGCGCCAATGATCGATGCTCGCCGTATGGAAGTCTACACGGCCGTCTACGATATGTCGCTCTCCCCGATCATTGAGCCCCGACCTCTTATCCTTGATGAAACATCCTATGCCGACATGCTGGCCGATCATAAAGTGATGTTCTTTGGTAACGGTAGCGACAAAGCGCGTGATCTCATCAAATCCCCCAATGCCATCTTCATCCCCGACATTGTGCCTCTGGCCTCCGACATGATAGCCCTCGCGGAGCGCGACCACGCTCGCCGAAATTTCATCGACATCGCTTACTCAACTCCCCGATACCTCAAAGACTTCCAGGCCACAAAACCACGCAATCCCCTCGCCACCGGCCTCTGATCCCTGTCAGAACTGCCCCATTATCGCACGCTTATCCTTTCTTACTCAGCTTTTGCTTTCTTTTGGCGAGCTCTTAGGTCGGGGTCACCGCACTCCGTGCGGTTGATCCGAAAAACAACCGTGCTGCGCCCGGCACCATTCCTATTGCCAACCCGTCTGACCTGTCCAACCTGCCCCATCATCTCACGCTTATCCTTTCTTACTCAGCTTTACTTTCTTTTGGCGTACACTTAGGTCGGGGTCACCGCACTCCGTGCGGTTGATCCGAAAAACAACCGCGCTGCGCCCGGCTCCATTCCTATTGCCAACCCGTCCAATAAGTCCGACCCGTCTGACTCGTCTGACAAGTCCACTATATCTTTGTCGACCCTTACGACCTCGAAACCTGCAATCCCGTTTTCGAAACAGTCAGATCGACAAAACGTGCCCCACGGTTCACCGGATTCGCCGTCAGAATCGACCGAACTCGGGCTGCTGCCTCCGGATCTTTTGCCACCATATAGAGGAAACCGCCGCCTCCTGCACCAGGCAGCTTGCACCCGGCCAGATAGTCACTCACCAGATCTATTATCGCCTGCACCGAAGCCGGATTTGTGCCACTGTCAAGCAACTGGTTCTGTCGCCATGTCTTTGCTATAAGCGTCCCGTATGCATCGAAATTGCGACGTTGGATAGCCTCAGCCATCTCAAGGGCATGAAGCCGCATTTCATCCAGCATATCAAGGGTCGGCCCTGCGTTGAGGAACATCCGCCGCACTATCTCTCCTAAGATGCCTTTTGCAGTGCGGGTTATTCCGGTATAATAGAGTATATGACACGGCGCATACATCGGATCTGTGAAAATCCCGTCTGATAGCCAGTTCACACGGGGCTGCTGATGCCATCCGGCCTCACTTTGAAGCAATTTAAGCCCCTGTAGCACTCCGCCATACTGATCCTGCCAGCCGCCACAGGTGGTAAGCAGCTGTTCGAGAGCAAGCACTCGGTTACAGATTTCTGATGTGTCCCATGCCAGCGAGCAGAAGTTGCTCAGCGAGGCTAATACGGTGGCTGCCAATATGGAGCTGGTACCGAGACCCGACCCGGCTGGGACTGCCGACAGCAGCGTCAGTTCTATGCCCGATCCGAATGCTTCGAGCTGTTGCCGAAGACTCCCGAAATGCTCCGGACAGAAATCCGGCGCGAATCCTGCCAGTGCGAGCGCGGCTTTGGGTAGTGAGAACGGAGAGCCTACACGGCGGTAATCCGTCAGTTGTTCGTAGGTCTCTATGGTCTCCATTGCGCCGAGGTCAATGGATCGCAGTATGATATGTGGATCTTTACACGGTTTTACGAATACCTGCAACGGCGGTTGGCCGTTCAGCTCTATCGCCAGATTCACCACATTGCCCCCTCGCAGGGTGGAGTAGGGCGGTGTGTCGCTCCAGCCTCCGGCCAGATCTATGCGCACGGGGCTGCGGCCCCACACTATCTGATCCTGATGCACGTTACCTTGCGGCATTGAGCGCGATGTGTCTATTGTCGATACTATCCCCTGTCGCATCAGGGCAAATGCATCCTCTTCGGAAGCGTGGTGGTCACGTCCTGCCCTTATATCTACCGCGGCGCGGAGCATGCTGTTGCGCATCCGCTCTATTATCGGTGCGCTCTCCGGCAGGGGGACCGGGGCTTCAAGGCCGAGCTTATGGATCTTGTCGGCCATGTCGTCAAGGTCAACCTGATAGAACACGCTCATCTCATGGTTGTCGGCCAGCTGGCATATATTTTCTTTGAGGAAGCTGTCGCGCTGCTCATATAGGCGTGGCAATGATGCGCGTGAACTTATTTCATCGGCTGAAATCTTTTCAGCATTCTGCCATATCCGGCGTCCGGCTTCAAGCTCAGGTTCCGATGTCATCCATCGTGCCACTTTCCCCATGCTATCAATGTCGCTGACAAGGGGGAACAGACGAGCGTTCTGTATGTCGGTGTTGCCGGCTGCAAGGTCAATGTCGCGCTCTTTGAGCCATTCTTTGAGCGGTTGTCCCAGATAGATGGTTGTCTCATCGGTGGTCATGCCGCGCATTGGGTCGTCATATCCGTATGGTCTCACGGCGTATAGGTCTGCGTCTATCGGGACTATATCAAGACACATTCCCGGATTCAATTTCAGATTCCAGTCATTGACGGGAACGCCGGTCACAACGTTGTCACGGGTCAGATTCCAGTCTTTGCCCACATGGCTGTTCTCGATCCACACATTTTCATTTTCTGCCGTCAACCGTCGGCTCATCCGGCAGTTCTGCACGAATAATGCAGGATTCGGTTTTGCCTTGCGGTGCAGGATCAGACGCTGGTCAACAACCTTGTTCTGTAGGGCGAGGGTGGAGGACAGCAGCTCGCGTGTGGTTCCGAAATGATAGAACTCGCCTCCGGGCAGTGGCACTATTGCTGTGGTAAGCCCTTCAAACATCCTATCCGGTGCCGACGGATTGCTTCCGAGTGCGCAGCCTAATTGGGAATAGAGATCGTAATAGTCTATTGTTCCGTCGGCTTTGCGTGCCTTCTCTCCCAACAGTCTCATTGCACGGTCGCTGAGAATCCAGAGGCCGATGTCGAGCATGTAATAATGGCTTCCGCTCAATTCGTTGAGTTGTTCAACGGTCGGTTTCTGGAGCATGTAGTCGAGCTGTTCCGGTGTCTCGTGACGGCTAAGGAATACTCCATGGTGTGATGCCGTGACAGGATCGCTCCACAGACCGTAGCACACAATGTCGGCATCCGGCACACTCTTGATCTCGCCATCGGCTCGCAGACAGACATCCCCCGATGCGATCAGTGTGTTCTGATGTTCGGATGTCAGACCCATCAGTTTCTCATACAGTGGGAGCTGGAGCGACAGCAGGTTCTGGTCTATCGGTTCTCCGACGGCCCAACGTAACACAGGCACTGGTGTCAGCACTTTCCCGACCGTGGCGTATGCCGGCAGGCGGCGGCTCTGACCTCCTGCATGGATCATGATCTTTTTTTGCTCCATCTTGGCTTCGGGATTGCTCTCCATCCATCTGTCGAGCAGCCACACACTGCCACCGCCTGAGCCTATCCTGTGCCCTTCCGGATCGCTTGTGCAGAACCATTCGGCGGAGTTATAGCGGTTGTCGAGGCTGTGGAAGGTCTCGACGAGATTCGGAGGAAGTGAAAGCAGTTTGATCATTGCGGTTAAATTTAAGATGGCCGTAATGGCGGCATGTGTGATGTTTCAGTCGGCTGATTCAAATCCGTTCAGCCTGTGTTTGTCTGCTGCAAAGATAAGCATAAAAATCATAGCATGCGTGCTTTTCTGCGCTTTTGCTCACTCCAACTCTCCCACTCTCACTCTCACTCTCCAACTCTATACTCTCCCACTCTATACCCTCCCCCTATTGTCAACAAAAAACAGGCGCACCGGTTGGGGTGCGCCTGCTCTGTGTGAAGAATTAGCGGATTATTTAGCAGCTGTTGTCTCGGGATCGAGAACAACAACGCGGTAGTTACCCTGTGTGTTGAGAGCTTTCATGAAGTTCTTCACGTCATCGATGGTGATGGCGTTCATAGTGTCGATATTGCCGTTGAAGGTATCCACACCGTTCTGGAGCCAGCCGCGGATTGCGCTGGACCAGCCTTCATTCTTCTCACGGGCTTCAGTATAGTTCTTGACCATGAATTCCTTAACCTTGTCAAGTTCCTCCTGAGTGATGTTGTTGTTTACGTCAAGCATGATCTCTTTGATCGCTGCCAGTGTCTCTTCCTTCATCTCAGGTTTCATCGGGAACGCGGTTGAGATCTCAGTGTTCTGGTCACCGATACGGTCCATGGAGCCGCTTGCGCTGATTGAATATACTGCTCCCATTTCCTCACGGATCTTGTCGATCAGGCGTTTGGAGATGATCTGACCGGCTACCGATGCGAGCTGGGCGTTCTTCATCGTGTAAGGCTCGTTGCCGAAATAGGTGATGTAAACCAAGGTCTGGGGTGTCTGCATCTCGGCTGTGTAGGTGTCAGTCTTGTCGCCGCCGTTCATGTCGAACTGGGGATCGATCTTGCCGAGGGTCTTGTTGGCTGTGGCAGCATCTCCGGGGAGGGAAGCGATGAACTGTTCAACGAGCGGACGCAGGGTTTCGGTATCAACATTGCCGATGAATGTGAATGTGAAGTCAGCTGCGTTTTTGGTCATTTCTTTCACGATCTCGTTGATCTGGGCACGCTGGGCGCCTTCGATCACTGATGCTGAGAGCTGCTGGATACGCGGTGAGCTGTAGAGCGACTTGATGATCTTCTCGTTGAAGATATACTGGGGATTGGATTCCTGATTGTGGATCAGGGCGGCATACTGGCTCTGGAGTGCCTTGAATTCATCTTCGGTGAAGTTCATGTCGGTGAAGCTCATGTAGATAAGTTCCATCAGCGTGGGCAGGTCTTTCGGGGTCGAGAAGCCCGACATGCTGCGGCTGTAGTTGCTGAATCCCGGACGGACGCTGGCCTGCTTGCCTGAGAGATATTTCTGGAGATCGGAATCTGTGTAGGTGCCGAGTCCATAGCTCTGGAGTGCAATGGGAAGGAATGTCAGAGAGTTGGCATAATCATCGCTGAATTTGGCGGTGCCGTTGAGGGCGTTCGCGCTGAACAGGATCTGATCCTCTTTGAATTTGGTCGGTTTGATTATGACGGTCGCACCATTGGAAAGGGTCCATACGGTGGCATCCCACTGTTCCGATTTTGTTTCGCTTACAATTGAACCTTTGGCCGGCATTGTCGGGATCAGAGGCTCTGATTTGAGTTCTTCCTTGTATGCCTCGATCTCTTCGCCGTCAACACTCTTCAGGGCTTCGGCAAACTGTTCTTCGGTAGGATATTTGTTTTCTGCATTGTCCGGCATCAGTGCCATAACCACACGGTTGTCCTCGGTGATCATCTGCTGCACGGTGGCATTGATGGCTTCCAGCGGAATCATCTGGGCGATCTGCTGGTAAACCTGATATTCCTCTTCTTTCGATGGGATAGGTTTGTTGTCAAGGAAGTTGTTTACGTAAAGGTTCACGTATGTACGGTTCTCGCGGCTGTCGCGGTTGTTGTAGGAGGTTTCAGCGCGTGAGAGAAGTTCTGCTTTGGTGCGCTCGAATTCTGTAACGGTGAAGCCGCCGCGTGCTGCGCGGAGGAGTTCGCGGTATGCTGCCGCGAGTGCCGACGGAAGTTCTTCTGTCTTGTTGGCTGCGACATACAGGCTTGTGGCGTCTTTGGTCTTGGCAAGGAAGAATTCGCCGTAACCTACACCTGCCTGAGCGAACGGTGCGCCCGGTTTGCTCGAAATGTCGTTCAGACGTGAATCGAGCATTGAGGTGATCATGTCGTAGATGTAATCCTGTACATAATAAGCGAGTGTATTGCGCATCTCGCTTGGCATTGCGTCGGTCTTGATGAAAAGCTGGGCTATGGAGTTGGTCTGCTCTTTGTCGTGGCCGATGGCATAGATGGTGCCCTGAGTGTCGGATACGGGGAAGTAGATGCGTTCTGCCGGATTCTCAGGCATCTCGATGTCGGCAAACATCTCTTTGATCTTGTTTTCGATGCGGTCAACGTCGATATCGCCAACCACGATCACACCCTGCTGATCCGGACGATACCACTTTTCGTAGTAATCGCGGAGTGCCTGATGTGAGAAGTTGTCGACAACTTCCATTGTGCCGATCGGCAGACGGTAGCCGTAGCGGTCACCGGGATAGATGGTCGGCAGAAGATTCTCTACGATACGCATCTGGCCTACCATCGAACGGCGCCATTCTTCATGGATCACGGCGCGTTCGGCGTCGATCTCTTCCGGAAGAAGGAGAAGGTCGTTGGCCCAGTCATGGAGAATAAGAAGACAGGAGTCCTGAACACCTTCACGTGCCACCGGGACATTCGAGATGTTGTAGACGGTCTGGTCTACTGAGGTGTAGGCGTTGAGGTTCTGACCGAATTTGACGCCGATTGTCTCGAGCCAGTTGATCAGGTTCTTGCCGGGGAAGTTGGTGGTGCCGTTGAAGCACATGTGCTCGAGGAAGTGAGCCAGACCGCGCTGGTTGTCCTCCTCAAGGATTGAGCCTACTTTCTGTGCGATGTAGAAGTCTGCTTGCCCCTTGGGGTACTCGTTGTGGCGGATGTAGTAGGTCAGACCATTCGGCAGTTGGCCGATTCTGACATTGGGGTCAACCCCCATGGCCGGCATTTGCTGGGCTTTTGCGAATCCCGGGATCATCAGGATTGCAAGAAGCAGCAAGACCGCGCTTAATGTTCTTTTCATTGGAAATGTTGGTTTTATGAATAAAGAATGATTAGTTTTTTCAATCGTTATTTTTTATTTGACGCAAAAATAACCAAAAAGTTACATGGCTTGTCAAATTTTTTTGCTGAATTGATTTGATATCAGTGCAATTTTTTGGTGTTCCGGCTGAAAATGATGGCGATAGCCACGCAAAAAGCCAAGGCCCAGGGATAGAACAGATAGGGCCACGGGGCTTCCGGGGAGATACCTGCGAGGCCGGTGGCCAGCAGTGCCTGGGCGCCGTATGGGATCAGACACTGGACTATGCAGGAACAGGTGTCGAGAAGTGAGGCTGTGGCGCGTGGCGGTATGCCGAAACGCTGTGATATGTCGCGGCTCACACTGCCGACGGTTATGATGGCCACGGTGTTGTTGGCGGTGCAGAGGTTAACGGTTCCCACAAGCATGGCTATGCAGGCTCTTGCGCCTCGGCTCCCCGATATGTGTCGGGTGAGGCGTTGAAGCATAAAGGTTATGCCTCCCATTGATTTGATAAGCCCGAGCATTCCGGCCGCCAATAGTGTGATGATGATAAGTTGCCCCATCGAGTCTATTCCGTCGCCCATCAGGCGGAATTGCTGGAGAAGTCCGATCTCGGTATGCGTGAGCCCGATCACGGATGCCGCCACGATGCCGAGGGCCAGGACTACTGTTACGTTGATCCCGGCCAGTGCCAGGGCGATGATCAGCAGATAGGGGATCACGAGCAGATAATCGGGAGTCGCCGTCAGGTCGGGTGCCGGTATATCTATGTTGCTGCCGAGTGCAATGTAGACAGCAAGCGTGATCAGTGCTGCCGGTACTACTATGCGGATGTTGGCGCGGAATTTATCGGCCATCTGGCATCCTTGGCTACGGGTAGCGGCTATGGTGGTGTCGGAAATGAACGACAGGTTGTCGCCGAAAAATGCCCCACCCATCACGGTGGCCACAAACAATGCGACATCGCCGCTGCCTGTGCCGCCGGCAAGCTCCACAACGAGTGGTACGAGTGCCACTACAGTTCCTACCGATGTGCCTATCGACATGCTGATGAAACAAGCCGCCACAAATATCCCGGGAAGGATGAATGTTGAGGGGAATAACCTGAGTGTCAGGTCTACGGTCGCATCTATGGCTCCTATCCCTTTTGCCAGAGCGGCAAACGATCCTGCAAGCGTGAAGATCCAGATCATGAACAGGATATTGTCGTGGCCGGCGGCGCGTGAAAATTCATTGATCCGTTCTTTGAGCGGTCGGCCACGATAGAGAGCCACAGCCCATGCCGAGGCAACCATGAGTGCCACGGTGATCGGCATGGCATAGAAATCGCCTGTGATCAGCGACATGACCACATAAAGTATCAGAAAGACCAGAGCCGGCGACAATGCCGTCAAGCCTTTGATTGTGGATATTTCAGGCGTTTCGGAGGAATATCGTGATTCCTGGGTGTTACTGACGTTGTTCACGCCGCAAAGTTACTCATTATTCCCCTTTTCTCAAATCAGTTATGCTTTTTTTACTATTGAAAAAAAGGAGCGGAAACCATTTTACCGGTCTCCGCTCCGCTCACGCTCTTGCAGCAAGCATCAGCGTTCGATGGTTATATTTTCTCCAGCGAATGTGTTGAGTCGCAGTTTTTTCATTATGTGGCTGATTGCCTTTGCGGCTTTGATGGAAACGCCGTCATCGTCAACCAATGGTGAATAAGCGGCTATTGCCATGACACCGGGCATTACTCCGAGCATTGATCCGCCGAAACTGCTTTTTGACGGTATGCCGCTCTTTATCAGCCATGGCAAGGATTTGCGGTGTGGACCTTTGACGGCCATTGAGGCTATGACTTTTGGAGCTACCATTGTGTCCATGACTGTTTGTCCTGTCGACGGGTTGCGGCCCATTGCCGCTAATGTTGCTCCCATTGCGGCCAGTTGCATTGGGGTGGCCTGCATTGCTGACAGTTTGGTGTAGAGATCGATCGACAATGGCGCATCGTCAAACAGATAAAATTCTGAGCGTGCCATGGCGTTCTCCACATCTGCTGCCTGATTGGTCAGAGTCATGGATTTGTACAGATCATCGTTGAGAATCGGAGCCTCGCCCATCATGACGGTTACCAAGGAAATGACTATATCCCATTTCCCTTCCGGATCGCCGGTAGGCTGGATCGCGCTCATCAGCCTTATGCCGTGGACGCTGACAGGCATATTTTCAGGTTTCTCTTCTGTCGGTTCTTTAGCTCTGGCAAACAGGCATTTTCCGTTCTTGTCTTTGCAGCCTTCGCGCTGAATCCGCAACTGGGTCAGCAATGGCACTTTTGCTATGGAGCCGAGAGGGGATGCTTCTCCGATGTCGCCCACGGCAAAAGTGGTGCCGTCGATCAGCATTGCCACAATGGCGAATTTTTTTGGATCGACATCTTTCAAACGTGGATCGACACTGCCGTCCACTTCCTGATCTCGGTAATCTTCATAGACTTGACGTACGGCCTCTTCGATATCGGCCGTTGATATTTTCCGGTCAAACATAGCTGTGTGTTTTAGTTTTAATTTCATCAGACAAAACATTGCCGCCCACGAAAAGTTGCATGGACGGCAATTAAAAAAATCAAATTGAAATTATCGGGTGGACTCTTAGAAGCTGTATTGCAGCATCCCCATCACGCTGTTGGCATGTCCGTGGCTGCGGTCGAAGTTGGCACGGTTGCCGCGCAGGTAGCTCAGGCCTACGCGTAGGTCGGGGACTATGTCCCAGAATCCGCTGACCGACAGGTATTGTCCGTAGCGATAGTCGCTTCCGCCAAGTGTGCCTTGTCTGAGAACACGTGCCTGGCTGTAGGTGGCGGCCATGAAGATGTTGGGGCGAAAATCATATCGGACGCCAAGCTCGAAGTTGGCCAGACGTGGTGCTGTCATTTTCCCGGGAACAGAGCTTTGTATGAGATCCATTCCGTGGCCGTCGAGATCGTTCAGATATGATCCGTAGCCTTGTCCGTATGCCCCTTGATAGAACAAGGACAGTGCCGGGGTCGGCATGATCTTGCCGCTGAGTTCTATAGCCCATCCTGCCCGGAACGAGTTTTGTCCGCTGACCAGATTGCGGTAGGAGAGGTCGCGGAACAGACCTGAGAGACGCACATGGCTTTTGCCACCGTCCCATTCATATTGAACGTAGGCCGGGATGTCGGGCACTCTCTGATTGATTTTTGCCACTGTCGGATCGGTTCCTTCCGGTGTGTTGATTGTCAGCGATGCCTGTGGCACCTCAACGCCTATCGCTCCCGACAGATGGTCGCTGAAACGTGGCGCATATCGGACAAGTATGTTTTTACGTGACATTTCTCCGGCCGGCCCTTGATCCTCAATGGTTGGGGTGCCTGCGGCTCCATCTACAAAGGTGCTGTTGGCAAGACCGACGGTAACATATCCCACTTTCAGATAGGCTTGCTTGAGTTTTAGGCCATAACCTGTGGCTCCGTCGCCGCTGAAATTGGTCTGGATATACATCTGGTAGTAGCCGAACTTATCGCTGTGTCCCACGAGTTGCAGGAATATCGTCGAATGGTTGGCGTTGCCATAGAACTGGTTGCGCTGTGCCGGATTCATCGGGACAGGAATGTCGTATGTGATGAAGCTGGCACCATCATTGATCGAACCCCCGAAATCATATTGGACGGTTCCTTTGACGTAGCCGCCTATGCCTAATGCCACTTTCCCCTGACGGTCGAGAAAAAGAAACCTCGGGGCACTCGGATCGGTGAAATGCAGATCGGAGGTGTCATACAGAATTGCCATAAGCGATCCACCTTTGGTTTCGTCGCCCGAAACAACAACAGCCCGTTGGGGGATCATCAGTGTGTCGGGATATTCTTTCGGTTTGAGGGCGGAGGCTGTGGGCGCCGTGGCGGCAACGGCAACAACCGCGGCGATAAGAGTCTTAAATAGATTCATGGGTGAAAAAATAAATAGTTGTTATGATTGATTAACAATCATCATCCCCATTTCGTTTTCTGATCATGAAAAAAAACGCACCCTGAAATAATTCGGGGTGCGGTTTGATTCGTTGATTTGTCCGGTGTTATTTGCCGAGTCCGCCGAGGGCTTCTGCGGCCTTTGCTTTTGCGTTTTCAGCTGCCTCAGCTGCTTTTGCTTTGGCATTTTCTGCTGCTTCGCCGGCTTTTGCTTTTGCGTCGTCAACGGCATTGCGTGCTGCATCGGCAACCTTGTCTTTTGCATCGCTGACAGCCTGTTCGGCTTTGTCCTTGGCATCGCCACCGAGTGATTCCGCTTTGCTGAGGGTTGTCTCAACGGTTGATACCACGTTCGACATGCCCACTTTCTCTGCATAGGGTTTCAGTTGTTCAAGATAGCCCTTGGCTTCCGACAGTTTGCCCTGTGAGATAAGCCCTTTAACGTAATCAATGCCTTTCTGTACGTTTTCTTTCGAGGCCGCGCCTTTGATCTTGTCCATGATCGATGTGCCTTCGGCATCGGTTGTGGGGATAGCTTCAATGGTTTCTGAAACCACAACTTCTTCTGTCATTGTTGCATCGTCGGCAGCAGTATTGTCTGTCTTGCTGCCACAGGAAGCGAGCGTGAGGGTTGCCAGAGCAGCCATCGAGAAAATAACTTTCTTCATAATCGTGTTTTTTTAAGAATAAATGTGTCCTACATATAAAAACATAGGACACATTAAATTGTTCTCGGTGATGTCGATTTTAGAGTGAATAGCTACTTTAGAAAGCGTAGCTCACCCCGATAGCCGGTGCGAATGCGTGGACACGATAGTCGGCTGTGAATGTTTTTTCTGCTCCGGTGGCTATATCGGTGTAGCTGCATCGGGCATTGTCAATTCCAGTGCCGGCCACGTACATGAAGGAAGCGTCGATGGAAAGACGTTCAATCGGGCGGAATGAGAACCCGACGGTGGGTTCGATCTTGGTCATTCCCGGGGTCTCCGGATTGTAGTGGTCTTTGTTCACGGGAGTGGTGTCGACCATCAGGCCTGCACGGAGATCAAAGCGGTTGGTCAGAGCGTATTGTGCGCCAAGGTGGAAACACCATGCGTTGCGATAGTTCTTGGGAATATTCTGGTTGAATCCGTCGAGTGGTGCAGGAAATTCAATGTCGAGCTCGCGATATGTCTTCCATCCGGTCAACTGGGCGTCCAATGCAAGTGTCAGTGCCTTGATAGGCTTGTAGGAAACACCGAAGTTAAGAACGTAGGGACATGGCATCTGTGCGCTGAAATCTGATTCGTTCAGAAGATCGAGTTCCGGTTTAAGCTGCTGTATGGCCGATTCAATGAGCGCGTTTGCATAATTGACGGAGGCTGTGCCGGCAGATACCTTCATTTGCATCTTGGTGCGGAAGTTGGCTCCGACTGTCCATTGGTCGTTGATGTCGTACATCACGCCGATATTGGCTCCGAGCGCAACGTTGGATGTGCCTTTCAGATTGACCGATGCGGCTGCCGCATTTCCAAGTGCTGGAAATTGCAGACCCATAGCCGATGCGATGGCATCGAAGGTGTGTCCCGGAATGAGAGCCTTGTTGAGGTCGACAGATCCCCATGCGATGTCCATGCCTACGCCAACCGACAGTTTTGGGGTGATGCGCCATGCGATTGTTGGCTGGATATTGTAGACCTTCAGGTTCACCTCTTGGCTGAGCATAGATCCGGGCCAGTTTTTAGTCCAGTTGATCGCGCTGCCGTAGGGTGTGAAGAAGCTGATGCCTGCTTGCAGATTGTCATAAATCTTGAACGATGCATTGACCGCAAGTGGAGTGCTCCATCCGTTTTGTGTTTCATATTTCGAGCCTTCGACTGTTGCATTTGCTATTGCTTTGATCCCGGTGATAGATCCGGAGAGATCAAGAGTCTTGTCGGAGAATCCGAGTCCGGCCGGGTTGAAAATCATGCTCTCGGAACCAAGTTTCATGGCAACGCCTGTGTGGCCCATACCGAGCTGTTTAGCACTGAGGGTGTTGATCTGATAACCCTCGGCCATGCCCGTGAGAGTGCAGAGTAGTGCCGTCGCGGCAGTTAAAATCTTTTTCATAATGTAAACAAAATTGGTAAAAAGTTCCACAAAGGTACTCTTTTTATTCTTTCCATCCAAACTCTTGTCGATAGATCTGCCTATAATGTATTATCCATGGATTTTCTTGCATTTTCTTTTGGATTTTGCTCGATGGTGTACTATATTTGTGGAAAGAAACAATTTAAACTATGAAGCATATATATTTGACATTAGCGTTGGCTTGTGCCTCGGTTCCGGCATTTGCCGCTACGGAATCGCTGAAATCGCCGGATGGACGGATTGAGATTCGGTTTTCAAACGATGGTGAGTATCCTGTGTATGAAGTCTCAGTTGATGGAGGTCAGTTGATAGCTCCTTCCCGACTTGGTCTTGATGCTGCCGGATGGAATTACGCAGTCAAGGGGGAGTTGTCAACGACAAGAAATTCCCACAATGAGACATGGCATCAGCCGTGGGGCGAAAATAAGACTTGTGTCGACAATTATAATGAAATGGCGGTCACGCTTCCAGACGGGCAGCTGACGCTGCGGTTCCGTGCCTATAACGACGGTGTGGCATTGAGATATGAACTGAATGCATCTGCCGATACGCTTGTGATCACGGATGAGCAGACTCATTTCCGCTTCGCAACTGATGGCGAGTCGTGGGCTATTCCGGCAAGTTTTGAAACATACGAACTGGAATATCGCCATCTCCCTATCCGGGAGGTGACGGATGCCAACACTCCGTTTACGTTCCGCACCAACGAGGGCGTTTTCGGATCTATCCATGAGGCCGCGCTCTATGATTATCCTGAGATGGTTATTCGCCGCGATTCTGTTACCGGTGATCTGAAATCGGATCTCGCGCCGCTGCCCGATGGCGTGAAAGCGTATGTCCCTGGCCGTTTCACTACGCCGTGGCGTTCTATCCAGATCGGACATTCGGCTGTTGATCTGATCAACTCAGCTCTGATTCTCAATCTCAACGAGCCGTCTAAGATTGCCGATACATCGTGGATCCGTCCGCAGAAGTATGTCGGTATATGGTGGGGCATGCATCTCGGAACCCAGACATGGACCATGGGGCCGAGACATGGAGCGACAACAGAAAATGCCGTGAAGTACATAGACTTTGCTGTTGCCAATAATCTGCAGGGAGTCCTGTTTGAAGGTTGGAATGAAGGCTGGGAGAACTGGGGCGGTAACCAGCATTTCGATTATATGAAGGCTTATGACGATTTCGATATAGATTTCATTGCAGGATATGCACGCGACCGCGGCATTGAGCTGTGGATGCACGACGAGACCGGTGGCAACATCCCCGAGTTCGAGGCTGTGCTCGACAGCGCGTTTGCCTATTATGCGTCACTCGGTGTCCACACTGTCAAAACAGGATATGCCGGTGGGTTCAAGGGTGGTTACTTTCATCACTCCCAGTATGGGGTGCGTCATTATCAGAAAGTTGTGGAGACTGCCGCGAAATATAATATCATGATTGATGCCCATGAGCCGATCAAGGAGACCGGAATACGCCGCACATGGCCAAATATGATGACCCGTGAAGGTGCACGTGGCATGGAGTGGAACGCCTGGAGCGAGGGTAATTCCGCCGATTATCTCTGCACGCTTCCTTATGTGCGTCTGCTCTCCGGTCCGATGGATTATACCCCCGGTATTTTCGACATCAATTATGAGCGAGCCAAAGCAGATCCGGGAAGAATAGAATGGAACGGCCCTAATGGTCATTGCCGTATAAAGACAACACTTGCGCGTCAGATTGCGAACTGGGTCATCATATATTCGCCGTTGCAGATGGCAGCTGACCAAATAGAGAATTATGAGGGACAAGAGGCATTCAAATTCTTCCGCGATTTCAATGCCGACTGCGATTGGTCGGAAGCATTGCAGGGTGAGATCGGCAAGTATATTGTAGTTGCCCGACGTGCAGGTGACCGATTCTTTGTGGGTGCCGGAACAAATTCAGAAGCGCGCGCTATTGAGCTGCCGCTCTCGTTCCTGAACCCCGGAGTGGAATATATGGCTGAGATCTATGCTGATGTGGAGGCTGCTCCGGAAAAAATTGCAATCGAACGCCGCAAGGTGACAGCCACCGACTCTCTGACCATAAGGATGGCTTCGGCCGGCGGACAGGCCATATCATTTATCCCTGTAGAATTGTGAAAAGATCATTGATCGCTGCTTTCGGATTGTTGCTGTCGTCTCTTGTAGGGCAGGGGGCTGACCGCATAATTACGACTACAGATGCGTCCGCCCGATATTTCCCTCCGACCTTGGCCAACGGCATGACGGGCCTTGTAATCGACCAAACCGGATTGCGACCTACAGCATTGTATCAGGCATCGGTATTCAAAAGCGGTAAGGCCGATCAAGTCAGCACTATCTGCCCGGCTATAGTACCGGTTAATCTCAGACTATTGGTCAATGGGAAGGAGATAAGTGATTTCTCGGATTGGAGCCAGACCCTTGATCTGAGTCTGGCAAAGGTTTTAACTTCATTCCGGGCCGCAGGAGTTGAGGTTTTTGTGGTCAACTATGCCCTGAGATCCTTGCCGCATGCAGTCCTGACAGCAGTTGAAGTCTCGGCAACGCGGCCGGTGGATGTTAAGCTTATAAATGTTCCGGAGATCGCTCCATCACTTGACCGTGACACGGTTCGGAGCGTGTCTATATGGTGGGATGGCGGAGGAGTGCCTTTGCAACGCGCCTCGGCACGATATAATGATGGCAGGGATGCGGTTGTGGCTACGTCGGCTCTTGTGCCTGACGGCGGTGACTGGAAGCGTAGGGGAGCCGATACTCTTTCGGTTGGTTTGAAGCCGGGTCAATCTGCCGCGATGTGGGTGGTGGGGGCTGTATGCTCCACGGCTGATTTCGCTGATCCTTGGAACGAGGCCGACCGTCAGGCGATATATGCCTATAACCAGGGGCTTGAAGCGCTTGTTTCGTCGCATCATAGGCAATGGGAAGAACTATGGCGCTCAGATATTACGATTGAAGGGGATCCGCAGCTTGACATGCAGGTGGGATCAGCTTTATACAATCTCTATTCCTCAATCCGCGAGGGTTCGCGGATGAGTATCCCACCGATGGGGCTGACATCAGCAAAGTATTATGGACATATATTCTGGGATGCCGACACTTGGATGCTTCCCGTACTCGCTGTTTTGAATCCCGGATTATCAAGATCGATGGTTGACTATCGGTACGACCGTCTGCCGGCAGCGCGTAAACGGGCGGCCGCTTATGGTTATCGCGGTGCGATGTTCCCATGGGAATCTGATATGGCAGGAGAGGAGTCGACTCCAACTTTTGCCCTGACCGGTCCGTTGGAACATCATATAACAGCTGATGTGGCACGTGGTGCGTGGTTGCAGTTCTGCGCCACAGCCGATACGGCGTGGCTTCTTCGCGAAGGATATCCTTTGATCCGGGAATGTGCTGACTTCTGGTTGAGCCGTGTCGAGCCGTCGGGTAAAGATGGGTATTCGATACGTAATGTAGTCGGGGCTGATGAATATGCCATCGGTGTCGACGACGATGCTTTTACAAATGGAGCGGCAATCCGCGCTCTTCAATATGCTTGCGAGGCAGCGGAGGTTTTAGGAGAGACTCCGGATCCGCGATGGGCTGATGTCGCCAGCAGAATTGCGCTCCACCACACTGCCGATGGAATTGTCAAGGAACATTCAGCCTATGACGGAGCCATGACCAAGCAGGCTGATGTTGAATTGCTGGGATATCCGCTTTATCTTTTGGCAGACGATGAGATTGAACGGAACATACGTTATTACGCATCGAAAATAGACAGTGTCGGCGGCCCTGCCATGAGCCATTCAGCGATGGCAGTCAACTATGCCCGTATGGGGCGTGGCGATGAGGCCGCCGGGTTTGTGGCACGTGCGTATAAACCGAATCTTCGTGGTGACTTCTATTCGATCTCTGAGACACCCGGCAATGACGAGACATATTTCATGACGGGAGCCGGAGGACTTCTCCAGGCTATAATATTCGGATATGCCGGAATTGATATAACGGCTGATGGTGTGCGTCAGGTCAAATCGTCGCTGCCGTCCAATATCCGTGGAATCACCGTCACTACACCACACGGAACGTTTGTGCGCTGACCGGTTATTACGGGACAGAAAAAAAGTACGGGAATGGAAACCATGGTTTCCATTCCCGTTAATAGGTTGAATTTTATATATTCTGATAGATGGCGGTGACTTATTTCAGGATATCTTTAACGGCGTCGTTGGGCACCATTTGTTCCTGGAATGTGTAAGCGCCGGTTTTGGGCGATTTCACCACTTTGATGACCTTGCTGTAGGTGCGGCCTTCGCCTTTTTGCAGAGATGCAACGGTTTTCTTTGCCATATCGGGTGATTATTATTTAATTTCTTTGTGAACGGTTACTTTTTTGAGGATCGGGTTGTATTTCTTGAGCTCAAGACGCTCTGTGGTGTTCTTGCGGTTCTTTGTTGTGATATAACGAGAAGTGCCGGGCATACCACTGGCTTTGTGCTCTGTGCATTCGAGGATCACCTGCACGCGATTACCTTTAGCTTTCTTTGCCATCTTCTTAGAATTCTAAATATTTGATTTCAGTTAAATAACCCTTGCGAGCTGCTTCCTTGATTGCAGCGTCGAGGCCGTTTTTGTTGATAATACGCAATCCGTTGGCGGAGATGGTCAGAGAGATCCACATCTGCTGCTCAACCCAAAAGAATTTCTTTGTGAAGAGGTTCACGTTGAATTTGCGTTTGGTGCGGCGTTTGGAGTGGCTGACGTTGTTGCCGCCCATTGCTTTCTTGCCTGTAATTTGACAAATCTTTGACATGGCTGTTTGGTTTACTTAGCTCTGTTATTGTTAATTTTCTGTTAACGTGTTCGTTTCATGGCCGCCATCTCAGTTCTCATATCACTGCTAAGCGCATCATTTTTAACAGCTTTACAGGATGAGCCACGAAACAGAGTGCAAAGTAACGAATTTTTCGCGTAACTTCCAAACTTTATGATTCTTTTCTGATGTTTTTATATGTTTTTCGGTCTTTCTGTCGTAAATTTGCGCCATGATGAGATTTTTTAAAAGAATATTTTTTCCGGTCATGGGGGTGATAATTGTAGCTCTGACCGGATGTAATAAAGATGAGGTTCTTTTGGCCGGAGGAAAGCCGGTCATAGAGTTTGATCATGAAGATGGTATATATGAGGTTACGGTTGACGAGGAACTTACGCTTGCCCCGGACGTTGAGAACGGGGAGAATGCGTCGTATGAGTGGACGCTCGAGGATGGTACGGTGGTGAGCCGCCAGCCGGTGTGGACTTCACGATGGGGTAAAACGGGCCAATATTATGTGTTGCTGACAGTTTCCAATAAAGCCGGAACTGACTGGGAAGAGGTGAGGATAGATGTCGTTGAGCCGAAAGCTCCGGTGATCTCTCTTGCTTTGCCATCGGAGGGGCTTACCATTCTGACGGGATCGGATTATGAATTAGCTCCGGTTTTTGCCGGTGTCGACAGCGGATCGGTTGAATGGTTCGTGGACGGGGTCAAGACTGCCGATGGGCTATCCTTTGTGTTTAGGGCAGATAAAGCCGGAGTTTATCATATAATGATTCGTGCGACAAACAATATAGGAGCGACGGAAAAAGAATTTGATATAACGGTTGCCGATGAACTGCCGGCGCGAATGCGATTTGTTCCCCTGTCGTACTACAGCAATGCCAATGTGCGTTATACGGTTGCCGGCCGTCCGGTCGCATTGGTTGTAGCTTCAGAGAATATTCCAACAGATGCTTTCAGATGGAAAGTGAATGGGGATGAGGTCAAAGGCGATGGATCTATGTACGTTTTCTCGTCATCAGAGCCAGGAGTGTACAATGTTGATGTCGAAGCGGCCGGAGAGGCGATGAGGATGGAAATCCATGTGGAAAAGAATGCCGGCATCCGTGCAGGTAGTGGCGACGGGGTTTCGGTGTTGGAATATTGTCCTGCGCCGGGGCAATTTATCGGAGAGACGGGAAGTGTAGGAGGTATGTCGGCTGACATTACCACGCATGAAGCCGCCATCGGTTGGGCTGAATCCCGGTTCGCTGCCCGGAAATTCGTGTCGCTCGGCGCGTGGGGAGGATATATTATCGCAAGGTTTGACCGCAGTGTGGCGCGTGGGGCTTCCGGTTACGATTTCGCAGTTATGGGTAATGCTATCGCGACATCCAATGAACCCGGCATAGTGTATGTGATGCAGGATGTGAACGGCAACGGATTGCCCGACGATGAATGGTATGAGTTGAAAGGGAGCGATTTCAGCGGAGCCGGCGTAAGCCATGACTATATGGTTACATACTATCGTCCGGGCGGAGAGGCTATGGCCGTGCAATGGATAGATGGCTTCGGGGAGCGCGGAACAGTAGATTATATTCCGAGCCACACACAGCCGACATATTTCCCGGTCTGGATCCAACCGGATGAACTGACTTTGTATGGCTCGCGTCTGCCACAGAGGAATGTCATGGATCCTGTGACCGGGATGTGGGACAACCCACCCTTCCAATGGGGGTATGCGGATAATATCGGTTCGGATCTTATTGATGGTGATACCTATGGCGGTGGCGGTCAGTGGACGGGCTTCCGGATCTCAAATGCTGTCCTGCCCGACGGAACGCCTGTAGAGCTTGACCATATCGATTTTGTAAAGATCCAGACCGGTATCATGTCAAAGAGCGGATTGCTGGGTGAATTGTCGACTGACATTTGTGGCATCCGTTCTTTGTGACAGCTCTTGCAGGAGTGGGAAAATAGTTATAAATTTGCATCGCTTCGATTAGGGAATCCGGTCTGAGTCCGGAACAGTGCCCGCTGCTGTGGGTCCCCTTAAAAAGCTACCGCAGTTATGCCATTGGGTTGATGAAACCTGAGAAGGTGTGGTGGCCGGGACAAGTCAGAAAACCTGACGGAGCGAAATTTTTACTCATGACCTGCGGGAAGATAGGTCGGTGGGCTTCTCTGGTTCTTTTGTCAATCCTGAGGCGATGCTCCCGGTTCTTTTCCGCCGGAGGAAGAGACTGATAATTTATATTGACATAACAGAGAAAAAATGAAAAATTTAAAAGTAATGTTTGCGATGCTTGGCGCATCGTTGATGTTGGCCTCCTGTTCAGAGGATGGTCCCGAAGCCCCCACAGCCTATTATCGTGTGATTGATTTTGAAAACACGCGAGTGACCTTAGCCGGCCCGACATCCTATGGAGCCAACCTGTATGCGTCCTACGACGGTACTAAGTTTGTCAAGGGAGAGATTGAGGTTGAAAAGGGCGTGAATATGGAATTTGGAATAAATCGCAGCTCATGGTACAACGATTATGATTTCTCTGCCGGAGGCATGGTTCTGTCGCAGTGGAACTACCGCACGGATATTGAAGGAGTGTCAGAGGGCTGGTGGTACACGTACTTAAACCAGTGCTCGGTGTATAATACAGACTCTCAGGATGGAGCCAATAAGGGTGCAGGTGCCGGAGGCTCCAACACATTTGCTGTGATCAATGGCTTTGAAGGTGAGTATAGCGATGGTGTCGGTTCTTTCAGATTTACGAACGGAGCTGAATATCGCGTGGTGGCTATGGACATCTGCCCGACCTCCTATGTTTACGGATGTATAACCGAAGGCAATGCTTTTGGAAACAATCCCGACAAGTCGCTTGAGGAAGTGGGCGGCTGGTTCAAGATCATAGCAACCGGTTATGATGCAGAAGGAAATGAGACCGCATCTGTTGAGAAATATATCTGCGATTACCGCAGCTCGATACGCCCCGTGAAGATATCCTCCACATGGGAGAATTGGGATCTTTCAGGACTTGGCCGCGTTAACGAAGTCAAGTTCAATTTCGAAGGTTCTGACTCCGGCGATTTTGGCCTCAATACCCCGGCCTACATGGCTCTCGACAACATCACCATCCGCATGAACTGATCCTTGCAATCCCAGATCTAATATAACCTTCGGATTAAATTCCGGAGGTTTTTTTATTCCAGATTGTAATTGCGGAAAAATTTCCGTAATTTTGCAGAGCCTGTCGGGAGGCAGGCGTTTTAAAAAAGGTAAGAAAGATGAAGAAACTGTTTGAACGTTATCTGGTTTTCTCGATCGGACTATATTTCCTATCAATGGGAATAGTATTGATAGTCAGATCGACTCTTGGAACCACTCCTATCTCAAGTGTGAATTATGTGCTGAGTCTCAACACTCCGCTTACGCTTGGCACTTGCACTTTCATTATCAATATGCTACTGATTCTCGGGCAGTTCTGGCTGATCCGCGACCGCATGACCCGACGCGATACCATAGAGATTCTTTTGCAGATTCCATTTTCATTCCTGTTTTCTGCATTTATTGACCTGAATATGTTGCTGACGGCCAATGTCGTGCCGTCGAGCTATGTCGTTTCGCTCCTTCTGCTTGCAGCCGGATGTCTCACTCAGGCATTAGGTGTGACGCTTGAGCTGAAGCCACGTGTTGCAATGATGAGTGCCGAGGCTTTCGTAAGATATGCGTCGCAGCGCTACGGCAAAGAGTTCGGACGGCTCAAGGTGTGGTTCGACGTGTCGTTGGTTTCGTTGGCGATAATACTGTCGCTGATAATCAGCAGTCATATTCAGGGTGTACGCGAAGGATCGGTGGTGGCCGCCGTGGTCACTGGCTATATAGTCACGTTCATGAACACCCGTCTGCTGACGCGCCGTACCCTCGGGCGTGTACGTTCGCTGATAAAAGTATAGAAAGAAAGAGGGCGCTTACCAAAATGGAAACGCCCTCAGGGAAGTGTGTCAAAGATATGTTTTCATCGGTTAGATTTTGCCAACGAGATCTAAGCCCGGTCGCAAGGTCGTCTGACCTTTCTTCCAACGGGCGGGACACACTTGATCGCCGTGTTCCGCTACAAACTGAGCAGCTTCGAGCTTTCTCAGAAGTTCGTCGGAGTTGCGGCCGATGCCGTTGTCGTTGACTTCGGCAATTTTGATTTTACCTTCCGGATTGATCACAAACGTGCCACGATAGGCCAGATAGTCGTCAGGGTTAAGCACACCCATTGCCTCGCTCAGGAAGCCTGTCTTGTCGGCGAGCATCGGGAATTTAACCTTGCTGATGCTTTCCGAGGCATCGTGCCAAGCCTTGTGGGTGAACTGTGTGTCGGTGCTGACGGCATATACCTCGGCTCCGAGTTCGCGGAACTTGTCGTAGGCTTCAGCCATGTCGAGAAGCTCTGTCGGGCAAACGAAAGTGAAATCTGCCGGATAGAAAAATAGGATAGACCATTTACCTAAAAGATCATCCCGGGTTATTGTGCGGAACTCGCCGTTGACAAAAGCCGGAACTGAAAATTCGGGTAAATTGGTGTTGATAATCGTTTTCATGTTATTACTGATGTTTTTTAATGTTCATCAGCAATAACATCTGCCTTGGAGAAAAGTTGCGGAATGGATTCTGCAAAAGATGTTAATCAGAATCTGATCACCATTTCGGCCACAATCTTGTCGCCGTTTTCGGCCGTGGGATCAACGCCATGATGATAGAAATATTTCTCATAGTTGAGGCGGAAATCAAGGCCTATTGTCTTGGATCGCAGATAACTGATGGTTGAACCGACGGTTAATCTGTTGTGGGCCGGAGTAGTGGTGGTTATTTCTCCGTCGGAGTCTCTGACGGCCGATGAATGGGCTGTTATTCCGTCAAAGCGTCCCTGAAACGATAGATTGTTGAAAAATCCGGCATGGATAGGCATGCTGTAGTCGGCATAGACGAGATAGGAATGTGCGTCGCGGTGGCGGTTACGGGTGTAATGTTCATACATATATTCGCCGGCAACGATCCAGCGGTCGTATTTCCATGTTGCCGCGGCGTCGACGAGATTGGCGCGGACTCCATCGGGACGGATGGACTGGAAGCCGGTTGTGAATGTCACATTGTCCCAGTCGGCGGTCAGTTTGGCCGCATAGGTGAGTGTGTTGTGCCATGGAGTGTGGTCGCCGATCGTGCCGGGGTTGAATGCACCTGCCTCGATGGTCATGGGCAGTGCGACCGGATGCCACATGAATTTTGCGCCGACAGCCCTGTAGTTACACATCTGCTTACCCATGAATGAGCGGTTGGCGAATATGTAATTGGATGGAGCGCGGAACGGATCGACACCAAAAGGCATTCTGAACTGTCCGGCCTGAACGCCGAAACTTTTCGAGAACCAGGCTCTTGCCCACGCATCAAGAATCTTGATTTTACCCTGATCGCAAAAGTCGGTCTGGATGAAATAGTCTGCGAACGGAGCGATATTGCCTCCTACGGTCAGTCGGGCGTTACGAACCTCAAAACGGTAGTCGCCATCTTCGGTTGAGGCCTCGAATCGGCCGCGCACAACGCCATGTATCTGAGGGATATAGTTGACTTTTACTGTCGTTGAATCGGCTTCTGAAGCGCCTGCGGTCAGGGCTGAGGCCATGAGGGTCAATGCAAGAATACTTTTTTGCAACATGGAATGAATGGTTCTGATTTCGGCTGCAAAATTACATAAAATGCCCCGTTTTAGCAATCTGAAACGGGGACATGTAATGTGATTGTAAAATGGGGGCGATCAGCGGAACTGGTTGATCTCCGGCATATAGTCGAAGCCGGCGGCAGAGAGGATGTCCGTAAGTTTCTCTCGGTCAATTGCCCTGTCCTCACACAATTGATCGAGCGTGGCATACTCATCTCTGAGCCATGTATTTATCACGCTCATAAGCATCACGGGATCCTTAGGTAGATTTTCCATTGTTATCTATTATCGTTTAATTCTTGTCGGATGTATTCGGATGTCGGTGAATCGCCGGCTGCGATCTGTTCCGGCGTTCCGGCGGCTATTATCTGTCCCCCGTTCTTGCCTCCGCCGGGGCCCATGTCGATCACATAGTCGGCCGATTTTACGACATCCATATTGTGTTCTATCACAAGCACCGTATTCCCCTTGTCAACGAGCCGGTTGAAAACGCCGAGCAACACGTTGATATCTTCGAAATGCAGACCGGTAGTAGGCTCGTCGAGAATAAACAGGGTGCGGCCGGTGTCGCGTTTGGCAAGCTCAGTTGCGAGTTTGACGCGCTGGTTCTCTCCGCCGGACAGAGTGCTTGACGGTTGTCCGAGTTTGATGTATCCCAGGCCTATGTCCTGAAGTACCTTTATTTTCTTCAGAATGGCAGGTACGGAGGCGAAGAATTCAACAGCCTGATTGATGGTCATGTCGAGCACGTCGGCTATGGATTTGCCTTTGAAACGCACCTCAAGGGTCTCGCGGTTGTAGCGTTTGCCTCCACACACTTCGCAGGGCACCATCACGTCCGGCAGGAAATTCATTTCAATGGTCTGGTAGCCGTTTCCGGAGCATGCCTCGCAGCGGCCGCCTTTGACATTGAAGGAGAAACGCCCCGGTTTGTAGCCACGGATTTTCGCTTCCGGGAGGTTGACGAACAGGCTGCGGATATCGGAGAACACTCCGGTATATGTGGCCGGATTAGAGCGCGGTGAGCGGCCGAGCGGAGTCTGATCCACGGTCACCACTTTGTCGATGTTTTCAATACCCTCGATCGACCGGTAGGGGAGCGGTTGCTGGAGCGACCGGTAGAATTTCGCGCTCAGTATCGGTTGAAGCGTACCATTGATAAGACTCGACTTTCCGCTGCCCGACACTCCTGCCACTACGGTCAGTGTCCCAAGAGGTATCGAGAGGGTCACATCGCGCAGATTGTTGCCTGTGGCACCGGTCAGGGTCAGCGTTTTTCCGTTGCCCTCCCTGCGCGACCCGGGGACTGCGATCCGGCGATGTCCGTTGAGGTATTGTGCGGTCAGCGTATCGGTGGCGAGCATCTGTTGCGGTGTGCCTTGAAACACAACCTCACCCCCTTTGCGTCCGGCTTTCGGCCCTATGTCAACAACGTAGTCAGCCTCAAGCATCATATCCTTGTCATGCTCCACCACAATGATGGAGTTGGCGGCGTCGCGCAACTTCTTCAGCGATGAGATCAGGCGGTGGTTGTCGCGCTGGTGCAGACCTATGCTCGGTTCGTCGAGGATATATAGCACGTTGACCAGTTCAGAACCGATCTGTGTGGCCAAACGTATGCGCTGGCTCTCGCCTCCCGACAATGTGGCCGAGCGGCGGTCGAGCGAGAGATATTCCAGACCCACGTCAACCAGGAATCCGAGCCTTGTGCGGATCTCCTTGATGATTTCGTGGGCTATGAGCGCCTCTGTTTTGTTCAGCCGTTTTTCGATCTCGCAGGCCCATTGGTGCAGATCCGAAATATCCATCCGGCTCAGATCGGCAATATTCTTTCCGTCGATAAAAAAGTGGAGAGCCTCCTTGTTAAGCCGCTGTCCGTTACATTCCGGACATGTCGCGCGTGAGAAAAATCGTTCGCTCCACTTGTTGGCCGCGGCTCCGGCATCGTCGTCCTGCTGCATCTCAAGATATTTCACGAGCCCTTCGTAGGTCATGAAATAGTTCGACATTGAAAGCGTCGCGTTCTTGATCACAAGCCGTTGATCGGTTCCGTTGAGGATCTCGTCGACAGCTTCTTCCGACAGCTGGCCTACCGGTGTTTTCAGTGTGTGGCCATATTTCTCGCAGATAGCCTCGATCTGCCAGAATATCATCGAATTGCGGTATTTACCCAACGGAAGGATACCTCCTTGATAGATAGACACCGATGGATCCGGCATGATTTTCTCCCGGTCAACGATGTTTACCTCGCCGAGACCCTTGCATCTGGGGCAGGCTCCTTGCGGCGAATTGAACGAGAAATTGTGGGGTGCCGGTTCGCGGTATGATATACCCGTCTCCGGATCCATAAGCTGCTGGGAGAAGTGGAATATGCGGTCGGCATCAACATCGTAGACCATCATCTGCTTCTCTCCTTGCCGGAGCGTTTCCGTAACGGTCTCCCGAAGGCGTGTCAGATCCTTGTCCGACACTTTCAACCGGTCTACAACCACTTCCACTGAGTGGTTCTTGTAGCGGTCCAGCTTCATTCCGGGTATAATCTCGCGTATCTCTCCGTCAACCCTCACTGTCAGATAGCCCTTCTTGCGGATTGATTCAAACAGCTCTTTATAGTGCCCTTTGCGGTTCTTCACCAACGGAGCGAGAACATAGATCTTTTTCCCGGCGAATCGTTCAAGGATAAGGTTCACGATCTTTTCTTCGGTGTACTTCACCATCGGTTTGCCCGAGAGATAGCTCACGGCTGTGGCCACGTTGGCATAGAGCAGACGCAGGAAGTCGTAGATCTCGGTTGTGGTGCCGATGGTGCTTCGCGGATTGCGGTTAACGGTCTTTTGCTCGATGGCGATCACGGGCGACAGTCCTGAAATCTCGTCAACGTCGGGGCGTTCGAGGTTGCCGAGCAGATTTCGCGCATAAGATGAGAATGTCTCTATATAGCGGCGTTGTCCCTCGGCAAAAATAGTGTCGAAGGCAAGCGACGACTTACCGCTTCCGCTCAGGCCGGTGATAACACACAATTGCCCGTGGGGAATGCTGACGTCGATATTTTTCAGGTTATGCACACGCGCGCCGTAGACGTTGAGCGAGTCAAGACGGTCGTCGCCGGTCGGTGATTGGGGTTTGCTCATTTTTCTGTCCAGTTGTGGTTGTAGACATGTTTCTTCTGTGAGGAGCGATGGAGTGTCTTTTCGGTAGGCACTTTGACCGTGTATGTCTTGCCGTCCTTGTTAGGCAGGGATTTGGCGCGGATCCATGGATTGGCTTCGCGGAGCGTCATGTAGTTTATTCCGTGGTCTATGGCCCATTGTGCCCAGTCCTCAACAGGCCCTTCCACAAGGACATCTGTTGTCTCCAGCGGCTGATACAGCTGGTCGGCAGTCAGGCGGTAGCCGTAGCGCGACGGGTGTTCCATGATCATTTTCATGGCAAGAAGCCGGAACATGTAGCGCGACGTTTCGTCCGTGAGATAAAGATCGTAGGCCGACGTCTGCTGCTGCGCCGACAGCTCCGAGGATATGCGCCCCATCCCACCGTTGTAGGAGGCCGCTGCGGATTCCCAGTTTCCATATTTTTTGTATGCGTTGCTGAGATAGCGGCATGCGGCCTGAGTGGCTTTCTCTATATTGTAGCGCTCGTCAACATAGTCATTCACCTCGAGACCATACTCGCGTGCCGTGGCCGGCATGAACTGCCAGATACCGGCTGCCTTGGCTCCCGAGAGAGCGCGAGGATTGAGGTAGCTTTCTATACAGGCAAGATAGGCCAGATCCGTCGGCAGACCATTGGCCTTGAGAATAGGCATGATAACCGGAAAATAGCGGTTGGCCCGTTTGATGGTGAGCAATGTGTTGCCGTGGGTATAAGCCATGGCTGTCAGTTCCCGGTCAAGGCGTTCGGCCATGTCGATCCTGTCAAGTTCAATATCCTTGTCGGCGAATTTCACTTTCTTGGGAACGGTGGGGTTGACCACCGCCGAGGCTTCTCCGCGTCCGGATGCGTGGATTGATGCCGGTGTTGTGGCGAGGACGGCCAATGAGATAGCTGCAATGCGAAGAGGTGTGGTTATCTTCATGAATCAGTTCAATTTGAATAGCGGACAATGTTTATGTCGCCGCTCAGGTTATACTTCTTGCCGTCGGAGCCTTTGGCTTTGATCACGTAATAATAAACGCCGGCAGGTACGAGTTTGCCGCCGTACTTACCGTCCCAGCCTTGGTCGGGATTATGGAACTCTGCCATCTTTTCTCCCCAACGGTTAAAGATATAACATTCGAAATCGACAATTGATTTATAGCTCACTTTCCATTCATCGTTCACACCCTCGCTTGCGCCCGGAGAAAATGCGTTGGGGCATAGGAGTCTCGACTCGCCGATGCTCACTGTATAGGTGTCGCCGAAATATTCGCACTGTCCCGTGGCGTCGGCACACATGAAGCGCACATAGACCGTCCCCATCTCGGTGAATGTATATGTGAAATCGAGATCGGCAATCCGGAAGGTGATGTCCTCAAAGTCCTCGTCACGGGCCATCTGCCATTGTGTGAAGATGGCGGCATCGCTCACTGCGGCTTCGAAATGGATCTCCACCGGTGCTGAGCCCCCGAGGTTTGCAGTCTCGGTCTTTATCTCGTTGAGCGACTCACGAACCTTCTGCGACGCACTGGTCACGGCGCGTACCGATGTAGCCGTAAACCGGCTGGAGCTGACTTCGTTTTCCATCCCCCACGCTCGCAGAAACCTGTCGCCGCTGAGGGTGAAATATGTGTCGCATAAAGGTGCGTCTATGCTGAACGTTCCGTTTATGCTGGTGAAATTGACTGATTGCTCCGATGAGTTGAATGTAGTGTTGTCGGCATCGCCCACAAGCGTGGTGTACTCCAGCGTGATCTGACGGTCAATCTCGTACGATCGGCCGTTTATACCGTGGTAGTACATCGCAGGAGCCGATCCGTCGGTCTGTAGGAACGTGCGGTCGCAGTCCTGATCGGGAGCCGGATAAATGGCTGATATGGTGTAGGGGGCGGCTGAATAGTCGGCTATCCAGTAGTAGGTGGTGCGTCCCGATTCAGTAAAGGCGTATCCGCTATTGCCTTGAATCCCGGTGAGTGTCAGCTCAGTGCCGTTGCGTGATATGGTGGTGGGATCCACCGGTTCGGTCGAGGTGGCACCCGTGATGCCGAATGTCGCGACATCTACAGCCGAGGCTGCCGACGATGCTGTATAGATAAGGCTCAGTCCTGAGGTGGTGTTGACAACGTAGACCCCGGCAAGTCCGGTCGATGCGGTCACATCGATGGCCACGGGCTGTAGGGATGTCCCCTCAAAACGCAGGGCGCCATGCGCCGCAAGGGAGAATATGATTAGTGTTATTGCTGAAAGTGTCCTGTACATTATGTTGGTTTTCGGAAAAGACAAAGTTACTATATTTTCAACGATTTTTCCGTTGTTTTATTGCTGCTTTTCATTCGCTTTGCCAATCCGACAGGAAAGCAGTGGCTCGATCCACTGCACACTGGAAGGCGGTCGGTTGTCCCGGGACTGTGATAAATAGGTGGACTGTCCCCGGAAACACCTCGTGATCAACGGCAATGCCATTCCCTCTGAGCCTGTCGCAGAATGCCGATCCCTGATCTCTCAATACATCCCGTTCAGCCCCGATTAGCAATGTCCGCGGTAGGGCGGATAGTTCCTCGTCCGATGCGGTTAGAGGCGAAATCAGAGGCTCTGTCTTTTGTCGTTCAGTGCGGTAGGCGCGGTTGAAGGCATCCATCTCTTTAGCCGGTAGTGCTGCCACCGATCCATATTCTGTCCACGATCCGGCCGTTTCTCTGTCGGATAATGTGACCGGGTAGAACAGTATCATGGATCGGATCTTGTCTCGCCGGAGCATCGTGGATGCTATCGCGAGATTGCCCCCTGAGCTGTCGCCACCTATGGACACGAGTTCCGGACTTGAGCCATAGTCCGAGGCGTTGCCCCATATCATGTCAATGGCTTCTGTGATGAAATCGAGACCTTCGGGATACGGGTGTTCGGGAGCCAGCGGATAGTCTATGGCCGCCACCATTGCTTTTCCGGTGGAGGCTATGGCTGCGCAGAATCGGGAGCAGCTGTTTATGCTTCCTACTGTCCATCCGCCTCCGTGGAGATATATGAGCAGTGGCAGAGGGGCTTCACTCTTGTGTCGGGATCTGAACAGTACTATCCTTGTGGATAGTGAATCAGTCTCGACATTGGCCGGTATCTGTGGCTGCTTGTTGCGGCCATGGCGCACTTGCTGTAGTTTGCTATTGTCTCCGTCAATGGCAAGATTGATAGCCTCTACCCATATATCCGCCTGATCAGAAGGTATTGTACTGAGAAAATTGTCGGCTTCGTTGCACATTTTTTCCGCGATGGAGCCATCTGTTTTTGTTTCTGCCACGGATGCGGATGCGGCCACTACCGACATTAGTGTGATTATACAGCGGATTTTCATTTGAGGAATCTATGAACTGGCTGCAAAGATAGCGATTTTTGAGTTACTGGTTAGTGTTCGCTTTTGTATCAGTGCCATCGCCTCGTTGCCGGGCGAACGCATGAGTGAAGTAGACGGTGAACACCGGAAACAGGATAAGCCCCTCGGCCGACAGGACAACGCCGATTGCTTTCCCGGTAGCTGTGACCGGATTCACATTGGAGCCGCACGTGGTCATCTGCATCACGGAATACCACAGCGACTGCCAGTAGTTGTAGACTCCGGAGTTGACCGGCGATTCTTCTACATAGAACATCAGGCTCAGGAAATAGAGCGTGGCGACGAGCATGATGATATAGCCGCCGAACATACTCGTAATCCAGTTTTTCGACATTATATCCCAGGTTATGGCAAGCACGTATGCCGCGCGTATCATCGGTACGAATCTGAGAAGATAGGCCACTTGGCCGTCAATATGGATGCCGAGATGGTGCAGGATGGTGGTATAGGGGATGCAGACTATGATGAACACCAGATTGCGCAGCAGGAAGTGGAGCTTGCGTGGCGAGAGCATCCATTCTGCAAAAATCTCTATCTCAAAGAATAGGCAGATCCACATCTGCACTTTCAGATACTGCTCGGATGTGACAAACGATACGTTGAGCATAGTGTCGTAGGTGATATAGGCTATCAGACCTAACGCTCCGCCCAGAACGAGAATGTGCAGCACAGGGAGTAGCCTCCTGCGCAGTGATTCTTCAATCTGTTTTAGTGAAACGGATCCCATGGACGTTGCGGTATTGGTTTGTTACTACAACGTCTGTATGGGGCAAACTGTTTCAGATCACCTCCATGTCGGCCTGGAGTCGCTGACGCACCACTTCGTAGATCAGTACTCCGGCCGCAACCGATACGTTGAGCGATTCTATGTTGCCGAACATCGGGATCGAGACAAAGGTGTCGCATTGACGGAGAACATCCGCAGATATGCCGGTATCCTCTGCGCCGAGAACCAGTGCTGTCGGGACTGTGTAGTCGGTGGTTGTGTAGTTGATATCCGCTTTTTCCGACACGGCTACTATCTTGTAGCCCGAGTCTTTGAGCAGTCTGATGGCAGAGAGGGTAGAGGCTTCGCGACACACGGGAATATGGTGCAGGGCACCGGCGGATGTCTTGATGGCATCGCCGCCTACGCTTACGCTTCCATGGCGTGGTATGACAATCGCGTCTACTCCGGCACATTCGCATGTTCTGGCTATAGCCCCGAAGTTGCGGACGTCGGTGATGCCGTCGAGCACAACTATGAACGGCAGCACTCCGGCTTCGAACAGCTGAGGCACGAGATGGTCAAGTCTATGGTATTCAACTGCGCTCATCATGGCTATGACGCCCTGATGGTTCTTGCGTGTGATGCGGTTCAGACGTTCGCCCGGCACGCGCTGTACAACGATTCTGTGCTGTCTCGTCAGTTCAAGAAGCTCTGCGGCGAGATCGCCGGTCAGGTCTTTCTTCATCATGATCTTGTCGATCTCTTTTCCGGCCTCTATGGCCTCGATAACGGCTCTGATGCCGAAGATATAGTCGGTGGGCTGCATTGTTGTTAGAGTATGTTTACTTTTGGGTAAGCAGTGTGGTGGCTGTGGCTCTTGCCGCGGCGTTGTTGGGATCGCCACTCAGCATCAGGGCCAGTTCGCCGATACGCTGTTCGGGGGTTAGACGGATTATGTTGGTGTGTGTGGATGTCTCGTCATCCTCTTTGTAGACTTTGAAATGGCTGCTCCCTCGGGAGGCAACCTGTGGCAGATGGGTGATGGTGATAACCTGCATGTTGTCCGACATTTGGCTCATCATCCGCCCCATTCGTGAGGCTACATCGCCGGAAACGCCTGTGTCAACTTCATCGAATATGATGGTGGGGAGCTCAAACAGCGATGCCACAATGGACTTGACCGAAAGCATCAACCGGGAGATCTCGCCGCCGGAAGCCGCTCCGCTGATAGGGATGGGCTCTTGGCTCTTGTTGAAGGCGAAACGGAATTCAACGTTGTCTATGCCGTCGGGGCCGAGATCTGATTTGGCTACATCGATCACACATCGCAGATTTTTCATGCCGAGTGGCATTGCGGTTTCCGTGAGGGTTGCCGCGAATTTTTCTGCGGCTTGCTGCCTATGGGTCGATATCTCGCGTGCCGCTTCCAGCGCGCGTTTGTGGGCTGAACGCACTTCGTGTTCAAGTTCCGTCAGTACGTTTTTGCTGTCGGCAAGCGCGTCAAGACGTGAACGTAGGTTCTCTCGGATAGCCGCCAGCTCCGCGTCGCTGTCAACAGAATGTTTGCGCATGAGCGTGCGGATACGGTCTATTCGTTTTTCAACGAAATCAATATCCTCCTGTGATGCTGTTGCCGTTTCGGAGTTCAGATCGGTTATGGTCTCGGCTATGTCGTTAAGCTCGATCCCTACGGCCTCCAGACGTTCATTGATCCTGTCGTCGTCGGAGAATAGGTTTTCGATCTCCGCGCAGGTGTCCTGTAGCTTGCGTAGCTGCGACAGTATGCTCGTATGTCCCTCGCTGATGGTTTCGGAGGCTTCGGTCAGATATGCCCGTAGTTCGGTCTGGCTCGACATGGTTTCAAGCTCTGTCTCCAGTTCCTGTAGTTCGCCGGCCTTTGGATCAAGTTCGTCAAGCTGCTGGAGTTGGAATTCCATGAACTCGGCATTATCGCGGTCGCGGACAAGGGCGCTCTTTGTCGATTTGAATCTGCGCATGGCCGATTTCAGATCGGCGTATAGCCCGGCGTATGTTTCCAGCCGCTCTCCGTTTCCGGCTATCGCGTCGATAATGCGCAGTTGAAACTGGGGTTCTGATAGGAGCTGGTTCTGGTGTTGCGAATGGATGTCTATGAGCATGCGCCCCACCTGTTGCATGGCTGTAAGGGTGACAGGTGAATCGTTGATGAATGCACGTGAACGTCCCGATGGCGACAGTTCGCGGCGTAAGATCATCTGTTCTTCATCCCATTCAATATCGTTTTCGCGGCAGTAGGTCGATAGTGTGGTGTTGCATGCCACATTGAATTTTGCCTCTATCACGGATTTGCTGTCGCTTCGGGCTATGGTTCGGCTGTCGGCCCGGCCGCCTAAGAGAAGTCCGAGCGCACCGAGTATGATCGATTTTCCGGCTCCTGTTTCGCCGGTGATGATATTCAATCCTTTGTTGAATTCAATGTCGATTGAATCGATCAGTGCATAATTGGATATGTGGAGTGATTCTAACATCGGATCTTCTTTTATCTTGTGGCTGGTGGATTCTTGATATCGTTCAGTCTTCCTTGATCTGTCGGATACAGGGTGGTCAGTAGGTCGTAGACATCATCGCGTTCCGATTGCGAGCCCTTGCTGTATATGTTTATGAGTTCGTCAAGTTTGGCATCGTGCCACATGTTGAGAACAACGGACATCGGTTGCTTCTGATTGATCTGACGCAGCGTCTCGAGCGATCGGGTGATGGTGGCTCGTCCTTTATCCGGACCGACCGACATTTCGTCAAGACCGCGGCGGTGGTAGGTATAGATCATGTCACGTACAGATTCGGTCGACGGATCCTGGAAGGCGTTCATGATGGCCCAGCGGTTGCGGTTGTCCTCAAAGGCTTTCCAGCCCGTCTCGCCGGCCGATTGTGCCAGTTGGACTATGGTCGACAGTCGGTCGAGATATTCCTGGCCTCCACGGGAGGAAAAGGAATCGAAATCAACCGTCAGTATCAGATAGGCATAGAAATTCAGTATCGCCGTCAGGTTGCTCTCCATTGTGGTTTCGGAGAACACAAGCGGCTCATGTTCCTGATAGCTGAACTCTATCTTCGTGTCCTTGAGATTGATAAGGGTGGTTGTGTAAGAGCTGTTGTAGACCGGGCGTGTCGACTGTACCTGTAGATCTCCTTTGATCACATCATCGGCATATTCCCTGACCGTCAGGAACAGACGGCATTCTATCTTTTCGTTTGGCGAGAATTGGGCGGATGTGAATTTGGTGGTGTTCATATAGTCGTTGATCGCCTGCTGCAGGTTCTCGAACACATGCTCTGAGCCGGATATATTGTCGGCGTTGATCTCCACCGAGCAGTTGAGTTCCTGCGAATGGACATCGGCCGGACGCATGATGGCGCTCAGCAAAACGGCTCCGAGGGAGTATGTCAGTTTCCGCAGGTTCATATCCTGTATTATATGCTTTTAGCTTTTATGTATTTCTGTGATAGCTTGCATTATCTCACGGGCAACTTCCGTTTTCTGCATGAGCGGCAGTGTTTTGGATTCGCCGTCGGGTTGGATCATGGTGACTATGTTGGTGTCCGTGCCGAAACCGGCACCGGGATCCGACAGGGAGTTGAGCACTATCATGTCAAGGTTCTTGCTCCTGATCTTCCGTTCGGCGTTTGCCTTGCCATTGTCTGTCTCAAGTGCGAATCCTACAAGGGTCTGTCCCTCTCTCTTCATCTGGCCGAGGGTGGCGGCGATGTCGGGATTCTTGACAAGGCGTATGGTCGGTATCTCGTCTGTCTCGCGTTTGATCTTGTGGTCGTGGGGATCTGCCGGAGCGTAGTCTGCAACAGCCGCACACATTATGGCGATGTCTGAACCCGGGAAGTGTTCAACGGCGGCATCGCGCATCTGACATGCCGATTCAACGTTGACAACCTCCACTGTCCTTTCATTAGGTTTGATGGCAACAGGGCCGCTGATCAGCGTCACTTCTGCGCCCATCCGTGCCGCGGCATCGGCTAAGGCGTAACCCATCTTGCCCGTTGAGAAATTGCCTATGAAGCGGACTGGATCTATACGCTCGTATGTCGGACCGGCGGTCAGCAGCACCTTCTTTCCGGCCAATGGCTTGTCGGTGGCAAAGAATTGCTCCAGCACTTCCACTATCTTCTCGGGTTCTTCCATCCGGCCTTTCCCTATCAGATGGCTTGCGAGTTCGCCGCTGGCCGGTTCGATTATATGGTTGCCGTAGCTGCGGAGGGTTTCGATGTTTCGTGTGGTGGAGGGGTGAGCCATCATGTCGAGATCCATTGCCGGTGCCACGAATACTGGTGCTTTGGCCGATAGATAGGTGGTCACGAGCATGTTGTCGGCGATCCCGTTGGCCATCTTGCCGATGGTGCATGCGGTGGCCGGGGCTATGACCATGGCATCGGCCCAGAGGCCTATGTCTACATGGCTGTTCCATTGGCCCGTGTTGGCGGTGAAGAAGTCGCAGATTACGGGCTTGCCGGTCAGTGCTGAAAGGGTCACCGGGGTGATGAATTCTTTGCCGGAAGGCGTGATCACAACCTGCACTTCCGCGCCGCGCTTCACGAGCAGACGGATAAGTGTGGCCGATTTATAGGCGGCGATACCGCCTGTGATTCCGAGTACGATATGCTTTCCCTTTAGCATGGATTGATGTTCTCTTACTTGTTTGACGACTTCTTGACTCTCAGCATCACAACAGCGAAACAATCCTTTGTGTTCTGGGGAAAATCGCCCTGCATGATCCATCCGTAATATCCCGTATCGGTCTTCAGTACTTCTTCCGCAAGGTGTCCCTTGTATTTGCCGAAATTGATCACTTCCCTGCGCTGGTCGTCATAGATAAGGCGTCCGGCGAAATCAACCATGTTGGAGTATGTGGAATACTCTGACAGGGCTTTCATGTCGTTGGGCAGGTCGTTGTAACGGTCGAGCTGCGCTTTCAGCACTTCGTAGGTCGCACGGGTGTCGGCGTTGGCCGAGTGGGCGTCCTCAAGGTTGCTGCCGCAGTAGAATTTGTAGGCGGCCGAGAGGGTGCGTTGCTCTTTCTTGTGGAAAATGGTCTGCACGTCGATGAACCTTGTGCGCGACAGATCGAGTGTCACTCCGGCTCTGTGGAATTCCTCCAACAGCAGTGGGACGTCGAAGCGGTTGCTGTTGAAACCGGCTATGTCGGAATCGGCAAACAGCTCGGCAAGCGATTTGGCTATCTGGCGGAAGGTAGGTTCATTGGCTACATCTTCGTTGGTGATATGATGGATCGCTGTGGCTTCCGCCGGAATGGGAATTTCGGGATTGACGCGGCGCGTCTTCTCGATCTCTTGGCCGTCGGGCATCACTTTTATTATTGAGATCTCCACAATCCGGTCGTGGGTCACGTTGGTGCCGGTGGTCTCAAGATCGAAAAATACTATAGGTTTGGTCAGGTTGAGTTCCATTTGTCAGTATGTGGGATTAGTCGGCGATGTTCATCGGCATCAGGATCATCAGCAATTCGCAGTCGGTGTCGTTGTCCGAGGGTAGGCAAAGTGCCGGACGCGACGGATCGGCGATCTTGAAGGTGACATCGGATGTGCCGAATGTCGATAGGATCTCTATCAGATACAGGCTGGAGAAACCCATGCGCATCTCGGGGCCGTCATAGCTGCATGGAACGGATTCCCAGCCGGAGGTGCCGAATGAGTTGTCGGATGCACGCAGGGTGACTTTATCGGGTGCGAAGTTGAATTTCACGAGGCCACCGCCTTCGTCGCCAAACACGGCTACACGGCGTACTGAGGTCAGGAACGACTGGCGGTCAACGGTCAGTGTGTACGGGTTGTTCTGGGGGATGACGCGGTTGTAGTCGGGGAAGTTGCCTTTGATCAGACGGCAGTCGAATGTGAAGGAGGGCGATTCAAACAGCACTGATGTTGAGTTGACACGTACTTTTATGTCGTCTTCTTTGGAGAATACGTTTTTCAGCACGGCTGCACCTTTGACGGGAAGGATGAATGAGCAGCTCACACCCGGTTGATTGGTGTTGTTGGTGTAGCGGACAAGTTTACGGGTATCGGTGGCCACGAAAACTATGCCTTCCGGTTTGACATCCCATAGGATACCCATCATCTGCGGACGGATCTCGTCGTTGCCCACTGCAAAGAGGGTATTTTCGATTCCTTTGAGTGCCTGCTGGGCGGTGCATGTGAATTCGATGCTGTCGCCCTGTGCTTCTGGTGCTATACGGTCGGGATATTCCATGCCGTTGATGGCAACGGTGTTGTAGCGGCCGTTGCTGTAGCTTATCTCGATCTCGAAGTTCTCGTCGTTGATGTTGAACTCGATTCCTTGATCGGGAAGCTCTTTGAAGAGTTCCACGATGCGGCGTGCGTCAAGACAGAAGCGGCCGCTTCCCTCGGCATCGGCAACCTGCAGGCGGCCAACAAGTGAGTTTTCCATGTCGGCGGCTTTGATGATCAGGGTGTCATCTTCGAGTATGAACAGGAAGTTGTTGAGGATCTGCATCGTGTTCTTGGCATTGATAATCTTGCTCACTGCCGACACGTAGTTGTAGAGTGTCTTGCTCGATACGTTGAATTTCATTGTTGGCTTATGTTTTAGTTGTTATTATTCAATTTGTTGTGGGGTGGATCAGTCGAACACATCCTCTATCGAGGATTCAACCTCTTCTCCTTCATCTCCCTCTCCGGCAAAGTCACTGCCGCAGAGATCAACTCCGGCCGGGAATTCAAATCTGACATCCTGGGAATAGGGTAGTGTGCGGTCGGCAAACACTTTCTTCATGAATAGTCCGTAGATCGGAAGTGCCATCGCTGCTCCCTGTCCGTAACCCATATTGTTGAAGTGGATGAATCGCTCTTCGCCTCCTACCCATGCGCCGGCCACCAATTGCGGTGTGAAGCCCATGAACCAGCCGTCGGCGTTGTAGTTGGTCGTTCCGGTTTTGCCACCCATCTCTGCTGTCAGGTTGTAGGGTGCGCGGCGGAGTCGTGCGCCGGTTCCGCTGTCAACCACATTCATCATCATCGACAGGATCTTGTAGTAGGCATCTTCCGAGATCACCTCTTTATGCTGGGGCGTGAATTCTGTGATTATGTTGCCGTTGGAATCGGCTATGGCGGTCACGAAGATCGGATCAACTTTCATTCCTTTGTTGGCGAATGCGGTGTAGGCTCCTACCATCTCGCGTACCGACACGTCGGCGGTGCCCAGGGAGAGCGACATCACGGGATCAAGCTTGGAGGTGATGCCGAAGCTCTGCATTGTTCTCACGAGCTGACCCGGTGATAACTGGCTGATCAGTCGTGCCGATATCCAGTTGTTGGAGTTGGTGAGCGCCCAGCGCAGGTTCACCATCTCGCCGACTCGCGCTTTTCCTGATCGTGGTGTCCATTGACGTCCGTTGTCATAGATGATCGGCATGGTGTTGGAGAACATGTCGCAAGGTGTGTAGCCCTCTTCCATGGCGTAGGTATAGAGGAACGGTTTGACTGTCGATCCTATCTGGCGGCGTCCGGTCGAAACCATGTCGTACTGGAAGAAGTTGAAGTCGGGGCCTCCGACATATGCCTTTATATGACCGTTGACTGGATCCATGGCCATGAAGCCTGTGCGTAGTATGTGTTTCTGATATAGCAGTGAATCCATCGGGGTCATCACGGTGTCAACAGCTCCTTTGTAAGTGAATATTTTCATCTCCTGGGGCTGGTTGAACGATTCGCGGATCTCCTGCTCTGTTTTTCCGGCCTTCTTCATGTTGCGGTAACGGTCGGTCTGCTTCATGGCATTGTGGATCAGATGGTTCACGCGTATTTCCGACACTTCTGTGCGGTTCGTTGAATATGGTGCGCTCTTCGATCCGCGTTTTTCGCGGAAGAATGCCGGCTGAAGGTATCCGCCGAGATGTTCGGCAACGGCTTCCTCGGCATATCGCTGCATGCGTGAGTCGATGGTGGTATAGATTCGCAGACCATCGTTGTAGATGTCATATTTCGAGCCGTCGGGCTTGGGATTCTTCTCTATCCATCCGAACAGCGGATTGCGTTCCCATTCAATGGAGTCGGCACGGAATTTGTCGCCTTCCCATGCCATGTAGTTCTCTCGTTCCGGCTTCTTGGCGCGGAGCATGTAGCGCAGTTCTTCACGGAAATACGGCGCGATGCCCTGTTTGTGATCCACGCGGTGGAAGTCAAGCTCTATCGGCAGGAGGCTCAGTGAGTCGAGTTCCGCTTTGGTGATCATTCCGGCTTTGTGCATCTGCTCGAAAACAACATTGCGGCGTTCGAGCGTGCGTTCCGGGGCGCGTACCGGATTGAAGATGGACGGGTTCTTGACCATGCCTACAAGCATTGCGGCCTCTTCGATTTTCAGGTCTTTCGGATGTTTGTTGAAGTAGACCTGGGCTGCTGATTTGATGCCGACGGCGTTGTAGAGGAAGTCAAACTGATTGAGATACATTTTGATGATCTCCTCTTTGGTGTAGAATCGTTCGAGCTTCACGGCAATCATCCATTCGATCGGTTTCTGCAATGCTCGGCTCAGAAGTCCGCTGCTCTCGGGGGAATAGAGCTGCTTGGCAAGCTGCTGGGTGATGGTTGAGCCGCCACCTGCGCTCTTGTCCATCATCAGGAAGGTCTTGAATCCAACGCGACCCAATGCACGGAAGTCGATGCCTGAGTGATCCATGAATCGGGAATCTTCGGTGGCGATCAGTGCGTTCACCACATGCTCCGAGATCTCGTCATAGTCGGCATACACTCGGTTGCCGGTGTTGCGGAAGAAACGACCCATCTCCTCGCCGTCGGCTGTGTAGATGACGGATGCGAATTTGTCTGCCGGATTTTTCAGTTCCTCCACATCGGGCATGTAGCCGATGATGCCGTTGTATATCAGGACAAAAAACAAGAAGATCAGCAGCATGAAGCCACCGGCGGCACACCACATTAGTTTCACTATGTTGCGCCCTTTCGATTGTTTGTCAGTTCTATCTTTTTTCATGATCTGTTGTCTGTTTGCAACTCAGCCGCTTGCACTGTGTATGCTGGTGCGGCCTACTATCCGAATATCCTACAAAGTTACTTAATTTTTCCGCATTTATGGTGCCTTCTACCCAAAAATAAAGCGGATCGGTTTAATCTTATGGCAAATTAACATTTTGCATGGTCTGCCGTCGGCAAAGTTACTGCTTGGGGTGAGCAATAAAAACGAGTATAAATGTTAAATTTTGTTATAAAAACCGGCGGCATCTTTGGGTGATGTCGCCGGTTTGGTGTCTATGTGCTGATTTACAATGATCAGCGTCCTGATGAACCGATGAGGTTGAGGATGGAGTTGCGCAGTTTTTCTTCCGCATTGAGCTGCTCGAGGGTCAGATGCATGCGGTAACGCCAGTAGTGACGGGGATTGGCAGGGATGTTGATCTGCTCGTCGCGCGGATCCTGACGACGCAGTTGCCCGTCGGTCGACAGCCAGTCCTGAAGTGGAAGCACGCACAGCATGGAGGGCGATTTCAGGTGCTGGTCTACAATCTGATGGCAGATCCACGGCTCGGCGAAGTATGGCGCTTTGCCTTGATGGCCAAGTACGTGGTTGTAGAATCTCTGTGTGGCTGCCGGATCGGATTCCCACCATTGGCGGATGCCGCCCATATCGTGGGTGGAGGTAGTGCATACCGACAGGTAGGGGTAATGCCATGTGTCGGCAAATTCAACTGCCGGATCTTTCGGCATGCGCTGGATCTCGAGTGACAGGATCTCGAGTCGTCTCATCACGTCGGGAACGCATGCCGGTATCATGCCGAGGTCTTCGGCGCAGCAGAGCATGTCGGTGGCTTCGATCAGTGGCGGAAGTTTGGCCATGGCTTTCTCATGCCAGAATCCGTTGTGGCGATGATAGAAGAAGTCGTCATATAGGCGGTTGAATGCCCATTTATCGTAGTCGTTGAGCGATCGGTATATGTAGGTGCTCTGTGCTGCGATACGTGGGTGGTATTTCCCTTTCTGGTAGGGGTCTTCGATAAACAGCACGTTGTCTATCAGCTGCATTAGCCCTTCGCAGATGCGTTCGTTGCGCTCGTCTTTTGCCTTGGATGCGAAATGGTCGGCGACGCGACGCTGTGTTGAAAATTGGCTTTTCAGTCGGTAGCGTCCGTTTTCTATCGGCTCGATATAGGTTGCCCGTACCTCGTCGGCATATTCGCCGAATATTTCGTTGAGCTGATAGTCAACGATGTAGGGCTGGGTGAAGACCTCGCCTTGGAAATAGAAGTCGAAGCTGTAGCGCATCTCGTCGGGTGTAAGCGGCATGGCCGGATTGAACACGCCGAGCAGCCCGTGAAGGGCATCCAGGGGTATTTGCCAGATGCGGAAGAAGCCGAGCACGTGGTCAATGCGGTAGGCATCGAAATATTCCGCCATTTTTCTGAAACGGGCTTTCCACCAGGCATATCCGTCGCGTGCCATCATGTCCCAGTTGTAGGTCGGGAAGCCCCAGTTCTGTCCCATGATGGAGAAGTCGTCCGGTGGAGCGCCGGCTGAGCAGTCGAGGTTGAAGAGTTCGGGATTGGTCCATGCGTCTACGCTGTTGCGCGAGATGCCGATCGGGATGTCTCCCTTGATCGCAACGCCGAGTGAGTGGGCATATTCGCGTGCTTCACGCAGCTGCCGGTCAAGATGGTATTGGATGTAGTAGATATAGTCTATCTCCCGTTGGTGACTGCTGATGAAGCGGTCGGTCTGCTCGGGGGTGTAGGTCGCGTATTCCTCCCATGCGCTCATGTCGGCGGTTTTGTAGAGATCGCGAAGAACACAGAATGCCGCGTATGGCTTGAGCCACCCGATATTGGCGTTCAGGAATCGCTTGAAGTCGGGCGATGTCATCTCAGCCTCACCCTGCTGGGCGAACAGCAGACGGGTGAATTCTTCTTTGGCGCGGTTCACTTGTTCGTAGTCCACGGTTTCGCTGTTGTTGAGCTCTCGGGCCAGCGCGTCGAAGCGTGATTGCGCTTGGCGGTCGTTGAGCTGACCCATATCCTGAAGCCGGAGGTACATGGGGTGGAGCGCAAAACAGGATATGGCGTTGTAGGGGTATGAGTCGGTCCATGTGTGGGTCATGGTGGTGTCGTTGATCGGCAGCAGCTGGATCATTTTTTGTCCTGTGGAGGCTGCCCAGTCGGCCATCGGCTTGAGGTCGGCGAAGTCGCCTACACCGAAATCTCTCTCGCTGCGCAGCGAGAACACCGGAATGGCAACTCCGGCTCCGCGCCAGTGGGGCAACGGATTGCAGAAACGCAGTCCGGCCACAACGATCGCTTCGTTTCCTGTGATATCCGGAAGTGTCAGCACGCGGTTGTTGCAGGTGTCCCAGCCTAAGGCATGATGGTCAGATTCGCGGATCACGAGGAATTTGTATTCGGTCGTTTCCCCGGAAAATTCTTTCAATGGCAACTCAACGCTCCATACGGGAAACGCAGAGTCGTTCATCTCCACAGCTTTTGCAGGATCCCAGTTACCGAGAATGTCGGCAGAGCCGCTGATGGCCAGGCGTTCGCCCGGCAGTAGGGTCGGTGCGCTGACGCTTATGGTGAGGGTGCCGGGGGCGATCTCTCGGGGTGTGTCGGGATGGCGGCGACGGCAGATGCATCGTGTGAATGCCTGTGAATAGAATGGCTTGTCGGAAGGCTGATCCTGCCAGTGGTCAAAGACTTCAGCTTCCGGAACATGAGGATCGAAGCGGAGTGTTCGGTTCTCTCCCCACTCCTGACGGTCTGTGCCATCTTCCCGTCTGATGAAATAGCGGTAGCTGATTCCGGATATGGCTGGTGACAGATCGATGCTCACGCTGTTGCGCTCTCCCGATAGATGATCGAGTGGAAGTGCTTTGTGTGGGTCGTTGTCACCAAGTTCCGGTATATTGCCGGAGATAAAGACCTGTTCACCGAAGTTGGTGTGGTAGTCGATGTTGAAGGTAATTCTCATGATCTGAGGTGGTGTGTAAGTATGATATGGTGTGATATTAATATGCTTTTATCCTTGCAATGGTTCATTCAATCCTTGCGTTGGCTTATCGTGGCCTCTGCTATGATGCTTCTTGCCATTGCAATGCTTCAAAAGTAGCAATTATTTGCCAAACCGCCAAACCTACACTCGCATGATCACCAAGATTGGCAACCTACCGCAATGGCTGGGAACAGCTGCGGTTGCTGGCATCCATCAATATCTCGCCCCATGTCAAGCGACCGCCCACGCCGCAGAAGCTGTTGCCGTTACCATGGGACAAAACGAAACGCCGACCGCAGGCCGACGTTAAAGAAGTTTCCAAGGAAGAGGCAAAAGCACGCTTCGAGCATCTCGCAGAGCGATGAGTGCTAATATCCGCCTGGACCCATCCACGGTCCCCATCCACCTTCATCCTTTTTGGGGCTAAATAACTGAATAATAGCAATTATACAAACTGCAACTATAAACAATTGGCCTAAAATTAGAAAAATTGTGAATAAGGGATCCCGAGCATATAGACTGCCAAGGATTTCAAAAAGGCTGCGAGATGTATCGGCGAGTATCATAGTGCTTGTACCTTTTGTATTATTTTCTGCTAATATATAAAATAATTAATTAATAAACAAGTAAAAACGCTGAAAAATGTCTGCAATCTCGACAACATAGGATAGCTACCGCAATGGCTGGGAACAGCTGCGGCTGCTGGTATCAATCAATATCTCGCCGTTCAAATTTTTTGATTGGCCACTGTGACGGCAATGGTGAGGCTTCAAAAAAAATGTGTGCAAATGGGGTTGCACACATTTTTTTGATGGGGTTGTTGTGGTGTCTCAAATGTTAGCCGCAACGGGAGGTGCCGCAGGAGGTGCAGATCAGGCAGCCTTCCTGATAGACGAGGGTCTCCTGTCCGCAGTTGGGGCAGACTTGCCCTTTTGCTTTGGTGCCGTTGGGGAGATATTTTTTCAGGGCGCGTTCTACACCCATTTTCCATGTGTTGATGCTCTGAGAGTCGAGTTCAAGTCCGCCAACGAGTTTCAGAACCTGATCGATAGGCATGCCATAGCGGAGGACTCCGGAGATCAGTTTGGCATAGTTCCAGTATTCGGGGTTGAACTTGTCGGAAAGACCTTCAATGGTGGTCTTGTATCCGCGCTTGTTGATGAACTGGAAGTCGTAGCGTTTGTTGCCTTTGTCGTCGATTGCCTTGATAATCTTGCCGTGGGTCACTGATTTTGGGCAGAAGATGCCGTCATCGTCGTCAGCAAGACCGGTGAAGATCTCGTATGGGCGACCATCGACCAGACCTACGAATGCAATCCATTTCTCTTTGTTGTTCTGGAAGCGAACCACATCGGCTTCAAGCTCGTTGGGGCGTTTGTGGTTGATGAGGGGCGACGTTTCGTTGGAGTCTTCTTTTTTCTTCTTTTTGTCAACGGAGATCAGGACGCCTGAACGGGATCCGTCGCGGTAAACGGTACATCCTTTGCAGCCGGAGCGCCATGCTTCGACGTACAGGTCGCCCACAAGTTCTTCCGTGACATCTGACGGAAGGTTGATGGTGACGGAAATCGAGTGGTCGACCCATTTCTGTACGCTGCCCTGCATGCGCACTTTCTCAAGCCAGTCAACGTCGTTGGCTGTGGCTTTGTAATAGGGTGAGCGTGCAACGAGTTCGTCAAGTTCTTCCTGTGTGTAGTCGGATTTGACCTCAATGCCGTTAATGTTCATCCAGGTGATGAACTTGGGGTGGTAGACTACATATTCCTCAAACGCGTCGCCGGACTCGTCGACGAAATCCACGCGCACTTCAGTGTCGTTGGGGTTGACCTTGCGACGGCGTTTGTAGACGGGCATGAACACCGGCTCGATGCCGCTTGATGTCTGGGTCATGAGGCTGACTGTGCCGGTAGGAGCAATGGTCAGACACGCAATATTTCTGCGGCCATGTTTTTTCATCAGCTCGTAAAGCTCTGGATCGGCCTCGCGCAGACGATTGAGATAGGGGTTGTTTTTCTCACGTTCGAAGTCGAACACTTCAAATGCGCCTCGTTCCTGGGCGAGGTTGATGCTCGAACGGTAGGCTGCCAGTGCGAGTTCGCGGTGAACCTGAGTGGAGAATGCTGTAGCTTCCGGGGTACCATAACGGAGTCCGAGGGCTGCGAGCATATCGCCTTCGCCGGTTGTGCCTACGCCTGTGCGGCGGCCTTTGAGGGTCTTGTTGAGAATTTTGGTCCAAAGATGACGCTCGGTCTGCTTAACCTCATCGGTCTCGGGATCTGAGTCGATTTTCTTGAGGATCATTTCGATCTTCTCACGTTCAAGGTCGATGATGTCGTCCATGATACGTTGCGCTTTGCCAACGTGTTTGCGGAACAGATCGAAGTCGAATCGAGCCTTATCGGTGAATGGATCTTTGACGTAGGAGTAGAGGTTGATGGCCAGAAGTCGGCAACTGTCGTAGGGACAGAGTGGGATCTCGCCGCACGGATTGGTCGAGATGGTCTGGAACCCGAGATCGGCATAGCAGTCGGGGAGGGATTCGCGTGTTATGGTGTCCCAGAACAGCACTCCCGGTTCGGCCGATTTCCATGCGTTGTGTACTATTTTCTTCCACAGACGGGTGGCGTCGGTTTCATGTGTGATCCACGGGTTGGGATCATTGGTCGGGAATTGCTGCTTGAACGGAGTGCCGTCAACGGCTGCCTGCATGAAGTCGTCGGTTATCCGTACTGATACGTTGGCTCCGGTCACTTTGCCTTCAGTCATCTTGGCATCGATGAAAGCTTCCGAATCGGGGTGCTGGATGCTCACCGTGAGCATCAATGCTCCGCGGCGTCCATCCTGAGCCACCTCACGGGTGGAGTTGGAATAGCGTTCCATAAATGGAACAAGTCCGGTGGATGTCAGTGCTGAATTTTTCACCGGTGTGCCTTTTGGACGTATATGTGACAAGTCGTGTCCTACACCGCCACGGCGTTTCATAAGTTGCACCTGTTCTTCGTCGATCTTGATCACACCGCCGTATGAGTCAGGTTTGCCGTCGATGCCGATTACAAAGCAGTTGCTCAGCGATGCCACCTGATGATTGTTTCCTATGCCGGTCATGGGGCTACCCTGGGGCACTATGTAGCGGAAATGATCAAGCAGTGAGAATACTTCTTCAGAGCTCATGCCATTGGGATATGTAGCTTCGATGCGTGCAATCTCATCGGCTATGCGTCGGTGCATGTCGGAGGGGGATTGTTCGTATATATTCCCGAAGGAATCCTTCAAGGCATATTTGCTGACCCATACTCGTGCGGCCAGCTCATCGCCGTCGAAATAGGCCAGTGAGGCTTCGTATGCCTCGTCGTAGGTGTAGGTTTTCGTTTCCACGGATTTGCAAGTGTGTATGATTGATTTTTGTGAATGCAAAATTTGCGATTATTTTTCAAAAAACAAAGCGATGTTTTCAAAATGTTGAAAAGTTGTCCGTTTTCACTCGTTAGTTTGTTGGTTATTAGTGCTTTGATTGATTTTGGATCTATATGTTGTTGTCAATAAGTTTTTTTGCTCTATTGCGGATTTGTTTTCTGTTTTGTAATTTTGGAAAACAATTAATTTATAGAATCATGCCAATACCGCAATATTTTCTTGACAGGCGCACGGTGCGCCGATTCTCTGATCGAGCTGTCGACATGTCCATGATCACTGAGATGCTTGGGGCTGCTGCACAGGCACCGAATACCGGCAACATGCAGCTGTATTCCGCCGTAGTGACTGTGTCGCCTGAAACCATCAAGGCTCTGGCTCCGGCTCATTTCAACCAGCCGGCATCGGTTGGATGCGCTGCGATGGTGACGTTCTGTGCCGATTTCAATCGGTTCGAGCATTGGTGCCGTGTCAGCGACGCGGCTCCCGGCTATGACAATTTCCAGGCTTTTATATGGGCTGTGATTGATGCCACGATATTCGCCCAGCAGTTCTGCACAATCGCCGAGCAGTCCGGACTTGGATGCTGCTACCTCGGCACCACCACTTATAATGCACCGCAGATTGCCGGGATCCTGGATTTGCCTAATCGTGTTGTGCCTGTTGTCACAATCGCCTTGGGCTGGCCCGACGGGGAGGCTCCGAAGTGCGATCGACTTCCAGTGGATTCGATTGTTCACATTGAAAAGTATAAGGATTATTCCGACGATGATATCCGGGATATCTATTCATATAAGGAGTCATTGCCTGAAAATAAGAATTTTGTGTCGGAAAATGGCAAGGAAACACTGGCTCAGGTGTTCACCGATGTGCGTTATAAAAAATCCGACAACGAATATTTCTCCAAACTCTATCGCGATTTTATCGGAGAACAAGGCTTTTGACAATGGAGACCGTCATTGCGAAAATCCGCTCTATGGGGGTCGATCTTCCTGCTGAATCTGTCAATAGGCTGATGCAATGCGTGTCACGGCGTTGTTTTACCCGGCGGCAGAAGATGGTCGAGGCCGGGGCGCGTGGCGGATACGCATATTTCATTGAAAAAGGGATCACGCGTTCCTACTGGCTTGTCGACGGTCAGGAGATAACCACATCTTTCTCCCTTGAGGGGAGCGTCGTGTTCAGCATGGATGAAATGTATTATGGCAAGGAATCGGAGGAATATGTGGAAGCTGTCGAGGCTGTTGAGGCTTATGCAATTGCTGTGGCTGATCTGCGGAAGCTTTGGACTGAAGATGCCGCTTTTGCAAGATGGGCGTTGCTGATCCATCAGGATGAATACCGGCGTCTACATCGTTCCCACAAAGAACGCCTGACTTTGGCTGCCGCCGAACGCTATGAGGCTTTCCGCACTCAGTTCCCGGAAGTGTGCCGTCGGGCACGGCTTGGCGATATCGCTTCTTATCTCGGCCTTACGCTTCCGACATTGAGTCGGCTGAGAGCGAAAAAGTGAATTTTTTGTCCTGCGACAAATCCTGAAGTATCGGCATGGCTTAATTTTGCACTCAAAAAAAGAAATGGAATCTGTTCAACGAAATCTTACAGCTCCGCAGCGATATATGCTCCTTGACGGCTTGCGAGGCATTGCGGCCTTGGTGGTGATCTGCTATCATGTAGGGGAGGGCTTTGCTACATCGTCCATGGATCAGGTGATCAACCATGGTTATCTGGCCGTCGACTTTTTCTTCATGCTCTCCGGCTTTGTTATCGGAAAGGCTTACGATGGGCGCTGGTCATCGAACAGACTTACTATAGGCGATTTTTTCCGACGTCGTCTGGTCAGGCTGCATCCTATGCTGATACTTGGTGCTGTTCTCGGACTGGTGGCCTTTGCGCTTCAGGGATTTGTCCAGTGGAACGGCACGCCGGTCGATATCCATTGGTCACTTATAGCACTTGTGCTGACCATGTTTTTCATTCCTGCTTATCCGGGATCGCCGTATGAGGTCCGAGGCAATGGCGAACTGTTTCCCCTGAATGGCCCGGCTTGGTCATTGTTTTTCGAGTATATAGGCAATATGGCTTATGCTCTGATCCTCCGGCGGCTGTCGACAAAGGCTCTGTTTGCTGTGACCGCATTGTCGGGTATCGGACTGGGCGTTTTTGCTATTGGCAATGGCTCCGGCACATATCATTTAGGTGTGGGGTGGTCGCTTGGCGATTACAATTTTATCGGCGGAATGCTCCGTCTGGGTTTTGGATTCTCGGCCGGATTGCTGATGGCACGTGTGTATGTGGATCGCCATATCCGCGGTGCCTTCTGGATTTGCACGGCCGGTATCGTACTGCTGCTTTCTATGCCGTTTGTCGGCGATGCGGAGTCGGGCACCGGATGGTTTAACGGACTCTACGACACCGTGTGCGTTCTTCTGGCCTTTCCGGCTATTCTTTTCGTCGGAGCTTCCGGCGATACCGGTAGGGAACGTCCCGGCGGATTCTATGATTGGCTCGGCCGCCTGTCCTATCCGGTCTATATTGTCCACTATCCCTTGATGTATCTGTTTTATGCCTGGGTATGGGCTGAAGGATTGGCGTTCGCCCAATGCTGGCATGTGGCTCTGGGGGTTGTGTCGCTGAGTGTCCTTGTGGCATTCGTCGCTCTGAAATACTATGATGAGCCTGTTCGGGCATGGCTGTCCTCGCGATCCTCGCGGAAATATTCTGTCGCTGCACCGTCAAAATCCGTCTGACAAACGAAGATAAAAGAGAAGCAACGGCTTTGGCCGTTGCTTCTTCATGTTTTCATGTTGTTACAGATTTGTTTATTTTATCAGGCAACTTTCGATTTGGTTAACATCGGTTTGCAGTTGTTTTTCGAGCGGCAGACGCTCTTCTATGTTCTTGCATGCATAGAGGACGGTGGCGTGTGTGCGCGACAGCCGTGTCCCGATTGCGGTCAGTGGCATTTTGGCGTGTTTCTTGGCGAGATACATCACCATCTGACGCGCGTCGGAAATCTCGCGCTTGCGTGATTTGGTGAATATCTGCTCCACGTCGATGCCGAAGTGGGTTGCCACTTCCTGAGTGATGATCTCGAAGTTGATCGGTCGATGGTTCACCTTCACGGCGTTGGCCAGCACCTTGCGAGCCAGGTCAAGGTTGATGTCTACATTGAGGATTGCGGCATGTGCGGTGATCGACACAACGATTCCCTCAAGTTCGCGGATGGAATCCGTCACGTTTGAGGCTATGTAGTCCACGACTTCCTCCGGCAATTCCAAACCATCCTGCTCGGCTTTCTGGCGAAGCACCTCTTTGCGCAGGTTGTAGTCGGGGCTTTCGAGTTCGGCGGTCATGCCCATCGTGAAACGTGAGATGAGTCGACGTTCCATTCCTTCCATTTTCGACGGACAGCAGTCACTGGCAAGGATGATCTGCTTGTGGTTGAGGATAAGATGGTTGAAGATGTGGAAGAATGTGTTTTGAGTGCTTTGCTTGCCTATGAGATCCTGAATGTCGTCAATTATCAGCGTGTCGATGCTCTGGTAGAAGTTGATGAAATCGTTGATCTTACCTGAACGCACGGCAGTGGTGAACTGGCTTTCAAATAATCGGGCTGTGATATAGAGCACCCTTGATGATGGGATGGTTTCCTTGATTCTGATGCCAATGGCCTGGATGAGGTGGGTTTTGCCTACACCCGGTGCTCCGAACACAAAGAGTGGGTTGAAGGTCTTGCATTTCGGATCGTTGGCAATGGCTTCGCCGATCGAACGCGCAACTCTATTGCTCATGCTGTCACAATAGTTCTCAAACGTATAACTGGGGTTGAGCTGTGCGTCGATTTCCTGAAGCTGTGTCTGACGGAACGGGTTGGATGAAGCTCCCGGTTTGGGTGCGACGGCCGGACTCGGCTTTGAGCTGCCGATGGTGACTCCGGAGGTCGGTTCGTTGCCCACTTGGTTAAAGTGGTAGTATAGTTTCATTGTCGGGCCGTAGACTTTGTAGAGTGTGCGGCGCAACAGATTGGTGTAGCGTTCTTCCAGCTGCTCAATAAAGAATTGGGACGGCACCATGAGTGTGAGTTTGCTGTCGGCGAAGCTCACGGAAGTCACAGGCTTGAACCATGCCTCATATTGTTCCGTCGGCAGGTTGTCGCGGAATATCTCGAGGCATTTATCCCAAAGTTGTTGATGGTTTTCCGTCATGAGAAAGTGTTCAATAATAGCATGATTTTTCAATACAAATTTCAGAAGTTTTTTTATTAAAAACAAGTGACTTTTTATTTGCAAATGTGATCTTTATTGCACGTTGCTGAAATACAAGGATTTAAGTTATACTTTAAATATTTGTGAAGTTTTACTTTAATAAATAGCTGTAAGTTGTCGTAAAATCAGCGTGTTGTTTGTGGTTGATTGCTGCATTGGGAGGTTGTGTCGGTATGGCGGTTGACCCATAAAAACGGCCAATTTACAAAGGTTCCCGAATGAAAACCATGTAAATTGGCCGAGTTTGTTTATTTGGATTGAATCTAAATAATGCTTATGTCTGCGCCTGTGACTTTTTTTGTTACAGGAGCTTGATGCTGATGTAGCGTTTAGGGTTTTTCTTAACGTCCTGAAGCAGCGAATCGAGGCTGGCTGAAGCGTTGTTGAGGTTGTTGTAGAGCTGCGCGTCATTCATCAGAAGTCCAAGCGATGAGTTCTGATTGTTGAGCTGAGCCATCAGTCCTTTGAGTGATTCAGAAGCCTGCATCACGTTGGTCATGGTCTGTTCCAGCGGCATGTCTTTGATCTGTGCCGATACGGTGGTCAGGTCGGATGCTATGGTGTTGAGGCTTGTCGACATGGTCTTGACGTTGGCCATTACGGTTGTGGCGTCGTTGGCTACACCGGGCATGCGGCTCATCACCTGATTGAGTTTTTCGCTCGACGACTCGATGTTGGCCATCGCTGATTCAAGGTGTCCGAGTGATTGACGCAGGGCAGGGTCGCTGGCGAGGGCGTTGAGTGATGTGATCAGGGAATCAATCTTTGGCATGATCTGCCCAACCGTGGGCAGGATGTCTTCTGTGATGCCCGACATAAGTCCGGCGGCTTTCTCTGTGGCAAGATTAGCTCCGATGGCCTCGTAGTTGGATGAGGTTCCGAGTTTGAGCTCTATCGACGCCGTGCCGAGCATGTCTGTGGCGAGGATCGCTTTCGTGCCTTCCGGAAGACGCAGTTCTTTGTCAAGGCTCATTTCCACTATGACGTTGCCGGGGTGGGCGTAGTCGTAATTGATGTCTCGTACCAGGCCTACTTTGTAGCCGTTGAGGGTTACGGGGGCTGATTGTGCCAGTCCTGCCACATTATTATATGTGGCGTAATAGTAGTTGGCCGGCTTCAGGATGTTGTTTCCTTTGAGGTATTCGATCCCGAAGTAGACAACGAATACGGCGGCGATTACGGATAATCCTATCGTAAATTCCTTTGAATATTTGAATTTCATATGCTGATGTTTTTTCAGAGGTTATGCTGTTTGTTTCTGTTAGGGCTATTTTATGCGTTGGCCGTCTTTTGTTTTTATTATGAAGGCATCGCTGAATTTCTTTTTGATTTCTTTGAGGGCGGTGTTTGCCTCTTCAAGTGAATCGTAGTCTCCGAAGGTGTATTTGTAGAGTTTGCCCTCGGAATAGTATTCCACCGGACTTAGACCTTTGAGTTTGGAAGATCCTGCCGGGACTTTTGTTGGGGTTGTGAATATCTGGATCTTGTATGTGATCTTGCCGGATTTGTTTTGTTTTGCTGTCGTGGTGTTGGCGGTCTCTACGTTGGCTTCGTTGTTGGTTTTTGTTGTTGAAGCTTTTGTTTTGTTTTTATTGCTGCCTATATTGTGCCCCAATGTTTTACGATAATTCTCAATACCGTTTGATATCGCTTCGGCTATTTTCTTGCAACCGCTTTCTGAATTAAGAAAACTCTCTCGGTTGGGGTTGCATATATAGTCCATCTCCACTAATATCGCAGGCATTGTGGAATGGAGCAGGAGCCACAGGCGTGATGTCTCGTTAACGTGATTGTCCTTTAGGCCGGCATGGCTGACGAGCTGTTTCTGGACTTCGTTGGCAAATGCGTTGCTCTTGCCCATCATCTTTGATTGGTTGATCTCTGTGAAGATATAATACTCTGGTGAGTTGTCGAAGCCTTTGTAGGTGGTCTGATAGTTGTCCTCAAGCAATATGGCGCTGTTCTCGCGCATTGCAAGGTCTATGTTGTCGTTGGCATTGCTGTTGCCGAGAACGTAGACGGAGGTGCCGGACAGGGATGTGCGCCGGGGATTTTCAAAGGCGGCCGAATTGCAATGGAGCGATATGAACAGATCGGCTTTGGCCTCCTTTGCTTTGTCCATGCGTCCTTTGATTGTCACGAATACGTCCGTCGTACGGGTGTAGACCACTTTTATGTCTTTGTAACGGTTGCTCAGTTCTTTTCCGAGCTTGAGCGCGACGGCCAGGTTTATGTCCTTTTCTTTGCATTTCGGCCCGAGGGCTCCGCTGTCTTTGCCTCCGTGGCCGGCATCGATCATCACAACGAAGTCTTTTGCCATACAAGGCTGTGTGCAGGTTGCGGCGGCGATTATCAATGCGATGATCGCTGTGGCAAATCTGCGGTGGAATGTTATTCGTCGTGACATGGACTTATGATGGATTGTCTGCAAAATTACAAAAAGATGCTTTAAAAACTGAATTTATTTTGTTTAAATGGGAAAGATGATGAAGAATTGCGTAAATTTGGCGATAAAATCAATGGTTATGAAAGGATTTTTTTCTCTGTTTTTGACAATTATATATGTTTCGTTATGTGGCTGTTCGGGATCTGGATTATCCGGCGTGGAGGCTGATTCTGTGCCGCCGGTGGCAATTGAACGTTTCGACAGGGCGGTGGGTTCGTTTGGAACCATGCCGGAATCCGGGAAAGATTCTGTGGTGTCCCTGTATGAGCCGGTGATCAAGGTGATGGGACGAATTGAGAATGTCGCGGATGCTGATTCTCTTATGTCTATGTTGTCGGCCTCAAGGGCGACAGCTGTTTTCCAGCCCGACATTGAGTCCTATCTCCCCGACCTGAGTGCGGCGGAGGCTTCGCTGGGAGTCCTGAAAGATAGAATGGCGGCTTCGGCGGTAGGCTTCCCATCACGGGTATTCGGCGCGGTTATCCCTTATGATCAGTCGGTGATCATTGCCGATTCGATAGCAATAATAGGTCTGAATCATTATCTTGGATATGATTATCCCGGATATGCCGGTTTTGATGATTACAGGCGTCAGTTGAAAGTGCCGTCAAGGATTGCCGGAGATCTGGCTGAGGCTTTGGTTTACACTTCGTTGCCTTATGTCTCTGATGCCGGGGCAACGGCTCTTTCGCGTATGATCTATGAGGGGCTTGTGCTGGCGGTCGTGATGGAGGCGTTGCCTGATCTGACTCTCCAATCGGCACTTGCCTATGACGATGGACAGATGGACTGGGCTTTGCAGAATGAGGCACGGATATGGGAGAAGATGGCTACGGATAATATGCTTTATAATAGTGATCCGGCTGTGGCTATGCGTCTGGTCGCGCCGTCGCCATCCACAAATATTGTCAATCCGTCATCGCCAGGCCGTATCGGACGTTTCGTGGGCTACAGGATTGTGGAGGCCTATCTGTCAGTCAATCCTGAAAAGTCGCCGGATCAGCTACTGTCGGATCGTGCCTATTATAATGCTTCTTTTCTTGTTGGTTCCGGGTATACGGGGCGTGGCAAATAGGGCTCCGTATAGGGAGTTTTGGGGTCTGCCGTTGCATGGTTAAGTAAAATTAACAAATGGCTCGGATCGCGCTTGGCAACACGGCTTCTGAGGGGTTGGAAAACGTAATATGCCTATTATCACCATGTTAAATTTTGCCATTGGGAAAGAAAAACGTACCTTTGCAGTGTTTTAATCATTGTGCGCGCCCAAAGAGTTGTGGCGCTTCGCCGAAAATCGGCGGGATTCCGGTAGTGTTGAAAAGTGTTTTTTCCGGCGGAATCTGATGTGTAACTTAAAAAGAATGTAATGAAGAAAATCACGTTGATCTTTGCGATCTTCGCTGTTCTTCTTTTGACTGTGTCGGCTGGAACCGAGCGTGAGTATAATGCCGTGGAAGGCATGAAAGCGCCTTATTTTGAGGTGACAGACGGTGATGACGGAATTTCTTGGTCATCCGACGGCAAGGACGGACGCTTTGTGATAGTGAATTTCTGGGCATCGGGCGATGCCTCTTCACGCATAGCTGCCAATCGCTACGATAGCTATGTTAAAAGTGTCGGAGAAGAACGAATCGGTCTTGTGTCGATCAATATCGACGAAAACAGGCGCCTCTTTGAAGAGATTGTGCGCCACGACGGAATGAATGGAGAATCGCAATTTAATGTTGAGACGGCTCAGGCTTCTGATCTGGTCAGAATGTTTGACATGTCAAATGGCCTGAAAAGTTTTCTGATTGATCCTGATGGGACAATCGTGGCCGTCGATCCGGCAACTGAGACTATTGCCGCTTTAGCATCGATATGATGCGGAGGCGTTGCTTAAAAATTTAAGGCCGGTTCCATATTGATATGGAACCGGCCTTTTTCTGATATATTGCTGTTGATTAGCCGCAGTGGAAATAGCGGTCCACAAGTTCTTTCATCAGCTTGCTGTCCTTACGGGCTTTCTCAGATGTTTCGGCATCATCGTAGCTGTTGAGCTTGGCTATCTGGGCATCGATCATTGATGGCGAGAACACGCCGTCAGCTTCATAAAGTGCGCGTTGTTTGTCCAATGCTGTGGCGGATTCAGCGCAGGATGCCGGAAGATGTTTCAGTGAAGCCAGTCGGGCGGCGTTTTCGGCGCGATGGATATCGACATCTACGTAAGTGTCGCGCGCAACGTCCAATGCGTGTTCCATTTCCCAGCCATGACGGCATGCAACGGCCAGGGCAGCCAGCAGCAGATAGACATCGGCGGAGCAGTCGGCGGAGCGGATCTCCACGGTCTGCTTGCCTTCCGGTGGAACGGGTGAGGCTTTGGAGCCGGGGTTAGCTGATGCGCACATGTCGGTGCCGTTGACCCAGCCCAGGGGTACGCGGACAAGAACCGATCGGTTTCTGTCGCCCCAGCAGATGTTGGTCGGGGCTTCCTGATGGGGCACCAGACGGAAATAGCTTGTTGGATTGGTATTGCCGAAAGCCGTGATCGAACGGGCCATATCCATCATTCCGGCAATCATTCTGCGTGCGTCGTCGCTGAGCTGTCCGTTTTCTGCAAGCATCATGTTGCGTCCGGTCTCAGGTTCGGTCAGGCGCATGTGTACGTGCAGACCCGATCCGGCTTTTCCTACGGTGATCTTCGGGGCGAAGGTCACATTGTAGCCCATCTGGCGCGCTGTGTTGCGGATTATCCATTTTGCTACAGCGAGCTGGTCGGCGGCATGGAGGGCGGCCACGGGGAGGAATTCGATCTCGTTCTGCTCGTAGATCATTCCGTCGGTGGTGAAATTGCCTACTTCTGAGTGGCCGTATTTGATCTGTCCGCCGGTCGATGCTATGCGGCTCATGCAAAGCGTGCGGAATTCGTTGAATTTTGCGAAGGGAGCCGATTCGTGGTAACCACGCTGGTCGGTGGCCGGGAAGGTGTGGTCATCGGGAGCTATTACGTAAAATTCAAGCTCGCCCATGGCGTTGAATTCAAGCCCGGTAGTCTCAGTGAAGGCCTTGCAGGCTTTTTCAAGGGTGTATTCCGGGGAGTTGGCAAGGCGTTTGCCGTCTTTGTCAAAGAATGTACAGAGCATGGTGACGGTAGGGATCTCGGCAAACGGATCGATAAACGCTGTCGAGAAACGGGGCAGCACATAGAGGTCGCTGTTGGAGGGATCTATGTGTTTGAAGAGGCTTGATCCGTCGACACGTTCGCCAAAGCTGAGGATTGTGTCGAGATAGGCGGCGTCGTTGATCACGAAATTCAGTGTCTTGAGACGTCCGTCGCCGGCCGGATACATGAAATTGACCATGCGGATGTCATTCTCGGTTATGTAGCCTATGATATCCTCCTTTGTGAATTCAGAGGCTGGCTTGCCAAGCTCTCTTACGAGTTGGTTGCTGTTTAGTTTGATATGGGAATCTGTTTTCATTCTCCTGAAAAATTTAGTGAGTCAATAATCTGATTTGCTTTGTCGAGGTCGCGCCCGAACACCATGAGTCGTAATTCTCCAAGGCCCGATGTCCCTATGGGGTATATCCTGGAGAAAAGCTCGTTGTCTATCACACACATTATCCCCTCTTGCCGGAGCGCTGCTTCGGCTATGTGGGCTTCTGCGTCGGAGATAAACTCTCTACAGACAACAAGCTCATTGTCGGTTTTGTCGTAGCGTAACATTGGTTATTTATATTTATAAACGTTATATTAATTAGCGAGGTTATTATAGTATAAAAAGGGACTACTCGCATAGTCCCTTTTTATGAGTTTCCAATAGGTACAATTTCTAAGGTAAAAAAGATTGTGTTAGGTTTCTGATGCAAAGGTATCTCCAAATTGGGTGCTTTGGCAAATTATTTTTTATGTTTTGCAGCAGTGTTTTTAGAAATGATACCATAGTGGTTGCTGTTATATGGTTGATTGTTAGTGCTTTGTTGTTTACTGCCGGTGGAATTGATTATGGTTAATAAAAGTTAATATTAAATCTATATGGTGTTATTCCATCGATTTTAGCTCGAATTTATCTCCGTCCCACACTCCGTAGCTCATCAGTCTGAATCCGTCGCCAAGCACAATCAGGCGGCTTCCGTTGCCTGTTTTGCGGTCCACAAGTATGTGCCTGTGTCCAAACACAAAGTAGTCCACATGCCCGTGCTCTTTCTGGTATCGGTCGGCAAATCTGACCATCGGATCTGTATCCTCCAATACGGTGGATTGTTTCATTGGACTGTGGAGGCGGCTGTGGCGCGACCAGCGGTGGGCGAAGCCTACGGTCCACCGGGGATGGATTGCGGAATACAGTTTCTGCGCTATCCGGTTTCGGAATAGCCGGCGCATGGCTCTGTACAGTCGTCGTGGTTCGCCTATGCCGTCGCCATGTTCCATCACGAATACCCTTCCGTCAATCTCGCGGCGCAGGATTCCGTCGGCAATGGTCAGTCCGATCTCTTTAGGCAGATAGTCAAAAATCCAGATGTCGTGATTGCCTTTGAGCCATACAATTTCGGTTCCTTGATCGGCAAGCTCTGCCAACGCTCCGAAGAAGCGTACATAGCCGCGTGGCACCACCGTGCGGTATTCATACCAGTAATCCAATATGTCCCCCAGCAGATAGAGCGTTTTGGCTGTGGGGGCTATGGCGCGGAGCCATTCCACAATCTTGCGCTCATGGGCAATGCGGTCGGGGATATATCCTGCGCCTAAGTGCAGGTCGCTGATGAAATATGTGGCGGTACGTTCTGCCATATCGCTGTCCGGCGTATGTTATAGGAATCCCAGTTCAAGTTTGGCCTCTTCGCTCATCATATCTTTGTCCCATTCCGGTTCAAAGACTATGTTGATGTCAACACTGTTGATCCCTTCTATGCTCTCAAGTTTGATGCGCATATCCTCTACTATGAAGTCGGCGGCAGGGCAGTTGGGGGCAGTAAGGGTCATGTCGATATGCAGATTGGCATCGTCGTCGATGTCGATCTTGTATATCAGCCCGAGGCTATAGACATCCACGGGTATCTCGGGGTCATAGACTGTGCGGAGCATCTCTATGACTTTTTCTTCAAGTGCTAATCTTTGTTCTGCTGTTATCATGATGCAAAGATAGTAATTCAGATCAATATGATATGTCTTCTTTTATTAATTCCTGGCCGGATTCTTTCTCTTTGGCAAAATAGGCGGTCGATTCAGCTTTCACCTCATTGCGGAGCATGAAGAGAGTGAGCATTGTCGGGAAGGCCATCAGGGCATAGAACAGGTCGCATAGCCCAACGGCAAACGACAATGGTATTACGGCAAACACTACGAGTGTCAGTATGAAGAACCATGTATAGACTTTTGTGCCGCGGTCGCCGAACAGATAGTGGGCGCATCGGCCGCCGTAGAATGAATAGCTGAACATAGACGACATGGCAAAACAGCAAACGATGGCCATCAGCAGATACTCTCCGTAGGGAATGGCCGATCCGAACGCGTCCAATGCTATGGCAAGACCTTTCACGCTGTCTCCGCTTGCAGATATGTCGCCACACAGTAGGATGGCCAATGCCGTGAGGGTGCAGACGAAGCCGGAGTCTATCGCAGGACCGAGCATGGCCACAAGCCCTTCGCGAACCGGTTCGCGGTTGGACGATGTGCCGTGCATGATGGATGCTGTGCCCACTCCTGCATCGTTGACCAGAGCGGCGCGTCTCGCTCCGATGATGGCTATTCCGGCCAGACCGCCCCAGCCGGCTCTGAGACTGAATGCTTCGGAAAATATGCTATGCAAAACGCCAGGAACGTTATCTATGTTGCCGACTATTATGTATAGTACCATCAGGAAGTATGCGCTGACCATGAACGGCACCAATACTGATGCCACCCGGGCTATGCGCTTGACGCCTCCAACCACTACCAGCCCTACTATCGTGGCAATGACAAGCCCCGTAATGGTTTTGAATACGGTGGGATTGTCTATGCTCATGAGGTGGGATGCGGTGGAGAGTGTCGCCTCCGTCAGTTGGTTGGCGTTCATGATGCAAAGTGTCCCGAACATGCCTGCTGTCGCGAAAAGTGCTGCAAGCGGTCGCCAACGATGCGGCATGGCGTTGCGGATAATGTGCATCGGGCCTCCAAGCGGACGGCCTTGAGCGTCGCGGCTGCGGTATTTGATGGCAAGCACGCCTTCATGATATTTGGTCGACATGCCGACTATGGCGCTCACCCACATCCAGAACACGGCTCCGGGTCCTCCCATGGCGAGTGCTATCGCTACTCCGGCTATATTCCCCATGCCGATTGTGGCTGCTACAACCGAGGCCAGGGCTTGTGCAGAGCTTATCTCCCCACGGCCTGCGCTCTGTCGGCCTGTGATCGCTTTCATTGCATCCGGCAGCCGGCGCAGGGATATCATTCCTGAATACAGGAACAGGAAGAGACCGCCGCCGATCAGGACTATAAACAGGGGATAGCCGCACACGCTGTCGGCTATCCCCTGGATTATTTCTGAAAATTGTTCCAGCATGCTTTGTCGGATCACACGAGATGACGGATATTCTCCTCGCGGTCGCCCGGAAGAAGGTCGATCACGGGGATCTCGATCATCGTGTAGGCTCCCGGACGCTGGATCATGGCGGCACGTGCTACGGCTACGAGGATCTGGGCGGTAAGAGCCGGATTATTGATGCTCATGTTGAACTCAAAACGCTGGTTCTGTGTCTTGCCGCTCACACCTTTTCTGACCATGTTCACGCCATGTCCCATATCTTTGACTTCGTCAACGGATGCAACGGCCATCACGTGGGTTTCGTCGCTTGCGAAATAGGGGTCTTCCTTGACGGCGCGTGCCACATCCTCAAGCTGTGCGCCCGGCTCAAGTTCCACGTAAACCATGCGGCGGTGGATTCCTGTGCCGAGAGGGATGGTCATCGACAGGGCGTTCTTTACCCCGGGCTTCGATTTGACGCATACGGTGTGTCCCATGCTCATGCCGGGGCCGAAGTTGGTGTAGGTGATGCCTTTGGGGGCAGCGGCCTGAAGCAGGGCGCGCACTACGGAGTCGCTCCCCGGATCCCAGCCGGCGGAGATCACGGCTACGGTGTTGTTGGCTTTGGCTACGCTGTCGAGCGATGCGCGGAGCTTGCAGATATCCGTGTGGATGTCGAATGAATCAACGGTGTTGATTCCCTTGGCGAGATATTCTGCGGCATATTTCTCAACTTCGCGTGTCGGAGTGCAGAGAATAGCTACATCAACTTTGCCAAGTTCATCAATGTCGGTGACCACCTTGTAGGAGGCGAGCTCGGCAGGGATATTGGCAACGCTGCGGCGAACCACGCCTGCAATTTCAAAATCGGGGGCTGCCTGAAGTGCGTCAAGCACGAAATGGCCTATGTTGCCATATCCCACGATTGCTGCTTTAATTTGTGCCATAGTGTTCTGATTAAGTAAAGGGTTATAATTGTTTGTTATTCACGATAGCTTCGGTATCACGGGCTATCATGAGTTCTTCGTCTGTCGGGATGACTACAACTTTCACCTTGGAATCCGGTGTTGAGATAAGGGTCTCGGTTCCGCGGGTACGGCTGTTGAGGTCTTTGTCAAGTTTAACACCTAAGAACGATAGAGGTTCGCAAACGTTTTCGCGTACTCCTGTCTGGTTCTCTCCTACGCCGCCTGTGAACACGATCACGTCAAGTCCACCCATCTCGGCTGCGTATGCTCCGATGTATTTCAGTATGCGTTGCTCATACATGTCGAGTGCGAGCTTGGCGCGTTCGTTGCCGGCATTGACAGCTGCTTCGATCTCGCGCATGTCGCTGGAGATCTCTGATACGCCTGCAACACCGCTCTCCTTGTTTATGATCTTCTGGATATCTGCTGCGCTCAGGTTGTGTTTGGTCATCAGATAGGTGAGGGCTCCCGGATCAACGTCGCCAACACGAGTACCCATCATGAGACCCTCTGTCGGGGTCAGACCCATAGAGGTGTCAATGCTGCGGCCGTTGAGCACGGCTGTGATGGAGCCGCCGTTGCCAATGTGGCAGGTGACCATCTTGCAGTTGTTGATATCGATGCCCAGAAATTCTGCCGCACGGGCGCTGACGTAGCGGTGGCTGGTGCCATGGAAGCCATAGCGGCGCAGTGCATCCTCCTTATAATATTTGTAGGGCAGGGCATACATATAGCTCTTTGCCGGCATTGTCTGATGGAAGGCGGTGTCGAACACTCCGACCTGAGGTACATCGGGCATAAGGGCCGTGATGGCCTCGATGCCGGTGATGTTGGCAGGATTGTGGAGCGGTGCCAGATCGTAGCAGTCTTTCACCTGTTGGATAACCTCGTCGGTGATCAGCACGCTTTTGCTGAATTTCTCTGCTCCGTGGACAACGCGGTGACCAACGGCGTCAATCTCTTTGAATGAGCTGATACAGCCGTAGGTGGGATCGGTCAGGATATCGAGAATCGCTTCGACAGCCTGTTTGTGGTCTATATGGCCAAGCTCTTTGATCTGCTTGGAGCCGTCGGCGAGTTTGAATTTGAGGAAGCCGTCTTCAAGACCGATTTTCTCAACGCCACCTTCTGCGAGCGTTGCGTTGTCACTGGTGTCGATAAGTTTGTATTTAACGGAACTGCTGCCGCAGTTGAGGACTAATATTTTCATGTCTGATACTTTTTTATCAATTGTTGTTCTTTAAGCCGATTGCCTGATTGCAGGTCATGATTATGGTTTTGTAGATATCCTCGGGGAAGCAACCGCGTGAAAGGTCGTTGACCGGAGCGGCGAGTCCTTGAAGAACGGGGCCTACTGCCTGTACATTGCCGAGACGCTGAACGAGCTTGTAGGCGATGTTGCCGACTTCGAGCGACGGGAACACGAGCACGTTGGCGCGGCCGCTGAGTGCGCTGTTGGGGCTCTTGGTGTGCGCAACGCCGGGAACAATAGCTGCATCGGCCTGCAATTCGCCGTCAATGATGAGGCTCGGCTCCATCTCTTTTGCTATTCGGGTGGCCTCGATAACCTTGTCTACGCGATCATGCTTGGCACTGCCTTTGGTCGAGAAGCTGAGCATGGCAACGCGTGGTTCGATGCCGGCTATGTCGCGTGCGGTCTGGGCTGCCGAAACGGCGATCTGGGCAAGCTGAGATGCATCCGGATCGGGAACAACGGCGCAGTCGGCAAACACCATGATTCCGTCGGTGCCGAATGGCATACCCTCGGGAAGCAGCATGATGAACGCTCCGGACACTACATCGATACCCGGCTGGGTCTTGATCACCTGGAATGCGGCGCGGAGCACGTTTCCGGTGGTGTTCATCGCTCCGGCAACCTGTCCGTCGGCATCCCCGGCTTTAACCATCAGACAGCCAAGATACAGCGGATTGGCTGTCGCAAGACGGGCTTCATCCATCGTTATGCCTTTCTTCTTGCGGAGGTCAAAGAAAAGAGGTGCATAGCGGTCAATAACAGTTTCGTCGGCCGGATTGACTATCGTGGCCTTCTTTATGTTCTTGAGCTTTAATTCCTTGGCCATCTTCTTGATTTCTTCCGGATCGCCGATGAGGAAAATATTGGCTATGCCGTCGGCTATGATGCGGTCGGCGGCGGTCAGTGTTCTTGGCTCGGTGCCTTCGGGCAGCACTATGCGCTGCGGTTGGTTCTGGGCCTTTGCTTTGAGTGTGTCAAAGAGATCCATTGTCTGTAGGTTTTGATGTTTGTTTGCAATACGCAAAATTACAATTTTTTTCCTCCGTTTGTGTGCTTTTCTGCGCTTTTATATCCCTTTTTCTGTGAATTTTTTTCAGAACCATTCCTTCTGTGCCGATGTTATATGGTAAAAATTACCAACCCAACAAACATTTTCAGTTATGAATGATAGAAGAAACAACAAGCAGCGCCGCACCCAGTTATGGGTCTCCATTGGCGCGGTCGTTCTGATAATCCTGTTGATACTTTGGCTGACTATCGCCGATCTCTGGGGCGACACCGACGTTCAGGCAATCATGCCTATGATCGCTTTCTGAACCCACGCCCCGTCTATCTGTATTTGAATTTTCTCTGCCATTAACATAAAGAATCCCGGATCGGCTGTTGCCTTCCGGGATTCTTTATGCTTGCTCGTTGTAAGCTTACTTCTCTGCTCTGGGCATGCGACGCTCTTTGATACGGGCTTTCTTGCCGGTCAGGGCGCGCAGATAGTAAAGCTTAGCGCGACGTACTTTACCGTATTTGTTAACGGTGATCGAGTCAATGAAGGGTGATTCGATCGGGAAGATACGTTCTACACCGATGTTGTCGCTCATCTTGCGGACGGTGAAGCGCTTTTTGCTACCTTCGCCTACGATTTTGATTACCACGCCGCGATACTGCTGGATACGCTCTTTGTTACCCTCTTTGATGCGGTATGCAACTGTGATGGTGTCGCCGGGGGCGAAGTCGGGATGTGTTTTGCCGGTAGCGAATGCTTCTTCGGCAACTTTGATTAAATCCATTTTTTCTTTTTCGATTAAAAATGTTAACACTCTTCGCAATATTCACAGGCTGCATGTCCTGCCAGAGATTACGAAATCGACTGCAAAGTTACAATTTTTTAATTGATTCATGCAATGTTTTCAGAATTATTTTCCCTCTTTTCTTTTGGTTATGTGCCGGTTTTGTCTCTGTCTTGGCTGCAATTTCCAAAACAATGCCAAGTCAACGGGCGTTTTAGTGATGTGTAACAGAGTTTTATTGATCATTTAATATTTTTCACGCTATGACTTTTTCCCAATCAATCCGCAGCGTTTTCTCTAAGTACGCTACTTTCAGTGGCCGCGCATCGCGGTCGGAATACTGGTTCTTTGTCCTGTTCAATTTCCTGATCTCGATAGCTATATATGCTGTCGCTTTCTCGTCGATGCCGCCAATGGAGGTGTCGATGGTCAGCTCGCCGGAGAACTACTATCTCTCAATTATGGACGCGCTTCCCGGTTGGCTCTACACTGTGTCTATGATCTATTCGCTTGCCGTGTTGTTGCCGTCGCTGGCTGTTTCCGTGCGCCGTCTCCACGATATCGGCAAAGGCGGTGGCTGGATCTTCATCAACCTCGTGCCTGTCATCGGCTCGATCTGGTACATTATCCTGACGGTTCTCCCGAGCCAGAGAGGCTACAACCGCTTTGGCGCGCAGCCTGAGTGACTGCAGTAATCCCATTTGATGCCGTCCCGTAATCTCCGGGGCGGCATTGTCATGTCTTTTGGTGGATGTCTCGACTTTAATGCTTACCTTTGCAGCCGTATATAGAACGGACTTAAATTTATGCAGATAGGATCAGATATAAAATCAATCGAGATATCAGAGTTCAATTATGAGTTGCCTGACAGCCGCATAGCCCGGCATCCGCTTCCCGACCGCGACCGTTGTAAGCTGCTCGTGCGCCGTCGCGACGGATCAATGACCGACCATCTTTTCTACGAGTTGCCGGATTTGCTTCCGGCAGGTGCGATGCTGGTCTATAACAACACGAGGGTCATAAACGCCCGTCTGCGGTTCCGCAAGGCTTCCGGGGCTTTGATCGAGATCTTCTGTCTGGAACCTGACGCGCCGCGCGATTATGCCCAGTCTTTTGCATCCACTGTCCGATGCTCGTGGACCTGCTTTGTCGGAAATTCAAAACGTTGGAAAGAGGGCTCTCTGGAGATGCCTTTGACTGTCGACGGTCATGATATCATCCTGTCGGCCACGCGGTTGCTGAAAGCCGACACGGGATCCATCGTTGAATTTTCGTGGGATTGCCCCGAGGTGACATTCTCGAAAATCATAGAGACCGCCGGGGAGATCCCGATTCCGCCATATCTCAACCGTAACACGGAATCGTCCGACACCACCGACTATCAGACTGTCTTTTCGCGTATCGAAGGATCGGTGGCGGCGCCTACAGCCGGGCTGCATTTCACCCCGGGGGTGCTTGCTGAGATCGACAGCCGGGGCATTGATCGGCTGGAGGTCACTCTCCATGTCGGTGCCGGAACTTTCCAGCCGGTCAAAAGCGAGACCATCGGCGAGCATCCTATGCACAGTGAGTTCATTGCCGTGGATCGCGATGTGATCAGCCGGATTGCCCTTTCTCAGTCGCCGGTGATCGCCGTCGGAACCACATCCGTCCGCACTCTTGAGTCGCTCTACCATCTCGGCTGCATGGCATCCCGTGGAATGGAGCTCGACGAGGTAGGGCAGTGGTATCCATATTCTGAGGATCATCCGCGTCTGTCGCGCCGTCAGGCAATGGAAGCATTGCTGGACTATCTTGATGCGCGTGGCTTGCGTACTCTTGTCGCTTCGACGCGTATCATCATTGCTCCGGGCTATGAATTCAAGGTCGTCGGCGGCATGGTGACCAACTTCCATCAGCCTCAGTCAACGTTATTGCTTCTCGTCTCTGCATTTACCGACGGGGACTGGCGTCGGATGTACGACCATGCCATGGCTTCCGGCTATCGTTTCCTGAGCTATGGCGACGCGCAACTTTTGCTCTGACATATCCCGATGTTCCACGGCGTTCCACGAGTTATTAACAATATAGCCCTTTTATCAACATTTTAACTCAAATTCACCCCTTTGCACTTTTCCTTATAAATAAAATATGCGTACTTTGCAGTGCATAACATATTATTATTTATGGGTAAAATCATTGCAATAGCTAATCAGAAGGGTGGTGTGGGCAAGACCACTACAACTATCAATCTTGCCGCATCTCTTGCCGCAGAAGGCAAGAAGGTGCTGATAATCGACGCCGACCCTCAGGCCAACGCTACATCCGGCTATGGAATCAAGCCGGAGCAGATGTCGTCATCTATCTATGAGTGTCTGGTCGACGATTATCCTTTGGCCGGTTCGCAGGTGCCCACTTGCATGAAGGGGCTCGATCTGATCGGATCGCGGATCGACCTTGCCGGAGCCGAGATCGAACTGATAAGCCGGCCTAACAGGGAGAAAGTTCTTGCCGAACTCCTTCGCCCCGTAGCACCGGACTATGATTATATCCTGATCGACTGCTCTCCTTCGCTCGGACTGATAACCGTCAATGCCCTGACGGCGGCCAACTCGGTCATAATCCCCGTGCAGGCTGAATATTTCGCATTGGAGGGGATCACTAAGCTCATCAACACTATCCGCATCATAAAGCCGCGCCTTAATCCCGGACTGGAGATCGAAGGTTTCCTTCTGACAATGTACGATGCCCGTCTGAAGCTCGCCAACCAGATCTATGAGGAACTGAAAAGCCATTTCGGCGATATGGTGTTCACGACGGTTATTCCGCGCAACATCCGTCTGAGCGAGGCTCCGTCGCATGGGCTTCCGGCTTTGCTCTATGATTCGGAAAGCCGTGGTGCCACCTCCCACGTAGCTCTTGCCCGTGAGATCATCTCGCGCCACCGCGTCCGCAAATAATCATCCTCTCCAACTCCACACTCTCTAACTCTAAACCCTACAATCATCCAATGGCAATACGTCGTAACGCTTTAGGCCGCGGACTCGATTCGCTCATATCCATGGACGATGTCCCGGCTCGCGGTTCTTCCGCAATCAACGATATTTCTCTTGACCAGATCGCGCCGAATCCCGATCAGCCGCGCTCCACATTCGATGAGAGCGCCCTTGAGGAACTGGCCGCGTCGATCCGCGAACTCGGCATCATCCAGCCGCTTTCGCTCCGCAAGGTTGGCTCCGACAGCTATCAGATCATCGCTGGCGAACGCCGTTTCCGCGCCGCTCGTCTGGCCGGACTCCATTCTGTCCCTGCATATATACGCACGGCCAATGATACCGAGCTGACCGAGATGGCTTTGATCGAGAATATCCAGCGTGAGGACCTTAACGCAATCGAAATCGCTCTCACGTTCAGAAAACTCATAGATCAGTATTCGCTCACTCAGGAACGGCTGAGCGAACGTATCGGAAAGAAGCGTGCCACAATAGCAAATTTCCTGCGATTGTTGCGTCTGCCGGCCGAAGTGCAGCTCGGACTCCGCGATAAGCGTGTCGATATGGGGCACGCAAGAGCACTGCTCTCGATCGACGATCCGACAAAGCAATTGAAGCTCTACAATCGTATAGTCAAAGAAGGCCTCTCGGTGCGCAAGGTCGAGGAGATAGCCAAAGCGTTGCGTGAGGGTGGCGAGACGGTTGCCGCCACTCCGAAAACAAAGCAGGACGCAGGTGAATACGACCTTTTGTCGCGCCACATGACCCAGCGTTTTGAAACCCCCGTTTCCTTCTCTTGCAATAAAGCCGGTCGTGGCAAAATAACCTTCTCGTTTAAAGATGAGGCTGAACTTGAGAGATTAATTGCTATATTTGACAAAGTAAAACCCGGAAACGCCTGATCATATCTATGGATATTGCTGTTGCTGTGTTGTAATGGCTTGAATGATTGGGTGATAATGGAAAAGCGATAATTGTGCATTTTATTAACACATATTTGCATTCTGCTGGAAAATGGATTATCGGCATCGTGATTTTGATGTCGTTAACACCATTTAATGTTTTTTCAGCCACCCCCGACCGCCCTGTGCGTCCTCAGCGCAGGACAACGCCGGCTGTCAGGACTGAAACGCCATATTCAATCCTCCCCGACACGATCCCCGTTGATGGACCACTCAGCCTCCCGGCTGCCGTGGTGGAGGATGAGTTCTCGGTTAATCCTGAAACTGATTCGTTGTCCTTTTCCCCTGTCGACACGATTCCCGTAGTGAACGATCCCGAGATGGAGGCTTTGTTCAACGAGGGGGTGCTGACGGATTCGCTGCAGGCTTCAGGCAAGCGTGTGTTCGTTCCCGATCCTACAAGAGCGGTATGGCTCTCGGCTCTTTGTCCCGGTCTGGGGCAGATCTACAACCGCCGTTATTGGAAGCTGCCTATTGTTATAGGTGGTTTCATGGGACTTGGCTACGGCGCATCGTGGAACAATGGAATGTTGTCCGACTACACCCGTGCATATTACGATCTTATGGACAACGATCCATCCACAAAAAGCTATATGGACTTCTTTCCGCCGAACACTTCGGAGGAATCACTCAACCGCTCTTGGCTCGAACGTGTCCTGAAAAGCCGGAAGGACTATTTCCGTCGAAACCGCGACCTTTGTATAATAGGTATGGTCGGTGTCTATCTCATTGCCGTCGTCGACGCTTATGTAGATGCTTCGCTGACCAATTTTGATATTTCCCCCGATCTCTCCATGCAGGTTGTCCCTGCCTTGTTGCGTGACACCAACAGCCCTTATCCGGCTTTAGGTGTGATGCTGGCAATCAACTTCTGAATTCAATAGTTATGTCATACATAAAGAAAATACTCACATCCTCTCTGTTTTCATTTGCTGTGGCTTCCGCCATGGCCGCTCCATCGATTCTCGATATCAAGCATTCCTTGACCGACGATAACCTCGTGCCCCCGGAAAGCTTTGAGACAAAAACCCGGGAGCTGGAGGAAAACTTCTACCTGAAACATTTCACGGAACAGGCTGCCGACAACATCCGCCATCATTCCGGAACTCCGAAAGAATACGAGGATCTTTTGAGCCGCCTGCCTGTAGAGATCGAGATGCCGTATAACCCTGTGGTGGGGCAGTACATCGAAATGTATCTCGAACGCAAGCGTCAGCTCGTGGCGGATATGCTTGCGCTCCACAACTACTATGGACCTATATTCATTGAGGAATTGCTCAAAGAAGGAGTGCCTCTTGAGCTGCAATATCTGCCCGTGATCGAGTCGGCCATTAATCCCAATGCCGTTTCTCGTGCCGGTGCATGTGGCCTGTGGCAATTCATGGCTCCTACGGCTATGGGACTTGGCATGGAGGTGAACTCGCTCGTTGACCAGCGCCGTGATCCGCGTGTCTCATCGCGCAATGCCGCTAAATATCTCAAGCAGCTCTACTCAATCTATGGTGACTGGTCGCTCGCCATCGCTGCCTACAACTGCGGTCCCGGCAATGTAAACAAGGCTTTGCGCCGTGCCGGTGGCGGAAAACAGGATTTCTGGGAAATCTATAACTATCTGCCGAAAGAGACTCGTGGTTATGTCCCTGCTTTCATTGCCGCAAACTATGTGATGACCTACCATAAACGATATGGCATCAATCCGACGGTTGTCAAACATCGTCTTGTAACGGATACCATCGAGGTGAACGATCGTCTGCACTTCAACCAGATCGCTAATGTGATCAACATTCCGGTAGAGGAAATCCGCATGCTGAACCCTCAGTTCCGTAAGGATATCATCCCCGGCGACCATCATCCCTATTCTCTTGTCCTGCCGCAGCAGAAGTGCTACAGCTATCTTGTCAGCGAGGATGCCATACGCAATTATGATATGGACCAGTATGCGCGCCGCACCTATGTGGAACCCGGGCAGCCGCGTGTGGCACAAGGTGATGCAAATGCGTTGGCCGCTGCCGGACAGTCGCAGAATGCAGCCGGAAACGCAGCTATCGCATCCGTCTTGCCCGACAGCATTGTTGAGCAGACACATATAGTTGCCCGTGGTGAAAGTCTCCGCGACATATCCAAGCACTATGGCGTTAGCTCCACGGATGTCAAACGTTGGAACAATCTGCGTCGTGGAAAAGTGAAAGAGGGCGACAAACTTGTCATTAAGACCGTAGTCCGCAGAGAGATTGCCGGAGCAAGCACCAAACCCACAGGCGAAACAACCGTGACCGCACGTAATGACAACGCTAAAACTGTTGCTGCTTCTTCTTCTGCCGCTTCGAAAAAGAAAACCACAAAGCCCAAAACAACCACCTATACCGTTAAGTCAGGCGATAATCTTGAAAAAATCGCACGCCGTCATGGCACGACTGTCGCCGCCATCCAGAAAGCCAACGGCATGAGCAAAGGAACAACAAGGATCGGTATCGGGCAGAAAATAAAAATCCCGTCGGCATCTTCTTCCAAGTCATCAACGAAGAAGTCAAGTTCCAAAAAGAAAAAATCATCAAAGAAAAGACGGCGTTAACGTCTCTGTGTCTTATTAAATAAAGAAAATAGACGGTCTGTCTCCATTAGGGGAACAGACCGTCTGCTTCGTTCCGGCAATTGCTGTCTTTTCTATCAATGGTTTGTGCAAAATACCACAATGACTTATCTTTGTGGCTGTGTGTTGATTATATTTTATTGAAAAAAAAGACTGTATGCAATGAATAAACGTTTGCAGGAACGGGAGGAAATAAATAAGCTGTATAATTTGCCTGAGAATAGACGGTTGAAATATATCGCCTTGGCAGTTATGGCTGTTGTAGTCGTTCTTCTCCTGTCTATGACAATATGGTTGGAGAATATCCAACCCAAAGTCATGTTGATAATCCGTGGTTGCGCAGGCTTGGGTGCTTTAGTGTTTGTTGTGCTTGTTGGAATTTTGACCTATCGTGTCAATAAACAGCATATAACCGATCGCGGTAATCAATGATTTGGTGTAGCGCCGCTGTGGTGTAGGAACCTCGTGAGGCGACTTTGGATGGGTGGATGTGGTGTAATTAGGGGTGTGATAGCAAATTGAAAGCAAAAGGTATGTTTTTAACTAAATTTAAGACTGTCGGAGTGTACACTTGTATGGTTTTATTCATTATATTTGCGGTGTTAACCTATTAAAATACCGTTTTATACATATAATATGGATATAAATCGAATAATGAGCTCACTTGAGGCAAAACACCCCGGTGAGAAAGAGTATCTTCAGGCCGTCAAAGAGGTTCTGATGTGTGTTGAGGATGTCTACAATCAGCATCCTGAGTTTGAAAAAGCCCGTATCATTGAGCGTATGGTAGAGCCGGACAGAATTCTCACGTTCCGTGTGACCTGGACCGACGACAACGGCGACGTGCAGACCAATCTTGGTTATCGCGTGCAGTTCAACAATGCTATCGGCCCGTACAAAGGTGGTATCCGTTTCCACGCTTCGGTCAACCTGTCGATCCTCAAATTCCTTGGTTTTGAACAGACTTTCAAAAACGCGCTGACCACTCTCCCTATGGGTGGTGCCAAGGGTGGCTCCGATTTCTCGCCCCGTGGCAAGAGCGATGCCGAGATCATGCGCTTCTGCCAGGCTTTCATGCTTGAACTCTGGAAGAATATCGGTATCGACCGCGACGTTCCTGCCGGTGATATCGGCGTAGGTGGTCGCGAGGTTGGCTACATGTATGGCATGTACAAGAAACTCTGCAACGAATGTGACGGCTCTATGACTGGCAAGGCTCTCTCGTTCGGTGGATCACGTATCCGTCCCGAGGCTACAGGTTTCGGTGCGCTCTATTTCGTGCAGAGCATGCTTGCTGAGAAAAATATGGATATCAAGGGCAAGACAGTGGCTATCTCCGGCTTCGGTAACGTGGCTTGGGGTGCGGCTCTGAAAGCTACAGAACTCGGTGCTAAGGTTGTCACTATCTCCGGCCCCGACGGATATATCTACGATCCCGAAGGTCTCAACGCCGAGAAGATTGACTATATGCTCTATCTGCGTGCAACCGGCGACGATATCGTTGCTCCTTATGCCGACAAGTTCCCCGGATCTACATTCTATGCCGGACGCAAACCTTGGGAACAGAAGGTGGATATCGCTCTGCCTTGCGCTACACAGAACGAACTTGCCGCAGAAGATGCGCGTCAGCTCGTTGACAATGGTGTGACTCTCGTTGCTGAGGTTTCTAACATGGGATGTACACCCGAGGCTATCGACACGTTCCTCAACGCTCGTGTGACTTATGCTCCCGGCAAGGCTGTAAATGCCGGCGGTGTTGCTACTTCTGGTCTTGAAATGAGCCAGAACGCAATGCACCTCCAGTGGAGTGCTGAAGAAGTGGATCAGAAACTCCACGTGATCATGCGCGACATCCACGGACAGTGCGTGAAATATGGCACAGAACCCGATGGATATCTCAACTACATGAAGGGTGCCAACATCGCAGGCTTCATGAAAGTTGCCAACGCCATGATGGGTCAGGGCGTGATCTGATTAGTATAACTAATTCCCTTATATGAAAGGCCGGCCGATGCAATTT